>ERZ1034980.97-NODE-97-length-78583-cov-622.259563_pt1 | contig 78583 bp, 121 predicted proteins | sample MGYA00520622_ERZ1034980 | MGnify/ENA primary metagenome ERZ1034980 (study PRJEB33766, sample SAMN09781791) | gut metagenome | biome: gut microbiome | host: Homo sapiens | place: Madagascar | study: EMG produced TPA metagenomics assembly of the PRJNA485056 data... | reverse complement strand
GCCGCTGAACGATCTCCGGTATTGGTTGTCGCTGAACGATATCCGGTATTGGTTGTCTTATCATCTTCCCAATTAACTTGCTCTTTGATGTATTCAACGCCAGCTTTGATAATTCCAGCAATTCCAATTTCTGCTTTCACGGAAATTTTCTTCCCAACTCTCTTGCTATCATCAGATGATTTCTGATCATTCGCTTCAAGATCAACTTCACAATATCTGGAATCTGAAGGAGGATAATAACCGAATACGTCCATCGGGAATTCACAAGCATGGAATCCATAATTACAAATGTTTGCTTTTTCTTCTGTGTATTCTTTTCCAATTTCATACTGGAAATCTCTACACTTTAAGTCCTTATCAAAGCCTTTAAAGCATTTCATTCTTTCTTTTCCTCCTTTGATTCCTCTAAACCAAGCCCAAGCATTCTGAATGCCATGTCCTTTGTGAAATCATAATCTTTCACGCTATTCGCCCAAGCTTCAAATGCCTTTAATCTTCCAACCAGAAGTGCATATTCTTCATTGGCGTTCTCTGGAATGTAATCTGTGCTCTTAGTTTCTCCCATGATTAATTCTCCTTGTCTTTTGTACCGAATGTTTTAAGCATTTCTTCCAGAAGCGAAATAATCGGAATAATTGCATCTACCTGTTTGGAAGTTTCCTTGATTTCTTTATCAAATTCTTCCTCGTTCATAAGGCCATGCTCAAATGAATGTCTAAGCTGTTCTTTTACTTCTTCCTCTTTTCCACCATCTTTTACAAACATCTCTTTAATTTCATGGGTAATAACTGCATACTCTGAAAGAATATCAATCCCTTTACCAGAAATGTTAAGTAAGCCGTTTTCAAATTTAATCATTGTTTTTCCTCCCTGTTTTCTTTTATTATCTCCCTCTGAATGGTATAATGTGTTCAGAAAGGAGGTGTGTTAAAATGTTTCTCAAATTAAAAGTTTCCTGTAACTGTCGTTGTAGCTACTATTTGAATGAATCAATAAGTGCGAATAAGGTTTCATGTCCAAACTGCGGTAAAGAACATCCGTATTCAAAAGAAATTCTTTCAATGCTTCATACCGCAAATGAAATTCAAGATGTATTTGATTCTGACGGTTTTGATATTAAAAGCATTACCACAGAAGTCATTCTTTGACCGGAATATATGAAAGCTCTTCAATAACCAACTTCATAAATTCTAAGAACCCTTTTGCTTCCGTAACGGACAGATGGCATTCGGCAATTTCATCTTTTACTTTTTTGTAGAGTTCGTCTGCTTCCTGTCCGTTTCTTCTTCTAAATTCTAAATATTTCTGTCCCTCATGGCTTGACAGCTTTTCAGATAAATATTTTTCAACATTCATTGTGTTTCCCTCTCCATAATTTCTAATCATCAATTGAGTTTTGAACAGCAGAAGTAATTCCACTTGTAACGCATTCGGCTATTATTTTCTTATCAACTTTTGCCGTGTGTGTTACTTTTTGTATGTTGAATTTCAGCATCCTTGGTGAGTCTTTAAACTTGATTCCCTCAATTTCCCCGATACCTTTCTGGTTCACCTGCAACATTTGCAAATCTGTAGATAGATTTAAAGCATTCAGATCAATGGAAAGTATAGGTTCTGAATCTCCAACTCCCTGTTTCAACTCAAAACTCCTTACGCCTTCGAGTTTGTGACCATCTACAAGTATTTCTGTAAAGATTCCTCTTTCGCCATCTACCTGACGGATTTCAATTTTTGATACTTTCATACGACTCCTTTCTTACATCATTGGAGAAATATATCTACTGAAAATATAAAGTCCAATAATAATTCCAATAGCCCTGCTTAATATATCCACTATTGAATATCTTTTCTTAAAAAAATATTTCATATATGAAACTTTTAATTTTTGATTTCCTCCTACATTCTTATCTCTATTTCTTATAAGAAACTTCTCTGTGCATTCGTATCATCAATGCGGCCTTTCAGGTACATCGGCAATTCATATTCATTTATGATTTTTATTGCCATATCACACTGGTTTCTCTTGATTGCCTTGTAAGTATTCACACCAAATTCTCTACGAAGCTGCGCATCAATGTCACTGTACACAAGCTGTCGCAATGAATTATCTTTGTACGCCGGTGCATCTTTTCCACCCAGTATCGGAACTACTTTCTGATTCTTTGCCTTTGTGATTTTCTGGCATTCCAATGCAAGCAATGGCATATCTCTTTTGAACTCCTGCAAGTCATCGTTTACAGCTTCAATCTTTTCTTTAAGTTCGATGTTTCCCTGTGCAAGAATCTGGATTTTATCGTCCATAGTCCACAATGGTAATTTTGGCTTCACGAAATATTCATCCACCAGTCTGTCATATACTTCCCACGCTTTGTCGGTATTCAGTGACTTTGCGTGAAGGAATGCTCCCTTTTCTGTCCAGAGGTAGAGCTTATTGATTCTTGACGATTCATAAAAATGATGATTCGTTTTAAATACTTTTAATTCTTCACCTTCAAGGCAAATAAAATGCTTCCCTTCAATATATCTCTCTTTATTTCTATTGAAGTTGTTTGAAATAATTTTAGCATCAGACTCATACGCTTCAGCAATCTGCTGTGTAGTAAGAACTCGAATGTTCTTATACTCTGTTACTGTTAAGTTATTCATGTTTCTCCTTTCTCAGTCTTTTTCTCAACTTTTTCTTCTTTGCCATTGTTTTTGTATTTGGCAATTGTCTCGCCAACTCCAAGGAAATATCCTTTGTCAAATTCAGACATATTCGGAACGGCTTTAGCGATTGATTCAATGATTTTTTTTTCTTTTTCTGACATAATTTCACCTCACTTTATGTTGAAAATATTTTTCCTATGTGTTAAAATTATTTCATTCCCTGATAATGGGCAATGAAAGGAGCTGTGTATTTTGACCAAACTTTTGAATTTGCCCTGTTCCTTATTGTAGGTCGCAAGCAGAGTAAACTGCGTTACCAAAGTACGTTAAGCAATTTCGTTCACCGTATTGAACAAAATTCCTACATTCGTCAACTAATGGGCAGCTAAACTTTTTAACTCAATCGCAGAACCAAAACTGCGTAAGTGGCGAAGTGTTTCAAGGAAACATTTGGTGCTGAGAATGTGACTGAAAGCAAGTACGCAATCGGTCTGCAAAACACATAGGGTAAACAAATTTAGGCAAAAGTCGATAGGACAGCACTCCTGTCGACTTTTTGTTATTCATCTCTGAATAAGTATTCCATGTCATATTCTGGAAAAAGTTCTTTTTTCGCAATTACCACTTCTGGATAAGTAAAAGGCGTTTTCCCTTTTAACTTGTTCTGTATTGTCCTCTCATCGACTTCCAAAACTTTTGCAAAAGCTCTAATTGTGATTCCTTTATCGTCAAGAACTTTTTTCAAGTTATTCAGCACTTTGTTCCCCTCCTCCCTTTTTTGTAGGTCGCCCTGTTTATTTAATCGGCAAAGTGTTTTGTACTTTGTACATTCTTAATATATCACTACGTACAATATCTGTCAAGCATAAATTTTGTACTTTGTACAATTTTTATTGTTGATTTCTTATTCGCTATGATGTACAATACTTAATAAGGAGGTGAAGATAATGAAAGACCGTTTAAAACGGATACGAAAAGAATTCCATATAAAGAATCAGCAAGAATTTGCAGATGCGTTAGAACTTCCTCTTTCCAATATATCTAGTTATGAATCTGGAAGAAGAACTCCATCAGATGCAGTAATAAGCCTGATTTGTACAAAATATGGAATAAGAAGAGAATGGCTTCTTACTGGTGAAGAACCAATGAAACAATCTACCACAAGAGACATTCAGATTGAAAAATTTGTGGGCGAAGCCCTGAGTGGTGAATCTGATAATTTCAAGAAAAGATTAATCTCTGTTTTAGCCAACCTCACCGCAGATGAGTGGGAATTGCTTGAGCAAAAAGCAAAAGAACTTGTCGGAATGAATGATGAATAAAAAGAAAAGGGGCAGAAAAAATCTGTCCCTTTTTTTATTTGATTCCAAGAAGCCCTTTTATATGCCAAAATACAAGTGTAAGTTTTCTTTCGTCTAATTTGTCTAATAATTTAATAATTTCTTTCTTGTAATCCACGTAAACCCCTCCCAATATTCCAAACATTTGTTCCTGCTTATTAAATTATATCATGTTTTCATAACCATATAATGGAACGGAATCATCTCCACTTAAATCCTTCCTAGCAAGTTGCTTTTCCTCGATATTATTGCAAATTATGATTTTTTCAGTATAGATATTGTGATTTTGGTACTTTTCATTCGTTATATATGTAGATAGAAATAAAGGGGCTGGGCTTCTGGAATCGAGGGATTTTTGGTGCTCATTTGGATTGCTTTTGATTTCCGTCACCATTTTTGCGATAGTTTTAACCCTCCCAAAGATAATACTACGCTCTGGGCTGAAATACATATGAATCCCAATAAACACATGCACAAACATCAATATTAAGATAATCGCTATCTTCTTACATCTTTCCATCATACAGCCTCTTTACACTATCTTTCTTATGTGGTACGATAATATTGTATCAAAAAATATACAATTACACAGGAAATGGCGAAATTAGCACCTCTGGTGGCGAATTTTACATGAAAAGGGATGATTTGAATGCGAATTGCAATATGTGATGATAACGAAATCCAGATTGGTATATTTATGCATCGGATTAATAATTTTCTCAAACGAAATGGTGATATAAAAGCATTGATTACTCCGTATGATAAAGGACAGCCACTTATTGATGATGTGGCAGATGGCGAATGGTATGATATTGTAGTTTTGGATATCGTTTTGAGAGAAGAAAATGGAATTGAAGTTGCAAAGGAATTGAGATTAAATGGCTATGATGGAAATATTATATTCTGGACAGCCCACAAAGAGTATGTTTTTGAAGCTCTTGATTTACTCCCAGTTCACTATATTATAAAAGGATCTGAAAACGGCAGAATGTATACTGCTTTCAATCATACTCTGGAACATATCGGCAAAAGCACTCTTATGATAAAAGGAAAAGACTTTATTCATCGGGTGGAATTTCAAAATATCGAATATATTGAGAGCCGAAACAAATACATCATTATTCATTGCACTTGCGGTATAGTTTATACGGAACGGTGTAAACTATCCGATATTGAAGAATTACTGGATTCCAGATTCTTGAGGTGCCACCAGAGCTACATAATAAACATGGACGAGGTAAAAGAAATAAACGATTCGTTCCTCATGTTCTCCGGGAATATAGTGCCTATCAGAAGAAAAGACTTTGCGAAAATAAGAAACGAATTTGAAGAATATACTATTTTTAAGTAGCTCCCGGGAAAGCCCCGGGAGTGTTTTTGTTATTTAAGAAGTTTGTTTACTGCATTCTGCACTTCTGTGTAATTGTACCCGGCAGCTTCCAGGCGGTCTTTTCTGTCCTGTCCATTTCCCCATTCGCCGTTGATTACCTCTTTTGCTACCTTGGCTACACTTTTCTTTGCAGTCACGGAATACACTGCTTTTCCATTCCAGTCAAAAACAGAGTAACCGGCTTTGCAAGCCTTTTTCGCATTTTCCAGGGACTTATAAGCCCCGATCTGGCTCTTGGAATCCTTCCATGTCTTGCGGACACGGTAATACTTGTCAACCTTTACTGTCGGCTTTGTGGTTGGAACTGTCACGGTTTCACTGGAAATAAGCTTCTTAAATCTATTCCAGTCTCCCTTTCCACGGATAACGGAAGGGCAATTCTTAGCGCAAACATCGTAGTGCCGCACTACTCGGCTTGCTGGAATGCCATATTTCTTCATAAGCTGCTTACATACATCAACGGTATTTTGGAATGCCTTTTCGTAGTTATAGCCGGCATTCATGCACATTTCAATTCCAATCGAATTACGGTTGTTCACTATCCCAAACAGTTTGCCGCCATAATTTACTCCAACATGCCATGCCCCGCGATTGTACGGCAATGCTTGGTATGCTGACTTATCGTCAACGAATACATGGGCTGAATATCCATGAAAATTGCCATTATGCTGTGCGGTGGCGTGTGCTTTGGCATCTGCTGTCTTGGCGATATTATCCGTGTTATGAATGACAATATACAGAGGTGTTTGTCCTGCGTAGCTGTTGTTGTTGCTGATTAATGAGGTATTGATATTCATGTATGTTCTCCTTTCATTATTGAGGTTAAAAAGTGCATAATAAAAAGCACCCCAAATGGGATGCTCTTTAGCATAAACTTTTTACACAATATACCTACCATGATTAAATTTCACAGAATCGTGGCTGTTGCTACCACAAAGGGAAGGTACTATGCTATAATATCCTTGTACCCTTTGTGGTGATTGGAGTTGGACTTTTTGATTGGTCGTCGGGAGTCCAACTCTCTTTTTGTTGTTGTGATATACTGATCATATCATGTATTATCTTTTATGAATAGAGTTTTGCGATTTTATTTGTTTTTCGCTAACTATTTATATGGCAATAAAATTTCTAGTAAAAGATTTTCAGTGCTACACATTTATTACGAAGATTATAAAACAGACGAACTAGTAGGTCTTGATGCTTGTATAAGGGATGCGCTTAACAATACTATTCCAAAAGATGGAGCTTTTTATGGAACTTTCGTTGCAAATATACAGTATCTCATGCTCGGCTATCGTTACGTAAACGGAGCGTTCGGTGTCATAATATTATTTGATTTTAACAATAACACAGAACGATGGAATATAAACAACAATGAAATTACAAAAGTTTAAAAGTCAAAACGAATATATGATAACACAAGAAGAATATCTAAGAGTAATAACCAGCTGTTCATTTTTAACACTTGCTTTTGAATCTTCTCTTTCTCCAGTAAGTAATTGAATACAAATATCTGTATAATATCTCGATACGACGTATACAGGAGCATTATTGGAAGCAGACGTTTGCAATACAACTAGCATGCATGAGTTTTGCTTTATCGGAAATGAATAAGTACCTGGTTGTTTTACACCATTGAAAATGCTCTTGCCATATAAATAGTTAAGTGCCCCGATAACTGTCTTGTTTTCCGTTTCCAATTTACCGATAACAGCCGTTGACATTTTATCCACTACATAATCCCAAAACTTGCTCATCAGTCCGCGTTTGTTCGCTTTCCCTGTTGCGTCATACAACATTACTTCGTCATTATCCGCTAACGTATTTTTTGATGTGTATTCAGTCCATTTTGGCATGTGGTTTCCCTCCTTTAATTAAGTTGATTTTTGTTGATATAGTTTTCAATTGCTTTAACATTTGCCGACAGCCCCTCATCAAAAATGAGAAAATTTCCTTTCTCATTCTGGCTCAAAACCTTTCCGCTTTCGGTATCAATCGTTGAGTAGGTAAAAGCGATTCTATCACCCTCTCCTGTTGACAGTTTCATAAATGATGTAAGTTTTTTAATCTGGCTCATAATAATTCTCCTTCCATTTCTTGAATTAGTTTTTCTCTTTCCGAGAACATTTCATTCTCAATGTCGTTCAATCGGAAATTAACTTCCCTGTCTTCTTTTCCGTCATTAAAGCGTATAAATTCTTTGTTTTTCTGCTTAGCTTTCAGCTCCCACGCAAACCTCAGTCCTGGTGTTCCTTTTACAATAAAATAGGTATCTGATTTATCAGATACCCAAGACTGCCCCTCCCCTTCATTTTGAAGGAACACATAGTACTCGATTCCTGTGTCGGTCGATTCCTGAAAAATATCATCAATCATAATGATTGCAATACCATCCTTGCCAATTACTCCACCGCCAAAATCTCCCAAAGTAGGAGTTGGAGTCTCGTAGCAGTAAAATAGCTGCTCTCCATAGTTTTCAGTGTCAGCTATTATGGATTTTGTTCCAGAAACCTTAAAATCGCCAAAAATACTAACATCCGAATTGAATTGTGTTCTTCCAAGATAATGTTTTGAACCGTCTGTAAAGCCACTTTCTGTGGTTGTATTATGTGGTGTTAAATTTAATGAGTTAGCGTAAGAAGATGCAATACCACTTGCACTATATTTAATAAATTGCCCTTGTGCATCCATAGCAAGTACTGAGGGAGCGTTATATTCATTTCCTACGGAAATCTGTAGGGTTCCATTTTTTTTATTATAAATTCGGTTGTTTTGAATCGTAAATCCGCCTATAGTAGCTCCAATTGCCGCAAGCTCCTTCAAGGACATTTTTTCAGCCGTGACCGCTTTAGTATCTAATTTTTCTGTGGTAATAGAACCAGCTGCTAGAGCATTAGCGGCTATGCTCAACGCTTTAATAAATTTCCCATTTACATAGATATTTCCCTTTTCGTCCATGTAAATACCTTGTGCAGTTCCGTTTTTCGTAAGCTTATTAAAAATATCTGCTTGTGTCTGTCCATCAACAGCTGATTTTGCCGAGCTATTAGCAATCTCATTGACTGTCTTTCCTTGTAGCGAAAAAGTCTTTGGAGCTAGAATAACATTTCCTTTGCTGTCGATTTCTAAAGTCACATTTTTGTTATCATCAATGACTTTTAGCCCTCTACCGTTAATTCTCTCACCGGCAAGCAATCCAGCTAAAATGTATTTCGCATTGATGTATACTTTTCCGTCTTGAATATAAATCCCCTGTTCTGTTCCGCCTTTTGTGAGCTTATTAAACACTGCATCTTGTCCAAGACTGGTATCGTACTTATCAATTGCATTTTTAATATCGTCTTTGTCTGCGTACTTGAAATCAATCCAATCAGAAGCATCAAATGCTCCACTAACCCGATTTACATTGGAAGTTTTTAGAGAAGCCTTTCCTTCGCTGTTTGTGGTTACCCACATGTCACCTTTATAATATGGCGGCTTTGGCTGAACCATATAGACAGATGACTTCCCGTCTATCTTGTCTAACAGCTCATTTGGTATGGATTGTGGTTGCCAAATACCAGATTTAAAAATCCATTGTGTGTTATCAGAGGTATTGTGCCAAAGGTCACCTTCATGTTCTACTTTCTCTGATTCCCACAATAATATAATTTCTTTTCCAGAAGCGTCTAAAATTTTATTCCCATTTGCATCAAGCCATGGTTGTTCTTCTGTTTTCGTCCATTTAAGAGAAGGGTCGTTTGGCTGATACCAGGTTTCAATTTTTCCATCAATCTGTGTTTTTAAAGAATTAAGAGAATCTTTAAAAACGCCATTGATAAATAAATCTAAAGAACTATCATCTGTGTATTTTGAAGCCTTTTCCCAATCTGAAGCAGAATAAGAACCGCTTGCTCTGGCAACTTTACATCTCATCAAATCACCATTAGAGCCTTGTGTCCATAAGTCTCCAATGTCATAAGGTGGCTCTGGCTGAACTACGAATACTCTGCGCTTATGATCTGCCGTATCTTGTGCTTTTTCTGCGGCAGCAAGTGCTAAAGTGACATCCGTATCCTGCACCAATTGCCATTTCCAAGTTGCCCCATCTTGCATAAAACGGTAAGCATATCCTTTGGATTTCCAGTAAAATAAGTCACCTTCATGTTTCTTACGTTCAGTGTTGGTAGTCCATTCAGAAGCCGGAATATTCTGTAAGGTTGGTTCATAGTCATAAAAAAAAGTCTCAATCTGTCCGTCGATTTGAGACTGTAAATTATTAATATCAGTTGTGTATGTATTGCTTATAAAATTATTTACTTCTGTTTCTGCTTTTTCCTTTGCAATCGCATTAACATCTTTTCCCTTGACTTGTACAGAATCTGCATTAATAATAACCCTTCCTGTTGTTACATCAACAAGGAAAGTTGTATTTCCGTCTTTGTCAATTGCTTTAATAGTTCCTGTATTAATCCAGTCAGCATTAACGCCTGTGGCAGTAAGGATTCTGGCAATTACATCACCATCAACCGTCATGCCGCCATTCCAATGTTGTCCACCATCTGTAGATACAGCCCACGCTTCCGCAGTCATTTTCCATACAATATCAGAATCGGACAGCTGTGGCTTGTTATGAAGATAATAGATGTTGCTTCCGTCCGGCTGTGTTTCTACTGTCGTATATGTTCCAGAAGATTCAGCAAGGCGTTGTGATAATTCTTCCAGTGCTTTTTCCCTGGCGGTACGTTCATCTCTTAAATTCTTATTATTTTCTGCCTGTATTTGTTGATTAAGACTATATTGTTTCTGCTTATTCCTGGATGCACTCTTAGCACTGCATTCAAGTTGCTCAAATGCACCCGGATTCAAGGCAACAGAAGTTAGGTAGCTTTTATACTGTTTTCCGTTTCTATCGGAAATCGCAATGGTGTCACCAGCTTCCCATGCAATATTTGTTAAAGCACCAGTAGAAAACGGTCTGAATTTCATTCCAACACATCTGTCTGAAATAATCTTGCAGATTGCTTCTCCTGTTCCATCTTGAATTAGCTTATTATCACTTATTTCGATAACGTATCCAGATTTCCCAGACTGATATGTTTTCGCTTCATTTTGAGAAGAATTTTCAACGTATTCTGTAACTTTTACACCTGTTATTTCAACATCATACAGCCATGGTGTGAATCCGTTCGTATCTATGGCTGTAATACCCTTTTGCATAACAGTGATAATCTGTGCACCAGCGGTATCTAAGATGTCTTTCCCTTCAATATCATTCCATGGTACTTCTGCCTTATTATAAAAATTTTCCGGTACTTCATTTTTGTACCAGTCAAGGCATAATCTGCCGTATGCATCTGTTTTCGCCCACTGGCAGCCCATCTGTGCTACCCATGCAATTACCTGTCGGAAAGTAATGCTGCTATCATCTGGTCGATTCTGGATTACAAAATCATCATTATCAAATCGTGTTGATTGCAGTGTTACGCCGCACACCTCACAAGCATCCTGGATGATTTGAAGTCTTGTTGCTGGGTATGTCAGTTTACTATCAGAATAATCGCGATCAAATAATCGCATGGAATCTTCACAAGTTAGGCTGATAATAGCTGTGTTCTGGTATGGGGCATCTGTTACTGTCATGGTACAGATACGAATTTTTTCAATACCAGTAGATAATTCAAGCCCGATATAGCAAACAACTCTTGCTCCGTCCCAGATGTAATCTGTGTACTTTCCAGAAAAGTTGTTGATCTGTAATGTCAGTTTATTTACGATAGCTGCGCCGATATCAAAAGAACCGTTTTGCGATACTGCATCCTCAAACTTGAAGCCATTAGACCATAAGTCCTCATTGGTGATAGATAGTGTGCTTCCATCCGTGAAGGTAAAATCTGCATATTTCAGATAGTTGCGGTTTCCACTATTCTGTTGTTCTTTAAATTCCGTTGATAAATTTCGCATATCTTACCTCTCGATAAAATCAAATTTAAGTCCTTCCATGCGCTCATTGCCTATCCACCAACACTTAAAAGGGGATTCCCTGTCACCAACATAGAATGTTCTGGTTTCGTGCTTGTTCGCAGACAGCAAGTCTGGATATGTGACCTGTATGTACTCTGGATTTACTGCCTGTATAATTTTGCAAGCAGTGTCCCAATCTGGGCCATTCCAACCTACAGACAGCTTTCGTTTCTGTCCAACTCTGTTTTTGTGCATGGTCGTATCATCTGTTCTGCCGGATTCTGATGCCGATATATCCTGTAATCCCCATGTAAAAGAAGAAGGACAGGGCAATGCTACCCCATCCACTTTAAGAAATACTTCTGCCATATGCTAACCCTCATGTATTTTTATGCACGAAAAAAGCGCCTACCCCGAAAGGTAAACGCTTGAAAATTTGCTTATTATGATTTTATATTATAACATACGGTGAAAGTATCATTCAGTATACTTTAGTATCATTTGTTCCCAATAATCTTTTTGAAACTATCAATTTTTTTCTTTAGATGGGTTTTCCTAAGTCCAGTTAGCCACTGAACAGTAATGAAGTCAACCATTATTTTAACTTTTTTCAAAATAAAAAGGCTAGGGATTTCTCCCTAGCCTAATTTTATCAGTTAATGTATTCAACATCTATGCTTGGCAATGTTACTTGTTTCCCAAGAAGTGTTGTAGAATTTAATGTTCCGCTACAAGTTCCGTATACGGTTATCCAATCTCCTTCTAGGTAATGTGTTTCGCCATCCTCATAGCTATATGAACAATCCCATTTATTACCGTTTCCGTCAACAATATACAACGTATATCCACCGAATATTCCTTCTAATGACTGATCTATTGTTCCAGAGACAACGCAATATTTTTTATCGTAACTGTCTGGATTCCTCAATATATCATTATAGTCCAATGTTTGGCAAAGTGCCTTGTATTCGTCCTCTGAAACTTCTTTTGAATTAGCAACTTCTTCTGTCGCTACAAAATACTGTGATAAACTATCATCTGAAGCATCCTTTTTATAGCTTTTAGCTTCATCACCTTTTGCAAATACCATACAATTCTCTAAATTTATGGAATCTCCCATAAATCCCCATGAATCTACATTTGATACTGTTCCAAGAATAGCAACCACATCATCATCTTTAAGACCGCTTTCATATTTTGCATACAATTTACTATCAGATACATTAAAATTACTCATCATATATTTATCACCAATAGTAACTTGCACCTTATTGTCTTTAATCTCACTTATTGTTGATACAGTATAAATTTTAGCTCCGCTCATATTGACTGCATATTTATATAAATCGCTGTCAGTGATATAAGAATATTCACCAGAATTAAATGTTTGTAATTCATCATCAAAAGTAATTGGAGCCACATTCTGTTTTTTCTCTTCTACTGTAGGAGTTGCTTTTCTTTGGTAACTACTGGATTTTTCCGTCTGTGTTTTGGATGTATCTGCTGTTTTCTCTGTTTTAGATGAATACCAGCCAATTAGAATAAACACAAGGCAGATAAAACCAAAATAGTTTGCGCATCCCCCTTTTTTCTTTTTCTTGGTAGCTGTCGGCTTTGTTGTGTACTGTGGTTTTGGTGCAGAATATGTTTTAGGTTTTTCGATATTCTCAATAGTTGTTCTGGCCTTGTTTGCTTCGCCCCTGTCGCAATTATCCATTACACTCTTGTCTAGCATATACCATTCAACAACATATTGTTTTTTGAAGTACCGCTCCGCAATCTCTGTTGTAAATTCTTTTGCCTGTTCATATGCGGAAGAGCCTGTTGATAAGCAAATTTTGAAAGGCTTTGCGTATTTCGGAATTGAAAAAGCAACTTTCAACTGTACTCTCCCTAAATCGTCTGGTTCTTCTTTATCATAATTCAATACAAAATCCATAGGATTTGCTTCAAGTAACAAATTTCCTTTGTAGTAAACCTCAATATTCGCTTTTGAAGCCTTGATTCTCATGGAATCTAACATCTCAATGTCGTATTCCTTTTGCTTCTGTGGCGGTTCCTGTGTTACATTTCCCTGTGTTATCGGGAATCCACAGTTCGGGCAACTTGCCGCTTTATCACTTATTTCCTTTCCGCATTCTGGACATTTAATCAGTGCCATAAATATCCCCCTCCTTAGTATGATACCCATATTGTACCACCTTGGGACGTATTCTGGAAGCCCTATTTCGCTTTTCTATCAATTTCCGCAGTCACAGCAAACAAAAGAGCTTCGGCAAATTTTGCTCCGACCGAATCAGCGTATTTATCGTGAATCCGGTTTGCTTCCATGGTGAGATTTTCCCACTTCGGGATATCGTCCTTTGAGATAAAGGCATACTTCTTGTGGAGATTCCATATTTCTTGCCAGATGGAAAAGTAAGTCTGTTTAAAGTCCATCAATACCACTTCTCCTTCAGCTTATTAATCGGTGTTCCGGAAACTCCGGCACTTTCTCCGCTATCTGTTGCCTTAAAGTATGCACCTGTAATCTGAGGGTACATAAATTCAAACATGAGATAATTTGCTGCATCGCAAAGATATTCTGTGTTCCCAGTCTCACGATACTTTTTGATGCACATATCGTGGGATTCCAAGGCGTTTACCAACTTCTCACCGAAATTATCCTTTGCCGTGCCATATTTGTAAAAGCTTACCTCAACCCTATTCTGTCGTAATTTATCGAAACGGTCTGAATATTCTGTTGGAAGTTCTGTTCCTATTTGGCTCATATGTTTTAATTCTCCACAATTAATTAATTTCTTTTATCAAAATTCAATTTTCTTGGCTTGTTCCTATATTTTATCGGGTGAGAGGTTTTGAAACGGATTTGGTTATTTTATCGCAGTAATTCTTTGTCAATAATCTGGAAATTCGCCCTGTGGATATAAAGAGCTTTTCCGTCAATCATTAACTTTGTCATTTTAGGTAGATCATCCGGTATTTTCCAGAACACCTCGTCACCAGAATATGCGGCTATTGGCTGTCCAAGTTGGGATTTGATTACTACAACCCTGGATTTCCCGAAATAATTTTTATAATAATTCACAATCCCGGCTATGTATGTGTTCTCTGAAATCTTCCCGGTTGAATGGCTAATTATATTCTCCTGTGTAAAATCAACCTCTGGCTTCAATCCTTTTTGCTCAAAAATACAAGTATCACCACAGCTTTCAATTTCTTTACCGTCAATCAGAATTGTAATAACGGAAGATACGTCATAGCTTGTTGTTTCGTTACCCTCACTATCGTAGCCCTTGGATTTGGTTTTATTCCCGGCAATGTTGATCTTGTCCCCAGTAGTAGTCATAACCTTTTGACCGTAGTTGTCGTATGTATAGATTGTGTAGCTGTTACCGGAAAGATTTCCTTTCACGTCATTCATGTAATCGTCATTCGCTGCACAGCCTGTTAGCCATGTGATAATGCAAATACAGATAATGGTTGCCAGTAGTGCTTTGATTCTTTTCATGGTTTTTGTCCTCCCTCATATGTCTCATAATCAATCGTTCCCAGATCACCATACACATCTGGATAATAAATTCCAACCCAGAAGTTATCCTCCATTGCTTTGTAGTAAGTTACTTTTACATTCCATCTCTGTACCTCGTCAATAATTTCTTTGTTGAGAAGTCCGAATTGATCTCGGCAAGCTTCATTTTCCAGTTTATAAGTCAATGCTTTGTATTTCTCGGCATTTGCCTGTCTGGTGGCGGTAATATTAGTTTGAGTGATAAGTAAAATCAATCCAAATACCAGGAACCATATTGCACTGATGAAGGAAATTACCACGCCAAAAGACAATATAAATCCACTCACATTTGAATACTCATATTTGTAGCTTAAAGATTCGCCTATTCTATTTGCAATCAGCATAACAACGCCGACTGTAAAAATGATTATTGATAGCCAAAATATCATAGTGTGTCCTCCCTGTCCCATTCTGTGTCAGATTTATCTGACATAATAATATCGTTAGATATTATTCAAAATATAATTCTTTCTCTTTTTCTTAATCTAAATCTATATCTAAATCTATATCTAAATCTAAACCTTTATCTAAACCTTAATCTGAGTGCGTCTACTATGCGTCTTTTGTGCGTCTAAAAAAATAAGAACTCTAAATTCGTCATTTTTATATTATATTTCACCAAAATTCAACTTGTAAAAATACATATTTTCTCTGTTATGCTGATTTTTACAGATTTTTGTGTCGAAATAAAATTCTTATTTATTTCTTATTTAACGCTTATTTTTTCTTATTTGATGCAAAATAAAAAATTATTTTAACTTAAATTAAAACTTGTTTTTCCTTATTTGCTCCCTATTTAATGCTTATTTACTATCATTAATAGTAAAATAAGGTCTTATTTGAGCAATTTAATTTTCAGATAAAGCCTTATTTTACCGAAATTAATTATTCAAACAAGCTAAATACGTCTTTGCAAAATTCCTCATAGTCGGTATTCCCGACCAGTGGCATTTTATTTCTCAGCTTTTCCATTGCTTTAAAAAACTTGACTTGATCTTTGTTCCAGATTTTACAGGAAACAAGAAGATACTTCTCTTCTGTATGTCCATATTCTTTTCCAAAATTCACCCGAATTTTCTCATTCTTAAAAAGTTGGTCTGCCAGATACTCTTCTGTATCTGCAAAAATGTATTCACTGCGGAATAAATGCTTTTGGATTAAGATGTAATTTTTATATGACATGATATTCCTCCCTGTGAAAAATGTTCCATTTTAAATCGAACCTTTCCAGACCTCATTTTAAATGCGGGCTGTCTAAAAATTCAAAATCATGCGGCAATTTTATTAATTCCTTTATTCAGAATAAATTCTTTTATTTCGTTATATCCCCAGCCATATCCGACTAATGCGCTCACAAGCATTTCTGCATTCTGGATTTTCACCAAATCTTCTTCTGAAAAATAATCTCTCATACTTTCTTTTTTTGTGATTCCGAATTCCTCTCTTAGTTGCTTGGCGTTTTTACCAAATATGGACTTGTAAATAACGTCCGTATATGTAGAATAGGCATGTCCGTGCATTCTTTCATTTTCAGAAGATTGCTGGATTGCCTTTGTCAATGCCTGTCTTACTGCTATTCCTTTAGCTCGTTCAAGTTCTGCTGCACGCTGCTTTTTAAAAGCAATTTTTAAGGATTGTTCGCAACCAATAAAATAGTTTCTTGCTTGTTCTCCTCTTTCAGATTTTGATAGCATTGAAAGTTTTTTGGCGAAATGGGCAGTTATCTTATAATCAACAGTTTTATTACCCTCGACATAAATGTCGAACCCCCAATAGTCTTCATTTTCTACCGCAAATGAATTGTCGATAATATTTGTTTTCGCCCATCTTGAAAATTGTCCCTGTGCAAGTCCTAAAAATGAATATAGTTTTCTTGCAGTAGTCATGCCTTCTTCGTCAATCCCAAGTGCAATCTCAATAGGTGTCTGTTCACTTGTTATCAAAACTTCATTTTCCATTCTCCATTCCTCCTTATATTGATGGATAAAATAAAAAGAGCCGCCAAGTAAGATAAAAATTCCTCAAAATCGAGAAATATTAATTTCTTCTTAGCGGCTCAAAAATCAAGACCGTGTGTACTTCTTCATTGAAGAAATTATACCACACAATCAGTCAAAAATCAATATGCTGGGGACGGTTTGAAACGGCTATCCGTATCATTCTGGGCTTTTGTTACAGCTTTCGCAATCTCACTTCCGTCCAGAATAATACTGTTCATAATGTACTGCGGATTCTTATTTCCGCTGTTCATGCTCATTGCCATTGCAACTCCCTGGGCTACTGCTTTTGCCATTTCTTCTTTTGTAAGTCCCATGCTTCCGTCCGAACTGGAAACAATGCTGTCTGCAATCTTCTTCATTGTTCGTGGGTTTTCCAGTGGAAGAACGGCTTCAGAACCAGCTTCACCGATGCCAATTACCTGTGCGCCATTGAAAAGACCACCTTTGGCGTACCAATTAGGCTTATAAACTGGCGTAGAACTGGTTTTCCCGTTTCCGAGGTTATGCTTTCTCCATTCAGAGATTCGATATGTTAATGTTGGTAGCCGAACTTGTTTCATACCATTAGCGAAAGATTGTGCAGTTTCCCGACCCATTGATGTTAAATCATTTTTGAACAGACTTGTGATATAATCTGAAATACCAGATAAGTTAGATTCTGTATAAGTCTTCATGTTTTCGGTTTCTGTATCAACCTTGCCAGAAGCCTTTTCCCAAATCTGGTTTGTATTGATAAGAACAGAAGACCAATAACTTTGAATGGTGGTCATAACCTTACCCATTATATCTTTGGTATCAGTGTCCATGGTTCCGAGAGCTGTCGATACAGCACTTGCAGAATTTCCCCAATTGGTTTTAGAGTTGGTTTCAACATCATCATTCGTGTTCTTTATCTTCGACCAAATGGAAGGCATTGTGCTTTCTGTGCTTTTTTTCATTCCAGCCATTGCCGTGCTTACGGCAGTATTGGCGAGACCAAAGCCAGTTTTTATCTTGGATGATACGGATTCGGATGCTGTTGCAACTGATTTGCTCATTGTTGATGAAGCTTTCGGAACATCTTCTGAAAAAGCTTTTATAACTTTTCTTGTGTCAATTCCCATCTCTGCCATTTTATCCATCAATGCTTGGAATGCGGCTCTAGCTGTTGCACCAGATGATTCTTGCTGTTGAAGGACAGTGCTTAATTCATCAAACTGCGATGGAGTGATTACTGCTTGATCTGAAAGTCTTTCCAGTGCAGATTTCGCATTATCAAATTCTGTCCCCATCGTACCGATATATTCATTAATATTGCTTACATGAGAATTTGTAGAAGTATCGGATTCTTCCATTGCCTGTTTTAATGCTTGCTTAAATGTATCGGAAGAAATTCCAAGATTTTCAAGTGATGTTTCTACGGTTTGGAGCTGTCCATCAAAATCAAATGCATTGTCTTTCACATTTTTTAAATCACCGCCGAGTCCGATAAGTTTATCGCCAGAGATTCCAGTTTGTTCTTCGATGATTTTCAATGCTTTTCTAACAACTTCAAAATCGTTGAATGCGTCAGCTGTGGAATCTTTAAAGTCCATAGCTTTTTTTACCTGTCCAAGACCTTCCACGACAAATGCAGTCGCGCCTAAATTAGTTGCGTATCCCCAAAATCCTTGGAATTGTCCACCAGCTGTTTGTGCGACATCACCGAGATTTTTTATCTTTTCTGCAAGTGTAGTAAACCCGCCATTTCCAGCCGTTTCCGCTGCTCCACCAATATCACCGATGATAGTGGGAAGAGAAGATGCGGTATCAAGTGGGAAATTTAAAAGTTTTGAAGCTAATGAACCGATTCCGCTAGCAAAGGAAAAGATTTTGGTGGCAATATCTTTGGCTATTTTGATTGCAAACAATGTTCCAAATGCAGCACCAACTTGTTTTATAAATTCTGGATCAATTCCACTTAATTTTTCAGCCAACCAATTAATTGCATTTGCAATACCGTTAATTAAATCCGCTCCGATATTAATTATTCCTTCAAGCCCGGTAATCAACGCATCTGCAAATCCCTCTGCAAATGGTTGGAATGCAGACCATAAATTTCCAAGAGCAGTTCCAACAGCATTCCAATCAACCTTATCAATAAAATTCTGTATTGAGGTTTTTACACGGTCAATACTGCTCCAAATCCACTCCCAGTCAACATCAATAACTCCGAAATTATCAAGTGCAAGTACGATTCCACCGATGCCAAGTGCCATTGACGCATAAGGATGTTTTGCCAGTAAAGAAAGTCCTTTTCCTAATGGGCTGTCTTTTCCAATGATTCCACCAATAAAGGTTAATCCTTTGAATCCTAGAATCGCCAAAGAAATTTGGCCGAGACTCTTTCCTATAGCTTGTGCTGTTTCGGGACTTATATTTTTTATTGCTTCTGCGATAGAATTTAGACCTCCAGGAACAGTTGAATTGATGAAATTCTCTCCGACATTAAGTAAATCTTTATAAAAATCCACAATGCCTTGTCCTACATTCTTTGCAAATGGAGCCAATGCATCCCAGAAATTTTTCAGTGATTTATTAAGTTCTTCCCAATGAATGTTGTTTCCGAAACTGGTCAACGCATCAACTAATTGTGGAATTGCGCCGTTCATCGTCCAAGTTCCGACTGGAACGAGAAAATGCTCGTAAAAATCCATAAGTCCCGTCCAAACAAATTGTGTTGGCTTTTGGAGCATAGTAAACAATCCTTCTAAAGAAGTTTGGAGCTTTAACCAGTTGATTTTTGTCAGCAAATCATTTGTAATGTTAAAGAATCTTGGAAGTCCTGAGTTGTTTGATAATGACCATTTACCGATTGGCTGGAGGTAATTCTTCCACAAATTTTTCAAAGCATTAATCGAAAAATTTCCTAGTCTGCTTAGACCTTCATTATAAAGCTTCTTTATTGCGGCAGTGGTTGGCTTTGCATTCTTTCTGATTTGTTTAAATGCCTTGATAATCTTATCAGATACAGTTTGCGCTTTATTCTCAACATTTGCAAATGCTTGATCCCATGCTTTTTGATAATCAGAAAGTGCTTTATCGAAAGCAGCGTCCAGTTCTGGTATATGGGCACTTCCCAGAGCCCCGCTGCCCGAGCTTCCACTTGAACTTGATGTCTTGTTATCATTCAACTGGTTCAATTCATCGAAGGAAAGAACAGAAAGAGTTTTTTGTAATTTCTTCGCATTGTCGTTTGCATTGTCGAGCCCGGATGCAGCATTATCTGTGCTGTCTGCAATATCTCCCATATCGACTGAAGCTTTTCCAGTTGAAGATACATAATCCGATAGCTTAATGCCAAGTAGTTTTGCGAGCCAAGAAAAAGCTCTTTCCAATGCCATAACAAGACCGTTAATATATGGAAGTACTTTTGCAACAATAGGGAGGAACAATGTTCCGATACTTCTACCAAGTGCTTCGAAATTAGATTTCAACATACGAACCTGGTTGGCTGGTTGATTAATTGTTGAAGCCAAATCAGCCCATGCATATTTAGAACTATTCAATATTGTAATTGTTCTTAATATAGCTTTATCTGACTGGCTTAGACTTGATACAGTAGCGTCAATTCCAAGATTATAAAGTTCCTGTTGTAAATTTGCTACACGGATATTAATACCATATTTATCAAGTGCCCTGCTCATTCCGGTTATGCCAGAAGCCATATCATTCCAAACATCGTTGAATTCAAGATTTTTTACAGAAGCAAGGTCTGCTCCGATTTCTGTTAAAGCTTGTGAAACCTTAGTTGATGCATCTGCTGTTGCCCCCATTGATGACGCCATCTGTGCATAAGTAGCTTGATAGTTCATCGTTTGTTTTGGATCAAGTCCAAGGCTCACGCCTTTTGTTCTAGTCAGATCACCTGCATCTGATACTTCAAATCCGGTCATTTTTTTTGTCAGCTCTTTTGCACGCTTTTCAAAGGAACCGACATATTCCTCTGCGGATTTTACTCCTGCATTCTGCCATTTGCTGATATCTAATCCATCAGTAACTTGATCGAACGCAGAATTAAAATAATTAAGTGTTTCAACATAATCTGATGCAGAATTTACAGAATTCCAAAGTGCTTTAATTCCTCTTGTCACCGTGAAGAATTTCGCATATAATCCGGCAAGTTGTGAAGTTAATGAACCAACTTTTTTTGAAGTTACGTTTGCATTATTTCCAAATCCAGTTAAAGCAGAACTAGCAGCTCCAATCATGGATGATAACTTTTTCCCAGCATTTCCAAGTCCGTTTGTGGAATTTGATAATCTCGAAAATGAATTCGAAAGAGAATTTGTGGCTTTATTTATTTTTCCACTTGCAGTAGCTAACTGTGCCAAAGCTTCTGTCATTCTTATTGTATTTTCGCTGATTCTTGGCGCAGTTTTCATTACATTGAAGAACGACAATACTTCATTCGCTAGTGTTCCAAGTTGGCTTGATGTTTGCCCGATTTTATTCCCAGCGCTTGCCAATTGTGCAATTGACTGAACAAACCTATTTACGGAATCTGAAATTCCATCAACACCAATAAAGCTTTCTGTGATAAATTTCAAGTTACTTCCCAATGCAGGTAATTCAGCTGATACATTCGCAATATATTCACCGGAATTGGCTAATCTAGCCATTGAATTGACAAAACGATTAACACCGGAAGATACATCTGGAATCTCTGCCAAATTGCTTAATTTATGGATTATTTCTCCAAGTTTTCCAGAATCAAATCCACTAACATCAACCTGGCTAAGCCTGTTGATTGAGTTAATAACCGCATTAAGACCAGAGCCTTTATAATCTACTCCACTCATTGTCTTTATGGAATTTGAGAATTTTCCAATTCCATCAGCAATGTTTGTCATTTTCCCTATATCAAGTTCTTTTAGTTTTCCAAGTTCCCTTACACAACTACGCAGTCCATTTGTATTAACTCCGCTTAATGCGGAATTAACTTCTGTGAGTTTATTTGAAAGATTAGTAAGCGCGCGTACTGCTTTTTCTGTACTACTGCTAATCTGTATATCAAGGGTATCAATGGTATTGTCAGCCATTTTATTTATCCCTCCTTTTTGCAAAAAAATAAAGGGCAGACAAGACTTATTCATCCTGCCTGCCCTTTTCATGGTTAAGCTCAAAGTTCGCCTGCATGAGTTGCAAGCTTGCCAAAAGTGCGTTTCTCTGTTTTTTCTTTTCTTCTTCGGAAAGTATACCTTCCTGTTTACGCTTTTCTTCCTCTGCTGATTCCAGTAAAGGTTTCTTCAAATACTCTGCTTTGGATTTTTTTCCCATTAAAGCATTTGCAACAGCTGTGAATGTGGCTGATGTTTCATAAATGCCCGCTTGCCAGAGTTCGGCGTCTCTTCTCTTTTGACGTATCTTTTCAGCTTCGAGATAAGGCTTCAATTCAACTGGCGTAGAATCCATAAATTCTTCTTTAGATACACCGATAGAGAGGTATAAAGGAAGAATCTCTTTGTAAACAACTTCTCGAAAAGTTAATTTTTCTTTTTGTGATCCTGCGGAAGCTTCGTTGCATTCTTCTCCACTGCCTGTGCTTCTGCTACTGCATTCAGCAGACCGGATAAAAAACCATTTTTCTCCAATTCTTTGTCGAGAAGTTGGTATAAATCAAATCCGCTTTTTGGATTTTCCTCAGTTCCTTCATCTTCGTAATCATCCAAAAGGTCACAGACTTTATCAAGAGCAGCTTCTTTTTCAGAATCACTTTCATACCCAAACTCTTCCTTGTGCTTCTTTTGAAGTCCGGCAAGAAGCAGTTCCGGGAGAAGAGAAATCATCTTCTGAAGGCTTCTCTCTTTTCCATCTGTAATCCCCTGTACCTTGTCCAGCACATCTGTTTTTGTAAGAAGTCCATATCCAAATACAACCTTATATTCTTTTCCATGTACATTAAAAGTTACCATTTTATAATCCTCCCGATATATTTATTAGCTGAGTGCCATTGCGCCTGTGGAATCTGCTACTGCTTTTGCGGTGTCTAAAGCCTGTGCAAGCTCTTCGGAAACAACTTTTGTATCAAGACCTTTGTATTCCTGAATAATGAGAGACAGCGGAATTGTTGCTGCTTCATTCTGCCCAATGTCAGACAGTGGAATATTTTTTCCAGGGTCTGCGATAACAAAGAATGCATCTTCGAGGTCTGGAAATACAACTTCAAACCAAACTCTAAATCCTTTTGTCTTTCCTGTTGCCGTATCAGTCATAAGCTTCTTTAATGCTGTGATAACATCAGCGTTAAGATTGAAGGTTACATCCCAAGTACCACCAGTATCCTGTCTACCAGATGCGTACTGTGTAATGAAGTCTTCGAGTGCGGATACGTCAATCTGTTCTGTATCAAGAGAAATTCCACCAATAGAACTACATCTTTTTAACCAGGTGAATGCAGTTGGCTTCGTTCCTTTAACGGTTTCAACACCGTAATGAAAAGTTACGCCAAGTGTTGTTAAATCTGCCATTTTAATAGGCTCCTTTCTTTAATTTAAGCTTTATGCACGTAACCCTGTGCCGGGAGATAGCGGATCACCGCCTTTCTACTCTTCTTTTCCTGCTTGCTTAATAATTTGATTTACATAATTACTTAATCCGGCAACGATAACGCCTTGTGTAATTGCGGTAAACAGTGCCATTGCAACTTCCTGTGAACCGGAAACTGTAGATGTTGCAAAAACATAAAGACCGCAAATTAATACACCAAGAATTCCTAAAATCATTGGAATAAATTTGTCAGAAATATTCTCTGACTTTTTAATCATTTCTCCGATAAAATAAAGAAATACAACGACAATAAGTAATTCTGGCTTTACATAACTTAAAATCTGATCCATAATCTCACCTCGCTTTCGTTTTAAGCATAAAAAAAGAACGTCTATGCGTTCATTGGTTTCAAAGTAATTTTCCTGTATATATCCGGCTGTATCGGCTCACAAGCTTTTTGATTCCACTGTCACCAAAAAACATAAGCTCCGGTCCATATGTACGACGGAATCCCATGCTCACCATAGCTTTGTGACTTATCTTGTCCAATTCATACACTCTGGTTAGTGCTTTGCTCCCAGACGTGAAGCAGTTTACTTGAAATGATGGCATTGTTGCGCATTCATCTCCTTCGAGGTCACCTCTCGTAATTGGATTTCCGAGCATATAAAGCTGTGCATATGCTTTTTTGCCAGAAGCATTTGTCTCGCTCCCATCCATGGAATAATTGTCTGCGCCAGTAATCTTAGAAACAGCCGCTCCCCATTTTGAAAAAACTTCCAGTACAGGGGATTCTATTGTGTCTGGCATATCTGTCACCTCACAATAAAAAATGCGCCCACCTTCATAGTGAACGCATTGCATATCTTGCTACAATTTAACACTGTAATCATAACATAATTGGTTGGTATCATTCAGTATACTTTGGTATCATCTTCAAGAAGAGAACACCTCTTTGGCAATTTTACGAACAGCAATAATAACGGCCTGTTCTGCGTGATACATAGGCATATGCGCTCTATTTCCATATGAATGGTGCGGCTGTCCGCTTTCATCTGTGTACCACCAGCCGTTTGGATTGTCCCAGTCTGATTTTTCTTTTTTGGAAGGATATGTTCCCATTCCGTAAGAACTTCCGCTAGATAAAGGATAATCATTTGTACCGTATGTTATTCCTGCTGAAAATTCAATGAACAACACTTTTTCACCAGATAGTCTAACAGAAGCCCCGACTATATTTCCGTTTTGATCGTTGATGATTTCTGTATAGTAAGAACCTTTTTCTTCATCCGGGATTGACTCCATGGTCGTTTGAATAACATCCAACCCGATTTCAGCCAATCGTTTTACAAAAATCTCATTTTTCCTCTGTAGCTCATTTTGGTAAGCTTTTAATTTGTTGATGGCATTTTGAATAGATTTCGTGGATAAGTCGCATTTTATTGTCTTACCCATTTTCGTTTCCTCTCTTAGAAATTCCGTATCTGGCAATATTGCCTTTTTTTGTGTCTAAAATCTTCTTTAGTACATAATCTGGCAATACTGTAGGCTCCCCATTTTCGTCAAAAATAAGGCTTCCATCCTCGCTTATTTGTGGGATTCTGTCTATCCAAAATATGTCTGCTTCCTGTGGGTGGAAATTTCGATTAAAGCTTGTAATATACCTATCGTAATCTGGCACTATTCCGGCTGCAATTTCTTCTGGCGTTCCGGCTGTAGATGATACGGAAAAAGAGTATAAAACTGGTTTCTCATAAACTTTAATGCGGTCTAATCCTTTTGTTTTCTCGGTAATTCGTGACCAATATACTTTTTGCTTTTGGCGGACTAATCCTCTCATATTTCCTCTCTTTCTTAAATTTGAATAATTAACTAAAGCCCCATTTGGTTAATTAGGCAGAAAATCCTCTAAGCAAATTCAGAATAATATTACCTATAATTTCAGAATTTGCTTTCATTGAATTTGAATCATAAATTGATTCTGCTCCAACAAAAGCTGGAAATCCCTCACAAGTAATTCCAATCATATTATTCAATACTGCTTGTGAATCAAGACACGGTTGATTCTTCCATTCATCAACATGACCTAATGACACATCTTTTCCAAATACCAGATTAAATTCCTTTCTGAATCGAACAGTATTATCTGATATTTGTCTTGTACAAATGTCATATACAGTATCATTGTACGGATATTCCATATACGGAATAGATAACCAGTTTACGTTTTTCCAATCAGTGAGGATTTGCTTACCATTAGTATGAAAATCAATTAGTGCCAATGCGTCACTATTATTTTTAATCCAATCATTTATCAGCTTAGTTTCTGGTTGGTCTAAGGCTGTGCTACCATTTTTTTCACCAGCTACAAATCCATCTTCGTAGTTTCTGTTTAGATTTACATTATTTGCGTTTTGATACAAATTATTATCAAATCCATACCTGTTCGCAATCGGAATTATGGATAATTCAACATTTCCACGAATATATGCTAATGAGTCATTTTTATCATAATTTTCGATAAGGTCTTTCACAAAATAGTATAATCCGTATACCGAACCCTTTTCAAATCCATGCTGACCACTAACAATTAAAATCTTTGGTCTAGCATTCGGCTTTTTGCTGAGCTTTTCGTACAAAATTGATGCTTGCTTAATAGTGTATACAAACATATCTTCACCGCTTGAATCTCTTCCAAGGCTCGTTGCTGTTGCATTTACGTCCTCATCAATCAGCATTTTAAATGCTTGTAAATATTCAGAAGCGTTTTTATTTGTATCAAAATTGTACTCTGATTGTAACCCTTCGTAATATGTTAAAGGCACATTATTTAAAGCAATGAAAGGTCTGTCAAAACGATTTACAATCATAAAGCTATCTAAAACCGTTTCATAATCATCAGTAATAGCTGCATCGTTGGCTGTTTTAATACCGAATTTAATATATTTTGTATTAACTGGCTTTTCTGCATCAATTCCTCTATCACTGGACTTCCAAACTAAATTATCAAGATATTCGAAATTTTCATCGAAATAATACACGGAGTAAGCATATTTCCCATTGTTTCTTACAAACAGATTATCGTCAAATAGATAATATGATTTTGTAATAAGACGTGATTGAGTTTCAACGTATACCCCATTGATATATGCTTTTGCTTCAACGTCATTTTTATCTATTTTTGCCCCTATTTTTTTAATTAATGATTTTTCTAATTTATCGTTTTCAACAAATTCATTTTTTTTGTAAAGTAGCATGATCGGATTATCAGCAGGCGTAATCGCTCCACTGTCGTCTCTGACCACTGATATTCTGTACAAACAGTTTCTGTCAATAGGTCCTAACGTTTCTCTTAAATTCTTATAAGATTCAACAAAAACGCCATTTGCATCATATTTATACAGAGAAAAAACAAATTTTTTTTTATCAGTAACTAATGCTTTATCAAAAAACGGAACATACTTTTTGCTTCTAATTCTTAACTTGCTTTCTGCACCGTCAGAGCCATCACTTAGGATAAATCCATTCTCGAATGTAAATGCGTCATATCTGTTCGTTAAATACCCATTATTAAATGCCGTTAAGCTAAAGCGGTCAGTTGTTGTCGATGACAAATCACTTAAATCTTCCTTTAGCGAACCAATAGCTTCTCCAGTTGCTTTTGCTTCTGCAAGCCCACCTTCTACAGTTAATGTAGTGTCTGGCTGTGATACACTCTGAATGTCCTTAATAGCTTGTTCTTTTGCTGAATTTACATTTTGAACAGCTTCCGCAGATGTGCTTTTAGTAAGCTCCAAAAGCTGATTTATAACATCTTTTTCTTCCTGCCCTATCTGTGGTTGATCAATCTCGATACCCTCTAGCACTGGTACTTCCGCTATTGTGGTATTCCATTCAACACTAATATTTGAATCGGAATCCGTTTTAACAGCGCAAACAATAAAACGTACCGTTCCCATATACCTTGCTGCATTTCTTCCAATCAACCAAGAAAAAGTTACATTTTCGCCATCTACAGCTACATCATCACAAATGTATTGGTCTTTGATAGAAACATTAAAATCCACACTGCTTACGTTTTCAAAGTTAATTCTGACTGAAAATTTGGATAAATCAAGATTATCTCCTACAATTTTGGGACATGAAAATTTAATACGTTCTGCATTCTTGTCAGATTGTACCCCACCAACTACGATTGTAGAGGGCACGAAAATAATCCTTGTCTTAGCGTCAATTGTGCATATATCGGATTCTTCAGAAAGCAAATTAGTATCTTCTTTTGCGCTCATAAGTAAATCAAGTGCTGTTGCCATGTTCTACCCCCTCTGTGATACTTTGGTTTTACCAGTAGTTATAATGTATTTTCCGTTATCTTTTATGCCAGTGACAGATACAGAAAAATAATCCCAAGTAAGTGCTTCCGGAGGAATTTCACATTGATTGTTTTTCAGTATTACTGGGTATTCTTTTTCCATTCTCCAAAATGAAGCAGCTGTTTTACATCCGTTCCACTCTGGTGAAAAGATAAACAATGCTTTAAGATATCCAGTCGTGCCCTTTACCAGTCCAGAGAAATCACACTTGGGATCTGGATAAATTCTTTGATTATTTACAATAAATCTTAATACTCTCATGCAATCATCCTTTCTGCTCCAACAGGGGCTACATATTTATTTATTATCTTTTGCATGATTTCTTCTTTCTTTCTCACTTAATTCATCCATTCCAAAACTTACATTTCTAAATTTGTGCCATGTTTGCATATAAGTCAGATTTAGTTTCTCAGAAAGCTCTGAAATAGAATATATTTTTCCTTCATAATTTATGTATCTGTTTCTCCTTGTGTTTTGCATTTGCTGTTTCTGTGTTACCCATCGGCAATTTTCTGGGCAATAATTACCGTCTACATCTATTCTATCAATAGTTAAATTATTCTGATACCCATTTGCTATTGACCATTCGTAAAAATTTTTAAATCCATTTTCATTTCTCCATTCATCACATATTTCAATTCCTCTTTCTCCGTATCTTTTATAATTCTCGTCATTTTTACAATAGCATCTCGATTTCATAGCACATAAAATTTCATATATTCTTCCCCTCGACATGCCATGTTTAAAATTCATTTTTCTTGCATTTTCTTTTTGAACGCAACCGCAAGAAGAAACAAGTCCTTTTCTAAGATTTCTGCCTTGCGTTATGATATTTCCTCCGCATTCGCATTCGCAATACCAATATATATTTCCAGTTTTGTCCCTTTTTTTAGTTCTCTTTATTGCCGTAAGTTTTCCAAATTTTTGTCCTGTAATATCTATTCCTCTCAAACATCCACAACTTTTTGTATTTCCTGATCTCAAATGTCCTGTGGAAATGATTAACTCTCTTCCGCAATCGCACCGGCATATCCAAGTTCTTGTCTTGCACCCGCCTTTAGTTACACGCGTTTCTCCCTTTTTTATAACAACAAGTTTACCAAAACGTTGCCCTTCTAAATTCATTTTCATTGCCTCCGTTAATCACATGAATTAAATCTTATAATTTAATTATACATTTATTTGTTATATTTTTCAACATATATTTAAACTTTACAGTTTACGATTAAAATGATATAATTTATTTATAAATAAAGGAGCATTAAACAATGAGCTTTAAATATAAATTAAAGGGGCTTATAGTTGCACAAGGGTTTACTATGAGTCAAGTCAATAACGAATTAAACCGCAGACATGGAACAAATTTGTCTTTTCAAAATTTTAGTAATCGTTTCAGGAAGGAAACTTTTACTTATAATGAAGTAGAGGAAATTCTGGATATTATTGGATATCAGATTGTATTCAAGGAAAAATCATGCAATTAATTCAAAAGTTCGTGGCATGACTAGGGAAAAACTATTTCCCAAAATATCTTTTGATGTAACTATGATTATTCCAGAATAATCTGAGATGAAATTGCAACACCATTCCTCTGCATCAATCCAATATCGTTTCTTAACCATACGGTGAAGCTCTGGCAGTAAACCATAGCTGAACATTACGCAATGCCCTAATTCGTGGATAAATACACGGTTCAGAAGTTCTCCATGCATGTTGTTTGCAATCGAAATTGTCATTGTGGAGTAATCAGATACAGCAAGTGTTCTATTTCCAGTGCGGTCAATTAACACGTTATCGTGTGGGGATACAAATTGTACTCTCCATAGGTCACCGTTCATGTAAAATTGTCTTAGCATGGATTATCACCATCCTTTCTACGAAAAAAGCCCCTGCCGCATTAATTTGCGACAAGGACTTAATTCATTTATTGCTCTAGTTCATCTGCTGTACAAGTCTGGTCAGGTCAGTTTTCATCTGCTGTCTGAGCGTTGCATCTGCATCCGACCACATTTCCGTAAGGTTACGAATAATATCTGATGTGTATTCTTTCATGGAATCATCCATTTTTCTCTTGGATTCAGAATCCTTAGAATCATGATAGTGTCTACGATTCTCATCGTATTTATCATAAGATTCTCCGTATCTAGACTTCTTCCAATTCATATTCATACCATCATTTTCCATATCACTACGATCTGGATGATATCCCATGCGGTACATATTGCGTTCAAACTCTGGATTGTTTAAATACTCATCCATCCAGTCGTCATCCTGCATATACAGATATGGTCTATATCCTTTTCTGGTTCCCCTACCTTTTGGAGCGAAACGCCCATTTGAATAGCGGTAACGGTCATATCCCATGCGTCCAAGATACTTTTCTTCCTGTTCGCATTCATCCATGTCTTCCACAATACGATAATCTTTATCAGCGCAAATCGCACATTTTACTGCTTCCATGCAGTCTTTCAAATCGTCCCAGTCTTGAGCACTGAGATTATCAAAGCCATGTGTTTTGGCTTTTTCCATAGCCCATTTTCCCATTTCCATTGCAACTTTATGCATTACAGTGCCCCCTTTCTAACAGCCTGTGTAACAGGTGCATCTGTCGCTGGGGCTGTACCATTAATTGCTGTTAAATTGTTGCTCGGACTACAAGCCGGATTTCCTAACATCTTGAATACTCCGCCAGTTGCACTTGTAGCTACTCTGGTTGCGTACTTCGTTCTGGTTCTTATTCCACAAGCCGTAATCTGTGCACAGCAACGATTTTCTAGAGGATACAAAGTTGTTCCTGTTCCTATCTGAATCATTACCGGAGCAGTAATTGTAGTGGCTTCTGGTATACTTTGTGCAACAACAATACAATATTTCTCTCCATTGTTGTAACTGCCTGCTGGGAGTGTGATTACAAGATTACCTCCTGTAAACGCAACAGCTTGGCTTATTACAAGACGGTTGCAGAGCTTACAAACATTTTTACAACTCATATTTCTACCTCTCAATCAAAATAAGAGGTGAGCCGCAACCCACCTCTTAGAATTTAGTCAACCTCTAAGGGTGAGTTACTTAGCAACAACCGTTACCATATGTATTACATCCTGCGTATGCATATGGAGCTGGAACCTGGAATGCAGGAATCGGAGCCGGGTTGATTGCATTGATTAATCTCTGAGCCTGTGCGTACATCTCTGTTGTAAGCAATGCAGACTGGCGATCCTGGGATGCAGCACGTTTCAGATCAGAGTTCTCTGCCTGTAATGTTGCAATCTTATCGTTAGTCAGGAAGTCAAGGATTGCTCTTGTGTTGCTGTTCTGGTTTTCCAGAAGATCTCTTGTGTTGTTGTTCATTGTGTTCTGGAGAGCACAAGTGTTAGTGGCAAGGTTATAATTGATGCCCTGGATTGCTTCTCTTGTTTCGCAGCAACAATTTGCTAACTGAGACTGTAATGCGTTGGTATTCTGCATACCGGCTACAGTATCAGCATTGATTGCCTGCTGAACGCCGTTGAAGCCTTGAAGCATTCCGACATTCATACCATTAAAGCCACTCTGCATGGTATTGTTAAGAGAATATGTGCTGTCACAGATACCCTGCTGAATACCTCTGATACCATTCTGAATATCATTAAGGGCGAATTCCTCATTAATATCTGAACGGGTAGCCCATCCTTGGAAGCCGGCACCGTTCGCACCGTTTCCACCGTTACCCCCAAAGCCGCCGCCCCAGCCGCCAAAACCTCCCCAGCCGAAGATTGCGAAGATTAGGACGAGCCAGATAAGTGAAAAGCCATCACCGCCCCACATATCATTGGCACGGTTATTAGAGCCTGTAGCAGCTGCAATGTCGCTAAGGCTGTAATTTGAACCATTCATCATGTTTTTAGTCTCCTTAAATTTTATTTACAATAGGAGACATCCGCGGCTGTCGTCCCAAATTGTAGCGATTCTTAATCACCCAATTATGGGGAAGTGTTATAATCCAAGGAATTTCTGTATAATTCCATCTGGTGATAAGTGTTTTTCATTAAATACATTTTGCTGTATTTGATGCAACTGGTCTGTATCACCTTTTTTGTATAAATCCAACGCATTTTTTAATGTTGGATTATTCCCTGCAAATTTACTCATATCGTTTATCATGTTATCAACACTTCCGAACCTCTGAGTAATCATTTTCTCAAATTGCTTTTTCATCATGGCGTTTGGACTAAAATTCATCTCTGTTTACCTCCATTCTGCTTGAGTTCCGGTGTTTCCGACATTTGTGTCGGAAACATACTCTTTATTTCGGAAATCTCAGAACAAACATCGTTCCGAAGCTGATTAAACATAGCTTCTATGTCAATTGGTTTTTCTTCTGCCTTTGGTTGCTGTTGTTCTTCCTGATTTATAAGTCGATAAACAAAAATTCTACTTCTTCCATCTGCCTGTAATTGTTTTCTATATATTTCTGTTCCATCTGTTTTTGGATAATAAACAGGGTTTCCAGACATATCTACGTCTTTTGCCTTTACGGTATCAATACCATCGACCATCTGTCCTTGCAACATGGGGATTTGTGGTACTTGTGGCATTTGTTGTATTGGTTGCTGAATCTGCGCCTGCCCGTATGGCATTGCCTGCTGATAACTATTCTGTAATTGTGCTAATCTATCTTGATACGGCTGTATTTGTTGAAATGGTTGTGCAAAATACGGATTACCATACTGCATATCTCAAACCTCCCTTGTTTTTATAACTATATTTTACAATAATAAGAGGTTGATTAACACGCCATGATAACGCCATAAATACGCCATTTTCTATTAATACAAAGAAAAGCCCCGACAATACATCGGGGCGACTTTCATAATTTTCTTCTTTAATTTTCTGTTTATGCGGTCTACGGTTCTCGTACTGTACCCCATGATTTCTGAAGCTTCTGCAAGCGTTTTTTCTTCATAGACACGCAATCGGAATAACTCCTTTTCTCTGGAATCAAATCCAGCTTCACGCAAATAGAAGATTCTTTCATCTTCTGAAAAGTCTTTATAATCATCCATTCCACTGTCCTCCCTGTTAGTGGAATCAATATTTACACCGGGAAAATGCCTTTTAGGGCAAAGCCTAAAACAATACCAATTATGCCAGTTATGACATAAGCAATTATTTTGTCCTGTAACTTTCCTGGCTTTTCCATGAGTGATTTTAAATTGTTGTTCATTTCGTCAACTGTATCCTTAATGTGTCCCAGGTCATTGTTGTATAAAGCAATTTTCTGTTCCAGCGCATTGATACGTTCAAAAAAAACTCCATCCCTTTTGGAATGCTTTTCTTTCATCTCATGGACGGCACTTTCCAATTCTTTCAAGCGGTGTTCGTTGATACACTCGTGTTCACATCCCATCGCTATTCCTTTCCATCACTCCCATTTTTTAGATATTGCTTCTACCCACCTAATTTGAAGCACCCCTGCGATACGTGGGAGGATTGACGTATCACGCACACACCATCTTAGAACCCGATAAATGGAAAAACACCATGATTTACATAGATTTCAGTTTCGGAATCCCAGCTTCTATTCACAGAGGATTCGGAATGTGATCCTTGAAACTCAGCTCCCTGCTTTACTAGAAAGAAAAGAGCCAAATCAAATATGCAGTCATAGCATTTCTCCATATCGGAATTTATTTTCTCATCACTGTAAGATGAAGGATAATTCCTTTTCTTCTTAAATGAACGAATAGCCCTCTTTACTGAAAGAGGAATCATCCTCGCAGTTTCTTCATCATCTTCAAGATAATTTGTCAAGTCCTCTATAAGCTGTTCGTCCATTTAATCACCTACCTTTGCTGAGATAAAATCTCTGATATTATTCCAGCCTTATTAGTTGCTGTCAGGGCATAGCCGTTATCACTTGCAAGTTGTCTTAACTGAGATACAGTCATATTAGACAACTCGCTTTCTGTGTACTTATGTTTTGATTCATCATAAGCACTTACTACAGATGGTGACTGGCTGTTTTCATCGAGACTATGCCCGGTTATTCCCCCGCCTTGGTACCGATTACGATACCGCCGTTAGCTTTCGGTGCAACAGGAACGAACATACCGGACGCTTTTGTCCATACTGCAACTGGGTCTGGTGTAGCCCACATGGAAAGGGTTACGAAAGAACGGTTCTCTTTCTGAATGAACTGTCTGTATTCAAGTTCCTCAGGTGGCACACCCCAGAGACCAACACCGAAAGAACCGTTAGCATCTGCTTCATACAGAGTAAATACATCCTCTTTAAGGTATCTGGCTGTTTTCAGGGTTCCATCTGCTTTTCTGAAATTAAAGTTCTCATCACAACGATCAATTGTGATTTCATATTCCTGCATAAGCAGATTGGCAAGCTCCTGCTTTGTGAGAAGCCTTTTATTTGCAGCACCCAGAACAGCTGTCTGCATTGCAGTGTTGTTCCGCATGTAGTTAATCATTTTAAGAGAAGTAACAGCTTTGTTTACTACATAGCCATTGCCTTCTGCTACAGCTACCATTTTCTGGATATCGCCCATGATATCTGCATCTGGCTTAGACCAATCAGTAAGCGTTACTTTTGCACTTGCTGGAACGCCATAGTCAATTCCCATGTCAACATGGTTCTCTTTGATTGTTACAGCACCAGTGGAAAGGAACTGTCCTTTCATAACATTTGCTCTTATAACAACGCCCTCGAACAGTCTGGCTGCATCATCAAATACAAAGTTTTTCAGCGCTTCATTATCCGGCACACCGTTTTCAATTGCCTGCCGTAAGTTTTCGGACTGATTGATTTTTCTCTTAATGAAGAGTTTTTCAGTCAGGACTTTTTCAAATCCAGGTCTTGTGCCGATTTCTGCTTCGCTATCAAGAGCGTGGACGAATGCAACTTCCGGGAGATTCTGTCCAGCCATAAGTCTGTAATACTCTGCTTTCAGATACTGGGTTTTTGTATCTGGGAAAATGGTGTCAAGAATACCTGGTCTTTTAACGCTGAAATTCTGAGAAAAGTTAAGTCTTTCTTCTGGGGTAATTGATTCCAAAATATTAAATGGCATTTGTCATACCTCCTTAAAATACTGGGTCTTCTGTGACTACAAAAACGATTCCGGCTTTTTCAAGCTCTGTTTTTGCAGTAGTGTCAACTGTTACTGGAAGTCTCTTTTCAAGAACACGGCCTGCGACAATCACGGAAATTGGTCTCTTGGTATCATCTGTCATATCAACATCTTCAAATACAATGCCGATTGCGCCTGTCGCATTTGTTGGATATACGGAACCTGCTTTGATAATTTTCTTAGTTCCAACTGTTTCAGCATTTGTCTGATCTGCTGTGTAGGTTTTGAGTACAAGTCCGACCTCGGATTCAAGAATATTTGGAGTGGACTCATACTGCTCTGTTTTCATAAAAGCCATTATTTATATCTCCTTTACTTAAATATTTACAGGGGCGTTACCGTCCACTGATTTAGTTTCCTGGTTCTTTTTTGCTGAGTAAGCTTTTGCAAATTCAGCAGCATCACTTTTTACTGTAGCTTTCCCACCGCTACCACCACCCGGATTCGGAGTGTTTTCCAATGCTTCCTTCTCCCAAGCTGCTTTTGCGGTATCAAGTGCTGTTTTATTTGCTTCGGAAACTCCCTTAACAAAAGTTTCGACTTCTTTCATTGCATCTTCTGGTTTTTCATACGGTGCAGATGCGTATGCTTTAATAGCACTTGCGTATGTTTCGGTTGAAAGTCCTGCATTTGCGAACATAGAAGTAATTTCACTGGTAAGGGCTTTTTTGTTGGATTCTGCAAGCGCAGCTTTCAAATCAGCTAACTCCTTATCCACTGCTTCCTTTTCTTTCTTGCGTTCAGCTTCTAGCCGTTCTGCTTCGGTCATGTTCTGCTTTTTCAACTCTTCCAACTCTTTTTCCAGGGAATCTGCTTTTTCAGCTTTTTCCTTCAGAGAAACATTTTTGTCTTTCTCTTTCTTAGTTTCAGTAGAAATAGAATCAAGAAGCTTAGAAACCTGTTCCTCGGAAGGTTCTGCAACTCCCATACCGATAAGTGCCTGTTTTGCCTGTTCTCTTGTCATTGAAATCTCCTTTCTTCCAGTCCAATACGCTTTTTCAACACGGTTCGCTCCGCACATGGTCTGTACCCGATTTACGCTCACGGGCTGTTGCAATTTATTTGATTTTGGGTATTAAAAAAGAAGCCTTAGATTTCTCTAAAACTCCTTAAATAATCGAAATTTGGTTCATTCTTCGTTAGATGGAGAATTTGCCATTGGTTCTGTTTTGGACGGATTTTGAAACTTTCCGTCAAGTAATTGCTGTGCTTTCTGCATTTCCGCTTCCGGGTCTGCCAGTTCCGGGTAAATAGTTCCCAGATACGGTAAACTCATTTCGTAGACTTTCTGCGGATCACTGAAAAGCCCACAAGTAATCAATGCAATAAGCGGATGAATTTTATTTTTGAACAGATAATCAAGCGCTTGTGCTTTTACAAGCATATTGTCTGTTGGGTTTCTGGTTATCTTTACATCAAAATCTCTGGTTGAGATATTAACATCATTTGATGTACCACGGATAATATTCAGAATAATTCTAGCAGATTCCTTTTCAGCTTCCTTGGTGAATGCTTCTACCAATTTTGCATCTCTTTCTGCGAAGTCCCATCCATTACGAAGGTATACGGCATTTCCTGTATCTCCTCCGCTATTGCTTTGGCGGTTTGGCATTGCTTCCACAATCAGCATATTATTGTAGATATCGTCCTTTGCAACCTGGCTCTCTGACTGGTTTAGTTCAGCAGTCATCAGCTCAACATCTGACTGACAGCCATTTCCAGTATCTTTAACAGAGATAGCACCAAGTTTTACCATTTTCAAAAACTCGTTTTCATCTACCTCGCAGTTCTTGAACTTCATAAAGGCTTGCACAAACTGTTCCACGCCATTTAATCTATCAGACTGATATTTGTTAATTGCATCAAATAGTGTTATTGCAATTTCAACATCTGAAAGTCTATCGTGATTATTCGGGCATTCAACAATTGGAATACCGCCAAAACCATTGATGCCATATTCGGTTACTTTTCCACTCATGATTTTGAAAAACTGGTTCTTTGAATAGCATAAGTAGTATTGTTGCTCATCTTCATCCTTCAAAATCTGAACGGACAGCATTGGTTTTCCGTTCCTCTGCGAATATACAATGTAACAATCACCAGGATACGGAATAAAGATTCTAAACGGCGGTAAATCTCCGTTTTCTGTCCAGTCCTCTTCTTTCAGAATAGCCTTATAAGAAGTTCCTGTTGCACTTTGGTATATTGCTCTCTGGATGTTTCTTGCATCTGCATTGGCTTCATCCAGATAATCATTCAACAAATCAACTTGCTCATTTATTTTTTTATCTGCTTTTTTCTTTTTGCATACATATTGGATTGGCTCTCCACAAATCTGTCCAGCTTTAAATTTCACAGTTTCAAATGCGTGATTCTCAACCACTCTGTTATTGACTTCTGGACGGACTATTTTATTTCGGTACAATATCGGCTGATCGCCTTTCATGTACCGATACAAGTAATCAATCAATGTTCTATTTCTATTATGTATGCCAATTGTATCGGATACTACTTTTACTACATTTTGTGGAGTGATTCGGTCAACGCCTGTGTAGGCTACTTTTCGCCCGAACTCACCTCGGCATAAATCTACAAAATTCATTGTATTTCTCACGAGCCAAACCATCCTTTCTGCAAAATAAAAAGCACTGGATATTTTAATCCAATGCTCTACTTTATATTTTACACATATTGGCGGTATCATTCAGTATACTTCGGTATCATCTTTCAAAACCTTTTATCTTTTTTATTTCTGCTATGGCTTTTAAATGCTTTTTTTTAATGTGAATCTCTGAATAACCCATCTCGTCTGCGATACGAACCAATGATTTGTACTCAACATAATGCTTAAATAGTATGTCGTACAATAGTGGGTCTTCAACCTGTTCTATGGTTCGGACTATTTCCTGTTTTTTTTGTAAAAATTCGGATATCATTTTTGAAATCTCTTCTCGAAGATCAAATATCTTTGCAACCATATCTCCCATCGGATCACGTTTTACAGAAGTTTGTACCTTTTCTCCAACAGGAATTGCAGATACACTTGTGGAAAGAGAACTGAGCTGTTCTTCTTCGATAAGCTTGTTTTTGATTCTGTTATCATAATTTTCAATCTGGCGTAAATATTGAGTTGTAGTCATCATACTCTATCTCCTTCCCCACATAAAATTTTTGGTTGCTTTTACTTCTGCAAATCTTTTGCCGGCAAGCGTTATTGCAAGCTGTGTAACTCCATCGGCGGCGTCATCATGTTCATTATCGCCAATATAGACGAATGTAGTTAATTCATCCATAGCCTTTTGATACTGTTTATCTTGATATTTCGGAGCCAAAAATATAAAATTTTGCTTAACATCCCCGGAATATTGATTTATTTTTTCTTTTTTTGCTTGTTTTGAAGGTGCTTTTGTACTTGTCGTGCTGCAAGCGTATTTATGTTCTTTCAAGCGTTCGTTTACATAATAGGCATACATATCTCCACCATTATTTGCTTCAAAATTGATAGATTGAATATTATTTCCCATGATTCTTCCAACAACTAATGGCAATGTTCCTTCTTTTGGTGCTGTGCTAAAAATCCAATCATAAATATATACATCTCCATTTTCGTATTCTGCACCCACTGGCATTGATAAGCTATCGCCACCACCCCACGCAACATCGCAAGCAGAAACATTTTTAACAAATCCACCTTCTGGGAGAACGCCGTTATAATATCTTAATTCGTCAGCTGCAAACACAATTCCTTCACGTAAGAAGGGCTTTTGCTGATATTTGGCTTCCCATTCGTTAGCGTCTAACCTGGCTTTCATATCGACATAATATTTTGTTGAAAATCCAACGCCATACTCATAATCAAAATTCGATTTACCATCATCGTTCAAAGCTGGAATTTTTCTAAACCGATACATTGGATTATCGTGATTTAGCTTCTCGATTTTTCCGAGAGGGTCATATAAATTCCATCTAGTTCCAACCATAAGCTCCCTTGCGCCATCAATCTTACGGTCAACCATCTTATTCAGATATTCTTGATATGTATTTTCTAATCGGGTAGGGCTTAATGAATGTTGCCTATCTCTTACAAGGTCATCCACGTACAAATACCCATCGGAAGAAATGTCAACGGCACCTGTCCAAGTACCTTCAATACCACGGCAAGTCATTGTTGCAAATCGGTCTGGCTTGTCCAGGTTTATTTCAAAATCATCAGCACTCTGTTTTTGAAGTTTCGATTGCGGAAAAATTTCACTGTAGTTGTATTCCTGTGTATTAATAAGATTAAGAAGCTCTCCGTAAAATCCTTTTGCCAGTTTTCCAGAGTGACCGCCCATAGCACTATGACTATTCGGTCTTTTCCCCATTATCCATGACATAAAGAAAATACACATAGTAGATTTTCCAACACGGCTTGGAAGTGATAAACCGTAAAACTCTATCTTTCTTTCTTCCAAATCTTGTAGGTCTTTGGCTACCACATGTAGTGTTTTTTTTCGTGGAATATAAAATTTCTTGCTGTCCGGTCTATTTTTCTCCATATAAAGCAGGTAACTTTCAAATAAATGTGGTGCTTCCAATAACAAATACTGCCAGTAGATGTCATCAAAGTCACCACTTCCAGTTAATGCAGCACACTTCTCTGCTATGTTATGTGAGTATTGACTTACTTTCATAGCCATTTTACGTGCTTCTTGATTCTGGTTGAAAGGAAGATCAATATTCATATTTAAGAGCAAATCAAGGCAATCTTTTTGATTTTGATAGATTGTCATGTCGCTACTGATAATCTGATTTAGGACTGTCCGATACCATTCAATTGAACCTTCTGTAAATTTTTGCATAAAAAAAGCCAGACCTCCTTTCTTCTTAGGATTTAGTCTGGCTCTCATGTGGCTCTCTTGACTGTTTTACTTATTATTCAGCATTCTCATAAGCTGTCATATCTCTTGTATCTACGATGGTAGAAGTGTTACCTCCTTGAATCTTTGGTACTTCACCATTCCATTTATCAATCTTCTTTTGGAATCCATCAAAGGATATTTCTTCGTTCCATATCATACATTCACCTCAAATAAATTTACATTATTTTCTAAACCACCAAATATGTTTATCAAGAATATCTGCTTTTACATCACCATCAAAATAATATTCACACCCATCATCTACAAATTCTGCTGGTGTTGTAAATTGTGGTATTCCATCTGGTTCCAATATGACACACGCCTGTCCAGAAATATAACTTGTTACAACGGCTGGTTCGCTACGCCACCAAACTTTTCTTCCGATAACATTTTTGTCAAAATCAATTTCATTCAAATTCATTGGATGTTCGAGAAAATCATTAATCATGCACTTCGCACGTTCAATACTACCTCTTACATCACAGAATTTTTCGCCGTTTCTGGTTATAAACACGTTTCCAATTGTTCTTGCTTCAAATTCACCATGTCTGTATCTTGCATTATTGTAAGGTGCATAATTTATACCCCAACATACAGGCTCTCCATCGAATTGAATAAGATTCTTAAAACTTGGTTTTTCATTTCTTGGATAAGCCCATAAATTGTTATTTCCGTATTTCCCACCGATTGTATGTATATAGCCTTCTATTAAAACAACAAAATACGGTTTCCTATTAATTACTGTGTCCCAGTACATTTGACACATTTTTAATTTGGAAATGTCTGTATTTCTATCAATTAGCCTAATACTTTGCATTTAATATTTCCTCCAAGTTTTATACGTTCACTTCAAACTCTTTCTTACAGTTACTACCTTTACACTTCAATTTAAGATGCTGAATTTTGGTCTCTGGGCTAATCAGAAGCGCTTTCTTCTGGCAAAAAGGGCAACAGGCGTATTTCGTTCCGTTAATATTTCGTATTAATGCCTGTCCATTCCACGGCTCCGGTGGGTTCATGTATTCAGAAAAATCTATCCCTTCGGATTCTAATGCTGATTTAATGCTCATCTATATTTTCTTACTCCTTTTCGTCCTGCAATCTTTCTGGATTTGGGGATGCCATGCATTTTTCGGAAATTGTTCTGATTTATTCGGTTCGGAAAAGCAAAGAGAAAAGCATTTTCTTTAGTGAGTTTAAATTCAGTTTCAAATTCAAGTGATTTTCCTGCGAAGATAACAGAATTATCTTGTGTCTCAAAAGTCTGTACTGCATAAGCAATTAAATCTCCAGGAAACTCTGGTATTCCCGATATGGTTGTTTCCCCATTTTCTATAAACAAACGCCTTAACTCGCCTTTCTCACCCATATCAGCACATTCCTTTGTTTTTCCTCAAATTAGCGTATCGGTCAACCAATTTGTCAACAGTAACAATTAACTCGTTAATTCTGATGCAGTCATCCTGGTGGCGTTGTTCATACCATTCGATAGATGGATGACCAGTAGCTACATTTTCAATTCCATCAATCGGAATCTTCCAGTTATCATTTTCAAGAAGCTTTTGGTTAATTGTCTCCGATAAAGCTTCATAGTCCAGGATTATATGCTGCTTCTTCTCACATTCTTCAGACAACCGAATAACCTCTTTTTTCAGCTGATCTATCCTCCAGTTCTTCATATCCTCAAATTTCATATTTACCACCTCTGTCTTCGAAAATTGTTTCTTCCAAGCATAAATTTTTCGGTTGAAAAATTATCCTCTACATCAATATGTGCTTCACGGTCTTGCACCTCATATCCGTTTGGGGTTAATTCAAGTTTTGCAGTATATTCAGCGCCGCAATTGGTGCATTGCCATGTCACATTTAAAAAGAATTCTTTTTCTCTAAAAAGTTTTGCGTAATCGGAATTTTCGCATTTCAATATTCCACCGCAAACAGGACAATTGCGTTTATCAAGTAAATCTAGCATTCAAATTTCCTCTTCTCCCTATGCTTCATCTGGCATTCAATCATTTTAGCTATGTTTTCACGTTCCTGTTTTATTCCATGTCCTTGCCGGAACAGCTCACATTCAAGGATATTTCCGCAATGTGAGCATTCGTCTTTGATTTCTTTACCGCATACCTCAATCATTTTCATCACCACAGTAAATCAGTAAGTAATTTGCAATTTTTCTAAGATCATTTTTCCCATACAATCGGATTCCTTCCTTTAACCCTCTGTCTATCAGCCAGTCAGCTAATTTTATTGGTTCTATAGGCGGTTCATCATCTTTTGTGGATAATGCTTCTGTGTTCGACTGAATAGTAAGCCCATACCACAAATGGCGTCCCCAGTATTCTAGTGCCTCTTGACTGCACCTTTTTTCTAACTCTGAAAACACATTTTTGTAATCAGATAAATCCTTTTGCATTTTTTCAATTTCTTGTCCTGTCATCGTCTACGCCCTCCCGAAATAAAGAGTATTGTTCAAACGCTTCAAATTCAAAAATCCAGTGTGCCGACTTGAACGGCATAAATCTCCCAACGAGAAACACTGGAACCTTTCAGGGGAAAAACAGCTTCTGGCGATGGCAATTCGCCAGATAGAAACAACAGGAATCGAACCTGTGTCACATGATATTGGATATCATTGCTCTACCACTGAGCTATGTTTCTTTTTTCATCCTCAAACGCTAAACAAGATGATTTTTTTAGAATCCCCGACTATCACTCCTCACGGGCATTGGTCTTATCTCTCTAAAAAGTTTTTGCACAAGATCGCTAGTGAGTTGCGTCTATATGCCTGCACGAACGCACACAAACAAATCCTCATTTATGTGCGAGAACTAACAATAGCTATGCTAAAGTCAGATTTCCTATCTACACTTGGTAGATAGAATTGAAAAGAGAAGATTCGAACTTCTATGTACATCCCATGTCCAAAAACACATACTCTCCCATTACGATGTACTATCCTCTGCGTCTGCCTTTCTATTGTATCGGATTCATCACCGTCAATAGTTCCGCCACTTTTCAATCAGGTGTGTTATCACTCAACACGCCAAACGTCCGTATAGGATAGGATTTACACCTATCATGCTGTCGACTTAGGTCACCTAAGTTGTGGGTTGAAACCTATGCTACCACAATAGCGTCTACATATTTCGCCACTATACGGAACGGAAAGAATGGATTCGAACCATTAAGACCTAGTCTACGACCAGGCCGTTCCCAGTTACTTGCACTTTCCGAATAACCCGGAAGAACCGGGTTAGCAATAGGTTTATCGTGTTATGCTTTCCACTATCTAGTTTTCTTTATTTGCGGCACGCATACTGGCAACCCTGGCGGCTTTTTGATAACCGTGGTATGCTCCACGAGTATTTTTATGCACAACTTTAATGGCTTATGGTTCGCATCTTTTGAAAACTCCTTTAATCAGCGTGCGCTGCGCTGATTTCTTTAACTCCAAGATGCATTCCAGCTGGGAAACCAGATCCATTTAGGCTGCGCCGTATCGCACCTATAATTTACCTGATCCACACGCTCAACCGGAAATTTTTTCCACCCATATTACGGATGAATGGCATTTAGAAGAAATGGAAACTCTGGGATTCGAACCCAGGACTTACGGCTTATGAGGCCGTTGCTCTTACCACTGAACTAAGCTTCCTGAGATACCAGTTGGCAATACTGGTAACCAAACTGGCACTGTTACAGTTCTTAACCACCAACTATAACAAAGGTTTTCTGAAATACTCCTGATACTTCAGATACGCCTTCCGGGATATTTGAAGTCCCTTTAATCAGCCCCAGTTAGACTAGAAGGCTAGAGGTGTTTCTTATGAAAACTTAAAATCCTTTACAGCATATTAAACACTGCGAACGGGGCTAGTCGGATTCGAACCGACAAATATAGGAACCAAAATCCTATGCCTTAACCATTTGGCGATAGCCCATTACCCCCTGGCGCACCATTAATCCAGGGGTGTGATATATAAAGTCCAGCACTTTCAACCTATAAAGATTGTTATTCGCTACTCTGGGTGCCTCGACTTATCGCTTTCGTAGGCTTTCCCGAGCCTACATGGATTAAGTCGAAGCGGCGCTTTTATGAATTTAACCCTTTCGATTAACTCAATTGGAATTGGTAAATACATTTGTCACCTCGTAATCAAAAAAATATTCAGTACAAACAGGGCTTCCATTAGAAAATAAAACAGAGCTTGCAAGCAATTAATTTTTCTTTCATCAAGCATCGCCAGTACACCTGCAATAACAATTACAAAAAACATGAGATTTGATGCAACTCCAATAACATCAAGTTCATTCATTGTCTTTTTCCTCCCCAATTAAAAAGTCCAGAATTTTTTCTGCAATTTCTTCTTCTGGCTCAAATGGCATTCCACAGTAATTGTAGGATTCTAAAGCCGATTTTAGGCTTGATTTGAAGCCATTGTAAATTTCTCCATGTTGTAACAGTTCGTGCCTTAAAACTAAAATTGCATCAGTAATTGATTGAGAAGTGACACTAATTTGTGCCAAGCACTCCATTTCAATGTCTGGAACAGCCATCATTTCAAAATCAAATACTGGAATTTCATCTACTGCGGTATGGAAATTTACTGATCTTACTCTTGGAACTTCATTTCCATCAATGAAACATTTTGTTCCACGCCAATCATAGGGGTTGGGGTTTGTGATTTTTATTAAAGACATCTTCGCGCCCCTTTCTTTTAGTTTCACAGTAGAGAAGAAGGTGTTTCGCAATTTCTTCCAACTGTAGAATGTTGTATTTTGAAATTACCCATGTTTTCTGCTCCAATAATGGAGACAGTGGAATTTTCTCAGTCGGTAGTTCGTTAGTTACTGTGGCATTGATAAGCATGGACGCTACATCAATGGGTAATTCGGGAAGACTATCCTTGTTATCACTTATTGGTGCGTATAGCATGGATAACTTTTTCCATTCTCCGTTTTCCTTTGAAAATACTTCTCCGTTTTGTACTTTAAGTATTCCAGTAGCATCTCTTGGAATATACTCTTCTTTTTCACATGAACGGACATCATTCTCAATACTGTATAAAAAATAATTCATCATCCTTCTTCCGCCTCCCCGAAATATTTCTTGTAAAGCTTATAGTTGTAATACCACAGATGTTGCATCACAAAAATTTTATCAATACATTCCAGACCATAATACGTCAATCTGTACTCGGCGGTTCTGTCTCCATTTTTATCAGCGCTATAACCAGCTAATTCAGATTTTGATTTTGCGCCAAACCATCTACCGTTCTTTGTAACAAACAAAGAAAGATTCCCATATTCACAAACATATGTGGCGGTTTGAGTATCATACAATCTGCCATCAGCTAATATTGCATTTGCGTGAATTGGCTTCACCAGTTTCCGAATTGCCGGGGATTCCTGTCCGACATTTTCATAATCATGCCTGATTTCAGAAACGCCTTTTTTATTTTTTGAGAAAGATTTAAGCACGTCTTTTCCTCCCAAAATATTCATCAACTGCCTGTCTTACGATATCCGATACGCTCCTGTCCGTCCGGTTCTTCTCTTCCAGGAGCCTTTTTTTCTGTTTTTCGGAAAATCGGATGCGGATAGATTCGGATTGTGGGTTTCTATAGGTCTTTCGCATATTGTCACACCGCCTTGCTATCAAACATTTTTACGGATTCGTGTGGCTTTCTACGAACATAATCAATATCGTTCGTTCCGATATCTTTGTAGTAGATATTTTCTTTATGACCGTCTAAATATTCGATTTCACCTACGCAGTAGCCATCTGCAAGGCCATTTAATCTGTTAGTTCCAACAACATCGATTAAATTTCTGACTTTAGATATTCCTTTGTCACGAATAAATTGTTTGAATGCTTTCACGCTTTTAATTTGTGATCCGTCTGCATATCCTAACATTTCACAAGCTTTTTTATTTCCCACCTTGCCATTCAGATATGCTTCAAAAACAGTTTCAGCTTTGTCTCCAATTGCTTTTGTCTTTCTTCCACCATTAGAAGAAACTGCATAATGACTTACATGTCTCCCACAATGTGCAGCTTTATGGCATTGATGGCACAGTGGAACGATATTTGTTATCACATCTTTTCCGCCTAAAAACAAAGGAACAATGTGATGGTATTCAATGTTTTCACTTGCTCCACAGTTACAGCAATTTTTGCCTACTGTATTTTTTACTTCATCACTTACTGTTTGTCTCATTTCATACCTGCCTTTCTGATATTGCCTTGTTTCTTGTATGGCAGAGAAACCGTTAAGGCTTACGGCTTTCGTGTTGCAATCACTATCCCTGCCATAGGGAACTCTTTTTTGTTTTTTGGAAAATTTTTAACTCAAGTTTTCCGTTATTAAATTGCGTATGATCTGAGAAATACTTTGACCTGTCTGAAAGGATTTCTTTTCAAGGCGTTTTCTCATGTCATCGTTAATTCTGATTCTTATTGAATCTCCCTTTGGGTCTGTTGTTGGTCTTCCTTTTGCCATATAATCATTCCTTATATATGTAGGACAAAATACAATAGGTTCTTTGCTTGGATTACTCACTCCGCCTATCAAAGGTCTATATATAACCCCCTCCGGGCTATTCACTCAGTACGCTGGCAAGTCAGCCCACCGCCCCATGGGACCCGCTGCCCTTGCCTGGTCGCTGTCTGTCGGGTGCCTTCGGCAGTGGTCAAGGAGAATTTACCAAACGTATTTTCTCGAACATATGTATCTATAAGACAAACTCTCGTTTTTTCTATAGATTGCTATACATCTTGCACAATTCAAACTTTCATTTCTATACATTCTTCACAATTCCGTACATTTGCTATCTTTTGTCCGTCCATCATGTACATTTTAGGTGGTTCTGTTGGCTATAACACTGGTTTTTCCATCTCTGGAAGCTGTAAAGCTGCTTTGTGCTTCTCTGCGATCTGTTGGGCGGTCTGATGTGGTACACCGTATTGTTGCCCGGCTTGTACTGGGGCGGTCTCTGCCATGCCATAGGCGGCCTTAGCAACAAAGATCAAATTCGCGTTGGTTCCTGCTTGATTATGCAACCTATTAAGCGTACAGTTTTTGCAAATATCAAACCATTTTTTAACCGTGGTGCCATGTGCTGAGCCTGTTCTATAGTCCCCACGCATCCAATCACTAAAGGTTGAACGGTTAATTCCTACCAAAAAACTAAATACTTCAAGTGTAGGTAATACGTGATATTTACTGCATAGTCTCACATATGTACTAAACATTTTATCCAATAACTCTATATCATCATTACTAGGCTTTTGTATATGATCTGCAATATAAAAAATCATACCTACAAAACTGTCTGCTACTTCTTTCCTGTAATTCTCATTATCTGGTGATACACATAATACAGTATTTATATATTCATCAGCGTATATATTAATATTATCTAAATAGATTTCTACGTCTTGTACTTTTACTGCATTATCTTTCATGTTATCACCTCACTTTAACACGTTAATTTGTAAATAAAAAAGAGAACAACCCCAAAAACAAAAGTAACCTGTATTGCAATCACTTTTATTTTTTTATCGTTCTCTTTGGTAAAATGTCGTAAAAAGTAAATTTATTTCTTTGTTGCTGATACCTTAGCACAGTTTTTTATATCTTGTCAAATTTAATTTTGCATAAAATAAAACCCTTTATTTTGTCAATAATTAATAAATAATAATTAGGGTATTATATTATAATCTTTATTTATAGTTATATCATATATATTATTATACAGTACTGTATAGCATATCTTTTAATAAACTCAAGCTTTAGGAATCTAGGAAGGGCAGAGGATAGATTATATAATTATATATAATATAAGGGCGGCTATATTTTCGCAGATTTGAATAATAAAAGCCAGACCTTCCAGCGTTTCTATCTGGCGTGATCTGGCTTGTTAGGCGTGTTATTTAATTAACGATTCTGTGTACTTTCAGCCTCTGCCCTTCCTGAGTTCCGTCAGCTCTCGTTATTTGATAGCCTAAAGAAGTTTTAGAAAAATGTCAAGCAGTATTTTAAAAATATTTTTCTTGACAATCTGGGCGAAGCTGTGTTATTAAAATATTAACAGGCTCGGCGGCGGTCTGTACTCTGTCCATAGCCGCCATAAATAAGCATTTTAAAAGCCCCAGGATTAATTTCCTGGGGCTTTATTTTTGGTTATTCGTTTTCCTTCGTGGTTTCTTTGAGCAGTCCGGCTGAGTGTTTACGGATTTCATTGTTCATCTCTCGGACTTCCTCAATGGTTTCGCATTTGTCTGTCGCTGTTGTGATTAACCATGCAATAAACTGTAACTGTTTGTCTGTCATGTTCTCCATTTTTTCTCCTTTCTGTGGTTTATAAGGTTCTTTGTTCCTTACAAGTATTATTATAATGTTTTGTGCCTTATATGTCAATAGTATTTTGTGCCTTATTCAAGTATTTTCTTTTCACGTTCTAATTTTTCCGCTACGGCTAATTTGATAAAATCGTTTATACTTTTGTATCCTGCTTTTGTTATTGCTTCTTTTGTGCCTACTTTGAATCTACAATTAACGCGTTCAAACTTTTCATCATAATTATATACGGCTTTTCTTTGTGCGTTGGTAGTCTTTTTTTCTTCTGACATTGTTCACCCTCCTTATATTATGTTATTTACATTATATATATTTTGTGCCTTATTTTCAAGTATTATTTTCTTTTCTTAATATATAATAAGAAGTATTATATATATTTTTTGTGCCTTATACATATTGTACAATTTATGCTGCTATTTTGTGCCTTATATTTGTATGCTATGTCTATTGTTTTTGTGCCTTATATATGGTATTATAATATCAACAAAGGAACACAAGAAACAAACAACCGGAACCGCCCGAACCACTCAAGCCAATGAGGACATAGGGAACCGAATCCGATTAATTGAAAAATTCTAGTTCCCTTGTTTATCGGAAAAAGTTATTTCCAGATTACAGCCAACAGCGGCGGCGATCTCTTCAAGTTCATTTAAAGAAAAGTTGTTTCTTTTGTATTTGTTGTAAAGGTTAGCTGTTCCACACCCTAAACGCTTGGCAAGCTCTACAGTGTTTATATCTTTTTCCAAAAGCAATTTTTTAATGATTTTTGTACCGTCCATTCCTTCACCTCCTGTAAACAGGATAACACTAAACAGTATCAAAAGTCAATTAAAAAATAATATAATAGCACTTGATAATATTACTATATAGTGTTATTATAATACCAGAAAGAAACATTAAACAAATAAAAAAAGCCGCTGCCAAGCTACCAACTAACACAGCGGCACCAAACTAAAAAGAAAGGCAACCCCATTATAACAGGGGCGAGGGTGAAAAGCAATGACATACAATATTATCTTAACTCCAGAACAGGAGTACAGAAGAAGCGAAACAAAAAAGAATTTAGAAAGTCTGAAATTCAACCCGATTTGCTACAACTGTAAAAAGTTCTGCGGCGAATGTGAAGGAACAACTTGCAAAGTCTGGGATGGGTGCATTTACAAAGAAAAAGGAGAAAGCCCAAGCGTTTACGCGCTAGCACCATTTGTTGAGGTTCTAATCAAAAATGAGGATTTTGATTCATTTGATGGATTTCTCGAAGAGCTGAAAGACAACCGCAAAGAGGTTATAGGGTGGCTTAAATGGCGCACAGAAGGCGGAAAGATGAAAAACGAGGTTATTGCAGATGAATTTATTGAATCTTGCAAAAAGATTCTGAAAGTTTTAAAGGAGGTATAAAATTATGGCAAATACAGTTAAATTGCAAGGAATTTCCGGGAACCAGGCAGGAACCCCGACAAAAAAATTAAAAATCGGTGATGTTATTGTGTGGAACTTCGGGTATAAATCAAAAGTAGTCGAAATTAACCCAAGTAAGACTGGAAAGACAATTACTTTCATGTTGAAAAGTTTTGAAAGTGGGGAAATCAGCCCACGTAAAATGGGCGCTGATCGGCTCGTAGTTGTTGAGACAAAAGAGCCAGAAAAGCCAAAAAATGAAATTGATCGGGCAATTTCAGAACGTAAAAATACATATTTTGGAATTTATTCCGATATCGGCACGGCATTAGAAAAATTTAAGACTGAAAAACTGGCAGAATATTATCTGGAACGTTTCGGGGATGGCGGTCTGCGGTATTTCCTAGAACAGCAAATAATAGCTGCTGAAATCGCAAAAGAAAAAACGTACTAAGCAGGAAAGCATACCGGGGAAAGTTTCCCGGAAGTCTTTAAAATAAAATTAAGGGGAAAAAACATGATTAAAATTGATATGTGGTACAACGATAAAAAAGAACAGGCTACCGGGCTTGACATCTGGTTTAATGATCTCGGATGTTTTTATTCTGGAAATATCAAGATTTTTGGTGATATTGTGGGCGATTATTACGCCGACAGCGTGCAAGAAATTTTTGAAGCGTTCCCACATCTGGAAGAGAAAATAAACGCTTGTTTGAATTAAATAAACCGATTCCGAGCGGGGCTTTCCCGCCTGTTTTTCTAAATAATGGAGGTATAACCATGAATAACAAGTATTTAAATTTCCTTAACTGGGCAGTATTTACAATGATAGATAGAAAAACACAGGACGATCACAAGAGTAAAATTCAGGTCTGCGGATTATTCCGCGACCCGGTTTTAGCAGAGGAAAGTTTTTTACCTCATTTGCCAAACCCGGAAGTTAAACGGTATCTGCTCCATGTGGACGATCTGGAGCGGTTCGAAGAGTTTTATAATTTCATCCAGGATCTTAACGAGAAATACGGTGACTATGCAATATTTCATGTTAAGGACGGAGATTTCACAATTGACGAAGAAAACAAATTCCGCTATATGCTTCATATTTGGACAGATACAAAAATTAGAGGGGTTGACATGTTTTGAAAATTAACGCTTTTACTTTAGTTTCCGATTTACCAGAGCGCATTAAACAACAGATCTTACAGGAAGCACGGCAGACCTTTGAGGGACTGTCTTATCCTGTGGACATCCAAGAAGAGCTTGAGAACGTGGAATGCTCCAAAATGTGTGACATTGAATGCACCGTTGATGTGCAGAAGTATTATACAGAACGTGTCAAATAGAAAGGAGAGCGAAGGCATGGGAAATAACTATATTATTCATTTGCAAATCGGAAATAGAATAATTACAGAAGAAGAAGCGATAGATAACGCAGAAGAGCAGAAAGCTAAAGGAATAAAACCGCATTATGCGCTTTTTGACGGTGATAAAAAGGAAAAGCTTTCAAATCCCGGCTGGCTGATCTGGTCAACTTGGGAAGATGGTGTAGGCGTTGTAGTCCCTCGCGATGATGGAAAGCTTGTTTTGCTTACTGGCTGGCAAGGTAATTTTGCATACTGTTAGGCGCGGCGGTCTTATGCCCGGTTCGATTCCGGGCGCGTCTTTTTATCAAAATTATGGAGGTTAAAAGAATGAAAAACTATAATGTATATTACTCTGGAGGATCAAAAATAACAACAGTAAAAGCAAGTTGTGTTACAAAAGCTTGCAAAGCCTTTATGGAACAATTTAATAAGTCTTACAAAATAGAAAAATATGGTTATGATTATGTAGCTATCAGATTTTGTGATAATTACTCTATATGCAGTGATTATGTAGTGATTTCAGAATGATTTTATTATTTCCTGGCTCCCAGGGTGAAGGGAAGAAAGAAAAAAAATATGGACTTAATGCAAATAATAAGTTATATACGTGAAAAACATTTGGAAGCTGAGTTTAATAAATTTAGAAATTATCGGTGCATTTCTGGTGTAGAACCTATAGAAACAACATTAATTCTATTTTATAAAAAGCAAAAAGCAGCATCGAAATAGATTTCCACCGCTTACCAGCTACCAGGCTGGCGGCACGTTCACGGCGTGCAAGCGGTTTTTTGGCATTCTGCCAGATGCACCTTGCAAAGTTAATATAATAAGTCAATCAATTAACGCGCTATTTTATCCGTAAATCGTTTTTTACGCTGTTAATGGTGATTTATGCCACGTTTGCATTATAAGCCGTTTATGAGCCTTTAAAACGCTTTATAGTGTGTTGCATGGTTTATTGACTGTCTGCGGCTATGGGTGTATAATAGCCTTGTATAGCTATGTGCAGCTATGCTTTATTTGTGTACCATGTAAATTGGTGCATTTTGTCCGCTTATGTGCGTAGCTTGTCCGGGCTTCCCGGTGATCTGCCGCAGTTGACCGGGCTATATAACAATTAGGGCTATACGAATATATTGCGATATGCTTGTATAACGCCGTATTTGTCTTTTTAAGGCGTTTTATAATCGTAGTCAATAAAATATAGGCTAAATACGTTACAAGCCATTTAAGGCTTATTTTGCAAGAGTATTATTGTATTTTAACGTCGTGTTGTATGTTACTTGTTGCTATGGTCTATTATCCGTGGGTTATTGGTTCTGGTCTGCCAGGGCTACGGCTGACGTTTGGCTTCGTTGGTGTTCAATCGTTCCTGGCAGTTTCCCGGCTTCATCGGTTCGGCGTGGTATCGGCTCCAGGAGCTGTCCCTGGTTGATTTGTGGTAATAAATAACCGCAGCTGTTCAAGACTTCAATAGTTGCAACTAACTTGTAAATGATATCCAAATTCCAACATCATTTTGGCAGCCAAAAATCAAGGAAATCCAGAAAAAAAGTGGCAACCAGAAAAATTCTCGCATTTTCTAGTTACCACTTAAATTTTAATTTTGCACAAATATTTCTATAGCGTAAGGTTCTGAATGATTCAAAATTCACAATTTATTTAACTCTTCTTTCTTCCGTGTTCCGTATCTTCTGTGGGATGATTTCTCTAAACGTTCCGTCCTCTTCATTTGGGACTTGGAAAGTTTCTTCTTTCTCTGGTAATTGTCAGTCGTTGTTCCCATTCATACCCTCCTTGTTAATTTTCTGATTCCTAGTTTCAAAGTTTACAATTTCCGTGTCTGTTTCCAACTCTTCCGGGATTCTGCCGACAATGATAACTCGAAGCGGTTTCAATCTCCGTTCCATCTCCTTGAAACCAACGCAAAATTCCAACCGTGCTGCCTTGCTCTTTACTCTTCCATTGGTGCAACAGGCAACTGTGCTTCCCTCCGGCAGTCCATCAAAGCACCAGTCCCAACAGTATTCTGGCAATATGCTTACATTCGGAATTACTGGAATATCATTCAAGATCATGTAGTGAGCCAACGCATGATTCCGGTATTTGTTCCACAAGCACATAGCCAACGGCATTCCGTTCTTGCCGACCGATATGCTAAAATCTGGCATAATGACTGCATGAAAACATTTTAAATGCTCCATGTACTTGTCAGGCTGATTCCACAATCTTTGAAACTGTATATCGTCCACATAGAAATTTACATCAAGTTCCTTGTGATTCTTGATCTTCCTGCTGAAGCTCTCTGCAAAATCTACAGTATCTTTCCCTGGATGGATAAAAGTCTTTGGAATTTTCGGGATTTCGTACTTACCATCAAGGTCTGCATCCGTGATTAAAAACTCTTTCATTACGTCATAAGCTGTATGTATCATTGATTCCACTCCCATTTTTTCTCTTATAGTGCTAAAAGGTACTTATATTTGAAAAATACCATATCTTGTGTCTTGATGCAAGTTTTCCTACTAAATATCTTGTGTTGTTCTGAATGTAGAGTTAAAATCATATCGTCAGAACGGCGCAAGGGAAACCCCCATTTTTCAAGGCTTCCAGACCTCAATTGAAATGTTAGTGTTGCACATGTAGCCGCCAACGGTTCCACGGTAATTTTTTCAAAAAGTTCATTGACAATCTGCCTGTTAATGTCTTTTGGAGTAACGCCTTTGAACTTTTCTAACTGTTCTTTAATAGCACTTAATTGTATTTCTGCTGGCTCTGGACTTTTAATATTTTGTAGTTCTCGAATATGGCTTTCTGTCTGTTTTATCTGTTTTACATATTCTTTATTTCTTGAAACAAATTCATCATCAGATATTTTGCCATCTAAATTATATTCCAGTATTTTTTCACGCTTTTGTTTTAACAGGTCAATCTGTTTTTCAAGTCGTGAGATTTCGTTTTTATTGTCTGGAATGTTTTTGATCGAGGACTGCAAAATTTCAAAATATTCCTCCAAAATGCTATCAATGTTTTCAGAAGATTTATTTATTAATTCTGCAATTACTTCTTTCAGTTCTGATTCTGCCAGTCCAAATGAATCACATGAAGCTGCTCCGTTTTTTATTTTATAGCTGCATACCCATCGAACATCTTCTTTTCCTCTGATATAATGTTGCTTCATCCAGTATGGAGCTCCGTCATTTGCGCAGAAAAGTTTTCCAGTGAAAATATTTTCGTTTTTAAAAGAGGTTCTTCTTGATTTTATGGCTTCTCCACGTTCTCTTAAATATGCGTTTGCCTTTTCCCAGGTAGTTTCATCAATGATCTGCGGTACTCTGGAACCATCATCCTTAAACATTATCCATTCTGACTGTGGAAGAAATTCTTGTTTCTTGGTGAACATATCGACAACCTTTACTTTTCCTCCACAATAGTATCCTTTGTATTTTGGATTCCGAATAATATTTTTTATGACATCCCGGTTGATTTTCCCACCTTTGAAACTTCTGTATCCCATATCCCAGAGTTTTTTTTCTATTCTTGGCGTAGATATTCCGGAAGCGTAATCTTGAAAAATCATTCGAACCATGTCCGATTCTTCTGGAACCAGTTCGAGTTTTCCTTGATTGTTTGAGTATCCATACATTCTGTGCCCGAGAACAACACCATTTTTGATTGACTGTGCGTGTCCAAATTTTACTCTTGAAGAAAGCTTGCGGATTTCGTCCTGCGCTACCCCAGCCATAATAGTAAGTCGGAACTCACTATCATCATCAATAGTGTTAATTCCATCGTTTTGGAACCACACGCATACGCCGTAAGATAACAATTCCCTGGTATATTGGATGCTGTCAAGAGTATTTCGTGCAAATCTTGAAATTTCTTTCGTAATAATCATGTCAATTTTTCCGAGCTTTGCATCTCTGAGCATTCTTTGAAATTCTTCTCTTTTATCCGCATGTATTCCAGAAATACCATCATCAATGTAAGAACCAGCAAACTTCCATCTGTTGTTAGAATGTATCAGCTCTTCAAAATGTTCCTCCTGGTGCTTAATGGATGCTTGCTGTTCAACTTTTTCAGTAGAAACCCTGGCATAATAAGCAACGTTTAGTTCAATGTCGTAAATAGAGCAATTTCTTAATTTTTCTCTGACATAATAAATATTCATAGTTCATTTCTCCCTTAATAAACAGGGAGTGGAATCATATAAAGTATAACACCTCATATAAATCCACTCAATACATTGTCGTTACTTTCTAATGCTGATTTCAGCTTTAATTTTATCTCTTGTTTTCTCATCTATCAGACCAAGTGAAAACATTCTTTCGTTTATGGCATACAATATAGCTTTTTCCATTAATTGTCCCTCCATATAATTATCTCGTTTTAAGCGCTGTTTTTCTTTATCTTTTGTATGCCCTATAATTTCTACCATTATTCTCTTTTGAACGATTCTGCACTATTTTAAGTACACAATTATCACGTTTTACAACAAATCAAAGATGTTTACCTGTCCATCAATCTGAGATTCTTCCAGGTTGTAAAATTTGCAAGCTATATAATCTGGGTTCCAATCAATTTCCAGCTCATATTGCAAGCACTGCGGATGCTTACCACCACGGAAGAATCTGCAATCTGAACAGATATGCTGATAAGCTGTACCGCCAGACCGCTTATACATTTCGCTTATCTTTCTCATAGAATCACTCGCTTTACTCTTGACTTTCCTCTCGCTTTCTTCTTGAAGATACCATTTTTAACACAATCCCTCGGATCACATCCTCTGCTATGTTCTTCAATCAAGATATAATCACAGGTTGCATTTGTACTCCATGCATTTTCGCTCTTGCTGTAATAGTCGCACTTCGAGCATTGTCTCCGCTTTAAGCCTATAATTTCAGTGCTTTTTAATTCTCTCCATGGTTTTCTATCTGGCAATTTTCCGCACCTCCCAATCTGGCAGTATCTATAATTTTTAAAAGGTCTGGACTTAGTTTTCTTCGTTCTTGTTCTCTTTGCACTTCTGCCCGATATGTACGCTGAAAATTTGACTGGACTACGCTCAGCCATTTTCCATCTACATTCCCTGATTTCGCCCATTCTTCTAACTGCCCCGGACTTGATACAGCTTTCTGAACTATTTCTGGAAGTTTAGAAAATTCTTCTTCCGCATGGTATATAGAGTTCCAAATTGCCCTTGATACCAGATTCCAAGCTTCTGTTTCGTTCAGTTCGTCAGACTGTGGCGCAAGGCTTTGTGCACATTTCCTTAATGCTGCTATTGATGGCTCTTTCCATTCAGTCTGCATATATTTCTTTAATCCGAAACTTAAAAGCTTGTAATCTAGGTCTTTAAGGAGACCATACCAAGTATCAAAAGCATATTGATCTGGCAGAAATGCTGGGGAAGTGTACACAGCTTTCATTGCCTTTACAAGTACCGCCCATTCTTCTCTTGTCATACCCAATTATCCACCTCACTTACCCTGTTTTGGATTTTCTCCATGTAGCTTTGTGGTTTACTTCCGGCTTTATCAAGATAGTTTCCTTCAAATACCTTCGCAAAGTTACCGGGCTTTAAGAACCAATCGAAAGTTATCATCCAGCCTTCTTTGTTCTGCCCTTGTAAGAAGCTGCTATGGCGAATGTTCTCAATGGCTTCTAAGATATCGTCCATATGGTTCTGACGGATTCTGGCTTTCACTGCTTGTTCTCGTTTTGATGTCATTCTTTTTACTGGATTAATACCGAATTCTTCCAGAGTATTCCATTCATCAATGGTTCGTTTGACGTCAGTCTGACGAATAGTATCTTTAGATACTATTAAATCTTTTATATCTTTTTCTTTATCTTTATCTAATTCTATATCTGAATCTATATCTTTATCTATATCTAAACCTTTATCTATATCTGAGTGCGTCTTTTGTTCGTCTATTTTGCGTCTTTTCTGCGTCTGTCTGTTTGAACGCTCTATTAGTTTGGTATCATCAATAGAATTTCCATTTGTTAGTGAGTAACTTCCGTTATCTTTCAATAGCAGTTTCTTTTTTTCGTCAGTGTATGAAGTTTCTATATATCTGTCTCTAGACAGGGTGTTGTGCATTCTCCAATGTTTAATAACGATCACGCCATCATCAAACAAGATAACAAATCTCTTGGCAATTAGAAGCTTCAAATCATCATCATTTGCACCTATTATTTTTTCAATCCTCTTTGGGTTTCCAATAAATCCATCATCGTCCGCTCTCATGTTTAGATGAAAATAAAGACATTGTGTTGATAACGGCATATCAAGGAAAGCATCTGTATCAACAATTTTCATTGTGAACATTCTTTTATTTGCCAATTTTGAAATTCCTTTCTCCAATTCCTGGCTTTTTCAAAAGTGTTTATTTTAATCTAACTTCAATTCCATTGATTTTCAGCTCTCCATTTACCGGAATTATAAGAGATGGAACGCCGTTTATTTCTTTCAGTTCAATCAGAGCAATTTTATCTGGCTGGATGCAGATTGTTGCATCTGGTGTTACAATTTTTGCAGTTTTTGAATTGTGGATATTGTCAAGTGCAACAGAATCATTGTTGAAATACATTCCCCAGTTTTCTTTGAAATCCAACAACTTCTCGTCTGGAATTCCGCAATATCCAAAAATCTGTTCTATTTCATCACATGATACAGTTATCATCTCTGGGCTGTCTTTCTTCTGTTCTCTTACTTCCTGTAACGATTCAACCAGGCTTTCAGTGAAATTAAATGTTGTGCATCCTTCGAAATTATCCATAATAAAATCTGAAAAGACATTGATCTCATTGCCGGGTATACGTGGAATTGGTGTGCCAAGAACATTTTCGATGAAGTCTTGATGAATATTCTTTATGTTTTTGTTGAAATACAAGGTTCCATGAATATCAGTGCTTCTATCATTGAATACAGGGAATAAGAATCCTGTTTCTGGTCTTGAGACTACCCAATCACGAATACGATCTTTGATGTTATTTTCAGCCACATCATAGCTAAGCCCAGCCTTTGAAAGATTCACCGGGCAAATGCTGCACAGAATGTGTTCATAGATTTCTTCTGAAGCATCGTGCATTTCAGTTTCATCAGAAGCTTTTCCGGGAATGTCATATACTGCATGAATGAGAATTATGTAGTAATTTTCGTGATAATCATAACTTTCAATCACTTTATCATAAAACTCGTCCAAAAGTTCATCATCTTTAAGCTTACTTGCTCTGATTCGCATAAGAAATTCCTGTGTTCCACCCTCTTTTTCCTGTGATAATGGGAATTCAAGGTTCATAAGGTTTTTTCCAAGTCTGCCAGACATAGTTTTCTTGAAAATGTCAAAATACTTAAACATTTCTTCCTCTGGAAGAGACAGGAATGCTTCTTTAATTTTGGTTTTCTTATTCTTTTCTGCATCCACATAACAACCACAAATGCGTGTAATAGAACAATTTGCTGGTGTAAACTGTTTCTTGATCTCTGCGATTTCTTTCTTATTCATTTTTTTCCATCCTTTCTGCTTCTCTCACCTGTTTCTTTTCAATCCACTTATTAATTTTCTCATCGGATATCATGTACATTTGCTTTAGCATTTCGATGCAGATCAACACATCTGCAATTTCTTCTATCATGTTATCACGGTTGATTTTTCCACGCTTTGCCTTGCTGATTGCTTGGATAAGTTCTGCGCATTCTTCCATGCAGACAGTTGACTGAATTTCTTCTCCGTAATTGTCAACGCTTCTATCAATAATGCTTTCGTTAATGTTATATGTCATTTTCTTTGCTCCAATCTAATTTCTGGCCGCATCTGGTACAGTATTTACTAACAATGCCTACGCTTTGTTTACAGCTCGGACAATTACCATAAGCACCAACTTTTATTTTTTTACGTTCTCCAAAGTCCATGTACATTTCACTTAAGTTGTCTACTTCCTTCGGAATCTGCTTTTCAATCGCCTTAATAGCTTCTTGTCTAGTTTCTAAATCAACCATAACTAATCCGTCTGGAAGTTCTGGGTATCTTAATTTTTTGATTGTTTCTTGATAATTCTCCTTTACTAATTCAAAATATTCTTCTTTCCATTTCAGAACATTATGAAAATCAAACGAACTATATCCTACGTGGTAATAATCCTCGCCAACTTTCTTGTATTTTAATTCAAAATATGGCTTGTCATCTACGATTCTAAAAATCTGTTCTAATTCCGTTACAATTTCCTTTTCGGCTTCAACAGGAATACTTGCTTTTTCCATTTTATTCGCCATTCTTCTTCATCTCCTCCAACTTCTTCTCAGCTTCTTCACGGGTGAGAAATACGGTTTTACCAAGTTCACTTACCTCGACATCTGTCGCATTAGTACACCAATCAGTAGGGTCTAAATCTTGTTCTGGGTCTGGACTTCTGTAAGGGAATAACTTTTCATCTGTTGCGAGCGTAATGTAGGCTTTTCCGCTTAACGGGTCAATTCCCAATCCACAATGCACGCATTCAATAATTTCATAATAATAAATAAGATAAACGAAATCTCCTGATCGTGAATATGCTTCTTTACACGGCAATCTCACAAGCAAGCCCTGTTCTTCTAAGTCTTCATATTTCTTTAATTCTTTCTGCATTATTGCTAATTTAGCAAGCTCTAATCCAGTAAATGTACCGTTTTCTTTGAGTCCCTTTAATTCCTTTAAAGTGCCAATATCTTTGTAAAGCTTTAATTCTTCAAGCCATTCCGCAAACTGTTCATGTTCTTCTGCATCTTTAATACAATCAGCTTCGAATCGTTTATTAATTTCTTCATTTCCCAGTGATACCTTAGTAAATTTACCATTCCATCTTTTTCTTTGCGCCATCATCTTTTCATGATTAATTGCTTCTTCGAGTGTTAATCTCTCCATCTACTTCGCCTCTTTTACTTCTTGATATATAATTGCCATATTGAAATCACTTCTAATGAACCTTAATGTCAGTTTATGATTTACAGCATTTCCAAGTTGATCGTAAATCCAGTACATATCCTCTTGGCCAAAGTTTGTACCCAGATATCTGTTAAGGCTTGATATCAGTTGTTCTCTCCATTCATTATTTCTTTTGTGCGAACTGTACGGCTCTCCTTTTGCCATTGGCCTTGAACACCATTCAAGTAGCTTGCAGATAATATCTTCTTTATCGGTACAATTCTTTGCTGTGAAATATACGTTTCCTTTTTCGGAAAGAATTATTTCCCCAAATCTGTTTATGTAGCTCCCTGGGAAGCATTCCATAAGATTGAAAATTTCATCAGTCATCTACTTCACCTCTCCAGCAATCTCATCAATACACTGATTCCAGCCCTCCACAAAGCCAGCATCAGACGTATTGGCTGGATAATCTCCATTATCTTTTTTCGGCAAGTCCATAAGTGGACACCAGTCAGGTCTTGATTTGCTTTCGCAATCATAATGCTCTTCTGTCATCAGAATTACATCATAATCTAAACAGTCAGCTAATTCACAATAACCCACATATTCAAGTTCACCGCAGTATGAAGTTCCGAACGGGCAATCATAGCAATTCTCTGGTGTGTCTATCACTAATACTGACTTACTCATCTTCTCTTACCTCTTTTCTGCAAGAATGCTCCGTACTGTGACGGACTGATAATATCTTTCTTTTCTCTGGTAGCATTATAATATCCAAGTCTTCCATTCTTTTTATTTTCCTCTTTCGTAAACATGGTTGAAACGTCCTTGCCTTTACTCATCTGATTCCTCCTGTAATAATTCTGGATTATTATTCAGATCGTTAACTCTTGCTTTTACCGTACTCCAATCGCATTCAAGAATTTTTGCAATCTTATTTAAACTGTATCCTTTATCTAACATTCCCTTAATATTTGCATAGGTTATATCCTTCCTATGAAAAGGTTGCCTAGTTCCTTTTCTACCTTTGTTGTAGGCAATTATACGGTTCCTTACTTTGTCACTCACTATTTTTCCTTTTGTATGTTTGCTTATATGCGTTGAATTTAGAACAACTGATAAGTTTTCTTTTCTGGAATCCAACTTGTTTTCATTAATATGATGAACCGCAAACTCTCTTGGGATTTTACATTTTAGCCAATACATCATCATTAATCTATGTATATGTATTTTTTCTTTTCCTATCGAAACAGCCGGGTAGTTTCCGAACATAAATATATGCTTTTTTGAAACAGTAGGCTTTCTAGAATACCATAAAATTGCTTTTGCTAATTCTTCATAATCCACTATCGCACTACAATCATTGATAATTTCAATCTTTCTTTGGGTTTTTACCATTAGTTTCTCCATCAAAAATATTGCCAACTACTTCAAAATGTTTCAGATCAAACTCATTAAGATATTCTCTATCTACGCTGCCATATTCTCTATCTATGCTACTAGTTTCGTGCGCTGCCCATCCTGCTACACCCCATTCAACAGTTTCATATGTCACATCTTCTGGGTAAAATTCATCCAAATGAGCCATCAAAATATCATTTTCCCAAATCTTGTTTCCATTCTTATCACAAAGTCCTGTGAACTGGCAGAGTGTTTCTGAGTCAACTTCCGCATATTCCCATACTGTATGACTATCTGCGTGGAAAATTAAATGTTCTTCATTGTCTAAAAGGTCATATCTTTTCTGATAATATCCTTCAATCCATTTACCATTATCAATCCGCTTTGCTTTAAAAAGAATTTCTCTCATTCGTTTTCACCATCCTCCACTTGTCCCGATTCTTCTAACCAATTTTCAACACATGGTAGGCAAATATAGCAACTGCACCAACCTTGTCCTTCTACTATTGCCTTTTGATTTAACATTTTTTCACCTTTAGGTATCTGTTTTTCGCATACACAGCATAAATGAGAAACCCTTATTTTTACGATTTTTTCTGTCAGATTTGATTCCGAACCATCCATATCTCCTGCAAATATCTGACTATCAATATACATTTCTTCTGGATATTTCATTCAACTCCACCGCCTTCCACAATTTCAACCGCCGTTCGCATGGCATCCTCATACCCATCGTAGTATAGCTGTAGTCCACCAGCTTCCAGAATTTTGTCATTTGCTTCATCCGCCAGCTTCTTCAACTGCTCCACAACCTTGTCCACATCAAAAGCTGTCGGCTGTTCGTCAACAGCTTCATATATAATTTCCGGGCTAAATGTTTCTCTCCCTGTGTTTAAAGAACTATTAATTGCTTCTTTCAGTTTATCTGCATTAATCAACCTCATAATCTTCACACTAATCCGCATATTCATAACCGTCCATATCATCACATCTGCACTGGCAGGAATCCTGCTTAGTACAGCAGATACAGCACTCTGTTTCGCCGTCCGGGCATTCTAATTTGCATCTTCCCATTTAATCCTCCTTATATGGTTCTGGAAGTGGTCGCCATGCCGTAATCTCAATCCAATCATAATTGCTATCAAGATAATATCCGTCACAATCAATAAAGCTTGTATCTTGCCATGTTGATTTTCCATTAGTAGCCAATATTTCTTGTCCATCATCTGGCATTTTGCCGTCAAGCATATAATATCTCTTGAAATGCAAGCATATAATGTCTCTTGAAATGGATTCTTCTTTACGTTCTTTTTCTGATATCTGATGATATTTTACCGGAATCCAACCATTTTCTTTCTCGTCCTGTTCCAGATCATTCAGAAGAGTATTCACAATATCCAGCGCACTCCCTGGAAGTTCATGCTTATACTGTGATTTCTTTTCTATCTCAGCTTTGTATTGCTCTAATCTGATCTGTACTCTTCTCATGCTTCCACCTCCTCATAAGTTTCTCTGAATATATCTGGCTTACACGGATAAAATTCACCGTGAACACCTCTGATGATATAATCTCCAATATTCGCCAGATGTTCGCCCTCTAGTGTCTTAATAACCAATCCACCCGGAATCTTCCAATGGTCAATATAGAAATTCTTACCTTCTGCCGACATGTACTGGTCTGTACACTTATAGTCCGTCAGGAAATCGAACATTTCTCGCTTATTTTTACCAGTCCACTGAAGTGCATCAATTATAACTGGTTTCTTTCTGTACTTCATACCTCCACCTCCGAATCTTCTGGCATCTGAAACAGGATTGATTTTCTTATCTCATTTCCATAGCCTTTTAATACAGCAATTCCATGCGCCACGCTTTCTTTTGTATCATAGCTTCCTGTGTATGCTGATCCCGCCAACCCATTGGCAACAATTTCACCAGATTTGTATTCCATGTATGCATCTTGAATCATGTCCAATACTTTCATGGCTTTTTCTTTGGTGGAATATGTTCCTAGAACAAAATATCCTCCACTTCTTTGCGCATCCTGCAAACTCCAACATATAATATTCAATGAATCTGGGAGTTTTAGATTGACTACAATGTTTTCAAACTTTACCAGTGCTGTTTTATCCTGACTTCTGATTAACATTTCACATCCTCCTTAATCCTGATAATTCATTACAATTGTAATCACCTGCACCAGAACTTTCTGAATCTGATCGTAAATATAATGATCGTCAGTTCCGAAATGAGAACACAATACTGCATTCTGTACACCTTCTGCGTAACAATCAGCCATAAAATCAGCACTGTACACATCGTCTTTATTATCAAGTTGTCCGTATTCTCTCCACTGAGCGGTAATAAAATCTTCTACTTTTTTATCCACTACATCGTAGCTGTTTTTGTCTCCGTTAATATGTCTTACGCAGCAGTCAATAAATCCTAATCTGTCGCAATCTCTATAATCTTTTGCTGTCTCCTGTGTGTATTTTCCAAATACACGATTGATTTCTTCATCAAAATTATCTGGTAAATTAAAAATATCTACTTCTAGTCCTCTTGGAAGTTTTATTGTATAACTTCTCATTTTGTATCCTCCTGTTTCTTAAAATCCATCTTCAAATCATAAACGAACTGGCAAAGTTTCTCTGCTACCTCATCTGCGTTTTCTACATTTGCAAGCTGTCTAACATACTGCTTACCGCAGATAACACAAGTCAACTTTCGGATTGTTTCCCAGGTCTGCCATGAGATAATGCTGGAATCAAAAGCATCTGCCATTAGAGAGCTTCTTCCGTTCCCATTCTCATCTCTGAACCACTTTTCTCTCGGTGCCTTTAATGTGGTTGCAACGTCTTCTCTGGTAAGGCAACCTTTGTATTTTTCGTCAATGCGCTTTTCAAGTTCGTCCAAAAGTTCTTTCTTTTCCTGTTCTGTCATTACGTCCTCACTTTCCCCACTTAGATTTTCTCCCTTTATTTTCCGAACCTTCTAACCAATTCTTTATTAAAATCTGGGATTCTCACATCTGTTTCAGATTCCAGTTCCTCAATCATGCTCATAAAGCTTCTTTCGCCACGGTTCGCTTGTCCCACAAACTCATTTGCACAATTGATTACGTCTAAAAGCCTTTTGGTTGAAAATCCATGCAGTTTTCTTAATGCCAGCATCATAGTTACGGAATTGATCGTATTCGCCCAGTCATCACCAGTATTGAATCCATCGTTATAGGCTTGATCTTGCATGATTTCCAACTCTTTACGTGAGTTCTGCATGGCTCTGGCGAATGCCTGTGATATTTGGTTGTCGCATTCCAACGCCCTATTTTTCTTTGGTGCTTTCATCTTTAATTTGCTTCCCATATTTTTTCCTTTCGTATCTGTATTCCGTCAAACGGTACGCTCTCGATATTCCCGGATGTTCTGTGGCAATCAGAGAATCCATCTCCAATTGCCGCATATGTCTCTGGACGGTACACTTTGTGAGGTCTGTTCCATCCACGATTTCTTCGTAAGAAGGCATATATCCGTGTTTCTCAAAATACTTGACAAGAAAACTGTAAATATCGTTTCTGGCAGATTGTCCCTCATTATATTTCCTCTGGCGGTAATTCATACGCAAAACGGCTCTTCTGCCGCAGTATTACTTTTTTTCTGCACGCATTTTATTTAATCTTTCCGCAGCTTTCTTTTTCGCTTCATCGGAATATTTCCTTGGTGGATTGATTTTAATGTAGGAATATGGCAAGTGGGCGAAAATAGACCCATCATTATTTCTGGCAAGAATTTTCACATCGTCTGGAAATTCCTTTTCTAATTCCTCACATCTGTTCTTCCAGGTACTCCCATTCTTAGCAGTAACCCCTACATAATCTCTTCCGGGAATCCACTCAATTACGCATTCGTTTGTGTTTTCTGACACAAAACTCACCTCTATTCATTTTTTTATTTTTTATCTTTGGAATTTAGCCAGCAGAACTACTGGTGTGTTAGAATCAGTGATAGTTTTCTTCATTGAGTAATTCGTTGAATTTTTCCAACGCCTTAATAGATACTTTGTTATTTGCTTTTTCTGGTCTGATTGATACGTTTAAGTGAGTATCAATGATGTGCTTTAACTCTCTTGCAAGGGTTTTCTTGCCTTGTTGAAGTCCATCTCTATAACCTTTTGCTGGGCGAAATTCATTTATTTTTTCTTTTCCTTCTCCTTGGCTTCCAGACGTTTTATTGTATCGGCATTGGTACCCTTTTTTTGTGTATTCCAATATCCAATACTGTTCCATATTATCAAGCTGTTCTACTGGATAATGGATAAAATTTATTTTCCACCCATACGGATTTTCTTTACTGTAAAATCCTCTCTTCTTTATTGATAAATCAATGTGCTGATACCCAGTAAGATGAGAACACATCCGTTGAATTATATGTACTGCTTGACCTATATAAAAGTATGGGATTTCATTTTCGTCAGTTCTGGTTAAAAAATATATTCCGCTTCCATCGTCAAGCTTTGGATTGATTTTCAGAAGCCTTTTTCGGTTTGCCGATTCAATGGCTTTTGCCTGTCTAAGCTTTTTATAGTCCAACCAGAATCACCCCTTTTCAATCTGGTCAATGAGTTTCTTGCATTCATCTTTAACATAGGCAAGTGAGTGAATTTTGCAATCTGGATTTTTGTTTAATTCTCGCCAGTAATCTCCCATTATTTTAAGCATTTTTTTGAAGTCTGGTTCTTCCCCGAAATACTGTTCTGCTGTCTCAATATCGTAACCATCGAAACAATGAGCGAAGTCAAATCCAATCCACTATATATCATCATCGTCACAATCGTGTAGAAATGGTTCTGAATAAGTAACTCCACCATGGCAGTCAAGATAATATAAGTCATCAACACTTTTCTTCGCTAATTTATGGCTGTAAGGTATTCCAACATATCCGCATCTGTATGCTCCGGGCATAAACAGGACTACATATGAATAACCTTTGTATGTAGATTTTGTTTCTAAAATTGGTTTCATTTAATCACTCCCATTCATCTTCATCCTCATCTTCACCATCATCATAGTAACCATTTTCCATTATTTCTTTAAATGTAGCTATTGCTTTTCTAAACCTGTCACTCAAAACCTGTTCTTTCTGTTCGAGATCATCAATAACCTTTTTGCGTGTTTCAATTTCTTTAAGCAATGCTTCGTTCTCTTTTTCGAGATTATATCTGGCGATTCGTTTCATGGTTGTTGGATCAAGTTTTACAAGTTCCTTTCCAGTGACAATAAGAGTTGTTGGATTCATCATTGCCGGCACATATGTTCTTGTTCCATCATAAACCGATGTAGTTTCTATTTGTTCTGGTGGTTCAGTAATATCCTCAATGGATTCAACATCAAAGCACATCATTTTCTGATTGCTAAAATAAATAATCTGTCCTGTTTGTACCATTTAGTCACTCCTATCCAAACGCTACTTGTCCGTTGTTCTGCATGTAAATCATCGGTGCAACTTTGCGTTCTCCGATTTTCAGATACGGACAATTTGCTTTTACAAGTGTTTCTGCCATTATTGGAACAACACTATTCCCAATTCTTGCTACCTGTTTTGCAATCGGGTAACTTCTCCATTTGTAATCCCGATCAATAATGTAATCTTTCGGAAATCCCTGCATCACCTTCAGTTCTTCTGGCTTTAGCATTCTGAGAAAAATATCTGAAATGATGTATTTCTCTCCGTGAATGTCAACCAGAACATTCACAAGTCCAAATCTGTCTTTTGTGGTAATAGTTCCAAGTGGTTCATTGAGTACCTGTCCACATCCTGTTCCGTAATACTTAACCAGAAATGCAGATATCACTCCGAAGTGACCAGGTGAAGTTGTTATCGTATGAAGTGGCTCATCACATCCTTGACCTATTCCAGTCTTGTAATATTTCGTAATAAAAGCTGTTACAAGTCCATATCTGTTTGACGTATCAATGGTCTTAATCGGTTCTGTCAGTAATTGCCCTCTGGAATCACCTTCTCTAGTTTCTCCATGATACTGAATGATAAACGCCAGTGCATCTTTATTCTTTACAATGTATGGTTCTGGATTATCAACGATATATTTCTTAATTCCATTTGCAATGCGTTTCTGTGTTGCTTCTGCCAATGGTTTCTGTCGGTCAAATATACTTTTTCCTAAGTCCGACCAGTCAATATAATCTCCGCACTGTTCGTATGGCTTCAGACCGCCCACCCCTAAACGATTATGTGTAGGCTTTGGCCATACTATCTGTTTGCCGTCCCTGCGGAACACCGCATACCAACGTTTTCTTGTAGTAGGCGCTCCATAATCCGCAGCTACGAGTTCCCGACTATCAAATTCATATCCGATACATTCCATTGCTGAAATGAATTTTCTATAATCTTCCCCGGCTCTTTCCTTAATTGGATGACCTTTCTCATCCAACGGACCCCATTGCTGTATTTCTTCTACATTCTCCATGATAATTACATCTGGTAGAATTGCCTTGGCGTGTTTATATACCGCCCACGGAAGAATACGAAGTCCCTGTCTCCTAGGTTGACCGCCTTTTGCCTTTGAATGGCTCGTGCAGTCCGGTGAAGCCCACATCAACGCTACGTGCTGATTCCTAACATATTTCTGCAAATCTACCTTGAAAATATCTTCGGTCAGATGCAGTGTTCCAGGATGATTAGTCTTATGCATTAGAATTGCATCTGGATCATGGTTTATTGCTATATCAACAGGTCTACCAAGAGCCATTTCAATTCCTACGGATGCGCCACCGCCACCTCAACCAGCGAAACAATCAATAATTAACTGTTTCTGCATTCGGCACCACCTCGCTTTCTTTTTTCCAGAAAAAGCCACCCGCACGAAGTCTTTCTCCTCGAATTACTTTTTCTATATTTTGTCTTTGTATTCCTATTTTCCTTGAAGCTTCACCAATCGAATCAAATCTTTCAATGATTTTGCCGTTTATATCAATTTGAATAATCGGTATTTTCTCCCTTCCAGCTTTCCCTGTAACATAATTCAAATTATTTTTGTAAGCATGTAATTGATTTTCACTATTTGTAACCCATTCAAGATTTTCCGTGCAATTATTCTCTTTGTTTCCATCAATATGGTTTACTTGTGGCTTCATTTCTGTATTAGGAATAAATGCTTGCGCAACAAGCCTGTGCACTTTTACTGTTATTTTTTTGTCATGTAAACTAAGTCTTGCTCGTAAATAGCCCTTATTATCTTTTTGTAGACTAAGTTCTTTTTTAGTAAATTTATTTCTTACAATTCCGGTGTTGCTAATTTCATATTGTTCTCCGTATGCATATGTTGGTTTCCAAATAACCTTATTCATTCTTCATCACCTTTCTTTATGAAAACGGAAATTCATCTTCCATACCACCAAAGTCCGGCACATCCATGAAGCTAGGTTCTGGCGGCGGTACTGGTCGTGTGTCTGTTTCCTGTGCCTGCGGTGACTGGCTCTTTCTTTCTGCAAATTCATGTTCTGCAACAAGACAATCATTTGAGTAAACTTTTTCGCCATTTTTGTTCGTATAATTTCCAGTCTGCCGTTCTCCGCGCACATTTACTTTCGTGCCTTTTTTTAAGATATTTCTCTGCGAATTCTGCATTTTTCCCAAGGCATACGCAAGCGATAAAGTCAGATTTTCTTTCTGTATTCTTTTTCACTCTTCTCTCGACAGCCAAAATATATCTTGCGATTTTGGTGTCATTCGTTCCCATTCTGATATCTGGATCAGCAGTTAATCTTCCAGAAAGAATAACAATATTCACAATTTATCACCTCTCAATCTGAATGTCGCACCTGATAAGTGCGTGTTTGATTTTCTTTGTATTCCCTGTTACGATTTCTTCTTTCCCGATAACAAAGGAAATATCATCTTCCGTTACGTTGAATCCTTTTGTTTTGATATGCTCCATGATGATTTCTTTAATTTCATCTGTGCAAATTCCGATTGTTATTTCCAATGGTGTTACCTCCCTGGTTTGTAGACTGGTGGCATTGGCTGCCATGCAATGACTGGGTAATACGCAAACCCATACGCTTCTACGCTTCCCCATTCGCCGTCTCCTAAATAAGTAAGACTTGTTGGAAGAACAGCTCCATCAATTGTAACTGCATATTCTTTCCAATCTCCAGGGTTTTCTTCCTTGTTTGGTTCCGGTGGTAACTTCACTTCTGTTGGAATCCACATATCCGCAGAACTGTAGGAACAAATCAGTTCTTCAACTTTCTTGATTGCATCATTCCAACCTTTGTCGTACTTACATTCCTGTTCGGAAGGTTCTGATTTTTTCAGTTTTTCAAGTGTTTTTAAGAAGATTTTCATTAATAATCATTCTCCTTTAATCTATTAAACGAAATTTCTACTGGCATTTTCCATTCAGATTCTGTACACTTAACAATAGCCTGCAAGAAAGATGCGGTGACATTCTTTTTAAAATCCACACTCTTTAACTGCTTTCTTATCTCTTCTGCAAATTCCTCACGATTTTCATTTACATATTTTTCAATTTCTTCCTTTACTGTGGTTTTTACAATATTTTCTGCGAGCCAATCAAAATATGGTTTTGCTTTCCAACTGTCTTTACTTACAAATTCGCCACTTTCATTAACATATTTATTCGTCATTGTTTTTATTGCATCACGAACAATAACAGATGGGTCGCCTAATGCCTTTACGATTCCGGCATGAACTTCTTCCTGTATTGCTGCTTTTATTACTTCATCACTGATATTTAAACTCATCATATTTCCCATAGCTAATCCTCCTGGACCTTTTCAATAGTTTCTTTTATCGCTTCTTTCACAGCCTTGGTTTTAATCATCTTATCTGCCAAGGCTTTTGCCGCTTCCTGTACGATCACGCTTTCGTTCTTTTCCAAGATTTCTCCAATCTGCATACGAACCATTCTTTTCAACGGCTCATTGGTATCCCTACTTCCGTATGTGGATTTTTCGTAAATAACCTCTTTAATTTCCTTGGTAATTTTTTCAACTACCCTGTCCTCAACATTTTTACGGATTTCCTTTGCAATTTCTTCCTCATTAACACCAATCGTTACTGGTATACTGAACACGCTCATTTACAGCTCTCCTCTCCTTCTCCAACCGCTGATTTAAGGTTTTCGTAAAAATTAATTTTATCTCTTAATGTGTTTAATTCATTGTCGTATTTTTTAAAAAATACTTTTTTTGCTTTTTGATAATCAGGTGTGTCTAAGACAACAGCCTCACTGTAGTCACTTATAAAGGAACCTATTGATTCTTTTCTTACAAACGAACAGTAGATTCCGTCAGGGAATTCAGTTACTGGTTTGTATGTCTTCGGCTTTTCTATTACTTCACATTCTTCAAGGCGAAGATTCCATTTTCCTGTTTTTCTGTCTGTACCCAGAATGTAAAAATACAGTTTCATTAATTTTCTCCTTTCAATCATTCAGCCGAATTGTTTTCCTTATCATCTTCAACTGCTTTCCAAATACAATCCATAACAGATGCATAATCAAGAAGTATTTCTCTTTCTCTGATGTTTCTTCCGTCTTTTTCATGCCAATCTCTCACTATATAAAGTTCGGCATTTGCAGAAAGAATATCTGTTTTCATGTCCCAGTATTTAATATGAATTTCATAAGCTGCATTTTCAGAAATTGGATTTACATAAATTCCTTTTGTTACTTCTTTCCAATCTTTCAAACCAATTGTTGCCATCTATTTCTCCTTTCAAAACGGACATAAGTCCAAGTTAATTTCCAGTCCAGGTGCTGCAATCTGGACGATTGTATCAGCACCAGACGTTTCTTGTATCTCACTCAAAATCTGTTCCGGGTCAGCTGCTTCATTACTCAAATGCACCAATGTTACCGTCCGTAATGCCGCCGTATGGTTTGTATTTACTAAGCTTTTGCAAGTATCTAAGGAGCAATGCCCTTTAAGCCTGTGCGTGTAATTTTCAGCTGTTTTGTCAACCAATTCTTTACAATAGTTGCACTCAACAACTAAGTGGTTCAGCCGCATTGCTTTGAAGTTGTATCGGCAAAACTCAAAGTCGGTCATGTAGAGTAGCTTTCCCATTTCTTCATGTTCCACGATATACCCATAATTGAAACATGGAATAAGTTGCCCTGTGTCCTTATCCCTTGTAGTATGCGGTAAATAAAATGGTATTACCGTAAATGAACCAACCCGAAACGGCCTTTTCTCTGGTACGCCTTTCATTAGTTCACCAGTGATGATTTGCAGATGTTCTACAGTTTCATCGTTGGTGTAAATATGAATACCAGCATTCATCAGTTCCCGAAATGATTTGATGTGATCTCCATGCTCATGACTAAGCAATACGCCAGAAACATCACTTGTTCTGTAATCAATAGCTTTCAGAATGTCTTTGTATTTGCATCCGCAGTCCAGAAGAAGCATTTCTCCGTTGTTCGATTTCAGAACATAGCAGTTTCCATGTTGGCTTCCTGTGTTTACCACTCGCATGAACATTTTCATCACCTCGCTTTCAATATGTAATTTGTGCGGCGTGTAAGGAAATTCTTAAATCCTCCAATGACTTTTTGGATTTTTTAGAAGGTTCTTGTCCGCTTAAGATTAGTCATAATTAACGTATGCTTGGCTAATTGCTTCGCTTTTGTGATAACTCTTAAATCTTCATTTGCCATCATTTATCATTCTCTGATTCAAAGATTGAAGAAGAAAAGATACAAACTGGGCGAACACCGTTACTGTTGTTGCAGTTAACGTTGTAGATAAAGCCGGCAGGCGAAACAACGGCATTTGTTGTGTTACAATCATTTGCTGGTGTACTCCATGGAGTAAGCAGCCACCACCATCCATCCATATTTGGAAGGAATTTTCTGTATTTTCGGTATTCATCCACCGTCAAAATCGAAATCTTATCTTTACAATGTCCGTATTCTGTCTGTCCGTCCAAAGAAAGCAAATCTCGATCAAACTCAATAACTGCATCTTTTCCAAACTCGTCCGTAATTTTTTTAAGAAAACGAGTATTTAACTCATTTCTCGGCTTACTCGAAATCCAGTTATTTGAATCTGAATCAAATGTTCTTTCTTTTCCGTCAAATCCATTCAAAATGGCAAAATATCCTTTTTCTGTTTTATCCAGAATCAGCCATTCCATATCTGCAAGTTCAATAGCTTTTCCGATTTCCGGCTTTCCGATGTGCTTTTTCTTGAATTCCGCGAACTCTTTACTTAATCTGGATAATTCATCCTCAAAATATTTCAGATTTTTCTTCATAATCATTCCTCCACCTTAGATACAAAGATATTAGATTTTAAGATACAAACTGGGCGAACACCGAAACTGAAGCAGCAGTCATCGTAGTCGATAATGCCGGCAGGCGAAACAACGGACATCCTGCTTTTCCATCCACGTTCTTCCGTTGACCATGGTGATAATGCCCAATACCAATCATCTAAGTATTGATTCGGCATGATATCTGTATATTTGCGCACTTCATCAAAGGTAATAGGTCGAATTTTACATTTTACACTTCCGACTTTCTGCCCATCCACGGTAATAATATCTGCCGTATGCTCTTCGATGTTTTCAGCACCAAACTCTTCTTCAAAATCCTTTAAGATTTCTGTGTCGCACAACTTCTTTACATTTGATTTGTTATAATCCGTGTTGTCTCCGAATTTTGCATTTTCTTTCACCAGATCAAGTGAAATAATTTTCGTTGCATCTCCATACTGTTCCAGAACCTTGTATTTGCGTTTACCCGTGGTCCGAAATACTTCTCCTCGTTTCAGCGTTGACAACTCAATCTTTCCAGTTTCTTCCTGCTTTTCCAAAAGTTCAACTAGTTCCTTTGTTTTCTGTAAAATTTCTTTATTGCTCATCTTACATTTCCTCCTGGCTCATAAATGACGGAATTTCTGTTTCCACTGGCTCTGCTGCCGGGACTGGTTCTTTCTCTGCTGTTTTTACGGTTTCGGCTACGGTTGGCTGCTTTGGCTTTTCTTCGATTGCTTCTGGTTGTGGAATGAATTCTTCTGTGTTTGCGTTCTCACTAATTTCATAAGCAACGTCCTGTTCAATAATATCCTGTTTTGGAATATTCTCTGTGTTTTCGTCAGCTTCCTGTACAAAAACATCACCGTGGCTGTTAATGATCTGCTTTAATGCACGATTGATAACTGTTTTCTTTGCCATTTGATCGGTAAACTTCTGGTGTGTTCCATTGCTGTTTTCTTTGTACCCATAGCCCTGTGACCAAGATTGTTTGATCTGCTTCATATTCATAACTTCCAAGTGTTTTGAACCATCTTCCATCTGAACTACTGCATATGCGCCAAGGATTTTATCATTATCAATATTCATAAAGTCCTGTTCGTGGGAATCCAGTACCTTGTTTCCATCTTCGATATGATATTTAAAATCATCACCATCGTAGATGATCTCGGCGTGAATATCTTTCATTCCGTATCTTCTGGCTATTGTAATGTTTCCGAAGTAAGACCTCTGGAACTGACACTGATTTCCGTAAGAAATAAAATATCCTTGCTTTTTCTGCACTGAAAGACCAAGTGTTGCCATGTTCATAAGACTGTTTGCAATGCTGATCTGGCTACAAGATTCCAGAATCGGCTTATTATTTCTGTCTTTTGTTTCTTTCAGAATCAGATATGCCCCCATGAGTGCATTGCTGAGATTGTAGTCTTTCGGAAAAGAAAGTCCATATTTAGTTTTTTCCTCTAACTGTTTTGTCAGCCCATCAATGAATGAGTTGTTGATTACAATTGCCGCCTGTTGTTCTCCTGCTGTTGCTAACTGTGTTTTTCCTGCCATTTTAATTCTCCTTTTCTTTTTTATATTTGCTAACACGCTGTTGCGTGATTGTATGTTTTGTACCTATGTAGGTTTGCAGATATCTCAAACCTCAATTTCCAATATTCGGTTTTACATAGGTTCTTGTGAGTGAAATATCCTCCTCACATTCCAGGTGCAAAATCACCTGTGACTTGATTAAGCCAATTATTTCTGTTATTTTAATAATAAATATAGTTTGTTCTATATTTCATATGGAGCAGCCAGTCTGTCGCCAAACAAGTTACTGGCTGTTCCTTTCTTTTTTTAAAGCTCTTTCGCCGTCAAATCCCCATCCGTCACTCTTAGGACAATCATTTGCTGTTCGGTGTTAGGAAGCCTGGTTGTGTTAATTGACTCTGAATTGTCAACAAAAATCGGCAAATTCAAACCGTTCAAAGCCTGTAAACCTCTAAGCAAATCAATGTCACACAAGATTTTGTCAGAATAATTCAAACCATCAAAGTAATTCACTCCATTACAGATCATCTTACAAGTTTCCACTGGATTTCCCTCAATCGTGTAATCAAGGAAACTGAACTGGAAATGTTTAAAATGTGGATTGATTTTCTCTGCCAGTGTCTTATTTTTCTGAATTGAGAAGTTAAGAACGGTGTCAATATTCTTTTCAATATCGGCTTGTACCTGTCCAAGGCTTTTCAGTTCCTCATTCAGTTCGGCTACTCGCTTTTCTTTCTCTGTGACTGCTGCCTGTGCAATCTTAATGTCTGCATCCACATTGGAAATCTGTTTCATAACATTGCTGATCTGCATTCTTAATTCCTGTTTCTTTCCAGGTACATCATCAAATGATTTCAGTTTCTCTTCAAGTTCTGCAATTCTCGCTGTAACCGCAAGATATTCTTCATCATTTGTCATATCTACAGATTCTGGAAGCTCCGTAAATTTGGACTGTTCTTCCTCAATCTGCTTAGTGAGTTCAGCAACTTCATCCTGTGCCACACTGATTTTCGATTGTAATTTGTTGATTTCCTCGTTGGTTTTCTTTAATTTTGCAGCGGAAGTATTTCCAAGGTCGCAGACATATTTAAGCTTTTCCTGCTTCTCCGATTCAAAGGATTCTTTTACTTTCAACTGTGCTTCAATTCTAGCTTTCTTTTTTTCTTCAAAGGAAGCTCTCAATTCGGCAACCTGTTCTTCTGGCAGTTCTTGTCCACAGGTAGGGCAAATAGTATCAGAATCATTGAATGTTTCAGCTTCAATAGCTTTCAGTCCAGAATCATCCCACTCCATTTCCTTGATTCTTGGGTAGTCCTGTCTAGCTCTATCCAAGTCAGCTTTTGCTTGTTGTGCTTCCCTTATATGGTTATCCAGTTCCATTCCAATAATACGAATGCTTGATTCCTTTTCTGATTTTTTTAACCTAAGTTCGGAAACTGTATCAGAAATAAATTTTTGTCTGGCTCTTAACCATTCATTCGCCTTGCTAACCAGACCATCCCTAGAAGATTTCAAACCACGGATTTCATATGAAAGGCTGTCATAGCCTTTTGCTGAATCTTCAAGAATCCGTTCCTGTTCTTCCAGTTTGGAAAGTTCCGCATTAAGCTCCTGTTTTTTGGATTCTAAGGAGGAAGTATCTTCTGCTTCAACGCTTCGATTGGTTTCATATGCAATCTCCGTGTTTTTGGCATCCACCTTTTTCTTCTGTGCATTCAGTTCCTTTCGGAGCTTCTTCAAGGTATCCTCTACGGAATGCCCTTTTGTGATTTCTTCCACATGAGCGTACTGTTGATTTTCTTCCATAAACTGTGCAATATCAAAACCAGACATCTTTTCCAGTACCTTCCTGGATTCTGCTGTTGACTTCTGTAATGTATCCAGAAATGGTTTTGGATTACTGCACATCAGAAGCGTTGAAGGCTCTGCTATTGACTGGATGAACTCGGTATAATCCTTTGATTTAGCCGGGAATCCGTCAATTTCATAAGAAGTTTCATTTCCATCGAATACCTCTTCGGACTGTCCTCTTGGTTTTCTCCACTTCTGCTTTGTGATTTTGCGGATCACTTTTTCTTTCCCATCAATCGCAAGTGTAAGCTCCCTTACAACATCAACCTTTGGCACTTCCACGCCATTTTCTTTTCTACGAATAGAAGTCGGTTCTTTACCATTTGCCATCTTTCCTGTCAGAACGTCCAAATATGCGTCCTGTAATGTGGATTTTCCTTCTCTGTTTCTGCCAGAAATCTCTGTTCTCGGAAACAAATCTACAGACTTACTCGGAAACTTCTTGTAATTCTCCAACGAAATCTTTTTTACTTCCACCTTCATGCTCGATTATCCTCCCTATTGATACCTCATATGCAGTTCTAAGCTCTACTTCATCACCAGATAATTTTTTATGATAAATCCGGCTCTGGATTCTTCCGATTATTTTTACGAAATCTCCAACCTTGAAATCAGCAGCTTCTCTGGCTTCTTTCCACCATGCTATACATGGGATATAATCTGTTCTTCGCAAGTCATATTCATTGCAAGCAATCATCAAATCACAGATTTCTTTTCCTCTCGGTGTTCTTCGGTATACAGGTGGCTTGCAAAGATAACCTTCCAGAATGATTTTGTTTTCACCTTCTGCACTCCCATCACCATCTCCACACCAGATTGTTTCCGCTTTGATTTCAAGAATCAAATGTGACTTTCCACTTTCATGTTTGTTTGAAGAACTGTATCTTCCTTCAACATAGACGTGTTTTCCAATCTTTAAGCCTTCCGTCTGCTTTTCTTCAACAATTACCGGAAGTAAATCTACGTTCCTGCTGGTACGCTTTGCACCAATATAGAATCTTACGAATTTTTCTCCGTCCTTGAAAAACGTTCCTGGCTGAATATCCATTATTACGCCAAATATCTGAACTTCATTCTTATTATTCTTCATCCTCCAATTTCTCCATTTCTTTTACGGAAATCTCATATACACTTTCCATTTCTTCCCCATTAACATAAACATCACGGCTCATTAATCTGCCAGATACTTTAATGTAATCATTTCTTTTAACCTCTACCGCCAGATCAGCACCTTTTCCCCATAAATTGCAGCAAATAAAATCTGCTCTTTCCGAATGATCTCTTGGAATTGCTACGAAAAGATTTGAAACTTTCCTGTGCGTTACTGATGTAAGTTTTGCATATGGTTCTTTCGTGCAACTTCTGGCAATAAACTCTACTTCGTTTATATCGCCCTCTGGAACCTGTTCATTCAGGATTTCCACTTCATCAGCTGCGATATAATTAACATTGTGGTGCTTATTTGGATTTTTAGAAGTGTCCATGCTTCTGATTGCTCCTGTTACCACAACTTCTTTTCCGTTATAATCATTGTCACGTACAATGGAACCTTCTATAACGATTGGAAACATATCTACTGCACCACTTTTACGAATGACTGTCAGCATGAATTTGTAATAGTATCTTCCGTAATGTTCGTGGCTGAACACTATTTCCCCGGCTCTACCGGATAATCTTACTTTATTTAATCTTTGCATTTACTTTTCCTCCATTTCCAATATAATAGGAAGAAACACCATTGAGAATAAGACTGTTGATACAAAGAACACCCCGATAGCATCAAATGATGTAAACATCCATGTGATTGAGAAGATTACTGTAAACATCCCTATTCCTACAAATATTTCTCCTATTGTCTTTACCACCTCTTTCATTTTGTCCTCACTTTCTTCTGGATGTGGTTACTGCAAGTGCAGCTGCCAGAATAGCGATAATTACATTTCTTGCCATCAGCTTTTCTTCCAGATCAGCAATGATTTCACTGGAAAGTGGCTGATTTTCGCCATTTTTTTGCATAAAAAGTCCTCCTGTTATATTTTTGTTTGTCAAATACAGGAGGTTGTGTTATAATAATCCTGTATTTAACTAACTCATTCTTAGTTAGATACCGTCCTGGTTGGTGTGTCAGCACCTTCCAGGACAACTTAATCTACTTCTACAAATTTTCCGTCTTTCAACGTATAGAAAGTATCTTCCTTGATATTTTCCCCATCTACTTTTGCTGATTTAACATCTACAATATGATATTCATAATTGATCTCTTTCCACTCTGCTAAAACAATAAAACATCCAATTTTTCCTTTAGCTTTTGATTTAATTCCTGTAACTAATGCAATACTTTCTTTTCCTTCTACAATTGCCGCTGACTGATTTCCGGTATTGGTTGCCACTGACTGATCTCCGGTATTGGTTGCCGCTGACTGATTTCCGGTATTGGTTGCCGCTGAACGATATCCGGTATTGGTTGCCACTGACTGATCTCCGGTATTGGTTGCCGCTGAACGATTTCCGGTATTGGTTGCCACTGACAGATATCCGGTATTGGTTGCCGCTGACTGATTTCCGGTATTGGTTGCCGCTGAACGATCTCCGGTATTGGTTGTCGCTGAACGATATCCGGTATTGGTTGCCACTGACTGATCTCCGGTATTGGTTGCC
>ERZ1034980.95-NODE-95-length-80258-cov-34.407865_pt1 | contig 80258 bp, 77 predicted proteins | sample MGYA00520622_ERZ1034980 | MGnify/ENA primary metagenome ERZ1034980 (study PRJEB33766, sample SAMN09781791) | gut metagenome | biome: gut microbiome | host: Homo sapiens | place: Madagascar | study: EMG produced TPA metagenomics assembly of the PRJNA485056 data set... | reverse complement strand
ACATCCAAAAGCAATTTTTGATTATAGAATGGAGACAAAATATTAGCATGGCACTTAACCTGGATGGTTCTTATGAACAGATAAAATTTCACGATTATGAATCTGTGTTGTTATATAACAACACGCAATACGAAACATATGAGCCACATTGGCATGCATCCACAGAAATCATCATGCCTGTCAAAGGCGATTATACTATCATCTGCAATGGGACAAACTATTATCTGAAGGAGCGGGATATCCTGATCATTGCACCTGGAACTGTTCATTCCATTCCAGCCTGTCATGGTCAACGTTATATTTTTCTGGCAGATTTCTTCCATTATATTAAATCTGACTGTTTTTCAACAATTCAGGCAGCACTCTCTCCAGTTACACTGATCAACGGGAACACGCTCCCTGAAATTCATGATACATGTGCCCAACTGATTTCCTCCTGTGCAGAAGAGTATTTCGGCGAAAACCGGTTCCGTGAGACTGCGGTGTTTCATTTCCTTGTTCAGTTTTTTTTGCTGGTTGGGCGCACACTGTCTGACGAAAGTGCAGTCTTCCATGATATATCTCCTGACAAGAAAAGACATTATACCGAAGCATTTTCATCTGTATGTGAATACATCCATCAGCATTACGCAGAAAATCTATGCGTTGATACAGCGGCATCCATGACGGGATTTTCCAAGTATCATTTTCTTCGGCTTTTCAAACAATTTGCAGGCGATACCTTCTACCATTATGTAAATGCACAGCGCATTTATCATGCATGCCTGTTGCTCTCTGACCCTGAAAAAAATATAACGGAGGTCGCAATGAGCTGTGGATTCCACTCTATCTCATCGTTCCTCCGTATCTTCAAACTACAAAAAGGGTGTACCCCGACTGAATTCCGCAGAATTCATAATACAACCAATACCTCCATTACTCTGCCAGCATCAGACTGAGCTGATACTGGAAGGAATCCAGATTGTTGTTATGCAGGTCGATTGCCTCCGCAATATCGTAGTCAACCAGAATATCGTTTTTGATCGCAACGATCCGGTTACCTCTGCCCTGTCGCAATATCTCAATTGCATACGCGCCCATCAGCGAACCATACATACGATCCTTCGCCGTTGGCTGTCCTCCTCGCTGGATATATCCAAGCACAGATACACGCGACTCAATTCCTGTCTCCTTCTGAATCAGATCTGCCAGCTTGCCTGCATCCGTTACACCTTCTGCCACGACAACCAGATAGCTGTTTCTGCCATCGGTGTGCCGTTTACGCAGTGCATTTATAATGTAATCGAAGTTTCCGTCCCATTTCTCCGGTAATACGATAGCATCTGCGGATGTCGCCATGCCTGCCCAGAGCGCGATATAACCACGCTTTCTGCCCATGACCTCTACGACACTGCAACGGCCATGGGATACCGATGAATCGCGGATCTTATCGATTGCCTCCATCGCAGTATTCGCTGCTGTATCAAACCCCAGCGTATATTCGGAGCAAGCCACATCCCGGTCAATCGTGCCCGGAATACATACGATATTCACGCCCTCGTCCTTGAACTTAATCGCACCGCGCAGTGTACCATCTCCGCCGATTGCAACAACTGCATCTACGTCATGTGCCCGCAGGTTTTCTGCCGCAATGTGTCTGTATTTCTGATCTAAAAACCGTTCGCTCCTGCTTGTAAAAAGAATCGTACCACCTTGATTGTTGATGTTTCGCACATCGTCTAATCCAAGCGGAATCGTCTCCCAGTCTATCAGCCCTTCGTAGCCGCGCAGGACTCCAACGACCTCGATACCGAGATTGTTCGCGCTGAACACAACCGCACGAACCGCCGAATTCATTCCCGGTGCATCACCACCACTTGTCAGTACCGCTATCTTCTTGATTTCATTCATTTTGTCTTATCCTCCGGATTATTTATTATCAATTGTGCAACTGATAATAGTATGTGTATTGTACAGATATTACCAATTCTACACAGACACGCTCTCGCTCGATTCATCACGTAATGGTACTAAATTCACGCCAAACAAGTTTGCCGTTCATTAAGTACCAACGTGCTTCAACGGTCTGTTTTAGAATTGGTAATATCTGCACAATCATATACATCTACTATGTTGCACAATTATAAAATCACTTACATATTGTCTTGTAAAATGCGTCTACCTGCTTCCAGCTGCACGCTGTGCCATCGAATGCAAAATACGTCAGATCATACGATTCGCAATCGCCCGTGATCAAAAACTGGATAGTTACCTGTTTTTCGCTTCCCTTATAATATGCGGTGCCGGTAAATTCTACCACCTCTTCATCAAGCTCCGTAACAAAAGAATCCCATTTCTCATTCGTGCAGTAATCATCTAAGGCTTCGCCATATGTTTTTGTTCCATAGCTTTTCATCTCATAATCTGCCACCGGCTGTTCCCGGATATACATTACCCGCTTATCCATCAGAGAGGACTGATCCTTGCCAATATGTGCTTCTCCGACTCCGACCACGCAGAGCACCACGGTCGCTATAATTGCCAGAATCTTGCAGAACTGGTTCTCTATGAATCCCTGCCATTTCTTAACATTTAATGCAAATGCAAGGATTCCACCGACGATTGCACCTCCAATATGTCCGTATATATCCACATTTCCGCCCGCAGAATAAATCGCATATCCAATCACGAGTGCAATAGCGATAATCATATCCTTCCGCTCGGCATTCTTCCGTCCCATAATCTGAAGGAACACTGCTGCACATATAATTCCGAAGACAGCCCCGGACGCGCCCGCGGCAAACCGTGGACTCTCCGGATGCAGCTTGTGTGCAATCTCCATCGAGAGGAATCCTGCGCCAACGCCGGAACCAAAATAGATGATTGCCATCCGCAGGGAACCAAGCCTTTGTTCTACCAGTTTACCAAACAGAAAGAGCGCCATCATATTTCCTATCAAATGCTCAAAATCCGCATGTATGAACATATAAGAGATCAAACGACGATATTCGTGGTTTATCGTGATGTACTCATAGTTAATTCCTGCAAGCTGGAATGTGTTCTCGATACCAATACACATAATCGCCGCAATCACATTCGCCACAATAATCAGGATTGTAACAATCGGAATCGTCTGCTTTGCACGCACGGGCTGAACCGGTGGCACTGTATGAACCACATACGGATCTTCATATGCATAAGGATTCTGGTTTGTATATGGATTCTGATTCTCATATTTCTGCGACGGCATGCCATAATATGGGCCTGATTTTCTCTCCTGATCCGTTTCATTATCTCTTCTTAACTGCACTTGTACATCCCCTTTCTACTTGTGCATATCTTTTGCTTCTATCACACTGCAACAATTATATTCTACCTTCCCATTCTAGGCAACCAAAACTTGCATCCCGCTTTATTTTATCTTCCGATTGGGGCTTTTTTCTTGTTCCGCCATTTTTCCCCAAACCTGCTTGCTTCTCTTATGCTTCCGGTTGGGGCATTTTTCCTATTCCGCCATTTTTCCCCAAACCTGCTTGCAAGCAAGCTTGCAGCGATGCATGTGCTTGGGCGATTATCACGCAAAAATTTACCCCGCGCTATGTGGAGTAGCGCGGGGCTGTTAGAGAAAGGAGTCGATTATAAATTCCATGTACGCGAATTTATGTTTCGTTGCAGTTAGTTGTTGCTAACTACATGTTGTATGTTAGCGTAAACTAACTAAAAAGTCAACCACTTTTTTCATATTTTTTACTTGTTGATAATTATTCTTAACTGGACGATATTCCTTGCGGATTACTCCGCTTGTTTGCTCTATTTCTGTGTTTTTTTCGGTGCATGACAGACACTTCCACAGTGACTGCAATCCCCGCCACAGCTTGACTTGCCGGCACGCTTATCCTTCACCATCCCCCGGATGACCAAACCAACCACCGCAACAACTACCAATAATATTAAAAATGTACCTAAATTCATTTCCACAACCTCCTACAAGGTAATATTTATTGTATTTGCAAACCATATAAACCAATGGTGTAGATGAAGTTGTACATAAAACACATTTCTTAAGCAGACCATTGGAGCATGTCGGCACTTAACGAATTGCACCAGCAGTTTCTTTGCTGGTGTAATGAGTTTAGTACCGCTACATGCGGAAGTGAGCGAAAGCGCGTCTGCGTAGAAAGTGTTTTATGTACAACTTCTACACCTATTATCTCCATGGTTTGCAAACACAATTCCCACATACTTAATATAGCACCGGATATGCTCCGGTGCTATACAATCTTTCTTGAAAACTATGAATTAGTTTGTCTTAATCTTTGCAAACTGTGCATTCTTGTTTGGTCTGAACAGCATATACAGGAAGAAGGCGATGATCAAGAACGCTACAACCGTTCCTACACCAAATGTACCTGCTGTAATGAGCACACCAATCTGATATACAACGAGTGATACAAGATAAGCAAGACCACACTGATATCCGATTGCGAACCAGAACCACTTTGCACTGTTCATCTCTCGCTTGATCGCACCCATTGCTGCGAAACATGGCGCACAGAGAAGGTTGAACAACAGGAATGACAAACCACTTGGCTCTGTAAACTTGCTTGCCAGTGTCTGGTAAACAGTTGCGTCTCCGCCACCGTACAGAATACCCATCGTACCAACGATATTCTCCTTTGCTACAAGACCAGTTACACTTGCAACCGTTGCCTGCCAGTTGCCCCAGCCCTGCGGCTTGAAGATCCAACAGATTGCGTTACCGATCTTTGCAAGGATACTGTAATCCATCTGATCCTCTGAAAGCATTCCGAAGCTTCCGTCAACCCATCCGAAGTATGTTGTAAACCATACAACGATGGTAGAAAGAAGGATGATTGTACCGGCCTTCTTGATGAAGGACCAGCCACGCTCCCACATGCTGCGTAAAACAGCGCCAACCTTTGGCCAGTGGTAAGCTGGAAGCTCCATAACGAATGGAGATGTATCACCAGCAAACATCTTTGTCTTCTTCAGGATGATACCTGAACAGATGATTGTAATAACACCGATGAAGTAAGCACCGGTTGAAATGATTGCGGAACCATTGAAGATAGCACCAGCGATCATTGCGATAAATGGAACCTTTGCACCACAAGGGATAAAGGTTGTTGTCATAATTGTCATACGACGGTCTTTCTCGTTCTCAATTGTACGAGAAGCCATGATACCTGGAACACCACATCCCATACCTACGAGCATTGGGATGAAGGACTTACCAGACAAACCAAACTTACGGAAGATACGGTCCATGATGAATGCAACACGGGCAAGGTATCCACAGTACTCAAGGATTGCAAGGAGGATGAACAGTACCAGCATCTGAGGTACGAAACCAAGTACCGCACCAACACCGGCGATAATACCATCAACGATCAATCCCTGTAACCAATCTGCACAATTTGCTTTCTCGAGTCCCTTTGATACAAGATCAGGGATAGAAGGAATAAATACGCCATAATCTGCAGGATCTGGCTCTTCACAACCATAAGACTTGTATGTATCAACTGCGCTCTGCAGATCTGCATATGTAGACTCTGTCTCGTCAGTTGCCAGTGTCTCCTCATCTTCTACAAGATAAGTTGCTGTTGTATTGGCATCAAATACTGTCAGCAGTTCGTCAGCAGCCTTTGCAGCGTTTGCTGGATCAAACTCATCTGACTCTGCATCCATAGCATCTGCAATATCACCAACTTCTACACCATTTTCTTCACCATAAGAGATGAATCCATCGATGATCTGCATTGCCTCTGCGTAAGCATCTGCATCGTCGCTGTAAGCAACGCCATCGTCATTCTTCTCCATACCAAACAAATGGAAACCATCACCAAACAGGTTATCATTTGTCCAGTCTGTTGCAGCGGCACCTACGGTCTGCATTGCAATAAAATATACTAAAAACATAACAAGCGCAAAGATTGGAAGTGCCAGGATACGGTTCGTAACAATCTTATCAATCTTATCAGATACAGAAAGCTTCTTTCCTGACTTCGCTTTCTTCAGACATTTCCCGATGATAGAAGAAATATAAGCATAACGCTCACTTGTCACGATTGACTCTGTATCGTCGTCAAACTTATCTTCCAGTGTCTTGATCTCTGCAGATACATCTGGGATAACTTTAAGCTGATCGCCAATCTTGCTATCTTTCTCAAGAACCTTGATTGCGAAGAAACGCTTCTGTGCTTCTGCTACTGAATCATCCAGCTTTGCTTCCACTGCATCAATAGCAGCTTCCACTGCATCGTCAAACTTATGTACACGTGCAACGGCTTTCTTTGCCTTTGCAGCTGCAACTGCCTTGTCAGCAGCTTCCTTAATTCCTTCGCCCTTCAAAGCGGAGATCTCAACGACTTCACAGCCAAGTGCATTGGAAAGTGCCTTGATATCAATCTTGTCGCCGCTCTTTCTGACTACATCCATCATGTTGACAGCCATAACAACTGGGATGCCAAGCTCGATGATCTGTGTAGACAGATACAGGTTACGCTCCAGGTTCGTACCATCAATAATATTGATGATTGCGTCTGGATGCTCACCGATCAGATAATTTCTTGCTACAACTTCCTCCAATGTATATGGAGAAAGAGAATAAATACCAGGTAAGTCCATGATGGCAACATCTTTATGTCCCTTTAACTTACCTTCCTTTTTTTCTACCGTAACACCTGGCCAGTTACCAACATACTGGTTTGCGCCGGTCAAGGCGTTAAACAATGTCGTTTTACCGCAGTTCGGGTTACCTGCGAGTGCAATTGTAATTGCCATGATTTCTCTCCTTATCTTTTTACATTCCCTGACATTGGGTAATTACTCTACTTCGATAATCGCTGCATCTGCCTTACGAACAGACAGCTCATAATTACGAACTGTAATTTCAACCGGATCTCCAAGTGGAGCTACCTTACGCACGTAGATCTCAACGCCCTTTGTGATACCCATATCCATGATTCTTCTCTTGATAGGGCCTTCGCCTGCGATCTTTGTTACCTTTACGGTCTCCCCTACTTTTACCTGATTCAATGTCTTCATTGTTTCACTTCCTCTCTTACGAATACGTTCTTCTAGGCTACCTGGATTTTACTTGCCATGTCACGACCAAGAGCCACTCTTGAATCTTTCACCTTCAAAATCATGTTTCCGCCCAGCGAAGATACAACGGTTACAACTGTACCGTCCACAAAGCCGAGGTTCTCAAGGAATTTACGAACTTCCTCTTTTCCCCCCACTTTCACGATGGTTTTTGGTTCTCCTTCTTCTACCATTGACAGTGGCATAAAAATCACTCCTTTTCTGTAGTATTCATACTTTATTTCGGGTTAGTTTAGAACAACTAACTTTCTGTCGACACAATATTAGCCCAAACTAACTATTTTGTCAATAAAAAATACATCGGATTTTTATATTTGTATTTCTTATTTATAAAGCATTTTTGCAAAGCGTTTGCAAACCTGTAAAATTTGTGTTAGTATTCAGACATAGCGACGTTAACAGCACTTATTATATAAAGGGGATTGGTTTATGAAAATACAGGAATCAGCCGAAGATTACCTGGAGGCAATTTTATTTCTCGGCAAATCACACGAGCACGTTCGTTCGATTGATGTCGTACACCATCTTGGATTATCCAAGCCGAGTGTCAGCGTGTATCTGAAGAACCTCCGTGTAAACGGATATATAAATGTCGATGACAAAGGATTTTTATCACTCACAGAGGAAGGCATGAAGATCGCATCCAAGATCTACGAGCGGCATGAAACGCTTGCCCATCTTTTTATGTCTCTTGGTGTGAACGAAGAGACTGCTTACGAGGATGCCTGCCGAATCGAACATGACTTGAGCGATGAAACATTTCAGGCGTTAAAGAATCATTACATCAATCACATGAGTCAGGCATAAATGACCGCATGAAAATATTGTTCAGATAACGATATATTACATAAAAAGCACGATTTGATTCACATCAAACCGTGCTTTCTTATTTTAATTTCCAGATTCAAGTCCTGACTATGCTTTCCCGACTTCCAGCTGCCGCGCGACCTTGCGTTTACACAGGAAGAACGCCGGAATCAGGAATGCATCCGCAAGCAGCCATGCGAGCGGGCTGGAATAGCAGGCTCCGAGATAGCCAAACGCCGGCACGAGCAGCATACCCGCGATACCGCGCGCGATCATTTCCATCACACCTGCGATAATGGCGAGTGATGAAAATCCCATACCTTGAATTGTAAAGCGAACCGTATTGACCAAGGTAAGCAGACAGTAAAATGCCGATACAATGATCAAAAACTGTGTTGAATTCTGCATGATAACCGGATCCTTCTCATCTAAGAACAGCATTGTAAGCTGGTCTCCGAACAACTTCACTACGATTACCATCAGTCCAGACACGATAAATCCAATGATACATGCGGCACGCAGACCTTTCCCTACACGATCCAGCTTCCTTGCTCCGATGTTCTGTCCGGCATACGGTGCCATCGTCTGACCGAGCGCATCAAACGGACACGCAAGAAATATATTGATCTTCGAGCCGGCTGTCATAGATGCAACATAGATGGAACCTAGTCCATTTACCGCTGTCTGCAGAATTACCGAACCGATTCCCGTGATGGAATACTGCAGTCCCATCGGAATTCCAACACCCGTCAATTTTCCTGCCAGATGTCTCTCCAGCTTCCAGTCTCCCTTCTCCATCGCAAGAATATCGAATTTTTTCTTAATATATATAATGCTGATCACACCTGATACGCCCTGGGAAACAACGGTTGCAAGCGCCGCACCATCGACGCCCATCCTGAACACTATGATGAGCAGCAGATCCAGACCGATATTGATGGCAGACGAAATCGCAAGGAAGATAATCGGCGATTTGCTGTCTCCCAGCGCACGCAGGATAGCTGCCGTCATATTGTACAGAATCGTACACGGAATTCCCGCAAAGATTATAAATATGTAAATATATGCGTATTCAAATATATTCTCCGGGGTGTTCATCCATGTTAAAACCGGGCGGCAGAACAAAAGCATCAGAGTTGTAATTACAACGCTGAAAAATGTACACAGCCACACAGAATTTGTCACCATCTTCCGCAGCAGCGGAAAATCCTTGGCACCAAAGCTCTGTGAGATCGGAACCGAAAATCCACTGCAAAGTCCCATACAAAATCCAATGACAATAAAATTCAGACTGCCTGTCGAGCCAACGCCTGCAAATGGATCCACGCCCAGATATTTTCCTACGATCATCGTATCAACCAGACTGTAAAACTGCTGGAACAACAGTCCCAGAAACATCGGAAATGCAAATCCGAGAATCAGTTTCATCGGCGATCCTACGGTCAGATCTTTCGCCGGGCTGGATGATTTTTTCATTTCTTTTTTCTCTTCTGACATCTTCCAGATTCCTCCTAATTATATCTCTCAAATCTTGTACATACATCTGTGCACGGCAGTTTTTGCACAAAAAGAAATCGCCATAAGCAAATACAGGCGTTGCTCACAGCGATTTCTATTCATTCCTCGTTATAAGAGAACGATTTTTATCCGATTAATCCAGATGCTCTTTGATTGCAGCAAGCAGCTCATCGTAAGTCTCATATGCTGCAAGCTCCGGATTATCCTTCTTGATCTGTTCTGTACTCTTAAACAGGAAGCCTGCCTTGCTAGCCTTGATCATACCAAGGTCGTTATAACTATCTCCACTGGCGATGGTCTCAAATCCGATCGACTGTAATGCCTTAACCGTTGTCAGCTTTGACTGCTCACAACGCATCTTGAAGCCTGTGATTTCTCCACTTTCTGCAACCTCCAGAGAGTTACAGAAAATCGTCGGCCAACCAAGCTTCTTCATCAGTGGTGTTGCAAACTGTGCAAAGGTATCACTGATAATGATTACCTGTGTCAAACTGCGCAACTCATCTAAGAATTCCTTTGCGCCCGGAATCGGATCAATCTTCGCGATTGTCTCCTGAATCTCTTTCAAACCAAGTCCATGCTCCTTCAGGATGCCAAGTCTCCATGTCATCAGCTTATCATAATCTGGTTCATCTCTTGTTGTCTTTTTCAGTTCCGGAATTCCACTTGCCTCCGCAAATGCGATCCAGATCTCTGGTACCAATACGCCCTCTAAATCTAAACATACAATATTCATTGCCATAACTCTATCCTCCGTTTTTTATTTTTATCATCCATTTAACCTGATGTTAAATTTTCTATTGAATTACGATATACGGGTGCATATCTTTCGATAATTCTGCCAGATATGCAAGCACCATATCCTCCGTTGTTGCAATGCATCCCAGTGTCGGCTGCTGCCCCACATGGAAGAAAATCGCCGAACCACGCCCCGGCTCCACCGGATTCTGATTGTACTCCACGACAAATCCATATTTGTAAGCATCCGTGTATTCAATCATATGTTCTGCACTCTGCCAGGTCTTTTCTCCATCAAGTTCTATGCGTTGATTATATAATTCACTGTCCTCATCGTCAACCCAATATGTATTTTCTGTAATTTGAAATGTTGAAAGACCCGTTTTCGGTTTCTCTTCTATATAAAATGCTTCACCGATTGGAAATACCCCGGCAGGTGTCATCCGGCTTCCCTCATAAGACTCCCGGCTCACACCATTTGCCCCGACATAGCCCTCGGTTGTCAGTCCGGTATCCGTCCATTTTTCGTCCGCATCACAGATATACATGGATATCGTCGCTTTGTCGTGATCTGCATCTACGACAACCAGTTGTCTGCAGGAAACCTCCGCCAGCTGTGCATAGCTGACCAGACTCCGATTCAAAATCTCTGTCAAAGCTTCCGGCTGTGCCTCATCAGAAACCGCCGCATCTGTCCCAGTCGCATCTTGGGCTGTATGCATCTGCTCCTCCATCGGCGTTGCCACATCCCCTGCCGTTGCATCTGCAGTCGCAGTCACCTCCGTGGCTGCCATCTGTGCGTGTTTCTTTTTCTGCTGATTGTGTGTGAGATTTGCGATTACAATTCCCAGAACTGAACCGATCAAAAGCCCCATCAACATACAGAACAACATCCGCAAATTCTTCATAGATACCCCCTAATTCAATGTAATCTCAATATGTGGATTCATGTTTCCATCCAACAGTTTCAACAATTCTGTCATATTTTCTGCTGAAATATCAATACAGCCTGCTGTCTCACTGACATTGCTATAATTTCCACAGATCGTAATGACTGAGCCTTTTCCCGGTGTCACGCCATCCGAAGACAAGCCATCTCCATTATGTTCGATAAAGATAATTGCATTTAATTTTCCGTTTACGATATTGCTTCCGACATGATCAACACTCACATCGCCTACCGTATTCGTATCGACAAGTGTGTTATACAGTTCGGATTCTGCATCATCTACGATTGCGGCTGAGTCACTTGCCAGTTTAAAATTCATGTTATTTTTCGGATCAACATTTGCCATCACAAAGCCAAGTTTAAACGTTCCCATCGGTGTGACACCTTTTCCTTCTCCGTAGTCAGAACCGATTCCATTTCTGCCAAGCACACATGCAACAGAATATTTGTTAACCCAGTCGCCATGTTCCCAGTTATAAACGGTCAGCGTTCCAGATGTGCTTCCCGCATGTGCGGTTACCGTAATCTTCTGGGAATATTCATATGGACATTCCGCTTCCTCTGTGGTTGCTTCAGTCGTCTCCTCTGTCGTCGTTGCTTCGGTCGTTACCTCCGTGGTTGTTGGCGCCGCGGTTGTCGTTTCTTCCTCCTGATTGACTGGATGGATCAATACAACATAGATTGCAACAGCCGCACCTATGATCAGCACAATCAGAATTGGCAGTAAAAACCGCAACATCAAGGACGCCTTCTGCGTCTCCCTTGTCACTTTTTCTTTTTTCGGTTGCAGATGCATCTCTTCCTGTGTATTATATGCATCCGCCTGCTGTACATTTCTTCGGTGATTGACCAGATCTGTTGGTTGCTGCGCCGGTGACTGTCTCCTTGGCTGCTGTACCAATGGCTGCCCGCAAGTTGGCTGTTTCGATGATTGCTCCTGTTTCTGCGCGTACATTGGCTGCATCGATGGTTGCTCTGTTTCCTGTACATACATCTGCTGCCCGGTTCCTACCGTTGGCTCCTGCAAAATATCCGCAAGCATCTGTAATTCCTCTGCAAATTCCAATGCCGTCGCATAACGTCTCGCCGGATCTGGTTCACACGCTTTCTGGATAATCTCGTCAAACACACCACTGATGCCCTGTTTCGGAATCAGCGATTTCATCAGCATGCCGAGTGCATACACATCCGTCCCTGCATGGTAAGCGCCACCCTGTGTCAGCTCCGGAGCAACAAATGTCGGGATTGTACCCTCCGGATATTGCCGCACGTTCTCATACCCGATCAACTGATAATTTCCGGGTGACACAACCAAGATATTCCCCGGCTTTACATCCCCATGCACACGTCCCTGCTGGTGGATCACGGAAAGCGCTTCCGCAATCTGCGCACCCATACGTGCAAGCTCTGCTTCCTGCATCGGCATCTGTGCAATATATTGTTCCAAAGTCAATGGATAATTCATCCTATGTCTCCTTTTTATCATATTTAAACTAGGCATAGTTTACCACCATTTATCCCAGTTGACTAGCCGCTATCTTGAATTTATTTATATTTGCTTTACCGGAAAAATGTGGTATTCTATATATTGTTATTTGTTTCCTTTTTGCGTTTGTTATGATTTGAAACAAACGCATTCACAGAAGATATGAGGATTTACTATGCGAAAGATTATCATATTTTTTATTATTCTGACGATCATCGGCACGGTCAGTCTCGTCGCGATCAATCTGCGGAAGGATTCGTCCCATAAAGATGATACCTCCGAGGCAGAAATCTCACAGCCGATCGACCTTTCCGGGCTGGATTCCTATCAGCCAGTTAGTGGCAGCATTGCAACGGTAACCAATGCCGGGGCAGATGAAAAACCAGCTTCCCAATCCTTTACCATCAGCATGAATTTCGTCGGCGATATCATGCTCGCGGGTAACGACACCGCTACCAGCAGCATCGACGCCATGGCGAACAGCCAGCCGAGCACGTATTTCTTCGAAAATGTACGGGATTATTTCTTAAATGATGATATCACAATTGCGAATTGTGAAAATGTATTCTCCGACAATGACAATCTGGCGAAAACGGATAAGGGCGAAGCCGCCGCACTCGAACAATACAATAATGCGGTTGCGGAATATAACTCTGCAGTTGCACTTGCACAACAATCCGGAACGACTGTCAGCATGGAGAAGCCGGAATATACCTTCCGTGCATTCTGGTTCCGCTCCCACGCTGCAACTGCCAAGCTCCTGCCAGAAAATGGCGTCGATGTTGTCTCGATTGATAACAATCACACTTATGATTTCGGAACCGACGGCAACATGGATACGCGCGCTGCCTTAGATGTCGCGGGTATTGACTGGGGCAAAGACGGAAAGATTGTCTACAAGGAAATCAACGGCTTTACAATTGCATTTGTGTTCGGAAGCATGTACTCTGCAGGAGCCGAGCAGGCAATGTTAGTTGACTTGGAAGAAGCAAATGCGAACAGCGATTATCAGGTTGTATATTTCCACGGTGGCGAAGAGAAGGTACACGCCTACGAGGATTGGAAGCAGGCGTCCTGCCATAACTTAGTCGACCACGGTGCCGACCTCGTCATCGGTTCCCACCCACATGTCTTACAGCCGATGGAGACTTACAACGGTGTGAACATCGTATATTCGCTCGGGAATTTTATCTTCGGCGGAAATAATTATCCAGAAAACCGGACTTTGATCTATAACCAGACTTTGACGATCACACAGGATGCAGCGACTGGTGGTTTCACCGTAGCGAATACAGACATCACCTTGATTCCATGTTATGTCTACACCGGGGAATCCAACAACTACCAGCCTGCCGTCATTGAAAACGAGACGGACAAGCAGCTTGTAATCGACTTTATGCAAGGAAAGCGGGAACTGCCTTACTAGGCATCCCGCTTTTTTCTTCGATACTTTTTTCTTTTTTTGCGCACAGTCTTGCCGCGTTTTGCCGCCTGTGCCTTACGGAATTCCTGAATCTCCGCAAGCATCGCGGTGTAATCCCGCTCAAATAGCGCATCACTGATTTCCTTATGAACCACCTCGACCGGTAACCGGTCTACAATGATTGTACGGACAAAATCCTTGCTTTTCTGCTTGTACATCGGCAGTCCGTATTTCTCCTGAATATGAGCAAGCTCCGGGCGCCACAGCACACGGATCGTCCGAAGAAGCTGTGCATTTGGATTGTTGCTCATCTCCCGCACAATATAGAAATCCACATGGTCTTCTTCCTGTTCTACCGACACGATACCCCAATATCCCGGCACATGCTCTGCAACATGGCTTGCATGTGTGCTCCCGACAACCACGATATTCGCATCAAAATACAGATCGTAATCTGCAACCTGTCGCTCTAACCGCGTGTATGTATCCGCGTCACTTTTTATCTCGATTCCAACGATTTTTTCAGGAATCACCATCACAACATCCGCCCGCGAATTCCCGACGGTTTTCTCCTCCAAGATCCGCACCTTACCGTACCGTTCTTCGAGGAATTCAAACAATGGCTCCCGTATATCTTTATCTAGTAACATCGTATGTTCCATCCTGTTTTTCTAGCACATTCTGAACACCATTTTAACAAGATATCACATCAAAAACAAGAGTCCGAGGAACATCCCTGCGCCGATTACATTTGCCTTCGCAGGAAGCTTCGTCGGCAATGTGACGACAGCTAACGGAAGCAGATTGAAGATACATGCCCATCTTGGCATGCCTGTCTTGCCTGTTACTACAACAATCAAAAATGCAACTGCAAACACGATCATCGCGAGATATCCAATATACATCGTGTAGACGGTACATTTGAAGAAATCCCACACGCTGTCAAGCGCGTCCTTCGTCAAGCCCTGCCGCACGAAAAACCATTCACAGGCACAGCAGATGATATGGTGCAATGGCAGTGAAATAAACATCACGAGCGCAGATGCATACATAATCCGGTAATATACGATCGAATAGTCGCGCACATAATTACAAAGCTGCATATATCCAAACAATTCCAGTGTCATAGCTGCAACGCCCAAGATCATCGCAATCGTCAGATTCTTTAACGGCATCCCCCGAAACGAAACACTCGACTTCTCATAATCCTTGAAGTCTGTCAGGTTCACCTTGCCGTTTGGCGCATAGGTGAGCAGACAGTCCGATGCTCCACAGAAAATATGTCCGATCAATCCCAACAATAACATGAATTTCATTTGTTCTTCCCTCCCATAGCGCGTTGGTTAGTCTTTTCTAACCTTTATCATTCTACCACAGGGACAGGGGAGAAAACAAGAGGGATTACCAATGCAATCCCTCTTTCAGCAATCAATCTTTACTTCTCAGTGCGTCTTCACGCCTTTTTAATTTATTTATTTTCTTCCTTCTTCAACCAGACGGTTGACTTCTCTAGATCATATGCCCTCGTATAACCGTCATCATCATATAACTGATAGGTGCTATTCTCATATCCTATCATCTGCAGGCTGTCCATATCAATCTCATCCACGCACTCTGCAGCATCCACAAGCGGAATGCACTTGCCTTGACGGATAAATAAGATAACCTCGTTCAACGGAACCTCGACAAAATGATGTCCCTTCGGCATTTCCGTCTGTTCGATTTTTCCGTCCGGGCAAAAACGGACAAGCATCATCGCTTCCGGCAGGTACACATATCTGCCGATTGCATTCTGCGTATACACAGGTGCGATCATGATTTCATTTCCGAGCATCAACTGATCTTCCACGTTTACAGCCATCCGATCTTCCGGGTACTCAAATGCAAGCGGCTTAAACATCATGTCATCGGTCAGTGCAGCCTTCATATATTCACTGTAAATATACGGAATCAACCGATACCGCACACCGATTATATGCCGGAAATCCTCAATGCGTTCAAACTGATAACACTCCTGTTCTCTTGTGTTCTCGCAGGTATGATCCCGCATAAGCGGTGTAAATACACCGAGTGCCAGCCAGCGGAGCAGCAGATCCCGTGTCGTGTTACAGCCAAAGCCACCCAGATCGGCACCGGTATATAAGAATCCACACATATTCAAGGATGGCAGCATCTTCAGATTCAGCAGAATATGTGACCACCAGGATTTATTATCGCCGGTCCAGATTCCACCGTAGCGATGCATTCCAATGTAGGATGAACGCGAGAACAACAGGCAACGCTTATCCGGCGAAATCTCACGGAGTCCTTCCCCCGCCGCCCGCGTCATGTTATATCCAAACAGATTGTGCACCTGATCATGCCGCACCATCTTGCCATCTACATTATGATACATAGATGCATAGTCTTCCGCATTGTTCGCAAGTCCGGTCACCTGCGCCCCGATTGCCCATACGTCCTGCACGGTTTCCTCTTTGTCGATGAACGCTTTCATCGCTTCCTTTACATCTTTTACACCCTCCGGTGTGAAAAAGATCGCCGGTTCATTCATATCGTTCCAAAATCCCTCTATGCCGGCATCCGTCAGGCGCTTATATTTCTCTCCAAACCATTTTCTGGCATTCGGATTTAATACATCCGGAAAATGTGTATATCCGGGCCAGACAGCGGCTACGAAATCACTTCCGTCCTGTCTCTTACAGAAATAATTCTTCTCGACTCCTTCCTCGTATACATCATATCCTTCTTCGATTTTTACACCTGCATCAATGATCGGAACAAGCCGGATATGATCCTTCTTCAGATTCTCTACGTACTGCGGGAAATCACGGAACGCATCATTTACCGTAAAATCTTTATAGTTATCCATATAGTCAATATCCATATAAACCATATCTATCGGAATATGATTTTCCCTGTATTTTTCTGCCACCGTAACAAAATCCTCCGGCGTTTTATATCCCCAGCGGCTCTGCCCGAAGCCAAACGCGAATTTCGGTGCAATATAGCTTCTGCCAATCATCTTCCGAAACTGCTTTGTAATATCGTATGGATTTTCGCCTGTAATAACATACAGATCAAGATCCACCCTGTCACAGAAGATATGAAGCTCGTCCGATCTTGTGTAACCGATATCAAAGGTGAGTGTTGACGGATAATCAAAATAAAGTCCAAACGTCTGCTCCCCTGACACAATCATAAAATTATGCGCAGCATACAGCGAATATACATCTTCATGATGATGGGGATTATCTGAATTGTTGCTGATATACTGGTAGCCGCGTTTGTTGATGCCACGGTTTGCTTCACCGAGTCCATATACGACATCCTCATCACGAAGCTTATAAGTGAAAGAAAATCCTTCCTGTAAATGAATGACGCCAAACTCCGGCATTCCTTCCGATGCTGCAAATTGCTCTGTCACTGACTCTGTTGGAAACGGGGTTCCATAGGTATATTTTTTAATCATTTCGCATCCTCCTTCCGATTGTTTTGTCTTACGTTTTGTTAATATCATTATATTGTCAAGCAAGCTAATATTCTTGCATTATCTTCGTTATTTTATGACACAATATTGACTTTTCTTAAAAAATAGCATATTTTAACTATAAGAACCTATGCAGGCACAGGTCTGGTGCGAATCTACTTTCAAAAAAGGAACGATTATACGATATGAACCAGGACATTTCTCTAAAAGAAAATATTCATTACGGAACAAAAGAACATCCTATTTCCAGATTACATTTTGATACAGGGGCCGGTACACCCTATCCGGAATATTTCTTTGTTGCGCGCCACTGGCACCACTATATGGAAATTCTCTATATTGAGAAGGGGAGCTTTGAATTTGAGATCAATCTGCAAAATTTTACTTTATCACAAGGAGATATCTGTATCCTGAATCCCGGTGACCTGCATCAGATCAAGGGAAATTCCTCCGACACCAAGCACAACGTGATCTTATTCGATCCGTGTATTCTGGATTTTTCCTATGAAGATGAAATGCAGGAAAAATGTATCAGACCACTGATAAACCAACTGGCTCTATTGCCAAATATCTACCATTGCGGTTCATCCATCCATGCCGCCCTTTCACCTAAAATCAAGGCTCTTATGGATACTGCCGCAGAAATGGATTACGGCTGGTATATGACAAGCAAACTACTGATTCTCGATATTATATCATCCATTTATACAGCCAGTCTCATGCAATCAGTCCAAAATGCACACGCACAGACAAACCAAAAGAAAATACAGAACTATAAGTCTGTCATCTCTTATATGGAGCATAATTATAACCAGCCGGTCACCTTGCAGGACCTGGCGGATACCATCCCGTGCAACAGCCAGTACCTCTGCCGTTTTTTCAAAGATATTGCAGGTGTTTCTCCGATTCAGTATCTGCTTAATTACCGCATTCAAAAGGCATGTATTCTGCTTGAAACGACAAACAATCCAGTGCTTGATATCGCACTGGATTGCGGATTTGAAAATGTCAGTTATTTCATTCGCAAATTTAAAGAAATTATGTGTTGTACGCCCAAAGCCTATCGGAATAAACATACGCAAAGGTAATACAGGTTGTTTCTTTGCCTTCTATCATCGTTACCATATAGCCATCCTTTGCGAAATTCAAAGCGACCATCTTTCCTTTATCTGTATGGAAGATCTGAATAATCACGTCTGTCGGCTTTGAATTCTCCCCAAAATAATTACTTGATTTCACTCCTCCGCCGGTAACTTTACCGCTTCCAAATGTGTAGCGGGGATTTGCATTTTTGTCTTATCGATATACCCAAGCAATTTCGGAACCAGAAACGCCATTTTCCGCCTTATGCATAGGAGCGAACACGCACTGTGTTTATTCAGTGCAAGATTTTCGGCCATGATTTTCTGAGCGCCGCATAAGAGATCAGAAAGTTTGCTAGCCAGCCGGCAGGTACGGCAAGCCAGACAAATGCGATTCCAAACCTCGGTGCACAGATCAAAGCAACTGCCAGACGAATTGCAAGATTTACCATATTGGCAACCAGAAACGGCCGCATGATTCCAAGTCCCCGAAGGACTCCATCTGTCGCCATCTTGATACCCATGAAGATGAAAAAATACCCAAGCCATCTCATATAATCCCCGGATACCTGATATGCAAAAGCAGTTCCGTCTTTCCCCAGGAACAACGAGGAAATCTGCGTATGCAGTGTTTCAATGACAACAAAAGCAAGGATTGCAAAACTCACATCTAACACCAATGCAGCATGATAGCCCTTCTTGATACGCTGTGGTTTCTTCGCACCAAAATTTTGGGAAACGTATGGGGACACCGCATTACCAATAGATACAAATATCAGCGAAAAAACATTTTCTACCCTCATCGTCGCAGCATAACCGGCAAGTGCCTGTGTACCGAACGGATTTACAACTGCCTGTACAATCATCATACCGATCGACACGGTGGACTGCTGGAGAACCGAAGGAACGGCAATCCGAAGCATGGAATACAGTTCCTGCCGTTCAAACCAGCGAAAAGGGCTCTGATACTGCCGCATCCGATGAATAAAAATCAGGAAAGACAGCACTGCCGAAATCCCTTGTGCAATAAGAGTCGCAAGGGCTGCGCCGAACACGCCCAGACCCAGGCCGGCCACCATCCAGAGATCCATAAGAATATTCAATATCGACGATACGATCAGAAGCACCAACGGAATCTTCGACTCCCCGATGGAAGTAAACATGGTTGATAGAATGTTATACATAAAAAGAAACGGAAATCCCATAAAATAGACCCGCAGATACAGCACCGCATCATCCAGTATATCCGCTGGTGTGTGTAATAACCGCATCATCAAATCAGAAAAGCAAAATCCAAGGACACTCAGAAGTATACTCAAGCCTAGAAAACTGATCAACGATGTTGATACTATTGTTTTCATTTTTCCATAATTTCTGGCACCAAAATAACGGCTTACAAGCACACCGGCACCTACACCGGCGCCCAACGCCACACAAATAAAAACATTGGTAAGTGCTGCACAGGCTCCAACAGCCGCAAGCGCGGAAGAACCAACAAACTGACCCACGATTATGGAATCAGCCATATTATATACCTGCTGGAAGAAGCTTCCGAGAATCATAGGCATTGCAAATACGGTCAACGCTTTCAGAGGCGCATCTGTAATTAAATATTCATCTTTTGACATTATAGTTCCCTCCTGAACTTTCCCGGTCTGTTCATAATGTCTTTTTTAATCTTTCCAGATCATCCGCATCCGGGTGGGATAAAGCGCGATCAAAATTCTCAATCAGCATATCAAGATTCGCCGGATGTTCCGGATTCTCTTTCATTTTGATATAACGGTCGCGCACAGACTGCGGCATCTTTCCCTGACACATATACGCTCCGATAACTTCATTGCTGGAATCAATGGATTGTCTGACCTGCTCAAGAATTTTGTTAAAATATGTGTCACTTCCACCGAAGCCAGCTGTTCCAAACAAAAAAATCTTCTTATTTTTTAATTTCGATAACAATTCTAATGTCTTATTGTCTGCGTTTCCTTTGTCCGTCCAAAAACCGATATACAACAAATCGGATTCCGGTACCTGTAATTCATTCCCGCCAAAATAATCACACATATCCTGAGGCAGCGTTTCATGGATTGTGTCTGCCAGTTTCTTTGTATTACCGGTTACGCTGCTGAAAATTATCGAATAATTATTTGATGTCATCCTTCTTTATCTCCCTTCATTTCCTGCTAACTTCTATTGAAGTATGTCGGTGTCCCAACCTCAATCAGATTCCCGTCCAGATCATAGAACCGTATTACTTTCTGTCCCCAGCTATGCGTCATTAATTTGCTGACATATTCCGTCTCTGGATATAGCTGTTCCAGTTTCTCAGCAAATGCCTCAATATCCGTCTCCTCGAAGTAAAGCTCGCTATGATTATTCCTTGGCAAAACCTCTTTGTTCAAAGACTCTGTCCAACACGCTTCCTGCTGCAGGACAAGTCCTTCTGTCAGAATCATATTTCCATCGTTGTCTAATAGCATATCCAGTCCAAATAAGTCGTGATAATATTTCCTTGCACGCGCTATGTCTTTCACGACAATGAGTATATTTCTTAATTTCATATTTGCTTCTCCTTATAATGCAGAAACTTCTATCCCACATTTCTCGCAGATTTTCTGTAGCTTCTCCAGTTTCGTTGTCATCACCGTCATAGATTTAAGATTCGGAAACTGACGCAATTCCGCCTCGGTCAGCTTATCTATATCAAATCGTTCATCCTCACCATCCCATAATGGTGCAATATTTTGATATATCTCATTTCCACCGTCCATGCATATCGCCGTAACCTTATCGGCATACGCTACCGGTATCGGCAAATCCTTGAAAAACTGCAAGGCACCCCTGACATTTTTCTCTGTTTCCAGATTCCAATGTGCTTTCTTAAAATCCATATACTCATAAATATCAAAATATGGCTTTAAGATTTCCTGCTCATACATTAGCTCATTAATCACAGACAATTTGAAATTAAAGGTATCGAATGAAAGAGCCTCCTCATCGGTATTCTGTATTGCATAATTCTGTGTCGTCTTCGGTTTCCTTGGTTTATATGCAATATCCAAGGATTTCAGAAACCGGTCGCCCGCATAGTTTGGCTCGTCATCCTTGCCTCCGACATATGCACCAACATGTGCCAGTTCGAGCTCCCCATCCGCCGTACGAATACACTCCTGATAGCATCCCATGAATCGATTCAAAATATCATGCTCTTTCTGCTTTCCGAAGAAGGTTACATTTCCGACATAATGCTGTGCTGGCCTGATATCCGCATTAGGAAGTTCGTTCGCTACATGCAAATATACGCTCGTAATCCGATGCTCCGCGTCCTTGTATGCCCGCTGCTTTTTCAACCACACAACATTTCCCTCTTCAAAATAAATTCCCAGCTCATCATATATGTAACAACTCCGATTCTGCTCATTCTTCTCGATCCGCGCATCTCCAAGTATGGACTTGACTACCTCGTAGGACATCGGAAATGTGAGTACATTCCCATTGATTGCTATTTCGTTGTCTAAGATGTCGATATGATTCATAGATATAGGTTTCCTTTCATATTTTGCACAATCAAATAGCACGCATATCTGGATAATTCATAATCTTTTGTTGGTTTATGCGTTGCTCCTGCTTCTACGATTTTGCTGACCTCAGCAAAATCGTCTATAACCCTATGTCCGCTATTCTCGCAAGAAATCATGGCTCTTTTTATTCCTTTCTCAGAACAGATCCAACATATTATCCAGATAAATCGCTTCTCTCACATGAATCTGATACTCTGGCTTCGTCATGTAATAGAGCAGAAATTCCAACACCAACGCACTTCCTAGTCCACGTCCTTCAATCTTGAAATTGGAAAATCCCATCGGCAGATAGATATCTTTTATGGCATCGACTCCAATAAATCCCGGATTCGACATTGCCTTTGCGAAGCGGTATCCCTGTTCTGACTCTGGTGCTGTGCATCTATGATCCGGTGCTTTTATGCCAAGTGCTTTCCGGCTCACATCCTCATAACATGCTTTCCTGTCTTTGCACCCAAACCAGCAACATTCATTGCACAAAAACTCAACCTTCGCCTTTTGTTCATCTGTCAACGTATGCATATCTTCAAAACGTTTATTCAACCGGAAATCCGGCACTACATAACGAAAGTCGTCCCGTTTTAACTCATCCCGGAGCTGTTCAAACTCCGTCAGAACCTTCGTGGTTGATGAGACAAGATACAAATCCGGATATCGCCTCTTCAGATACTCCAATAGCAAATCCGAATGCACAATCACTCCATTTTGCACTGTTCCACCTTTTTCAAATAACGTGCAGAGTGCGTTGCATTTCTTGTCGGATAAATGCTCTTCCTGCAGTAACGAATTACTGAACGTCAACCTCGCCGAAATACCATATTTCTGCATCAGATGCAGCACTTCCTGCGCACTGCGATCTCCGTCTCCGATCCGTCCGCCGCCCCAGATACAATCTGCCGGTGCCCCATAGATGGAGCCAATCTCACACCAATCATAAAAGTATTCCCGATGCTTACGAAATAACGGCAGAAATAATTCGTATAACTCATAGAATTCAAATAACCCCGGAAGGTGGTAATATGCAGTTTTCTGTGTGGTTTGCTTCATTTATCGATTCCTATCTCTCCATACCCTAACCTCTGGTACAAATTTCTTGCTCTTGTATTTCGCTCACTTGTATCCAGCTCAACTACAACAATAACTACGCAAAAATCGAAACAGCTCTACGTTTGTCTTACCATTTACACCCTCTGCCTGAAAATATTCCGGCAGGGCAATCGCCGTAGAGCATTCCCCGCAGATATCTATACCATATACGGGTGCCCGCTCCAGAAAATATTGAAGCATATGTTCAAGCATCCCCAGCGTCAGTTCGCCCTGATTCCAATTTGTTTCACTGTATTGTTCAGAAAGCACATCCTTGTCGATTGAAATGTACAACGGTACACCGCCGTGAATCCGTTTTAACCGTTCCACACCTTCTCCTTTACGGATTTCCTCTGCGGAAAAAGTTATCAGTTTATCTGGGTGCTCTGTCCGAATCTGCTTTATATCGTCTTCCGCCGGTCCGATCAAAATAAATTGTTGCAATGCCGGATTCTGATCAAGCACCATTCCCGCCCAATCACCACAGCTCATCATTCCTTCCATTAACGGTTGTTGCATATCTGTGTGATGATCGAAAACAATCAAAGAAAATGGGCTGTGAATCTGATCTGTAAATATCTTTGTAACATAGTGATAATTGCCAGAATCCACAAAATGGATTCCATGTACTCCATACGGTTCTATTTTCCTGCGGATCTCCCGCTCTGCCTGTGGCGAACAATACAGGTCGCTGCCTTCAATATCCGAGCAGTCAATCCACGAAAATTGTTCTCGGTCCGCACAGATTTCGTCATCATATACGTGTGTAAAATCCAGAATCAAATGATATGGTTTCATCTGTAATTCCCCCTTACTATACACCCCGAAATTTTCAGACGGAACTAACAAACGCATTTACTATTTTCCTGCTGTTTTCATCTACTGTATAGGAAAATTCGGGATGCCATTGTACGCCCACTATAAACTTATTCGATGGCATATAGATACTTTCAATCAAACCATCTTCCGAAAATGCCATCGCCTGAAAATCGAGTGCCAGTTCTCTGATTGCTTGATGGTGATAACTGTTTACTCCTATTTGTTCCTTACCTAAAATGTTATAGAGCAATGTATCCTTTTGCAGTGTAACCTGATGTGCCACCCTGTCATATGGCGGTTTCATATGATGGTCAATACAACTGGTATGCTCTATTGCCAAATCCTGATACAAAGTTCCACCATAGCAGGCATTCATAAACTGGATACCTCGACATATACCCAAAACAGATTTATCCCTCTCTACGGCTCCTTTTAAGATATATTGTTCCATTTCATCCCGTAGTTCGCAACAGGAACCACACCACGATTTCTTTTTTTCATAATACACAGACGGGGACACATCATGTCCACCAGTCAGCAAAAATCCACCACATATTTCGAGAAAATAATCAAGTTCCTTCTCATTTGCTGTAAGAGGGAGCATCATAGGAATCGCATTTTCCGCCTCCAGCATTTTCATATATCCGGGCAGCATCCAGTAGCTTTCTTTTTCATCATCATAAAGTGGCATAATACCAATTACTTTTCGCATTGTCGATTTCATTTCTCATTCCTCCAAATGCTGATTTTTGTTTTACCTTAGCTATATTTATTGTGTTTTTCCTATCTGATCAGCTGTGTACCAAACCTCAAGTCACGCCTATTAGAAATAATAAACGTTTACTCTTGAGGATATGGTTTGATCCCCAAAGAATACTTTACCTCGTCACACAATTCTTCATAGGATAAATCGTATGGAAATGGCTCTGCATCATCCATAATATTATTCATTAGCTCATCCAGATCCCCACTTTCTATTACAATAAAGGGCTTTTGGCTAAAAAGGACTTCATCCACTCTGAAAAATAATCCTTTATATGTAAATACTGATCGCTCAGAACGATGCATCTCTTCAAAATCATCTGAACAGCTTGTTGTTTTAGCCTCATAAGGTAAACGGATTTCGTATTTTGAAGCACCTAATTGAAGCATAATTTGCTCTATCGTATCTTTAACCGCTTCAAAATCAGCTCTTGATACATTTTCATACCACCACATCTTTGTCCCCTCTGCTATTTCCAATGTTACTCTCCAGCCTTTTATTATATGCAGTCAATCTTCTACCTGAATGATCCTCTGTATGTTCAAATAAAAGCCATTGTTCACATTCCTCTTCATAATGCGGATAAGCATTGGAAATATAGCATTCTATTCTCACGCCGTTATCCATTTCAACGAACAAATCATTGGATTTACTAATGGATATGCTTGTCACTTTTCCACCAATTATCTGATTCCGAAACTTATCTGTATTGAACCATTCATCATTATGTTTGCTCTCTTCTTGATCCCAAGAATTGTAATCCATCGTTGTTATTATCAAGTCATCATTAAGAAAAATTCTAGTCAATCCCAATCCATGCAATACGAGATTATCGCTGAAACAGAAATCCAGCATTTCACATATGCAGTTAAGCCCTTCAAGCCGTTTTCCAACCCAAAGATTAATAAAATCATTTATCGTTTTATCCATGATAATCCTTTCCTAATGAGTGGTTTCACCTAACACCCATATGTTTTTCTGTACTTTCACTGACAATGTTTAGAATCACGAAAGTTTATATTGCATAAAATTTTTATTCGGAACAAATCCAAAGTTCGAATATAACTTAACGCCCATATCTGACGCTGTGATCTGCACTGTTCCACAGCCATATTCTTTCGCATCATGAACAACACGTGTTAAAAGTTCTTTTGCGATACCTTTTCTTCTGTAGTCCGGATCAGTAAACATGCTGGATAGCAATCCTATCTTTCCACTTGGGCAGCCAAAATATGGCGGTTTCTCTACAAAAGATATCCCACTCGTTCCAATAATCCTATCCCCGTCAAAAGCAAGCCAAGACACGAATGTTCCATCTCCCATATGGCGTATATAATACTGCTTTAATGCAGGTACCAAATCAATATCCTCCTTAGCACCTTCTTCTCTCAGTTGCTTTATCCGCATATCAATAAACGTATTCAGTTCTTTCTCTGTCAGTCTTCTATACTCTATTTTCATGGTATCCTCCCCCTGATTTTACTTATAATTTCTCGTAATCCTTGGCAGCTAATCCACCCCATGCTTTATCTTCGCCTCAATCTCTTTCAGCTCAGTTATTCTATCTATCCTGATAATTGTCTTTATGTTATTATCGAAGCCATTAAACAGGCAAATCAATTCATATCCAATTTCCCGAAGTTCTTTGGCAACGATATTTGCTTCCAGTATATCGTAGTTTATTTCAGATGTAATCTCTTTTCCAGACAAAGAATAATTCATAACTTCACGTCGATATTCAGAATTTACCCTCTCCGCGTTCAATTGTTTTCCTGAACCAATACTCAACAAAATTCTATTAATTCCTTTTACAAAGCTATCTATTCCGATGGTATTGTCCAATAAAAAAGCAAAACCATTTTTCTCCAATTCTCTTATCCAACAGTCATAGAAAGTATTGAAATGTTCCTCATCTTTACGGTCAAGCAGCACATGATACTCCGGCAGAGTATTTATATCATATCGCCTGTCCGTAATTATCTCATTGAATGATTCGTAAAGTTTTGCATCTATAGTCCCTTCCTCAAAGACTAAATCATAACCATCATATTCACATGAAATGCTGAATAACTCCGGTTTCATTTGTTTTTTACTTTTTATAAAATCTATAAATTTACATATCCAACAAATATTGTTCGTTTGATACACCAGAAATTGCCAGTTAATCACTTGCTATCTAACAATGCTATCGGATGCCGAATAACCGTTTTCCATTTTTCAGGAGCAACTTTTCTTGCATCTGAAAGATAAATTTCATGATGCAATCTATCTTTTGACAGATCATTTTTATATCCATTTTCCTGCAAATATGTATCCATGATTTCAACAGTCGCCGGTTCATCATCAAATGCTCCAAAATGCATAATTTGAACGCACAAGCCTTCTTCTATCGTGATAAATTCTGCCAACGAGCAATCCAGTTTCTTCTTTTTTGTAGCGGTTTCTACCGCCCAGTCAAAATCCTTCTTCGTAATAAAATCTGGAAGTCTTATCACGGAAATCCAATTAAATGCATCCTTATTCGAGTAATCAATCCCATCAACATCATCCTGCCACCAAAAGCCTTCGAGCGGTGGCACAACATATTCGAAGAATCCATCTATTTTGTAATCCGTCTTGTAACTCATCTTAAGTGTATATGCAACTGCATATAAAACGCCAATCGCCTGCTGATACGCACCATCCTTTTCATTCGGATTGCCTTTTCCTCTTACTGCAATATAGTTTGCCTTTGGAACATTCACTATCTCCGGCTTGTTCTTCGGCATATAAAATTCCTTGTATTCCTTCTTAAAATCAAACGCCATTTGTTCTCCCTTTTACATTCTTTCGCTTCAACACCTCATACACGCCAAGCAATATACACCCAACGGCATAACACAGGATATCTTTCCAATCAAATACGGAACCGACCAGAATGCTTAAAAATCGATTATCCTGCCAACCTAACGCTTCCACAACATGGAACATCTGCAAAACCTCGACCAGTGCCGCAAATATAAATATATACAGCGGTAACAGTTTGCATCGCTCCGGTACAAATATTCTTATAAACGTATATATCACAACCACAACCAGCACGTCACCAATATATGGTCTTACAAATGCATCATGCACATATAGCGCAATCAACACTTCGATCAACAGCAAAATCACAGTTGCTATTGCATATCCGATTCGCTTCATGTTCTTCTCCATTCAACAACATGTACTACAATCTTCCTCTGTTTTCCTCTATCCATTTAACCGCATAGTCAACAATCCGTCTCTGACTCATTAATTTGACCGTTGCATTTCCAATCTGAACGGTATGTACTGTATGGAATTTCTCGAAATCTTCTCCAATCTGTGTAAAATCTTCTCCCCATATGTCTCATTATGTTTCATTTTCTGTCGAAAATACCCGACTAATTCCCTTAAAATTCATACTTTCTTAACTCACAATTCTTTATCCCGAATGCCGCAAATTCCTCGTTCGTCATATCACGGAAATACGACTCAATAATACGTGAAATTCCGTTATGTGCCACCAACAGGTACACCGTCCCTTTGCTTTCGGCTTCTTCCTTGATATCATCCAGCAGATTATAGATTCTCTGGGAAAGCTTCAGCATAGACTCCCCGCCATCATAGCTGTTGACAAACTGCGCCTTGGCAACAAAAAATTCCGCACCATTTCGCGGGGTGGACTCATACCGTCCAAAATTCTGCTCTTTTAAGCGCATTTCTTCCTCTGCTGGAACGCCTGTCACTTCCGCAATATGCTTTGCGGTATCTGCCGCGCGCATCAGCGGTGAATACAGAATCTTATCAATATGGATTCCTTCTGCCTTGATTCGTTCGCCCAATTCCTTTGCCTGTGTATGTCCAAGTTCTGTGAGTGCAATATCCGTCGCGCCACAGATTTTATTCTCCACATTCCAAATTGTCTGTCCATGTCTTGTAAAATAGAAGTATGCCATCGTATCTGTTCCTCCTGTATTTTCTACTAAGATACTACCATATCTAATCCTTGAATTCCACCACATGTTTCCGTTTCCAGATCGGGAAGAGATTCCGCTGGCAGATATAATTCTCGCGCTCTTTGATTCCAACCGCGTGGAAAAATGTCTTCCACATATCGGTATATTCATCCTCGTACTCCTCCGTCTTCCGAAGCGTCTCAAATTCCGCATCGGTCAGATAACGCAGATAATTCGTCCCGTCCTTCGGATGCACGCATGCGGTCTTCCTTGTATCATCAATGATCATCCAATGCTCTGATGGCATACGATCTGCAAAATGTCTGCCAACCAGCATGATCACATCGCTTTTCGGTTCCAGATGGCTCACATAGACTTTCCCATTTAACGACTGAAACCGCGCGAATTCCCGGAAATGGTGGCTCTCATTCCCCACCTTCCGCCGTAGTTCCAATATCCGCATCACATGCGGGTTCGTATAATAATCAAGCACACGGCAGCCAGCGGCGAATCCAACCCGCAGGAAATTATAGATTGCCTGCAATGCATCTTCCTCTGCGGAAAGCGTCGCATAATAGACATCCAGATACGCCTCATCCGAGATATCTCTCCGAATCGAACGGATCACCTTCTCTGCCTTTTCGGCATCACCGTCCACATGGATGTACTCATCAAACATCGTCTGTTGAAATACCGGTTCTTTCTTCACTTGTATCTGATCGTGACCGATCCGTAGGGCTTCCACCCACGCATCATAGATGCAGGTCATGATATCCTCCAACCGGTCTTTACATGTATATATCTTCATAGCTATAATCTACCCAATTCCGAAATCCGCCAGAGACATCTGCGTAAACGATTCATTCGCGTGCTCCGTCTTCCATATATCCTTCTGATCGATACCGGTCAACTGCCTTGTGATATACCCTTCCTCGATCGGCGTGTGATACATCTGCCTGCCGCCGCAGGTAATGAAATATTGTGCCCGTTTCAGCACGACACCCATCTTCTTCAGGGAAGGGAAATCCAGCCTGCCGTAACGTCTTGCATATGTGATCCGTCCTGCCGATTTCGGTCCGATGCCCGGCACACGGAGCAGCATCGCATAGCTTGCCGTCTGCACTTCCACCGGGAATTGATCCAGATGCCGCAGTGCCCAGTCACACTTCGGATCAACCAGTTCATTGAAATTCGGCTTCTCTTCCGATAACAATTCTCCCGCCTGAAATCCATAGAACCGGAGCAGCCAGTCCGCCTGATACAGCCGATGCTCCCGCAGGAGCGGTGGCGGTGTTCCGATCTGCGGCAATACCTTATCCTCATTCAGTGGAATATATGCCGAATAAAATACACGCTTCAAGTCGAAGCCCTGATACAACTGCTGTGTCGTCTGCAGCAACGTATAATCGCTCTCGCCGGTTGCCCCGATAATCATCTGCGTGCTCTGTCCCGCCGGTGCAAACCGCCGCTTTAATTTCGACATATCGAGCGGTGCGAGCTGATATGCGTTGTCCCATGTGAGAGCACTTCCATAAGCACTCGCAGACTCCCGAACTACTGCCCCATCCGCAGCGATTTTCCCTGCGTCCTTCTCCTTCATCAATCCATCCGCAAACTGCTTCTTTGACGCAGTCCCGAAGATACTCTGACTTAAGAACTGATTGCCCTTGCTTCGCTCCATGTGCGCAGATTTCCCGATTGCCATCCGGTGCGATGCAATCGTGTTCCGCACCTTTCCCATCGGATCTAGGATTGTCTGCATCGTCTTATTCGGTGCCAGTGTCCGCAATCCTTCCTCCGTCGGCAGCTCCATATTCACGCTGATACGGTCTGCCAGATATCCCGCTGCCGCAAGCAGTTCATCCGATGCGCCCGGAATCGTCTTCACATGGATGTAGCCGTTAAAATGGTATTTCGTCCGAAGCAGAAGCAACGTCTCGCACATCTTCTCCATCGTGTATGTCGGATTCTTCAGAACGCCGGAGCTTAAGAACAATCCTTCAATATAATTCCGCTTGTAGAATTCGACCGTCAGCTCGCAGATCTCCTGTGGCGTGAAGGTCGCCCGCTTCACATCATTGCTTGCACGGTTGATGCAGTATTTGCAATCATAGACGCAGTGATTCGTCATCAAGATCTTAAGCAGGGAGATACACCTGCCATCCGAAGCAAAGCTGTGACAGATGCCGCAAGCTGCCGCATTACCGAGTTCTCCTTTCTTCCCCCGGCGATCCGATCCGCTCGACGTACACGCCACATCGTATTTGGCAGCATCCGCAAGAATCTGCAGCTTCTCCTGTGTTGTATATTCTTCTATGTAATTGTTTGTAATCTCTGTACTCATATCCTCATTATACGAACAAACGTTCTTGGATGCAAGGATTTTTTGCGAACATCCGTTTGTTTTTTGTTCATAAATTTTCTAAAAACATCAAAACAGGCGAAGCAGAATTTCCACTTCACCTGTTTCAAGATTACGCCACTACCCGTTTCTTCGCCGACACGATATTTGCCACAATAATATAGAACACGCCATATCCAGCCATCACCAGCATATTAATAAATACCGGTTTCAGCCCCGAGACGCTTACCGTCTCCAGTGTCTTCAGATATTCATTCGTCTGAATATACCAGTACGCCGGGAAGATACGACCCACGGCAAGCACACCATCCGGCAGCCATTCAACCGGGATAAATGCACCGCACAGAAATGCCGAGCCGAGTGCCACGACATTCACGATTCCATTGACCGCTTCCTTGTTGTTGAAGATGCTTGATATCAGGAATGCCATCGTCAATGCACACAAGGTGAATACGAACGAATTCGCCAGATACATGGCTCCCTGCGCACGAAACATTACCTTCCCGACAATCACGAAACTGATCAGACCGTAAAACAGCCATAGTGCGATTGCAAAAAGCAGATTCGATGCAAGCAGGATTGCATTGTGCTTCTTATAATTCATACTGCTGATCGTGATACGCTTGCGGATCGGCAGCTCCTGAAAGCTCGTAAGCACCAGACAGATCACGAAGATCGCACCGGCAAGCAGACTGTAGCTTGCAAAATTATAATAACCCGCTGCCTTCGACATACTGTTTGTATCAAGTGTCGTCGTCACATGCACGGTTGATGTCTGTTCCAAAGTCTGCGTGATATCCTTGCAGACTTCCTCCTCATTCAGGGATATGTTCATTTCATCCGGATTCGCCTGCAAAGCAGCATCCACGTAGTTTTGCTGTATGGCAAGATAGCTTTCGACCATCATCTGTGCGAAACTCGCATCCGCCGACCGGCAGCTCTTGTACCGAAGTTCCGGATTTTCGCCGTTCAGTACCGCCTGCCGGTAGCCCTGCGGAATATAGATTACAAATGCTACCTGCCGGTAGAAGATTGCATCGTCTATGTCCTCTTCGCTTTTCAGTTCTTTCCGTTCACTGTGCGCTGCGATATAATCCGTAAAATTCTTCGTGATTCCGACATTTTCATCCTGATTCACAATGACGATTTCCGGCTTGTCTGCGGTGAACTGGCTCGCCGTATCCCCGCTTTTTGCGTTGATACCACCGAACAATAAAAGCAGCGCCGTATACAGGATCACCATGCCTTTACATTTATTCAATACATGCAGAAATGCTTTAAATACTGTCATACTTCTGCCTCCTTAATCCCTGTGCGGACACAAGCAGCATGAAGGCAGAGAAGATTCCAAGACTCGCTACATCCATCCAGAAACGCTTGTCCACGCCATAATAATACAGTGCATAATATCCATCCGTGATCATCGACGCCGGGTTGATTTTATCTAAGAACGGCACATGTTTCTCGATGATATATTTCATGGTAATTCCCATCATGCCAGACAGGAAACAGCACGCCATCGTGATGCCGATCAGGATTCCAAGTTTTCCATTCTCGCCGGTCTTGACAACCGTCGTCACCATAATCGCAAGCGTCAGCCCCGCCAGACTACCCGCAAGTGCCAGCAGGATCACATATGGCAGATTCTCCCCGTAATCGACTTTCATCACGAAGATTGTATACACAAACAGAATCGCAAGCCCGATCAACTGCGTGCAATATGCAGCAAGCAGCGAGGAAAACATCGTCTTTGCTTTGCTGATTGGAACGATGGCTGTACGCTTTCCGAGATTCCCCATGTTCGGAAGATTCCGGCTCAGCGCCGTCATTCCGAGGATACCGCCATACAGACACGCCATCGCAATCAATGTGTAATACTCAATCATCGTATAGCTTAGGTTCTTGCGGGATGCATCGACCAGGTTCGACTCTCTGCCTGCGACCTGCTCCATTACATTTTTGTAGAGTGCCTCGATATCCGGCATCGCACCCTGCTCCATCTCATTTCGTACACGTTTTTCCATGATTGCAGAGGTATGTACGATCTCGTCTACCACATATTGAAGCACTGTCTGGTTGATACCATTTTCATGAATCCAGATCTCCGGCTCCGCGCCATTCATATACAGCACACCGTCGACATCCCCGTCTGAAAGCAGCGTATCTGCTTCATCCTTCGACACATACACCGTGTCAAACATCTGCTCATCGCTTGATTCATCGCTCAAAGTCTCAAATGTCCGGCGGAATGCTTCGTTTCCCTGAAAATCCTCGTTATCGACAATCGCAATCGGGATCACGTTCAGCTTCTCGCTGTTCTCGATATTGGAGAATGCCAGCTTGAACATCGTGCCAAGCACGAGTGGAAACACAAATGTCCAGAACAAAAGCATCCGGTTCCGCATCAGGACTTTGAATGTATACTTAAAGTTATGTCCAAACATCAGTCTCTAAGCTCCTTTCCGGTCAGCTCCAGGAACACATCGTTGAGCGTCGGACGCTCGGAGAAGATCTTGTTGCAGGTGATTCCCGCCGCACTCAGTTCCTCGATCAGCTTCGCCACGTTATTTTTGCCGCTCTTATAGGTGATTACAAGCTGATGACCGGCATATTCTGCCTTGTCAACATTCGGTGCCGCCTGCAGCTTCTCTAAGAATTCCGCTTTGAAATGCTTCGTCTCAATCGTAACCTTCTCCTCGATCTTCGCAAGTGCCTTTAACTCGTCGGACGTTCCCTGCGCAATAATTTTTCCCCTATCCAATATGATGATCCGGTCACACAGAATCTCGACTTCTTCCATATAATGTGTCGTGTAACAGATTGTCGCGCCATCATCCCGCAGCTTCCTGATACCATCCAAAATGTTGTTCCGGCTCTGCGGATCGACCGCAACCGTCGGCTCATCTAAGAAGATCAGCTTCGGCTTGTGCGCGATACCACATGCGATATTCAATCTCCGGAGTAATCCGCCCGACAACTGCTTCGGATAATATTTGCGAAATTCATCCAGTCCGACCAATGCGATTGCATCCTCGATATCCTTCTTCCGCTCCTGCTTGTCCTTCACGTACAATCCACAGAAATAATCGATATTCTCATACACCGTAAGTTCTTCAAACACCGCTACCTCCTGGAAAATGACTCCGATATCCCGCTTGATCTTATAGGCATCCGGTGTCATCTCCTCTCCGAAGATCTTGATACTTCCCGCGCTGTATTTTAACAGCGAGAGGATGCAGTTGATCGTGGTTGATTTTCCACTTCCGTTTGGACCAAGCAGGCCAAGGATTTCTCCCTGCCGGATCTCAAACGACAGGTCATCGACCGCCTTTTTCTGTTTATATTCCTTTGTCAGATTCTTTACTTCTACAACTGCGTTCATTTTTATCTTCCACGCTCCTTTTCCTTTTCATTCACCTAGCTGTTGCAATTACCTGCGTTTATTCAACTTTCCGTCGGCTTCTTGTCATACATGCTTCCGATCTTCATTTGTCTTACGGTGTCCGTCAGCAGTTCTTCAATCTGCTCATCCGTAAATGCAACCGTTCCCGTTGCAACCATGCTGGCGATTCCATGTGTGAAGATCCACACCTTCAGGTGAAATGCCTCCTGTTCCGTCCTGTCATAACCGGTGAACTCTGCACCTTTCTCCAAAATCTGATTCCCCATATTATCCTTCTCAATAAATTCCGTCGGAGAAATCTTCGAATCTCCCATAAATAATACCTTGAAGAAATCCGGGTAATCCTTCGCGAACCGGATATACGCAAGTCCCATGCCGCGATACGCTTTTTCTTCCTTGGAACCTGCAATCATATACGACTGGTATATCTTCCGGATGTGTAAGATCGTCGCCTGCTTTAAGTCTTCCATATTTTCAAATTGATAGAAAATCGGCTGTACCGAACAACCAAGCTCTTTCGCCACCCGCCGTGCATTGATCGCAGATAAACCTTCTTTCTTCACGACAGCACTCGCCGCCTCAATAATATCTTCCTTCAAAAACTTTGTTGCCCTTGGCATAATGTCCTCCATATTTTATAACTTTTGTTATGTAACTTGCGTTATATTATAAAGAACAAAAAAAGAAACGTCAAGCAGATATCGATGAAATGCAGCTACATTCCTGTCACCTGCACGTTCATCTGCCTGACGTTTCCTTTTTCTGATTCTATATTATTACTTAGTTAATCACTATTGTTACTGCAATTTGCGGCGTCGATTGCGAGTACCAGCATTAATCCTAAGATCTCATCCTCCGGATTCGCAATATCAATCACATAGGTATCTCCCCAGCGGAACAATTCCTTGCTGATATGTGCGATACAATAACTTCCATCATACACATCATAATCCCATCCGAAGAGATCCCCCTGCACCTGCCAGCCATGATATTCGATATCATATCGCGGCGTAAAGAGGGAGAACCGTCTCTGAATCCGACCGATTGTCCGTCCGCCGATCTCGACTTCGAACACCGGAAGCAGATGGAATATTTCCTGATGAATCACACCGATTTCCTGATCATACATATCATAGATATGCATATGATGACCGATATTGAAGAATTCCGTCTTCACAAAATATTTCGGATTGCCATATTCATCGTAGATGTCATACGTATCCGTCCACGCAAATACGCGCTGCTTTATCATTAACCGCATAGGTTATCTCCTTATAATACAAGATCCTTCATCGAATGCAGTCCAATTGCGAGTGTCGACGTGTTGTGCATCAACGCCGAGGTTGTCGGCTGGATCACACCTGCCACACCAAGCACGATCAGTCCGGTATTAAATCCGACGATTGTTCTGTAATTTCTTCGGATTCGTCTTGTCAGTGCGGTACTGATCTTCCGCAATGTGATCAGTTCATTCAAGTTATCTGCTCCAACGGTAATGTCCGCGATCTCCCGTGCAATTTCTGCACCATCACTGATTGCAATACCGATATCTGCTGCCGAAAGTGCCGGTGAATCATTGATACCGTCACCGATCATGATAACCTTATGTCCCTCTGCTTTCGCACGCTCCACGTAGCTTGCCTTATCCTCTGGAAGTACCTCAGAATAATACTCGTCCACGCCAACCTTCCGTGCGATCGCACAGGCTGTCCGCTCACTGTCACCGGTCATCATAACAACCTTTGCAAATCCAAGCTCTTTCAGTGTCCGGATCACATCGGCTGCCTCATCACGGATCGGATCTTCGATACAGATGACAGCCACCAGTCGTCCTTCTACTGCCATATACAGATGTGAATATTCCTCTGGCAATGCATCGAACTTCTCCTGCATACCTTCCGGAACCACACAGCCCTCATCTTCAAATACAAAATGATAGCTTCCGATAATTGTCTTTCTTCCTTCTACCGTAGTAGAAATACCATGTGCTACGATATAGGACACCTTCGAGTGGACCTCTTCATGCACCAGATTCTTTTCGCTTGCCGCATCAACAACTGCACGTGCCATCGAATGAGGGAAATGCTCCTCCAGACATGCGGCGATCCGCAGCAGTTCATCGCTGCTTTCATTGCAGAACGATACAACATCAACCACGTGCGGAGTTGCCTTCGTCAGCGTTCCGGTCTTATCAAATACGATCGTATCTGCTTCTGCCATCGCCTCTAAGAACTTGCCGCCCTTCACCGTGATGCTTGACTTGCTCGCCTGCCGGATTGCGGACAATACGGAAATAGGCATTGCCAGCTTCAACGCACAGGAGAAATCAACCATCAATACAGACAGTGCTTTCGTCACATTCCGTGTGAAAAGATACGTTGCGGCTGTACCAAGTAACGTATACGGTACAAGCTTGTCTGCCAGATGGGATGCCTTACTCTCCAGAGAGGATTTGAGTTTCTCGGATTCCTCGATCATCGTGACAACCTTCTCATACCGGCTCGAACCTCCGACCTGACGTACACGGATGCAAAGCTCGCCTTCTTCCAGCACGGTTCCTGCATAGACATAGGAATCTGCCTGCTTATGTACCGGCAAAGGCTCACCTGTCATCGACGCCTGATTCACCATCGCATCGCCATCAACAACGGTTCCGTCGAACGGAATTACATTTCCGACATGAATGACAATCTCATCGTCCACATGGATAGATTCTGCTGATACCTGCACTTCCTGTCCGTCCTTCTTCAACCAGACTTTTCCGATATTCAAGGACATGCTCCGTGCAAGATCCCCGACAGACTTCTTGTGTGTCCACTCCTCTAAGATCTCGCCGATTCCAAGCAGGAACATGATGGAACCTGCTGTCTGGAAATCTCCACGGAATACGGATACACCGATTGCCGTGCCATCCAGAACCGGAACTTCGATCTTTCGTTTTGCTAATGTTTTCAATCCGTTCGTGATGTATTTTACCGAACGGATGGCAGTCAGGGTGTTCGCAATCGGCACCGGCAGCAACGCCCGGTTGATACACCGCAACAGAACCTTATCTACCAGTTTTTCTTTGTACTCTTCATTCACCTGTCTTCCGGAATTAGCAAGATAAGATTCCGGCACATCTGCCGTCTCATAATGGAACCGCCGGAGCGCCGTTATCATCGCTTCCCGGCTTCCCTCATAACAGACAATCGCATCACAGGTCGAATGATTCACCTTCGCAGAACTGACATGTTTCATGCTGTCAAGATAATACTGAAGGATATCGGCTTCCCGGTACGACATATTCTTCTGTGCAACATGAAAACGAATTCTGCCCCGTATCTCATGTTTAATCACAAATTTCATTTTCTTCCGCCTGCTCTTCTGCTTCATCCTCAACTACCTGTGCCTCAGCCTCGATCTCGCGGTCTGCGTTGATCTGCTTTGCCTCAGCATAGATGTCGCTTGCATTCTCCTGTACATTTGTCACAGTTTTCATGACACAATCCTTTGCACGAAGGACAGCGGCTGTACCATGTGAGTACACCTTCTTTGCATCACGGCTTGTCAGAAGCTTAATTCCGGCTGTTCCGAACAATACACCTGCTGCAAAAATCCCTGTTTTCTTTCCATCGATCTTCTTAAAAAAATTTGACATAATATCTACCTCCTGTTAGCCTAATCTAACTACGTATATTATCATAAATTTTCTAAAAAATAAATATTTTTTTACCAATCTCTTCCAAGTTTACTGCAAGCCGATATTACACTGTCTATTCCTAATATAATCAGGTATGTACCTATCAAAAATCCGACTGAGAACAAAGCAATCTGCGGCCAGAATATCATCAGCACACCTACTACCAGACCGATCACATTGATGACCAGTGAGACATAGAAATACCTTCCTCTGTACAAACTCCGGATAAATCCAAGATGACACAGCTTCGATACGCTGTGTGCGATAAACCATAGCGGAAGCAGCAATGTTACAACCAGTTCGCCTATGTGCGGATATGCCATCAGCGCCAGACCGGTGATCACGCTGATCACCCCGGCAGCCAGAGACACGCACGGTGCAAACCCAATGTAACGTTCCGACTTGGCATAGAAGATAATATCGGTAATTCCGGTCACGATTGCCATCACACCATAGAAGATCGTAATCCAACGCAGAATCCCCCCCGGCGATGTAATCGCCAAAGCGCCAAGGATTATAAGAAGAATACCCTCGATCAGTTCCAGCCATCCATAGCCTGTGTGTCTTTTCATAGAGCGGCTCCCCCTTCCTTATTCAGAATCTCCATAAATTCATCACCGGTGATTGTCTCTTTCTCATAGAGGTGCATTGCCAGAATATCCAGCAGACGCTTGTTATCGACAAGCAGCTTCTTCGCTTTCTCATGCTGTGCGCGCACAAGCTCGACCACCTTATGGTCAATCTCTTTCTGTGTATCTGCAGAACAGCAAAGAGAGGTATCCCCACCCAGATACTGATTCTCCACGGTCTCCATCGCAACCATATCGAACTCATCACTCATACCATATCGGGTGATCATCGCACGCGCCAGCTTCGTTGCCTGCTCGATATCGTTCGAAGCGCCAGTTGTGATTTCGCCACATGCCACTTCCTCTGCGGCACGTCCACCGGTGAGTGTTGCGATCTTGTTCTCGATTTCTTCCTTCGTCATCAGGTACTTATCGCCCTGCTCGACCTGCATTGTGTAACCAAGTGCACCGGATGTACGCGGAATGATCGTAATCTTCTGTACCGGTGCAGAATGACTCTGCAACGCTGCAACCAATGCATGTCCGACCTCATGATATGCAACCGTCTTCTTCTCTTTATCTGAAAGCACGGCATTCTTCTTCTGATAACCGGCGATTACAACCTCGACACTTTCTTCCAGATCTGCCTCTGTCACAAATGTCCGCCCTGAACGGACAGCACGAAGCGCACCCTCATTGATGATATTCGCAAGCTCCGCGCCGGATGCACCGGATGCCATACGTGCGATTGTATGGAAATCGACATTATCGCCAACCTTGATTTTTCTCGCATGTACCTTAAGAATTGCCTCACGGCCCTTCAGGTCAGGCAGTTCCACCGGTACTCTCCGGTCAAAACGTCCCGGTCTGGTAAGTGCCGGGTCAAGTGATTCCGGGCGGTTCGTTGCCGCCAAAATGATAACGCCGTTGTTGCCTTCAAATCCGTCCATCTCCGTTAAAAGCTGGTTCAATGTCTGCTCCCGCTCATCGTTACCGCCGTACTTGCCGCCGTCACGCTTCTTACCGATGGCATCAATCTCATCTATAAATACGATACAAGGAGCCTTCTCCTTTGCCTGCTTGAACAGATCACGAACCTTCGATGCACCCATACCGACAAACATCTCGACAAACTCCGAACCGGAGATTGAGAAGAACGGTACATTTGCCTCACCGGCAACCGCCTTTGCAAGCATCGTCTTACCGGTTCCCGGAGGGCCGACTAACAAAAGTCCTTTCGGCATAGAAGCACCAACGTCGGTATATTTCTTCGGGTTGTGCAGATAATCGACGATCTCGGCTAAGTTTTCCTTCGCCTCATCCTCGCCGGCAACATCCGTAAAATGAATTCCTTCCGTGGACTGCACATATACCTTCGCATTGCTCTTTCCGCCCATACCGAACATCATGGAATTCTTGCCGCCTGCCTGTTCCATCAGCTTCTTCGCAAGGAATCTTCCAAGTATCCAGAACAGCAGAAGCGGCACAACCACAGATATCAGTAAGCTCATAAACGGGGATGTCCTCGTCTCGATTTCTTTCGAGAACTTCGCGCCACTGTCATAGAGCCGTTGTGTCAGATTATCGTCCGGCATGAGTCCGGTCTTGTAGATTGCACTCTCCGCCTTATCCGTAAATGTGATCTGTGTACTATCGATCTGTACCTGACCGATATCTTTATCCTCGGTCATCTTCATGAACGTTCCGTAATCAACTTCCTTTACCTGCCGCTCTGCCAGCATCGGGGTGATAAATAAATTAAACACCAGCAATACTACCAGCACGATTCCATAATAGAAGATCAACGGACGTTTTGGTGATTTTACTTCTTTCATCTCTGCATACTTCCTTTCTTTGTCTAGATTATTACGAACTATACAGCAATTGTATATATTGAGTCGAATTTTCTAAATATAAGATGTATTGAAGCTAAGATGTACTAGATGTTCTGTTGTATATATTCTTACCGCACGCAACCGCCGTCAATTCGCCATCCATGGCTCAGTGACGGCTTGTTTGAACATCGTGTTCAAACATTGCTGTGTATCCACAGAACATCAACTACATCTAAGCTCCAAACATAATTACATTTAGAAAACTCGACACATCTATATACTTAATTGCTGTATAGTTCATAATAATCATTTACTCTTTCTACTCTCCGTACTTCTCCTTCAATACCTTCACGATCATCTCGTAGTTCGGCATCTCTACTCCATATTGTTCTCCAAGACGAAGCGGTTCATACAACAATCCATCGATTTCCGATGGTTTTCCTGCCCAGATGTCCCGCTGCATGGAGGTGGAAGCCTCCGGTACAAGCGCATCTAAGATGTCCAGATTCGTCTTCTCAATATCAACCAAAAATGGGATTCCCATTGCTGTTGCAAGTGCGTCAATTTCCTTCATACACCGGATCAAAAGCATCCGCTCCTCGCCTGCGCGCTGGAATACTTCTGCCGTCGCATCATAATACAGACCGCAGGCTGCCATCGGCGACACATACGCGTATTTCTGAAATGCATCCCGCTCGATCTGGTCAGAAAGTACCGCATCAATGCCTGCTGCCTTTAATTCCTGTTCTAAGAGGAACATCTTCCGGCAAAGCGCCTGTCCCTTCCGTGCGCCAAATACGATACGGAAGATATCGCCTTTTTGTAAGATCACACCCGGTTCCTTAATCTCCGCCGCAATGTAGATACAGCCATCTACAACTGTTGCATCCGGCAGTGCCTGCTGCAGCTTCGCACCGGTTCCGTAGATGTTCAGGATCGGAACGATCAACGTCTCCGCATCACTATGTTCTCTCAAAAATGGAATGATATCCGGAATCGAATATCCTTTGACACACACAAACAGGACATCCGGAATCTCCGCATATCCTGCCTCATCAACTGCCTTTATATCTGTCACGGTAAATGTCTGGCTTGGTGACTCCACACATATACCATGTTCTCTGATTGCCGCAAGATGCGCGCCACGCGCAATCAATGTTACATCCTGTCCGGCTTCCGCTAAGAATGCACCAATGCTTCCGCCGCATCCACCGGCTCCTATAATTGCATATTTCATATACGATCTGCCACTTTCTATATGCTCAAGTGGTTTCTCCTTCCCTCTTTTTTCTTCTGTCTCTGATCTGTGATACATATTCTATAACAGATTTATGTTTGTTTTGTGAACAAATCCGTTATTGGAAGAATTTTAATGAAAATATCGTTATTTGTCCTGTTTTTTCACCTTCACAATCACAATTGTAAGGTAGCTTGCCGCCTGTGTCAACGCATCTATCCCATGCATCACACGTTCCTCCGGCAGTCCGCAGTTCGAGACGCCATAGACCTCCAAATATTCTCCCTGCTGTCTTCTCCGCACAAGCTCTGTCCGAAGCATGCCGATCAGCTGTTCCAGCTTCTTCCCCGACTTCATATAGATCCGTGTCCCGTCATAGTCCGCGGTATCTTCCACCGCGTAGCTGCCCGGAATAATATGGATCTCCTCGCCCTGATCCGCAAGGGAGATTCCAAGTCTTGCCGCCACCGCACAGAAAGAAGGCACGCCGCTGATCATCGACGCAGGCATCCCCGCCGCAAGCACTCGCCGGTGAATATAATGATAGGTCGAGTACACACTTGGATCACCGATCGTAAGAAATACAAGCGTCTTTCCCTGCCGCATCCGTGCCTGCACCTCGGCAAAGCAGCGATCCTGTGCCGCGCGAAGCACGTCCGCATCCTTCGTCATCGGAAACTGCATCGGGCAGATCTCCTTTTCCTCGATCTCCGGTACGACCTGCCGCACGATCTTATAAGCATAACATTCTTCTTTCTTCTCATTTGGCAGTAAGATGCAGTCACTCTCCCGGATCGCACGCACCGCTGCCAGCGTCAGAAGCTCCGGATCTCCCGGGCCGACTCCGACGCCAATCAATCTTCCTTCCATCTATCTGTTTCCTCCTGCAACACATACCAGCCAGATTCGCTAACTGATAGCTGTCTGTCATATTTTAATTTTCCAGGTAATTCTCCAGTGCCGTTTTTCCACGATATGTGCTCACATTAAAGGTCCGGATACCCCGTCGGCTCGTACATAGATTACTATGATAGGTAAGCAGGCTCTGCGCCTCATCATCGTTCTCATCGGTCCAGATTCCGCGTGCCTGTGCCCACTCCAAAAACTCAAACACCGCAGGCGTCCGATCCGCCGAGCCAGCCTGCAGATCATATTGCATCAGGTCGATCAGCCGGATCTCCATATCGTCCGTATCGACATCCTCCGCCATCCATGTCTGCACATCCGCACGTGCACACGCAAGATTATAACGCGCGATATACGTATCCGGATGTGACAACGCAAACGCGATATACAAACCGCCACATGCAACAATCATATATTTCATCAGTGGAAATGTATTCTTATACAGATAGATGATCGTGCCAGTGAAAAGCACAACCAATACCAGCAGTCCAAACAGCACCAGCACACGCAGATACGTCAGATGATATGCCCGAATGTACATCAGCATCCGCACTGCCGAAGAGCCGATCATCACATAGGTACAGCCACACATGATCGTAAGAATCGTCCGAAGCACCCGGCTTTCTGCAAATGCACGGTTGCAAACCAGAACAATTACCAAATTTACAGCCGCAACAAAAAGCAACTGGAAGAATCCCTGTCTCGCATATTCCGAATACGAATACCCGGCTGGCAGCATCTGCTTTCCAAGAAATGGCGACAGGATCTGAATGATCGCGAACACTGCATATAATGCAGTCAGCAGACCACAGAACGTAATACCGATCATCGGCTCCACCATCCGCTTTTCTTCACAGTCGATCTTCGGCGGCTGTATCACCATCTTGCAAAAGATTCCATATACGATGACAAATACCGCAACGAGCATCATCACGAAGCCTGCCAGATTCCCAGATAACTGCAGATTTCCAATACTCCGGTCGACAATGTATTTGAAGATGGCATCAGCCTCGGACAGCACGATCAACATTAAAACCAGAAATGGCAGTGCAATCAGCACACCAACCAGCACATAGATTGCCTTGGATTTTTTCTTTTCCCGCTGTCTCACATACACATAGCAGTCACTGAATCCACGGAACAGATACCCAAGCGGCGAGAACACTGCACCGAGCACGGCACGGATGTATTTCCCGACGCCCCATTTGTCCGCATCGCAAAAGCAGGTAAAAAACACGGTCATCGAAAGCAGGTAAATTCCTATGTAATTACATGTAATCAGGAATCGGTCTGCAGTCAGGAACGTTGACACGCCAAGCAGCAAAATTCCTATATAGTAGATCATCGTATGCGGATTCGACGTCTTATCCTCGCGGTTATCGTACGCCTTACTCTGCGGTGCGTGCGAACAGACGTAATATAAGAAGCCAATCGTTGCTGCGGCAAATAAAACCGTCATAATACCATATGCATTTTTATACAGGCAGATGGTTGTCACAACCGCGTATATGATTGCCGCAAATCCACCCGTTCCAAACCGGGTTGCCCGTTCCTTCATATCCTGATTATCTACATATGGCATCATCTGTTTTGGCTCTTGTTCCTGTATATTCTGATTGTTCAAATTTTCTTGTTTTTGTTCATTTCCCATATTGAAAACGCTCCTTTCCAGATACGTTCTATCTTATTCGTCGTTATCCTCTTCATCCTCATAGATCAATATATCTCCCGGCTGGCAGTCGAGTGCCTTACAGATCGATTCCAATGTGGAAAACCGCACCGCCTTCGCCTTGTTATTCTTCAAAATCGACAGATTCGCAAGCGTAATATCAACTTCCTTCGCAAGCTCTGTCAGCCCCTTTTTCTTCTGTGCCATCAGCACATCCAGATTCACCTTTATCGCCATATCACCACCGCCTTTTCTTATATGGTAACGTCCCTTCTGGTAATGCCCCCTCGCTTTGCTCGGCGGCAGGTCGTCGGATGCATCCTGAATCACTCGCTTTGCTCATGATAGCATCCTCCTAAATCGTAAAATCATTTTCTTCCTTGTACTGCACTGCTTTGTCAAACACGATGGCAAGCACGCGGGAGAAAAGACCTGCGATCAAAAATACTACAACAATGATAAATACAGCTGGCGTGAAGTAAAGTGGAATCCTGCAAAGCATCACCGCCATGATTGCGAAGCTGTATATGCCCATCCGGTTCAGGCTCTTCACATTTTCCTTCACGAAGCAGTCATCCGCAAGCACCGTCCGAAACATCTTCCGGAGCTCTCTTAGAATCAGCACTGCGAACACACCTGCCGTCATGAAGATCAGCACCATCCAGATATAATATTCTCCGAAAAATGGATTGATCACAGTTCCATACCATTTGAATGACACCGGTAAAGTCAGCGTCACAACCATTCCAACAAAATACATGATATCCAGCAGGACCTTCGTCGCGCCGGCAATTTTATTTTCTTTCATACCTATATGTCCTCCCACATCTTTTCTAAACTGCGCGTTTTATTTCTTAACCTTTCTACACTTTACACGATTCATTATTGAATGTCAATATATTTTTATTGTTTTTCGATAACTTTTTATTGTTTATCAACCAAATGAGGAATTGTGCATAAAAAAGAGACATTATGATCACTCATAATGTCTCTTCCAATCTTCTGTTATGTATTCCGATTAATGCACATATGCTGCTGCACCTGGTGCTGCCGGCAATGGGTTTGGAGCATCCTCACCCTTTGGAATAATCACGATCTGAATTGCTTCCAGTCTCTTTGCTAAACCGGATGTACCTGCGATTGAGCCATTCTTTGCCCAGCCGAGCCAGCCATAAGTCTGTGCATGTACACGATAGTATACATCATAGTACTGTGCCAGCTGGCCTGTTAACTGAATACGGATTGCCTCCAGACGCTTTGCTTCTCCGCTTGTTCCAGATGGCTGTCCATTATATTTCCAGCCCTGTGACCAGCCATAAGTCTGTACATGTGTTGCATATGCAATGCCACCACTGATATTATTCAACTGTGCATTGTTTACCTTGATCGAGATTGCTTCAAGTCTCTTTCCCTCTCCGCTTGTTCCGGAGATAGAACCATCACTTACCCATTTCTGGTTACCATATGACTGTACATGTGTCATGTAAGAAACTGCACCTGAACCATTGGTTGTCGGGTTCTTACCCATATCTACGAATCCACCACCGATCGTTCCATCAAAGCCCTCGTAATCCGTTGGATAATCTGTCTTTGGCATAATGATAATCTGGATTGCTTCCAGTCTCTTTGCCTGTCCTGCAGTTCCTGCATAAGCACCATTCTTTACCCAGCCCAGCCAGCCATAAGTCTGTGCCTGTACACGATAATAAATATCATACTTGTTCTTGTTTGTACCAGTCAGGCGGATCTGAATTGCCTCCAGACGTTTTGCCTCTCCACTTGTACCAGATGTTTCACCATCTTTTTTCCATGTTTTCTCCCAGCCCTTTGACTGAATATGTGTACGGTACTCAACGCCAACACCATACCCTGGCTCTACAATGATCTGGATTGCTTCCAGACGTTTTCCTGCTCCGACTGTTCCGGATGTTCTTCCGTTCAAAGTCAATTTTCTCTCCCAGCCTTTTGACTGTACATGGGTTCTATACCCAACATTCGGATAACGCTCACCCTCGCTGTTATACCAGTATGCTTCCGATGTAATGCCATTTGTCATTACTAGTCCGACCAGCATCATGAATGCCATCAGGACGGCTGTCACCCTTTTCCAACATTTTTTGCCTCTCATCCCTTTAAATCCTCCTTTTTATCCTACGTTTCCATGGTTATTAAAACTATATAGCCAGAAACTACATTTAGTATAACACATGATAATAAATTTGCAATAACTTTGTTTTTTTTACATTCTATTTACAAAACAAAAGAAGGAGCACAAGCAATACCTGTGCTCCTTACCGTCAAAAACAACGTTCTTTATTTCACTGTTAAATTTGGATATCCATCTTTAATCATCGCTTTCAACATTGATTTCATATTATCCTTCGACTCGTTGTATCCATTCTCATATCCATCAATAAGCGTATACAGATATCCCTCAAATACCGAATCGTACTGTGTTGCCTTTGATCCATCAACCTTGACTGCTACATTATACCATGTCTGCAATGGATTTGCACCTCCCAAAATCGGAGTTGCACCCTTTCCATTCGCAATCATCTTCTGAACGGCCGCCTTGTTGTTTACAAAATCCAAGGTCTCGTCCTGAATCTTATACATCACATCGGTATCGCAGCAAAGTGTCTTTAATACAAGCGCTGCAAGCTCTTTGTTTGGACACTTATCCGTTACAGAAAGATATGTACCACCCCAATTATAAGCGGAAGGGCCTGCACAGATATTTCTCTTTCCTGCTGTAGCGGAACCACTTTCCTCATCGTTGATTGACCAGTATACAAACCAAGGGCATCCGAAATAGCCAAATACATTACCTGTGAAATCACGCTGCCAGCCATCGGTCCAAGGATCATTCTTGTTTGTATAACCATTGTCGATCAATTGCATTGCCAGCTCTAAATATTTGTCAACAGCCGGATCAATCGTAACAGTACCATCATTTACCCATGCACTCTTGCGATCTGCCAATGCCGCATTCTGGATTTCCTTTGGTCCGGATACCATCTTATAGCCTGCCTGCTTCATCTTTTCTGCAGTCTGCATAAAGGTATCCCAATCCTTTACATATGTCTGTACCTTTGCCGGATCAGAAGTTCCAAGCACCTTCTGTGCAATATCTGTACGATAGACAAAACATCCCGGTGTTGCCTGCCAGCAAAGTCCTTTTAACTTGCCATTTACGGTTGCATGATCAATGGTGTACTGGAATGCATTGCTATAATCCTTCTGGGTGATACCAATGCTGTCCATGTTCACAAACATGTCCGAAGACATAAAATATTTTGTCACACCCTCATCCATCGCTACAATCGAAGGAACCTTCTGACCGCCCTTCTGATATGCCGCTTCGATTTCTTTCTTGTATTCATCACTGGTTCCGCCAAGTCCCAGATTTTCAAATTTTACTTTATCTGCATACTGTGGATATTTATCTTTAAAATACTCCAGACGTTCTCCCAGTTCTGTGTTCCATGAATATACATAAATGATACTATTATCTACTGGCTCCGGTGTTCCCTGATAAGCCTTGGCATTGGAAGCTGCCGGCAATGCATTTGGAGCATCGCTGCCCTTTTCTACCAGACAGATCTGGATTGCTTCTAATCGTTTTCCAAGTCCTGCTGTACCTGCAGTCTCTCCGTTCTTTGCCCAGCCCATCCAGCCGTATGACTGCGCGTGGACACGATAATATACATCATAATAAGAAGAAATCGTGCCGGTCAGCTCAATTCGAATGGCTTCCAGACGTTTTGCCTTTCCGCTCGTTCCAGACATCTGACCATCCTTTTTCCATTCTTTCTCCCAGCCAAATGACTGTACATGTGTCTTATAACGGATACCTCCGGTATAGCCAAGCTTCGATGCATTTAACTTGATATAGATGGCTTCCAGACGCTTCGCCTCTCCGCTTGTTCCGGCAATACTGCCATCGCTTACCCAGTTCTGGTTTCCATAACTCTGCACATGCGTTCTATATGTTACCACACCATTTGCATCGGATGTATTTGTCTTTGCTGTTCCGACAAATCCACAGCTTTCAGAGCCCTTTAATGACTCTCCGCTTGCATTGTACATGTAGACTGGAGATTCCCATTTCTGAACTATAATAATCTGGATTGCCTCCAGACGCTTCGCCTGTCCTGCTGTACCTGCTGGCTCTCCATTTTTTACCCAGCCCATCCAGCCATAGGTCTGTGCATGTACACGATAATATACATCATATAAATCTGCATTATTACCAGTCAGACGAATCTGAATTGCCTCCAGACGTTTTGACTGTCCACTTGTGCCGGATAACTGTCCATCATGCTTCCAGCCCTGCCAGCCAATGCTCTGCACGTGCGTACGGTATTCAATTCCAATACCATAACCACCGTCTACCTGAATCTGAATGGCTTCCAGACGTTTTGCCTTTCCAAACGTACCGGAAGATTGTCCGTCCTTCTTCCAGCTTTTCTCCCATCCAAATGACTGCACATGTGTCTTGTACATAACACTTGGAACAGTTACTTCGATTTCCCCGTCTTCTGTCCATGCAGTTTCTTTTCTCGCTGCTTCGGAGGTGATTCCATTTGTCAGAACCAATCCAAGCACCATGACGAATGACAGCAAAAATGCAGTCAGCCGTTTCCAACATTTCATCGCTCTCATATAAAGCCCCCTTTGTTATTTTTTATTGACAAAGCAAAAAAGTCTGCAATTACGCAGACTTTTCCGATATGTGCAAGGAGTTTATATAATCATTGTCACAAACACGTATTACATTCTCCCCTTTTCTCCGCCTACCTTGCCAATACATTTCCAATTATAAGAAAAAAATATGCGATTTCAATATGTGACGAAAAATGTGACAGTTTTTGTAATTTTTAGCGATAGCATTTTATATAGTTGTGTTTTAAAATATACATAGTATGAAACTATAGTGAGGAAAATTATGGATACAATACAGGCTTTGATCAAGCACTACATCGAATCAAACGGATATACGGTATATTCTATCTCTCAGCAAAGCGGCATCAATCGTACAACACTTCAGAAGATCTTATCCGGACAGAGAAAAATCACAAAAGAAATCTACGAGCGGCTTCTTCCGTTTTTTGCACTTTCGCCAATTGACAAGGAAGAATTGGAACAGGCATTTTTGATCGATCAGATTGGCACCGAGCGGTTCCAGACACATATGGAGATCAAGCGGATTCTGGAAATGTCCGCGGCCACACTTTATCAGACTGCTGATCCATCGTTCGATACTGTTGTCTCAAATATCGAAGCATGGTCGAACTGTATGCTGATTCAGGGCACTTACCAGATTGTAAACGCGATTTATTCCGTTGCTCTGAAAAATGTCACAACCGAAGCGCAGCCGTTTTTGTATACGTTTGCCGATATGAGTCACCCATACGCGTCCATCTTCTTCAAACCGCTGTATCATCCAACCTTTCAGCCCTTGCATGTGAAGCACTTAATCGAATATCAGAAAACGAAGATGGACGGCGAAAACTATGATAATATACACAACATTCAGATTTTGAAGAATCTGCTGCCATCCTTTGCCGCGTTCCCGGGTACATTTGAGGTTCATTATTATTACTCGGCAAGGAACCGATTTAAACAACAGGCAACCGCGTTCCCATATTATGTCATCACGAATACACACGTCATCCTGCTGTCCCCAACCTATGAGACAGCCTTGATATTGAGCGACAAAGCAATTCACGAGTATTATCTGCACAACTACGAGCAGCTTCTTGCCCGGTCCAACATCCTGACCTCCGGCGCACAGACACCGCTTGACCTGTTAAATGTATTAAATGGGGTAGATCCGGCATTAAATTATCCGATCTGCCTGAATATCCAGCCAACGATTGAGAAATATCTCACTCCGGAAATGATTGACAAATATATGCTGGAATCCCCTTACAAGGAAGCCATCCGTACCAAATTATTAGAGCGGATCGGTCAGCTTACGAAGGAAAGCCATACAATTCTCTTTACGCTGGAGGGATTAAAATTATTTACCGAGGAAGGAAAAAATATAAATTTCCCGGATACGCTCGCCTCCCGCTTTGACATCGAAGACCGTATTTATATTCTCCGCAAATTTATGGAGGCAAACCAAAATGATGCAGACTATCATTTTCTGCTATTAGATCCTTCCAAAATACATACGTCTCTGAATATTTCCATCGCGTTTACACCACCATCCATGACGTTCCTGATGCTGGTACGAAACGATGGAAATTCCATGATTCTTCCACTGGAAGAGCACACACTTTGCAGCAGTATCATGGACTTCATCCAGACGCTGCCAGAATACGGATATGTATGCAGTGTGGAAGAGACGAACCGCTATCTTCAGGAAGAAATCGAGCAACTAAAAAAACAGTTATAATCTGCTGTATGAAAAAAGAGGGCAACCTGCCCTCTTCTTTATTTACCACAGATCTGCCCGGTCACGGATGGAATCTGCCTCCGTGATCTGACGGATCACCTTGCACGGGTTTCCCACTGCCAGGGAATGTGGCGGAATATCCTTTGTCACCACACTGCCTGCACCGATCACACAGCCTTCGCCGATCGTCACACCACCGGTCACTACTACATTACTTGCGAGCCAGCAGTTATCTCCGATCGTAATCGGCTTTGCGTACTCATCATCGTATGCCGTACCATCCGGCTTGAACTTGATGTTACGCTCCTGATAACGAAACGGATGCATCGGTGTCACAAGCGATACATTCGGCCCGATGAACACGTTATTGCCGATATGCACCGGACAGGTATCTAACACCGTGAAATTAAAGTTCGCAAACGTATTTTCACCGATCGTCGTAAATTCCCCATAGTCAAAATAGATCGGTCCCTGCAGATACACGCCCTTCGCGCAATCAGGGATCAGGTCACGCATCATCTGCTCCCGCGCTTTCTCCTCGGTGTCTGCAGTCTGGTTATAGGTCTGACACAGCTTATGTGCCTTCGTACGGATGGCAAGTAACGTCTCATCCGATGGATCGTAGATCTTACCTGCCAGCATCTTTTCCTGTTCTGTCATAATATTTTCCTCCTGTAGTTGATAGCAGCCGGTCATTGCCTGTATGCATTTTCGCGATTATTGTTCTGGCTCTTACTCATTTATAGCATAGTAATACACACCCCATCAAAAAAGCAACTACATATCATGCGTTTTTTAACATGCATTTTACTTTTTCTGCGTTATAGGGTATAGTAGGTGTTGGTTTTATTAAAAGGTATTATTAAAAATAAAAAGAGAGAGAGAATATTTATGAACAAGCGAGAGTCTTTTACAAACCGTCTCGGATTTATCCTTGCCTGCATCGGTTCTGCCGTCGGCATGGGCAATATCTGGATGTTCCCGACACGTGTATCCTTATATGGAGGCGGTTCCTACCTTATCCCGTATTTTATCTTTGTTGTATTGATCGCATCGACCGGTGTCATCGGGGAGATGAGCTTCGGCCGTGGCACGCGATCCGGTCCGATTGACGCCTTTGGTGCCGCCTGCGAATCTCGCGGCAAACGTAAGGTCGGCGAAGCACTCGGCTTTATCCCAGTGCTTGGTTCTCTTGCTATGGCGATCGGTTATACTGTCGTCATGGGATGGATTCTGAAATATATGATCGGAACATTTACCGGAAGCACACTTGCCCCGGACAGCATCGATTCCTTTGCTGCGTCCTTTGGCAGTATGGCTTCTGCCTTCGGCAATAATCTGTGGCAGATCATCGCACTTGTAGTTGCAGTAGTGATCTTGATGTTTGGTGTTGGAAATGGTATCGAGAAAGCAAATAAAATCATGATGCCGGTATTCTTCCTGCTGTTTTTGATCCTTGCGATCTACACTGCCTGCCAGCCGGGCGCCATCGACGGCTATAAGTACATCTTCCGCGTCGAGCCTTCTGCTCTGGCAAAGCCGGAGACATGGATCTTCGCTTTGGGGCAGGCATTTTTCTCCCTGTCTGTTGCCGGAAACGGAACGTTGATCTATGGTTCGTATCTGCCGGATAACGAGGATATTCCTGCTTCCGCCGGTCGTGTTGCCTTGTTCGACACGATTGCCGCGATACTTGCCGCACTCGTGATCATCCCTGCCATGGCTACAACCGGTGCACAGCTTGACCAGGGTGGTCCGGGACTGATGTTTATCTTCCTGCCTAGCTTATTTAAGTCTATGCCGGGCGGACACATCGTAGCGATCATCTTCTTCGTGGCAGTCTTCTTCGCAGGACTTTCGTCTCTGCTTAACTTATACGAAGCACCAATCGCAACCGTACAGGAAAAGCTTCATTTAAACCGCAAGCTTTCCTGTCTTCTCATCGGTGTCATCGGCGTGATCGTGTCCATCTGTATTCAGGGAATCGTATCCGACTGGATGGATATTCTGTCCATCTATATCTGCCCGCTTGGTGCAGGTCTCGCCGGTATCATGTTCTTCTGGGTATACGGTAAGAACTATGTCGAGGAGCAGGTCAACCTTGGCCGCGACAAAAAATTTACAGACAAGTATGTACCTGTCTGTAAATATCTGTACTGCCCGATCTGTATCCTTGTGCTGATCCTTGGTATCGCACTGGGGGGGATTGGTTAATCTGCTTCCATCGCAAGCTCGGTCTGTCGTGTGAGTTCTGCATCACTGATAATTGTAATTCGTCCCTCGTCGTACTGTTCCTGTACCCAATCGTACACACGGCGCACGAGGGGCGATTTTTTATCGACAGGCGACATGCCTTTCTTCTTGCGGTACTGGTTGATCCAGTAGCCGACACCGGCAATGCCGGATGTGGAGTTTACTGAAACCTTTGGTGGGCGGTCGAGCAGCGTGTCGGTGTCGAAGATATTGTAAATCTCATGGTTCTTGAGCATACCATCGGCATGGATACCCGCTCTTGTCAGGTTGAAGTTCTCGCCGACAAATGGTGTCATCGGAGGAATCTCATAGCCGGTTTCTTTGCTGATATAGTCCGCAATCTCTGTGATCACTTTCGTATTCATCCCATTTAAGTGTCCGCGCAGGGACGCATATTCAAATACCATCGCTTCGAGCGGTACATTTCCGGTACGTTCCCCGATGCCAAGCAGCGAACAGTTGACGGCACTTGCACCATACATCCAGGCGGTTGTTGCATTTACGACGCCCTTATAGAAATCGTTGTGTCCATGCCACTCCAGCATCTCGGATGGCACACCGGAATAATGCTGCAAGCCATAGATGATACCGGACACGCTTCGCGGTAAGGATGCGCCCGGATATGGCACGCCGAATCCCATCGTGTCACAGGCACGGATTTTGATCGGTACACCGCTTTGCTCGGACATTTCCATCAGACGGTTTGCAAACGGAACGACAAATCCATAGAAATCCGCGCGCGTGATATCCTCAAAATGGCATCTTGGACGGAGTCCTGCTTCGATGCAGTCTGACACGATCCCAAGGTATTTGTCTAATGCCTGCTTTCTTGTCAGTCCCATCTTGTGGAAGATATGGTAATCCGAACAGCTCACAAGCACGCCCGTCTCCTTGACACCAATGGATTTTACCATCTCGAAATCTTTCTTATTCGCACGAATCCATGTCGTAATCTCCGGGAACTCATAGCCTAACTCCATACATTTCTCAAGTGCCTTGCGGTCCTTCTCCGAATACACAAAGAACTCGGTCTGACGGATCATGCCGTTCGGACCGCCAAGCTCATGCAGGAGTTTATAGATGTGTACCATCTGTTCCATTGTGTACGGAGCACGCGACTGCTGTCCGTCACGAAATGTCGTATCCGTGATGAAGATATCTTCCGGCATATTCTCAGGTACCCGGCGATAGTTAAATGCGATCTTCGGCGTCTCAGTATACGGGAACATCTCTCGGAAAAGCTCCGGGGATTCCACGTCCTGTAACTGATAGCTGTATGGATCCAGTTCCAATTTGTTTGTCTTGTTGCTTAGTCTGATTTCCTGCATATGCCGTCCTCCATCCTTCGGATGTTTCATCCAATTTTGTTGCACTCATTATAAACACATGCTATATTATATGTAAAATGGATAATTTTGATAGTAATAATCGAATTTACGAATAATAGGAGATTTTTATGGATATCGAAGCATTGAATACATTTCTGATACTTGCCAATACGAAGAACTATACGCGCACCGCCGCGCAGCTTTTTGTCGCCCAGTCCACCGTGACAAACCGTATTCACGAACTGGAAAAAGAGTTGAATATCGCACTCTTCACGCGCAACAACCGCAGCGTCGAGCTGACAGCGGAAGGGGAACAGTTCAAGGACTATGCGGAGAAAGTCATCACACTGACAAATGCATCACTCTCCGAAATCAGTTCCTTACACAAATACGCAAACCACTTGCGCATCGGTTGCTCTGATTCGATCTACGAAGGACATCTGGCGCCGATCATCTTAGAGCATCAAAGACAGTTTCCAAACGACGCCCTGAAGATCACGATTGGTCTTTCCAACCTACTGATGGAACAACTGCAGAACGATATCTTCGATGTGATCTTCACCTATCTTCCTATGAAAAAATCATCCTATCACTGCGAGGTTTACAAGCAGGATAAGATGATTTTAGTGACCGATTATTATAATACGATGTATGCGCGCGGTATCACGAAGCAGGCGTTGATTGCCGAGAATTATCTGATGTGCAACTTCGCCCTGCAGGATGTCGGACAGTTCATCCGAAACTTATTTCCGCGCTATCATCAGTTTTCTCTGGAAATTGATGACTGTTCCAAGATCATTCCCTTTTTGCTCGGCTCGGAAAGCTACACGTTCCTGCCCGCGGATACCGCTCGTCCATTCTTAGAAGCGGGCAAGCTCCGCGTCATCCCACTGCTGGACTTGGAAACACCGGTCATCAACAGCTACATGATCTGCAAGAACAGTAAGCGGGAACTGTGCCAGTCGATTTTTATGTGATTCCATGTCACCACGCGAAAACGTGGTGACATGCGTACGCATCAGCGTGCTTCATCTTACTATAAACGAATGGTCACTTCAAACACATCATTCTCCATCCGAATCTCCCCGGTATAGCCGCAGGCATCTAAGAATCGCCGCACAATGCCAAGCCCCATGCCGCCGCCATTTCTGCCGGTTCTCACATCGTCTCCTTTCTTGGTCGGATTCCACAGTTCCTCCGGCGTACAGTCCGGGATATGTGCCGCCTGATTCCGCACAACTACGGAATCTTTGTCAATCCGAATCAGTACCTCCGTCTCCGGCTTTGCGTATTTGACTGCGTTCGTCACCAGATTATCCGCGATATAACCAAACATCTTCGCATCCGTCTGCAACTTCACATCTCCATCAATTGCGATCTTCAGCTTATTTTTGTCGATCAGGTCCTGATATTGCGCAGCTTTCTTCTCGAATATCTCCCGAATGGAAACCGCGGATTTTTCACTTTTATCCGCCTCCTGATCCTTCAGATAACAGATCATATTCGTAATCATCAAGTTCATATATGAGACATTTGACAGGATTTCGTCCCGGTAATGCCTGCCCTCTTCTGCTTCGATCAACTGTCCCATATTCTCCGCATATCCGCCGATTGCCATCAGTGGTCCACGGATGTCGTGTGCGATGGCGAGCATTAACTCTTCATTTTGCGCTTTACTAAGCAGCTTTGATTTCTTGCGCCGACAACCAATCAGCAGCAATAACACCGAACCAAGCAGCAAGATCAGACAACCATAAGCTCCAACAACTAAAATACGAAACATCTGCGGATACCATGTATAGGGATTCGCATACATTGCCGACAGAACAACATATCCTTTTCCTGTCCCATTGTATACACGCTGACCATACATCAGATAATTTCCACGTAACCTTCCATACAGAGTCTCATTATGTATTCCTTCTGATATTGCTCCAATGGAACCACTCTCTGTTTCTGACTCGCCTGCAGTATTATATAACTGGACTTGAAAATATGGTTTATTCGTACCGGAAATCATCTCCATTCGTTCATCTACAAATTTCTGGAGTTTATCATCTGCCTTCTGATTTTGGTTTTCATAGATCAGTTCTCCCGTACCAAGTTCATATACCCGCGTCAAAAAGGAAAATCCATCTGGATCCTCTTCTCTGTCTGTGATTTCAATTTTGTTTTCTATTAATTTCTCTCTTGCTTCAAGCAATCCCGGATCCGATAACGCACTGATTATATAGTCCTGCACAGAAGTCCGCGCATCCGTAAAGTAATTTCCAATCTCAACATTTGCTTTTCCGCGCACCCACAAGCTTACCGCCATAAATGCCACCAATGCCACTGCATTGACCAACACTACTTTCCAGATCAGATTCCAGCGATACTTCCGCATTTCCCGCTTCCATCTGCCAGTCAGTTTCTTCTTTTTTCCTTCCATATGTTACGCCCCTTTCTTCGGTAACGTCTCCTCGATCTTGTAACCTTTTCCAACTACCGTCCTAATACATCTTCCTGCGCTGCCAAGATGTTTTCGCAGCTTTCTTACATGGTTATCCACGCACCGGTCTGTGCCCTCATAATCATATCCCCAGATTCCAATTAACAACCGCTCCCGAAGCAATACTGTGTCTTTATTTTCAAGCAGCATCCGGAGCAGAGCGAATTCCTTCGGTGACAGATCTATCTCTTTCCCTTCTACAGTCACACGATATTTCAGCACATTCATGCGGATGGCGTCGCACACCAGCTCATCCTCGCGTATCGTACCCTTCGCGCGCTTCATAATCGCCAGACATTTCGCATATAAGACAGACAGGGAAAATGGCTTCACCATATAATCATCGCACCCGGTCGCGTATCCCTGCATCATGTCCTGCTCCGTGTCCTTCGCCGTCAGGAAGATGATCGGCACAACACTCCGTCTGCGCATATAACGACATAGCTCCAGTCCATTCATCCCCGGAAGCATAATGTCAAGAAGCACAAGATCAAATTCGTTTTCATAGAATTTTTCCAATCCCAGCTCTCCATCCTGTGCGGTTTCCACCTGAATCGTTCCCTTGCTCTCGCGTGCAAAGAAATCCTGCACAACCTCGCAGATCTGTATATCATCCTCTATCATCAAAAATCTGTACATGCATTTCCTCCTTTCAATTGGAGCTTATCATCACCAAATGACTTTTATATGTTCATTTCTGTTTTTTCCATTGTATCACATGCCACCACGCATCAGCGTGCTTCATTTTATCATATTGCCTGATGGATCCATACATTTTTCGTGGGTCCCCTTTTATTTCCATTATTGGGGAGTTTTGCGCCATTTCACATTTTCTCTCCAACCCACATTGATTGATTGCAAGCTTTTATGGTAAAATAGATAAACTACAAACTAAATTAGACAGGTATGGTACATTTATGAAAAAAGAACAAACTCGAACATCGTTCAAAAGCCGCTGGGGATTTATTCTTGCATCGGTCGGTTCCGCAGTCGGCATGGCAAATGTCTGGGGATTTCCAAATAAAATGGGAAGCAATGGCGGTGGTGCCTTTCTTCTCATCTATTTACTATTTATATTTTTGTTTAGCTACGTTGGACTTCCGGCGGAGTTTGCGATCGGACGCTGGTCGCACACTGGAACGCTCGGTTCCTATGAAAATGCATGGCGTTCACGAAATGAAAAAAACGCGCCTGTCGGGCGTGCACTTGGCTGGCTGCCACTCGCAGGTTCCCTTTGCATCGCGATTGGCTACTCCATCATCGTCGCCTATGTATTAAAAGCGTTTGTTGATTCTGCATCTGGTCTTTTGATGCAGGTCAATACTTCCGAATGGTTCGAATCGTTCTCCATGACGGATTTCTCGGTTGTACCATTCCATATTATTGTTATCATTGGTACTTTGCTTACATTGTTGCTTGGTGCCAGCAGCATCGAGAAAAGCAACAAAGTAATGATGCCGCTTTTCTTCCTGATCTTCGTCGTAATTGCTGTGCGCGTGGCTCTGCTGCCCGGTTCTGCAAGCGGGTATGAATTCATGTTTATCCCAAGATGGGAAGCCTTGAAAGATCCGACTGTCTGGATCACTGCGATGGGACAGGCGTTCTTCTCCCTGTCTGTAACTGGAAGTGGTATGATCGCATATGGATCCTACTTAGACCGGAAAGAAGACGTCATCGCAGTGTCGAGACATACCGCGATTTTCGATACGATCGCTGCCTTGGTTGCCGCGCTTGTGATCATCCCGGCATGTTTCTCCTACAATGTCAGTGTGGACGCAGGGCCAAGCCTGCTCTTTATCACATTGCCATCGATCCTGCAGGATATTCCGCTTGGACAGGTCTTTGCGATCATCCTGTATGCAGCAATGATCTTTGCCGGTGTGAGTTCCCTGCAAAACATGTTCGAAGCCGTTGCTGAATCCCTTCTGCACCGCTTTCCAAAGCTGCGTCGTACCGTCGCACTCGGCATTATCTGCGTGATCTGCCTTGGTGCCGGAATCGGCATGGAAGCCATCACACGCTGGGGTACATGGATGGATCTCGTCTCCATCTACATCATCCCAATCGGTGCAACGCTTGGTGCAATCTCCTGGTTCTGGATTATGAAGAAAAAAGATTTATTTGCAGCGATCAATGAAGGCGGCAGGAAACCACGCGGGAAGCTGTGGTATTTCCTTGGGCGGTACCTGTATGTGCCAATCGCGATCATTCTGTGCGTGATTGCGCTCGCAATGAAAGTGGCGTTTTAAATGAACCGAGCGAGCTAATACATACTCAATATACAAAACAATGTCATCTCGCCTATCGGCTTGAAGAACACTAACCGTCATATAGAAATTTATATTGGCATAGTTTCTGCATAACGGATAATTGCACAGAAAACGGATGATTGCACAATGTCAACCATCCGTTTTCTGTTTTATAATAGCTTACGCCATGCCATTTGCAGTTTTATATTTGTAGATCATCTCCGCATGGTTCTGCTCTTCGATCTGGATATCTGCCAGTAGCTTCCGAAGCGCGGTATTCGCAAATGCAAACACATCGGTATTATATTCACCGGACACCAGCTTCTCTGTTCCGATACAATCCGTTGCCAGAAATGCATCATGCTTTTTATCCTCAGAATTATCCAATGTACCATACGTTACCTTCGGCTCATAGTCTTTTCCCTGCGTATCGTTACAATCGCATGCCGGAACAGAACCATCTAACACTTGCTGTAATGTATCGTAATGCTTCTGCTCTTCCTTCTGAATTGTCTCAAACAGGCTTTTCAACTCCGGATCTTTCGCCTGCGCTGCGTATTTTCCATACTTTTCCACACAACTCTGCTCCTGCGTCTGCAAATCCTGAATCAGGGTACGTTCTTTCTCTTTTAATTCCATTGCTTTGACTCCTTTGATTTTGTCATATTTTTATCGCAATGGTATTATTGACAGATATGTTCTGTTTTATGCTTTTCTCTACATCATACTATAAAACAAGCTGAAATCCATAACAATTTTTAGCAAATCCATAATGTTCATAAAAGCCATGTGCCTCCACACGTGGCAGCCCGGAATCCAATATCAATGCTTTACAATCTTTCTCTTTTGATTTTTCTTTTACATAATCCAACAAAAACGTTCCATACCCTTTTCCACGATCTTCTTTGTTCGTGATCAGACTTGCCACATAACAGGTACACCCCGTCATCCAAAAAGTTTCAAAATAGCTTCCATGACACAATCCATGATAATTTCCTGCGTCATCTAATGCAAAAAACACAAAACTATTTGCATCTGCAAGCACTTTCTCATAGACCTTTTTCGTTTCTTCATAGTCATATGTGTTAAATGTCCAAAGCTTCTCAAAATAAGAAAATGCAATATCATAATCTTCCATTGTTGCAGCTTTTATCCGCATAAGCAATCACACTCCTCTTTCACTGATATTTTCCCTAACTTATATCATCTTCCAAGGATATGCAACAGACATTCTACAGAATCTTTCAAATAAAAATATAAAGGCACTTTCGTTTTTATATTTAACCAAAAGCGCCTTTATTCGTTCTATTGTAATTAGAAATTGCCGCCGTTCCAGCCCCAGTTCGCAACCGCCTGATACTTCACATACACATGATCCGGTGCAATTCCGAGCACATCTTCAAATATCCGGCATATCTCGCCAGTCAGCTTAGAAAATGCGGACGGATTCTCGCTTCCGTATACACTTACCTCCACCATCGCCATCGGCTGATCATTGGAACCCCGGAAATACAACTTATACTCCGGCTCAAAGCCAACCATAAGCCAGCTCTCCGACTTCCCCGGAATCGCTGTAATCGTCTGTCCCAGTCTTGACTTGATTTCCTGCTCCTGATCCTCACTCAGTGCTACACTGATTTTTGAATTGATAAATGGCATTTGTTTGTCCTCCTCTTATTCGTCCTCATCCGGTATTCCCGTATGAAGAAATTCATTCCACTTCGTATTGATCTCTTCCAGTTCCTTCTTCTCCATGATTCGGTTCCGGTCATCCAGAATCGCCAGCATCTCATCCGCCACGTCCTCCAGTCTTGGATTCGAATACCGATACAGATATCCCATCATCCGTGTCGCCGTAAAATCCGTATTCAGATTCTTCGTCACAATGTCTGCAAATTCCTCTGGGTATCCAAGACGAAGCATGATGTTATAAAGTTGTATGCTCTGTGGAGATTTTGGGTTCATTGTATGTTATAGTCCTTTCCGTACTTTGTCAATTAGTTTGTTGCTATATTAACTTTTCCTTCCACTCCGCTTCCTTAAATCCAACCAGCACCTTATCTTCATCCACAACCAATGGTCGTTTCACCAACATACCATTCGTCGCAAGAAGCTTAATCTGTTCATCCTCGCTCATCGTTGGAAGCTTGTCTTTCAACTTCATTTCCTTGTAAAGCATACCACTCGTATTGAAAAACTTCTTAAGCGGTAATCCACTTCTCTCATACCACGTTCTTAACTCATTCTCCGAAGGATTTGCCTCGACGATATGACGCTCAGTATATTCAATCTTATTTTCATCCAACCACTTCTTCGCCTTCTGACAAGTGGAACATTTGGGGTAACATATAAACTCCATTGTGCATCTCCTTTTCTATGTACATATCCATAACTTCTCAGTCCCTAACATCTTTTCACACTTCATTCTATCAACTTTATACTATCGCACAAACCGTAACTTGCCCTTACTTTCCCATGTAATTTCACTCACCTGGTATGGCGTCTCACCATCCATATGTATCCACTGCGGTGTCTCCGTCACCAGACGCATCTTCTTACACCTGTGATTCGTAATGTCCTTAAACAACAAATGTTTTTTGAAATAAACAAGCACAACTGCCAGAAGGAGCTTCAACCTTGACATGCATTTCACTAGGCAGACATCCAATCTTCCATCTGTCGGATCTGCGTTTGGGCAAAATGGGATTCCACCACCTTCATACATATGATTCATCCCAACGACGAAGAACAGCTCCGGAAGCTTCATCACCGACGCATCGTCCAGGTATAATTTTGCGCGTACCGTTTTCTTTTCAAATATCTGCTTAACGCCGATCAGCACATACACCAATTTACCAAGATGAATCTTATTTAACACCATTTTCAGTCGGCTCCGGCTGACCTCTTCGCAGATATTGGCATCGTAACCGACGCCCGAGCTGATCAGGAATCGTTTTTTCCGGACTGCGCTATCCCGACACGCATCCATGTCATCCCCGTCGACTCCACGCTGTCTACTATCCATGCGTGCATCTCCGGTTCCACTCTGTCTACAATCCATGCGCGTATCTCCGGTTCCATCCACCCGCACTGTCACTTCGCCGTAATCAAGCGCAATCTCCTCCGGCTGCTCAAGCAAATGCATAATCGCCCGCTCCACATTCTTTTCGAGATGCATATTTCTGGCGAAATCATTTCCCGAACCGGTCTGAATGCAGGAGACCTTCGTGTGATCGAAATCCCAAATCCCGTTTAAGACTTCATTTAACGTTCCATCGCCACCGACCACGAGTATGTTTACTTCATTGCCATCCGCAGTCAGTCCCCATACAACCTGCGTCGCTTCCCCTGCGTTTTGCAGCATATGTACTTCATATGTCACATTTCTACGATTCAGAATCGTCTTTATCTCCTCCCATGCTTCCATCCCCTTTCCGGAAGAGGAAGTTGGATTTACTATTACCTGATACATACCTTTATACCTTTATACCTTTATACCTTTATAACCCATCAATTGTAACACATAGCCAGATGCACCCGCATCCCCGCTATCTTTCGATAGTGGGCACATACGCATGCACCTTGTACGAGAGCTTCGTACGTCCGCCACGGTAGCAGTTTTCTACCACCAGCGTGTAACGGGCGCCCTCGAAGATGACGTAATTCCGGTCATTATTCTTGGTGAAGGACACCGTCACCCGCTCCTTCCAGAGCTCCGCCGGAAGCTGCTTCATCAGCACATCCTCCGCGTAGTCGATCACGAGATCCTCGAAATCGTACTGCCGCTCCCGCTTGTTCTCCACATAGTAGAGATACAGCTTTCGGACATAGCACTCAGAGACTGCCTCCGCCTGCGCGAAGTAGCTTCCGAGCATCATGTAGACCGCATAGTCAAACGCGTTCTGGTTTCTTGCGAACTTGTCAATTGTTGTTTTTGTATTCATCATACATACCTCCTTGGAAAAAAACAATAAAAATTTGCATAAAAATAGGCAGACTTGTAGCGCTGTCTATTCCACGTACTAATCTGCTTTTATCATTCTATTCATTTATCCAAGGAAACACGTTGGTTTCCCAAACTGTTGCGAGTATACCACACGATTTTTCGTGACACAAGCACTTTCTTTCATTTTTTATTAAACAAATAGTTTAATTTATTCCGCGCATATGCACGAACCCATTTGCCTGCAGGATGGAGAAGAACACCACCACCTGGGACAGCATATCGCCCTGCGCTTCCGGGAACTGCTGTTCCAGCCCATCCGAGATCTCACCCACGGTTTTCTCCCCGTCAATCTGTTTCCAGACGGCGGTTCCATATACATCGAGCGTAATATAGCTAACTCTCGGCTTATGAAACACGCGTTGCGTAAATGCATACAGGATTCCCTTGTGTTCGACCGCAAGAACCGCCTTCCCTGCCTCTTCCTTCCACGGGCAAAGCGATGACCGGACCGGAATCTGATCCAGATAATTTTGCTTTCGACATGTGCGCATTATCGTTTCCTCCTATCTCCGGATGTCTGCAAGAGTATAAGACACACAAGCAGCACAAATGCGATCACGCCCCCTGTCTTCCCAGCTGCAATCCCCCTCGCGGACAGATCGATCCGATCCGCAATTCCAGCCACCGCGAGCACTGCCAGCAAGATTCCGATCAATCCCTCCCCGGCGATCATGCCGGAGGAAAACAGAATGCCATCTTCCACGGAGAATTTTCTTCTTTTCTCGTGCCAGAGCCGGATCAGACCGCCCACCATGATCGGTGTGGACAGATAAATCGGAAGATATAATCCGATGGCAAAAGGCAGTACGGGTATCCCAAGGATCTCCACCATCACTGCGATGAATACACCGACAAAGATCAGCGTCCACGGAAGATTTCCGCCCATGACACCTTCCACGACCATCTTCATCAAGGTTGCCTGTGGTGCCGGTAATTCCGGCGAACCGAATTTCCATGCGGCATGAAGGAGATACAGGACACCGCCGATTGCAAGTCCGGAGACAACCGCACCAATCAATTCGCCCACCTGCTGCCGCACCGGTGTCGCCCCTACGATATAACCGGTCTTCAGATCCTGCGATGTGTCCCCCGCCATCGCCGCAATGATGCAGATGACCGTTCCGATCGCAATCGCAGTTGTCATACCCGCGATGCCTGTATTTCCCGTTGATTTCAACACGATGGACGCAAGCAGAAGCGTCGCGATCGCCATGCCGGATACCGGGTTGTTCGACGAACCGACGAGTCCCACCATACGCGCACTCACGGTCGCAAAGAAGAATCCGAAACAAAACGATCAGACACGCAGACAGCAGAGTGACCGGAATCGACGGAAGCCGCCAGAGAACAAGCATGACCGCAAGGATTCCGAACAGCACGTATTTCATCGGAAGCTCCTGTTCCGTGCGCTTTGTCCCTCCGGTTTTCCCGTAACCGCGGACGGCACTGCGGAAGGTCGACAGAATCAACGGAAATGCTTTGATCAGACTAAGGATACCTCCTGCTGCCACGGCACCTGCACCGATATAGCGCACATAGCTGCCCCAGAGAGTTCCCGGTGACAATGTGCGAATCGCCTGTACCGCCGGGAATAACACCGTGTCCCCTCCGACTAATACGAACACCGGCATGATAACGAACCACCCGAGCACGGCACCGCCAAGCAGATATGAGGATACCCGCGCGCCGCATATATAGCCGACACCCACAAGTGCAGGGAGCACGTCCGCTCCGATCGCGGATCCTTTATACGCCGGAATCTCCCAGCTGACCTCGCTTGGGAAAATCCTGCATCCGTCCGCGAGGAATTTGTACAAAGCAGCAATTCCAAGTCCGCGGAATACTTTCTTCGATTTGTCACCCTCCGCTTCTCCGGCACGCAGAACCTCAGAACACGCCGTTCCCTCCGGAAACGGAAGCACACCATGTTCCTCCACGATCAACGCCCGGCGCAACGGAACCATAAAAAGAACTCCCAGCACGCCTCCACTGATTGCAAGTATCGCAATCGTGGCAAAGGACGGAACAGCGATTGCGCTGCTCTCCTCTGCCCACATGAAGAGTGCCGGAAGTGTAAATATTCCTCCCGCTGCGAGCGATTCCCCTGCAGAACCGATTGTCTGCACCATGTTGTTCTCCAGGATGGACTTGCGTTTCAGGAGAATACGCAGAACGCCCATCGAGATCACAGCCGCCGGAATCGACGCGGAGACCGTCATTCCAACGCGCAGGCCCAGGTACGCATTTGCCCCACCGAACACAACGGCAAGCAGGATTCCCAGCACCACCGAGGTCACTGTGAATTCCGGTACTACCTTATCGCTTGGAATATATGGTCGAAATGTCTCTTTTTCACTTGTCTGTTTCATGGCAAACTCCTCATCATTTTATGAGAGGTAGTTTGCACCGTTTAGTATGTTTTATTCGCGCCAAATAACGCCTATCTTATCTGCCTATATAGGCACTATTGTTTATAGTCACAACATTCTGATAATTATTTGCAGGTGCTGACTCGCCTTTCTTCACAAGTACGATCTGAATTGCTTCCAGACGTTTGCCCATTCCCGATGTACCTGCCGGAGCTCCGTTTGACGCCCAATTAAGCCAACCATAGCTTTGCGCATGCACCCTGTAATAAATATCATAGTGCTGTGCCATCTCACCTGTCAGCTCAATTTTAATTGCTTCAAGACGCTTTGCCTGTCCGCTTGTACCTGCCATCGCGCCATTTTCTTTCCAGCCCTGTGACCATCCGTAAGTCTGGATATGTGTGGAATAACGAATTCCTCCTGCATAATCACAGTTTGTAAGCTTAATGTTAATGCCTTCGAGACGTTTTGCTTTTCCGCTTGTTCCACTTACCTGGCCATTCAGCATCCAATTCTGCCATCCAAAGGTCTGAACATGCGTCTTATACATAACATTCGGCGTTGTTTCACTACCAGGAATATTGATTGCCACTGCCTGTCCAACAAACGCACTTGTATTTTTTGCATATGAAGAAGCATCTACACCAGCATATTTAAGTCCCGGTGCCTGTTCTCCCTTCTTCACAACCACAATCTGAATACCTTCCAGTCGCTTTGCCTGTCCGCTTGTTCCTGCCGGTGCTCCGTTTGACGCCCATGCAAGCCATCCATAGCTCTGTGCATGCACCCGATAATACACATCATACTTAGAAGCATCTGCACCTGTCAGACGGATCTTAATTGCTTCGAGTCTCTTTGCCTCTCCGCTTGTTCCATTCAGTTCTCCATTTGCAGACCATGGAAGCCATCCATAGCTCTGACAATGGGTACTGTACTGAATCCCAAGATTCTTGTTTCCTTCTACTTTAACCCAGATATTTTCAAGCCGTTTCGCCATACCTGAGGTTCCTGCCATCTCGCCATTCTTCTTCACGCCCTGCGCGTCTCCAATTGTCTGAATGTGCGTATGATAAGAAGCTGTTACATCCGGTGTTGGTTCCGGTGTTGGAGTTGGTTCCGGTTTCGGATCCTGCTTTGCCGGTTCAACCGGAATCTTCACAGTCACTTTACACGTCTTCTTCAAATCCGCATTTGCTTTTGAAGTAACTGTGATGATTGCCTCGCCATTTGCAACTGCTGTCACCTTACCGGTTTCATCTACAGTTGCCACATTTGTATTGTCTGATGCCCATGTAACGTCCTTTTCCATTGCGTCTTCCGGAAGCACAGTTGCTTGTAACTGCAAGGTTTCTCCCGCCTCCGTAAATGTTGCCTCTGTCTTGTCAAGCGTCACGGATGTCGCGTTAACAGTATCGTAATAACCAATACAAACGGTAGAGAATGTGCGCTTCGTAATTTTAAGCTTAGTATCAAAGACGATAGATAACGGCTTAGTAGTTGCAACGCCGTTAATCATATCAACCATAAAATAATGTCTAGTTACAGCTTTCGTGTCCTTGAGAAGATCACGCTCAGGAAGTTTAACATATGCACTGATTGGAGTTTCAACATCCGTCAGGCGTTCAACCTTCGTTACTTTATCTGTTGCATCTGCCATCGTCAAAAATGCAGACATATCCAAAGTCATAATCTCTGTGACTGCCGATGCCGGAAGCTTAGCAATCTCTGCAGCAATTTTCTCTTTATCATCTGCCGGGATCATGCTATCATCAAGTTTTGTTACATATAAGGAAAGCTTTGCATCTGCCCCTTCTCGTACAGCAGAAATATCTCCTGTTTTCTTGATTACTTCGCGAACTGTACCAAAATTAAATGTATTATTATCAATCTTGATATCTGTGTCGTTCTGTGGAGGAAGCTCTGTATCAAGCAGCAAATTACCTGATTTTTCACTCTCTTCATCATAATATGCACTTGATCCCCTTATTCCTTGCTCAGCATTTGCAGCCACCTCAACTGCAACACTATCCTTAATATCCGGATCATCTGCCATGGACGCTGTAATCATAACTACGCCATTTGCAACCGGCGTAACATTACCATATTCATCAACCTTTGCAACACGTTCATCCGATGAAGACCATTGGATTACTGCAGAATCAGGTGTAACATCTGCTATAAATGTTTCTGGAGATGACAAATCCGTAATCTTCTGTTCATACTGTGTAATCCCGATTTGTTTCTCTTGTTCCTCAAAATCAAAATACAAAGATACCAATTCTGCATTTGCAATATTTGTCGTATCAATTTTTAATATATAAGAATCCTCAGCTTCTGAATATGTTAAACTATACCCTGCCGGTAATACTTTTCCAAGCACACACTCTGTTTCTCCAATGTTAATCTGCTCCAGCGTAGAAGGCAGTTTGAACAAAACCTTTTTTACTGCATCCTTATCAAATCTTACTCTGGTAAGCCCATAAGCCGTACGTTCCTTTTTGTTCTCGTCCGAAACCGCTGGTGTTACCTCCACCCCTATATTATCCGAAGTAGAATACTGAATCATAAATTGCGAATACTCCGGATTGAATGTGTTAAACTGCTTTTCTTCCTCCGTCCAGAAGACCTGAATTGCCAGACCTTCTTTGCTTGTCGGCGTATAAGTCCATGTTATCGTACCATCCGAATTTGTTTCAATTGTACCAGCATTCTCATCTTCATTCACCCGTACCGAAATCTTAAGATTTTCACCAGAAATATCTGCTGGCGGCTCGAAGGTTAATACAATCGTTTTAAAACCATCCACTTTACTAAAATTACATTTCTTATGTTCTCCATTTTCATCTCTCAGAGGACATTCAACGCCATCAACCGTACACGAAACATTTGCTGCCCCATCGTATGTATCATAATCGACATCAAACGTATTATTGCCCGGCCAGTGTTCTCCCTCAAACATAAAATCAAGCCATTTTATCTTCTCATTATTATCCTTCGCGTTTAGCTTATCTATGTCAAACGTTACAGTATAACAATTGCTTTCGCTATCATATGTATACTGCACTTCGCTATCGCCAGACAGCTCATCAACCGGATGTTCTTCCCCCAGATAAAAAATGCTGGTCAAATTCTCATTACTATCTTCCGGTGTTAATTGGAAGGATACCTCTTTCACGGAATCAGCAAATTTCACTCTGGTTATTCCGTACGCCTCACGATCTTTTCTAGCAGCATCTTCAACGACCGGATCCACAGTAACCGTCACACGATCCGGATTGTGATATTCAAGAATATATCCATTTTCATCTGGTGCAAAATCATCAAATTCTTTTTCTTCTTGCGTCCAAAATACCCGAATCCACAGCCCGTCATCGCTTGTTGATTCTTCCGCACTTGGCGTATAAGACCAAGTTGTTGTACCATCATTTGTCGCCAGGTTGCCATCCGTTCTACCGTTTACGAAAACTGAAATTTTTTTAGTTTCTCCAAAAGTCTCCTTTGGCGGTGTAAGCGTTAATTTAATCGTCTGTATCTCGTCAGCAACCACGAATGACGGTTCAATATGACTATCGTCCTCGTTCCTTAAGTCACAAGATGTTTCGTTATTGTTCCCGTCAACAAGTACACAAGTAACTGCTGCTTCAGAATCCGGACTATAGTCTACATCAAATCTACCTACTCTGCTTTCGCCATCGTTACCTTCTCCATCCGACGTCGAGCCCTCTGATGTTCCCTCGTCTCCTTCTTCCGCTCTTGATACCAGATTATTCCCCGGCATCATAGTAAACATCATCGCAAACGCGATGATACACGCAAAAATGCGTTTCCATGTGTTTTTCTTCATCTGCATGCCCTCCTTCTCCATTTCTTGCTATACATATGCCTTCTCAGGTACGAATACCATTTACATTTTACCAATTTCTCTCAATTCCAGTCAAGTGAACATATGTCTCAAAATTTAAAAAAACGGCTTTTTCAAGCCGTTTCCAACACATTTTTGTTCATTTTGTATACTGCAAAACCGTATTTGCGGTTTTGTGAAATCGTATCGGCTTCTCTTAGACGCCTGTACGATTCGCACCAAATAACGCCATCACACCATTTACCACAAGCAGCACGCCGGTTACAATAAATACCCACGCAATCGTTCCGCTCTGGTTGAAGAGCAGGCACGCACCCGCAGCCACCATCAGCCCCGGTCTGAAATATTCCTGAAACCGCTCTCCGGCTGTCAGGTTGACCGGCATGGTCTTCTTAATCGAAGAGATCTGCAGAAGCCCCATTATAATGATTCCTGCTGCCAGAATATAGAATGCAAGACTTGCAAATACCAAAATACAGATTCCGGCAACTGACTTCACAATTCCATAATTTACGAGTCCTGCCACAAAATCCATAATGGCTCCAACAATTACAAATACTGCCAGAAGCGTAATGGCTGCGGTAATAATTTTTCCTTTCATAACAATCAGCAAAATTCCAAGCAATATGGATCCCAAAGCTGACGCTACGTTTTCTTTCTGGTTCATATGTTGTTCCTCCTTATCAATTATCTCCTATAATAACTCATCCAACAGATTACTTCATATCTGCCTCAAATGCAACGGACAATTATGAATCTCTGTATGATATAAGCCATTCAACCAGATCTTCATACCCGATTGCCCGGCTGTAATAAGCGCCCTGGAATACATCACACCCCAATGCTTTCAGCTTCTCTAACTGTTCTTTTGACTCCACCCATTCTGCAATCGTTGTAAAATGAATCGACTCCCCAAGCTTGGTGATCGAACCGATAATTTCCGCATTGGTTTCGTTTTCAAGCACATTCCGCGTCAAAGATCCATCCAGTTTCACGACTGCAAAAAATCCTGTCTGCAAGTAAAGCAGGGAGGTATGCCCCATCCCAAAATCATCAATCAAAAACCGGTGTCCGTGCGCTTTCAATTCTTCTATTTTATGTACCACATCCTCTGTCGAAGATATCGCGTCCTGCTCAGTGATTTCAAGACACAACTGGCTACAGGAAATTCCATGTGTCTTCACGCTGTTTTCCACCGCTTCCACCAATCCATCCCACTGCAGTGACGCATTGGTCAGATTGACAGAGATATCAAAGCTTTCGTCTACATAATCAGTCAGTCTGGCTCTCGCCGCTGCCGCTTCATCTAAGATTGCTGCATCAAGCGCATACATAATTCCAAGTTCTTTTGCAAGCTGAATGATAAGTGGTGGATAAATATTTCCAAACACGGGATGATTCCACCGAATCAAAGCCTCCGCACCAGAACAATGCCCATTCTTGTCCACCTGTGGCTGATACATCAGAAACAGACTGTGATTTTCAATTGCCTCCTTCAATTCGCCGGCCAGCAGCCGTGCCGTATTTCCACATACATCTTCCCGTTTTGTAAATGCGAACAGAACTCCACTTTCTTCCTGCTTTTTGTATTCTTCTACCAATTGGTTCACATTCTGTATCATCTGCTGCCGGCGCTGCATTTCAAACATCCGGATAAACGGACGATATACAAACACGCCGGTCACAATGCATATAAGCTGAAGCACTACTCCTTTCCACGAACCAGTTGCCTGATATCCACTCAGAAGAACTGGCGTTGTCCACTCCACCGATGCTACCACATGTGGAACAATGCCAAAATACATTGCCGCATATGTAATCAGGAAATTCAGAATCGGAACTACCAAAAATGGTACAATAAAGATCGGATTCAAAATGACCGGAACTCCAAACAACGCAATCTCACTGATATTAAACAAAACTGCCGGTGCTGCCATACCCGCAACATTCCGCAGACTCTTCATCTTCGCAAACAGCAAAACCGCAATTACAAGGCAGATCATCACGCCGGTTCCCCCCATGATTACGAACACATCCTGAAAAGACTTGCTGTATATACCAACAGATACATCTGAGAAATTCTGTTTGATCACAACATCCAATACATTGTTTCCATGCACCCCAAAAAACCAAAGTACATGTGTCTCCACAATGATTAAGATTCCAGACCAGAAATTATTGTCAATCGAACCAAGCAGATGATTTACTCCAATCTCAAACAATTCCTGTACTCCATTTACCCCGCTCGTCACATATAGTACCTGATGAAACAGGTTAAACACGAATAATATCCCCAAAGTACAGCCAATTCCATTGATTGCATGCATATAACCACTGTCAGTATCTATTTCCTTGTTTCTCACTGACATAAAATTTATATCCTTTAATTTGAAATACAAAAATCCTGCACCAAGGGATACAAACAGTGCAGAGAATGTATTCATATTGCTAAATGCCTTTATCGAAAAACTCCCATATTGGATTCCGGCACATCCGGCAAAACTGGCAAGCGTGACAACCGCCAGTACAATCGCATCCCCCGTCTCCACAAATCCACTTTTCTTTCTGGATTTGATCAGCGCATAGCTGACACTCGTCGTCACTGCAAGCAAAACCGCAAAAATATCATTTACACCATGATATATAAATTGCAGCATATCCATAACATGACCTGACCAGATATGTGCAATAAAATCCTGATAGCCTGCTATCGGCAGACTCATGATCATCAATGCGCCATAGCCAACAACAAGCAGGGGAATAAGCATAATCATCCCCTGGCGGATCGCACCAAAGGCACAGCTTTTTTCTATCTTATTCGTTGCTTTTAATACTCTGTTTTCCATTTTTTTCATTCGTATATTTCCTCAATTCATAATATTTTATTATAACATGGATACAGCACAAGCTCAACCACATCTGAATTTACATATTTACCAATTCTTTCATATTCACCCCAGAAGGAAATACGTTTTCTGTAATTACATTTATAACAATACTATGCTATAATAAAGTTTACGACAGATGTATTTACAGACACCTTATAAAAACAAATGAAACTGATGAGCAACAGATTGCCACGGATATATATTCCACGAAGGAGAAAAATTATGAATTACGACGAATCTGTTTTTAAGGAAAAAGCGAATCGAAGAGCCAGACGGATCTGGATTATTTTCGCCGCATTGCTTTCTGCAAACTATGGTGCCGATGTGGCGAACCATCTACGTGGCACTTCTTATTATATTGTTTAAAACAGGCATGTAATACAATCACTAGCGGTATCATAGTTGTCCGCGAGCTTGCATCCGAGAACACACACGGTGCCACGATTGTTGTAGACAGCCTGAACCGGCTCAGCGATCATAACTCTGACTTGCAGAGCAGTACAACCTCGTCGAACGAAATGACGTCCGACATACACGCACAGGTCAACCATGTTGCGGAGATGATTGAGCAGATGGTCTCACTTACGAGCACTTCGGTGCAGCACGCGAAGGTAAGCTCCGAAGATCTGGCAGATCTTGTAACAACGACGAACACGATGGCTTCGCTCTCCGGTGAGATCGAGCAGACATTGCAGAATTTCAAATCTGAATTCGCCATGGTGAAGAACGAAACCGGTGTCATCGAGAATATCACATCCCAGACGAATCTTCTTGCATTAAATGCATCGATTGAAGCTGCCCGCGTCGGCGAATCCGGAAAGGGATTTGCAGTCGTAGCCGAGCAGATCCGTACATTAAGCGAGGAGACCAAGTCCTCTTCCAATCAGATTCGGCAGGCCCTGGAGCATCTGGAAGAAACCTCCGAGCGGATGACCGCATCTATGGAAGAAACCCTGAAGCTGATCCAGCTCACATTGACGAAAGTCACGCAGACTGGTAAGAGCATGACAGAAATCGCATCCGATACAAACAAGATCGGCGAAAATATTCAGGTCATCGATCACGCCATGAAGGAAGTCGAAGCTTCCAACATCCACCTTGTTGACAATCTGAATCAGGTAACGGATATCGTCGGCGATATGACAACCTGCATCAGCGACTCCAACGAAATCAACAACCGCATGCTCAGCAAATACGATGAATCAGCCAACAACATCAACTCCATCGAGACCGTCATTGAATCCCTCATGTGCGAACTTGGAATCGGTGGTTTCATGGGAACCGAAGATGTACAGCCTGGCATGAAACTGAGTGTGGCACTGAAGGACGGAAAGAACTATTACGGCGAGGTACTGACACGTGAGAACAATACGTTATCAATCACCCTTGCAAATGCACCGAAGCTTACGGAGGTGACAGAATGTAAGCTGCAAGTAACTGTCGGCAACGTGCTTTACTGCTGGGATCCGGCTAAGATTGTCCATACCTCGCAAGAAGCGGATTCCCACTTCACGATTCAGATTGAATCCCGTCCGAAGATCAACAACCGCCGGAAATACCCTCGTCTGGATATCTCCAATGCCTGCACGATTACTCTGGCAGATGGCACAACAACCATGGAAGGCAAGCTCGATAACTTAAGTGCAAACGGCTTTGCATTCCTGACACATGACCGGTATTTCGCAACACACAAAGACGTAGATATCCGCGTGAAGATTCATAACTTCGATCTGCCACAGCACGATGAGCTCGAAGGTCACGTCATCCGTTGTTCGAATAACGAAGGGCTCTACATCGTAGGATGTCAGATGCCGGGCGATGATTTCTTTATCCGGGATTATGTGAAGGGGAAGTTGTAGAGAAGAGATAGGCGGAACTGCTTTTCAGTCTTCTAATTGAGTAAAAAAAGACCCAACGTGGTCCGCATCGTTGAGAGGCGCGTTGGGTTCTGTTGGGTGTTATTATAGATGTAGTTGGGGAAATATCAACTCGTTTGTTTGCATAACGGTATATTCTTTTTTGCAAAGTGCAACAATTTGTATGTATAGACTATTCGCAGCTTCTGCATCACTTAGCTGGTCTAACGGCTTAGAATACATTCCTGGCATCTTGCTTAGTGGGCTAAATATATCACTGTATTTCATATTATTCTCAATCACTTTTTGCTCAATACCTTTTCTGTCAAAGGGTTGTTCAGTGTACTTACTCATTGAGGATACTATATCTTCTTCTAAGGCAGATAAATCCTTTTTCTGTTCTAGATATTTTAATACGGCGTCTATAACCAGTTTCCTATCCATAAAGCTGCTCCTTTGTTCCATAATAATTCTACATGTTATTATGGGACATTGTTATGATATCTTCAAGTTAAATCGTTCGACAAATAACGACACATATTCCATGCCATCACTATATTACCATCCTAATAACTGAACTGAGAGTAGCCACGCCCTCATCTTATCTCCTGCGCTGTATTTATTTTATTCCCTCCTCAGCTCGCTGTATGTTGTCGCCAAGTACTTCCATTGGTTAATACAATGAGATTTATTCTTTCCTTCATTGAATTCGCTTTTATCCATAAGATTTTGAAATGATAGTACCACGAAAATGGATAAGTTCAGGTGAATTCTAAAGTTTTTCCTAATCCTCAACAAATAGCTTTGGATAAATCACATCGCTAATTCTTTTCATTAGTTCCGCATTAATGTCTCGCATGTTAATATACCTTTTGACATCTACATTCTTAATCTGTGCTATTTTTTCAGGACTAACAGTAATATTTAACTCATCTTCTACATCCTTTAACATCAAAGCTGTCTTGTTCTCTATATATGTTTCTTTTTCCCTATCCGTCAATAACGAGAATGAATATTTCAAATTAAATCTAGATAATAATTCCGGCGATATCTTGGTAGTAATCTTATCCGAAGGTAAATTAGCCGTAAACACAATAATATATTTATCTAAATTATAATCTCGCCCTAGCGAATCAGTAAAAACGCCATCTTCTAATAATTGTAAAAAGAAATTTTGCACTTGCTTATCGCATTTCTCAAATTCATCAATTAAAATAACTTTTGACCGACTATTTGTAAGTTTTTCCGACAATTCTCCTTTACTACTACCAACATACCCTCTAGGACTTCCTATCAAACTACTTAGCGCATTTTGGTCACTGTAATTACCAAAATTAATTTTTATAAATGGTTGATCTGGAGATAGATTTCTTGCTAATATTCTTGCAACCTCGGTCTTTCCTATACCCGAACTTCCACAAATCAAAACAGAAAAGATAGGTTGATATCCCAATTTATTAAACACACGATATTTTCTCAATTCCTCCTCAAGCCTTCTCTTGAATTTTTCATTACCCACCAACCCCTCATATATTGCCTCAAAAAGCTTTTTAAAGGACTTTTCGTCAAGTTCGACAATATCTTTACTTTGGGGAATTTGTAAGCCTAACGCCTCCTCAAATTGCTCCACCTTCTCTACTCGATGAAATAGCAAATCGCGAAATCCATATGTATATCGTCTATCTATGATGAAGAAGATCGGCCAATCCTCTTGCATATTGTCAATGACTTTTTCCACAACAAGTGAAAACGACATACTTTTTTCATCATCTCTAAAAAATGGCGTCAAATCCATTATAAAACCTTTTGTCTCAAAAGTTATTTCACCTAATACATTTTCTATATTTTCTCCTACCAGAATAGACAAAAAAACATATTCCTCATTTTCAAGTTGTTTCAAAAAATATTCTCGATTTTTCTTATCGTATTCATATAAAGTGATTCTTTTCACTGCTTATTCACCTCAAAAACTAATGTCTTGAACTATAGAAATCACATCAATGTAGTGTAGCTTATCCTCTGGACTTTTTTTGACACCATTCTCTTCATCACTTTCAATTCCTGCATCATCTACATCTTCCTGGTTCTTTGCAAAGCGATTTAATTTCTTATTTAGTTCTTTTCGTTTAAAACACCCTCTATAAATCCCAACGACTGTCACATTCCCAATTTCCAAATCACTAAGACTATACTGATTTTCCATCTCATTTTCAGCCTGCATCGGAATTTTAATTACTATCTTTTCTTCATCACCAAAACGCTTCGCTGGTAATACACCTTCCAATATGTAAGACGAATCCTTAAATAATACCTCTAATAGTGTTGGTAAATTTACATTTCCAATACCATCTACCGCTATGTCTCCAAAAGCACCACTCAAAAAAGTCTTTGCTCCCAATATGTCATTCTCATTCTCTATTTCTAAACAAACATTTCTAATCTTAACAAGATTTCCAACTGTCTTATCGCTTAATTTCCAGACTTCTTTGGCTTTTTTATATATCAGTTCTAGTATAGTCGATTTAGTTGTAATAACCTTTACGGTATCTATTACTTTGCTGCTCTTACTGCCTACAAGTTCACCATTTAAAGATAATTCAGGCAAAAATTTTCCCACAAGCGGAATATCTGTCAAACCTCCAGTTGCCGTTTCAGCGATTCCCGTAAGTTCTCCTTCTGTAGTACGTTCTTTCGTAATGTTTTCTAAAATTTTATTGTCAATCAACATTGCAATTTCGTATGCCTTAGCATAATTTATGTAATATATATTAAACATTGAAATCCCCTTCCACTATATTATAGTTTTTCCTTTTCATCCTAACCACATTGGTTAGGATGTGGTTGTCAGATACATTTAGTCCGTCGCAATTTCGTAGGAAAAGCATATATTGATTTGACGATTCAAAATTAATGAACCTTCTGACCTCATCATTAATCAAATTATCTGCATTATCGACTACAATAAAACTATCTCTGCACTGTTCAATTAATTCTGAGAAATCATCTGCTTCTCTCCTTTCATACTCCTTGCCCCACCATGCATTATATCCTTTCCCTCCGGTCACTATATCAGACTCATTGAATCTGATTTGCACATCATCCGGAATATCAAAAAGCGTTGGTCTCCATAGTAAAAATGATTCTAAGTACATTTGGTCCACATTCTTCTACATTTACCACCTTATTGATAATACTCCTTATCGATAACTCGACTTTGAATAACTGATTGTTGGTACGGTTCCCAGTAAGGACTGGAATAAATTTCGCATGTCACTTTCACTTAACAGACATTTAGGACCTATACATATGTCTTTTATACAACCTGGTTCGTATTGTAGTTTTACAAACTCTGTTATATTATTTGTTCCTACCATTCTAAAATCATGTTCAAGTTTTTTCCATACATAAGGTTCATTAAAAGCCCCTGCCTCATCAATTATTTTTTCAAATTTTAAATCATCACAATATATTAAACGCACCTCTGATTCTTCCCTAAACGCTGGATTCTTATATATCGCTAATTCTGTAATTAATTCATGCAAAAAAATATCAATCTGTTCTTCCCTATTATGAGCCTCGTACCTACTTAATACCGTCGGCATAGTATCTGCTACAATCTCAAGTGCACTTTCGCAATCTTCTTGAACGATATCATCTGTATAAACTATTTCTCTTACTAATATATTATCTGCCGACGCCAACATGTCCAAATCAAAACCAATAGCCACACCTTTTCCATCATCCGCATATGCTCTCCACTGACTTAGTAAATCGGACGTTTTAGAGAAGCATGATATATATATACTTTTTTGTCCTTTATTCTCTAAATGCTTTGCAAGTTCCTCACAAGTAAAATCTACCTCCGAACGTATTCGCATTCTCTGCAATATAGTGCTGTAGTCTTCATCTGATTCTTTTTCTTCGTTTAACCTTTCAAGATACCACTTTATTTCTAGATTATCATTCATTTTTAACGGATCAGAAAGATATATCTCTTTGTTCTTCAAAATGTTTAAAAAGGTATTTAATGAACAATAATAATAACCTATCATAATTTTCCTTTCCGCAGAATAAATCCGCATATTCTTCGTTATTTTGTTCTTTGATTATAGCCTAATTTATTAACTTCATCAAATTCTCCACAATCATAAAATCTGTATCTGCAATTGAATTTCACAAAAATCAACTGTTGCATTCAAATGCTGCTTTGGATTTACAAACAGTATTCTTGTTTTACTTAAGTAGCTATCTTGAATCGCCTTCATCAAAAACATAGCATATGATGTCTTTGATGCTAAACCTGAAATACCTGATATATTTAAATGAGCTCCTTCCGGTCCTATAATAAATTTGGAATTCAAGTTCACCGGCAAAGTGACCTTTTCGCAGCCCTTTGTTCCTTCATACATTTCTAAATAACCACACACTAAAGGATTCTGAATATCCTTTAATCCAAAGACTACGGTGATCCTAGAACAATAGAACAAAGAGATACATATGTGTGAAAAATGATGAATTTTTTTCACGCAAAGATTCAGTAATACGTTATCCTCAGCGAATCAAACATCCTCATTTTTCTCTTCGTCGACGTAGAACCAATTTTTATTTGTCATTCAAAACAACGCTTCCATGTTGAAATCATTTTATTTCTCATAATTCAATCATAATCCGCTCATTATACCGAGCGGATTATTTAAATTCTAACATACATATTCCCTTTTGTAGTACGTGTACTTTTTATAATTTGTAATTGACATAAAACCTTTAAATATCTTCTAACTTGCACCTCGGACTTACCAGTAATTTCCATTCCCTTTGTTGTGGTAATTACTTCATTTTCTTTTAAATAATTTACAATTTTAGCAATTGGTTCTTTCTTTAATTCGCTCATCACAAATGACAAAATTAAGATTTTCATTTTGTGCTAGCAGCTCCAAATACCTATCACAAGCCTTACACAACACCATGATTCCAGACTCATTAATATCATATTCCGGCAATGGTCCATCATAAAGTGCACAACCTTCTTTAATCTTTTCAAAGCCTCTTGCCTAAGCCTCAATCATTCCGCTTTTAAAAAATATATTTGCTAAATTCGGATTATATGATTTGGAAGAATGCTTCATAAACAACTTGTCCGTTGTATCCAAATTCGGAGGCATTTCACCATCATTCCAAACATATATCTTATCCTCATAAACACTAATTTGAATAGGATTACAACTGCTATAGTCTTTATGAACAATTGCATTTAAAAGAATCTCGCGAAATGCATCTTTATGAAACATAAACTGTTCAATCCTCTGAATACCTTCATAAGCAATACGTGCTTTCATATATTTCGTGTACACTAAATCTATGGTTTTATCCACTTGCTCAAGCAATGGACCATGCACTTCATCCTGATATTTCAAATCGGAATCCGATTTTCCAAAGAAACCAATTTTAACATAGGCTCCTGTAACCCATTTTTCTGGATCATTATAAAAGGCTAACATAGCTGCTCTTATTAAATATCCATTTTCATCTATCAGATGCAAATTATCCATAAGCATTTCATCAGACACCTTTACATCTTCCTGAGTCAATCTGCCACGTCTAACCGACTTTTCCTTAAATAACTGTATTGCATCCTGTTTCAAATCTGTTACCGAAAGTTTAGGCAATGGTACTCCATCCCACGTTCTTCCTTGTGTTTTTAACAATGTCCTTTCTAATTCCTTTCCAGTAATCTCACGCATAGTACTACCAGAACGATAATAATATTTTCCTCGAAAACTGATTAATGAGGGATATTTATCGACAACTATTTCCAAATATTCCAAACCATCTTTATACAATAAATTAACATCCGCAATAATTCCCATTGTATCTGTAATTTTGCTTGGAATCATTTCTAACAGTTTTTTCGCATTATCAATTCCAATAACATTACCATCATCATCTGTAGTTCTATTTGGTTTCATATGTGTTCCACTGTCCAAAGTCCACAGGCTGTACTGAACGATGTTATCATTTTGTTATCAAATATATGTTATCATTTTCTAAGACCATTTTTCGATATTTTTCAAATAGATTT
>ERZ1034980.93-NODE-93-length-81355-cov-14.625498_pt1 | contig 81355 bp, 81 predicted proteins | sample MGYA00520622_ERZ1034980 | MGnify/ENA primary metagenome ERZ1034980 (study PRJEB33766, sample SAMN09781791) | gut metagenome | biome: gut microbiome | host: Homo sapiens | place: Madagascar | study: EMG produced TPA metagenomics assembly of the PRJNA485056 data set... | reverse complement strand
CAGAACTAAATCCTTTGGATAAATTAAATGTCTAACTTTTTGGGGTCAGTACAAATTTACCGTTTTTATTTGCCTTTCTGTTATTTATTTTGTGAGTAAATCAGCTAAAAAGTCTTCTTTGAGCATGTTTAAATTAAAGATATTAGTTATATGCCCAAAAGCTTCAGAAAGTGGAAGATGAGCAGTCTTCCATCCCTGGCCATCTGTAACCCAAACAAATTCAACATTATCATTTGAAGTAACTACGAACTGGCTTAACTCTGTAAACTCACCAGCTACTGCTTTAAGCCTACTTCCGCCACCACCATAATAGTTTGTCTCAACCAGCCAAATTTTATGTTGTTCTTTTGAATAAATTGCTACATCAAAGCGACGTTCTGATTTATCAACAGGAACCTCAATATTCCAATTGTCTTTAATAAAAGGGGCTGTTGCTTGTGCTTTCCATTCTAAACCAAGTGTTTCAGAAATTTTAGCGACATGACGCTCTAAAATACCTTCCATAGTTGTTCCGCTACGATTTTTTCGAGCATTGCTGTCTAATCCAGCTTCAACTCCGTAAACATAATCTACTAACGAACGATTAGCTTTGTTTTGTAGAAAATCCAACAATCCAGATTTCTCAATAAAATCAACATAGTTTTGGATTACTATTAAGTGTTGATTTCATAGCCTATATTATACCACATAATTGATAGCACAATATGAACAGAGTATCTACCTGAAAATCCGATGTCTATAACTAACATTTTTACATTGAGAATAACTAACTTATAATAAACAAATCCCCTAAGTACCACACCTAGGGGATTGTTCATTATGAAAGAGTGAACCTACTCTAATTTACAAAATAACACTGTATTTAACCCGAATCTAGCTGGAGTCAGAAAAATGACATAGTATTTAAACTGAATCTGAGCGGATCCAAAAAATATCATGGTATTTAAACTGAATCTGAACGGATCCAAAAAATATCATGGTATTTAAACTGAATCTGAACGGATTTAGAAAAATATCACTGTATTTAAACTGAATCTGAACGGATTTAGAAAAATAACACTGTATTTAAATTAAATCTGACGAGATTCAAAAAAATATTATTGTATCTAAAGTGAATCTGATTGGATTAAAAATCAAAATTGACGATAGCATAAAAACACTATCGCCTTCTTTCATTCCTATTCTGATTTATTTTGCAATTCAAAAGTCTGTCAATTTCCTCACCCCTCAAAAAACTCCCTAAAATCCGCCTGCACAAAGTTAATATCAGGATACAAGCTAACCACTTCGTTCTTCGTCTTATCAATCCAAATAATCTTGCTCGATTCTTGTTCCAACACCAAGCCAGCCAGTGGATAGACTTGCAGCGTTGAGCCAATGACGATGATGAGGTCACTTGCGCTAAGCCATTGCTGAGCTAGGGAAAAATTCCGACTATCAATAGCATCGCCATACAAGACAATCTGTGTATCCACATGGTCTGCTAGGATATCTAAAGTGTTGTCGTAGGTTTTCCCATGAGTATGGCTAAAAATCGCCTTATCATCTCTCAAATCAATTTCCTGCCAGCAAATTTGACAAAGTCCCACGTCCGCCTTGCCATGAAATTCAACGATTTCTTCTGAACCAGCTCTACGATGAAGACCGTCAATATTCTGCGTGATGACAGGCACCTTCTGCCTAGCTATCCAATCATGCACCTTGTTAAGTTCGATGGCTTGTAGAAATTGTTTCCTGTGCCATTGCCAAAAGGCCTTGGGATAGGCTTGGAAAAATGGGCGCGACAAGACTTCACGCGCTTCAAAAGACCTACCTTTGATAGTCAAGCCCTTCATGGTCGTGTAATCTGGCACCCCAGACAAGGTAGACACGCCCGCCCCTGTCACAATGACAGGCTGCTGCGCGCTTCTGATAAGTTCTTCAAGATTTTTTTGATTCATAACAGTACCTCTCCTTCATTATACTACTTCACAAAAGTTCTGGGCATGAAAAAACGGGCACCTAGCCCGTTGGTTTTGGTAAATAGCCTGCGCTAGCTCATTTTTTCTTCATAGACTTAATGCCTGAGATAATCATTGGCAAGAGTGTGACAAAGACAATGGCTAAAATAATGGTTGAGAAATGCGCTTTAACAAAAGGAATATTTCCGAAAAGATAACCTGAGCCCGTCGCAATCAGAGACCATGACAAGGCTGCGATAAAGGCTCTTTTAACAAAGACAGCTGGTGGTAATTGGCTGATACCAGCTACAAATGGCACAAAGGTCCGCACGATGGGAATATAACGTCCCAAGATAATAGCGGCAGTGCCTTTTTCCTCAAAATACTTCTCAGCATTCTTGATATTTTCCTCTTTGATAAAGCGCCCGAGAAACTTATGATTGACCAAACCATAACCAAAGTGGCGACCAATCATGAAGTTGCAATAATCCCCTAAGAAGGAAGCAAAGAAGAATCCAACTCCAAAAATAAGGGCACTGAAGGACATGTTAGGATTGGCTGCCAAAGCTCCCGCCGCAAATAAGAGGCTGTCCCCTGGTAAAAATGGGAGAATAACAGCACCCGTTTCTACGAAAATAATCAAGAACAATAAAAGATAAGTCCAATTCCCCACCGAATTAGCCATGGCAAAAATGTGTTGGTCGATATGCAGAATAAAATCTATTAAAAACATGTTACTTCTCCTTGCTTCTGTATGATTGGTAGATGCCGTAAGCACCTAGACTGAGTAAGATAGAGCCAAGAATATCTGTTGGAAAATGGTCACGCAGGTAAATACGAGACAACATGACAAGAAGACTGAAAATCCCTACCAAGATGCGGATAGTGACATGACTAGCCTTTGGCAATTTGCTAGTGATACTATAGACAGTAAAAAATAGCAGAGCGGCACATAAACTATGCCCACTTGGAAAACTAAAACCAGTGTCAGCTAGCAGTTGATGGCTGGGACGTTGACGTTGGAAGAGATACTTAAGCACCAAACCCAAAGCACTGGTTCCAAAATAAAAAGCAAAGAGCTCAATCAATCGTCCTAGGTGTTTAAACTGAGTAAGGAGGATAAGCAGTAGAGTAAGAATGGTTAGTACCAAGGGACTTCCGACCGCAGTCATCACTTTTGCAAAAGAAGTCACTCCTTGTGAAACCATATGAGAGAGGCTTGTAAAAATCAGCTGGTCAAATCCCGTCATCAAAGGAAATCTGAAGGTCACTCCAAGTCCTAAAATGATAAAAAGTCCCCAAGAAACAAGCGTTACTAGTCGATGTTGTTTAAAAGTCATTAACAATTACCTTTTTTCTTTCTGAAAAGAGTATAAATCATTTTCAAGAAAAAGTATAGGATAAATCAAGTCAAGACTGTGGCAAAAGTGTAAGAAATGCGATTAATTGGTCACAAATAAAAAATCCATGCTATACAAACGACACTTTAGACAGAGTTATTTGTATAGAATGGATTGAAAATATCCGATAGGGCTCACTTAGTTCGCTTTCATCTGCACTCAACGCCACTTCTATATACCATAAATGTCCATTTGATAGTATAATGGTAATATCATATAGAAAAGAGGTGCCTTTATGGCTATTACGCATAAACGTCAAGATGATTTGGAAAGCATGTTTGCTAGCTTTGCCAGTGTTCCGGAACCTAAGGTTAAGGGTGGAAAACCTAAGGACGGGGACAAGGAAGATAAGAAGAAAGATTGAGTCTCTATGGCCATTTTCAATCAACTCCCCAGCAGTGTGCTTCAATGGTTTGCGGTTTTCATGTCCATTATCATTGAAGCCCTTCCTTTTGTCTTGTTAGGAACTATCCTATCTGGCTTCATTGAGATTTACATCACGCCAGATATTGTCAATCGCTTCCTGCCTCGAAATAAGTTCTTGCGGATTTTATTTGGGACTTTCGTTGGTTTTGTTTTTCCATCTTGTGAATGTGGGATTATTCCTATCATTCATCGCTTTTTGGAGAAAAAGGTGCCCTCCTACACGGCGGTGCCCTTTCTAGCGACAGCTCCTATCATCAATCCCATCGTTCTCTTTGCCACTTATTCGGCTTTTGGAAATTCGATTCGTTTTCTCATGTTGCGCTTAATTGGGGCAATTTTAGTTGCTATTGTTCTGGGATGCTTACTTGCTTTTGTTGCGGGTGAGGATATCCTCAAGGACTCTGCAATAGTTAGTCACGTGCATGATTACTCCGATAAGAAATGGTATCAAAAAGTATTTCTAGCGCTAGCCCATGCCGTCGATGAGTTTTTCGACACTGGTCGCTACCTGGTCTTTGGTACGGCAGTAGCGTCAGCCATGCAGATTTATCTGCCAACGAGAGTGCTGACCACTATCGGACACAACCCGCTCATGGCTATTTTGATTATGATGTTGCTGGCCTTCATCTTGTCGCTTTGTAGTGAAGCGGACGCCTTCATCGGGGCGTCGCTGCTCTCAACCTTTGGCGTGGCTCCCGTCATGGCTTTCTTGCTGATTGGGCCCATGGTGGACATCAAGAACCTGCTCATGATGTTCAAATCCTTTAAACCGCGCTTCATCGTCCAATTCATTTCGGTGTCTGTCGTGATGATTGTGGCTTACTGTCTTCTTGTGGGGGTGGTTGGATGATTCGATTTTTAATTTTAGCGGGTTACTTTGAGCTGACCATGTACTTGCAGATTTCTGGCAAGCTCGACCAGTACATCAACATGCACTACACCTATCTGGCTTATCTGTCCATGGTGCTGTCCTTCATCTTAGCTGTGGTTCAGCTTATCATTTGGATGAAAAACCTCAAGTTACACAGTCATTTGTCTGGGAAAATAGCCAAGCTGACAAGTCCGCTCATTCTGGTCATTCCAGTTATGGTTGGGCTCTTGGTGCCGACTGTTTCCCTCGACTCAACCACCGTTTCAGCCAAGGGCTACCATTTCCCACTAGCTGCCGGCTCAACGGGAACGGTCAGTCAGGACGGAACGACCGTACAGTATCTAAAACCAGATACCAGCACCTATTTCACCTCAGCTGCCTATGAAAAAGAAATGCAGTCTGAACTGAAAAAATACAAGGGTAAGGGTAAACTGACCATCACAACCGCCAATTACATGGAGGTCATGGAGCTGATTTACCTCTATCCCGAAGAATTTCTCAACCGCGACATCGAGTACGTCGGCTTTGTCTACAACGAACCTGACCACGCGGGCTACCAATTCCTCTTCCGTTTTGGTATCATCCACTGTATCGCTGACTCCGGAGTCTATGGTCTTCTGACCACAGGCAACACGCAGAACTACAAGGACAACACTTGGGTCAGGGCTACCGGTCGCCTCCAAGTCGAGTACAACCAATCTCTGCAACAAAACCTCCCAACCCTCCACATCAGCAACGCCCAAACCATCGATAAACCAGACAACCCTTACGTCTACCGTGTTTTTTAGGTTTTTGGAAATAGCAGAGCTGAATATAATGTTACACCACCCTAACCTTGACTGGTTGGGGTGGTTTTTGAGTGGCTTTCTGTTGATGGAATGGTCGTCAGCTGTGCTGAAATGCTCTCGCTATTTGAACAAGACTCGTCAGCAATACTGAAAGACTCCCGCTACTTGGACAGTACCCATCAGCAGTGCTGAAGCTTTAACGCAACTTGGATTCTATCCGTCAAAAATTGTGACGACTTGCGGCTACTTAGACAAAGGTCATCCGAGACTTTAACAACTTGTCGCCCGTTGGAAAATGACCGTCTGAAGCTCTGACAACTTGCTGTAACTCTGATTCTACTCGTCAAAAATTGTGACAGCTTCCCGCAACCCTGATTCTGTCTATCAAAAATTGCGACGACTTCTCGCAATATTGATTCTGCCTGTCAAAAATTGTGACGGGTTTATTATTTCTATCAGAAGACTAGGTAGAAAAAAAGACACAAAAAAGCAGAAAAGTTCTCACTCTTCTGCTCTGCCATTTCTAAAGAACCCCTTCCAAAAGACCACGCATGAAGTCTTCGGAGTTAAACTCACCGATGTCATCAATCTTTTCACCGAAGCCGATGAATTTGACTGGGATGTCTAGCTCTTGGCGGATGGCAAGGACGACACCACCTTTGGCAGTTCCGTCAATCTTGGTTAGAATGAGGCCTGTCAGCGGTGTGATTTTTGAAAATTCCTTGGCTTGGCTGAGGGCGTTTTGACCAGTTGAGGCATCCAGTGCGAGGAGGGTTTCATGTGGTGCATCTGGCACCACGCGCTTGATGATGCGACCAATTTTTTCCAGCTCTGCCATGAGGTTGTCCTTGTTTTGCAGGCGACCAGCTGTGTCAATCAAAAGAATATCAACCTTTTCAGCGACAGCTTTTTCCATACTGTCAAAAACCACGCTGGCTGGGTCAGCCTTTTCAGATCCAGTCACCACTGGCACGTCAACACGGCGGCCCCACTCAACCAGCTGAGCGACGGCACCTGCACGGAAGGTATCGGCGGCCACCAGCATGACTTTCTTACCTTCGTTTTTGTACTTGTGAGCCAGTTTGCCGATAGAAGTGGTCTTGCCGACGCCGTTGACACCGACAAAGAGCATGACAGTCAGGCCGTCTTGAAAGTTGATTTTCTCATTATAGACGCCATCTTTTTCGTAGATGTCCACCAGCTTCTCAATGATGACACGCTTGAGGTCGTCCACCTTCTTAGCATTTTCCAGCTTAGCTTCATAGCGGAGGTCTTCGGTCAGCTGCGTCGCCACATTGACCCCAACATCAGAGAGGATGAGCATCTCTTCCAATTCCTCAAAAAAGTCCTCATCCACACGGCGAAAGTTGGCTAGAAAAGCATTGAGGCGGGCGCTGAAACCAGTTCGCGTCTTCCTGAGGCTGCGGTTATACTTGTCCTCAGTCGTTTCTTGAGGTGCTTCCTCCACCACTTCTTCGCTAGCGTGGGCTGACGCCGTTGCCACTTGCGCTTCTGGTTTAACAAAAGTCCCATCGGCAATTTGTTTTTCAATGGCTGCGCGTTTGGCATAATAATCCGCCATGAAGGCCTCGGCAACTGCGTTGTTAGACCTTTTCTCACTCTCAAATTCAGCTGGCGCCTCCTCAGAACTTGCTAGGTCGCTTGCCACGTCGAACTCTGAAACCACTTCTGACTCTGAAGCGACAGCAACTGCTTCACTGCTTGCCTCGGAGCTGCTTTCCAAACTTTCTTGACTTGATTCTGATGCTTGGACAACTGATTTCTCAGACACTTCTGATGAGCTATCAACAGTTGATTCGACAAGTTCCTCGCTGGTTTCTTCCTGACTGTGCTCCTCTTTTCCAAATAATCGGTCAAATAATCCCATTAGTTTTCCTCACTTAATATGTACTTTTCGATGGCTTCTGCCACTCCTGATTGGTCGTTAGTTCGGCTGGTTACTGCATTAGCTGTCTCCTTGGCAATGTCAACGCCGTTAGCCATAGCAACTCCTAGCCCTGCCCATTTTAGCATAGAAAGGTCGTTAGCCTCGTCGCCCATGGCCATGACATTGCTGGCGCTGAGACCAAGATGCTGGGTGAGAAGATCCAAGCCAAAGGCCTTGTGAACACCCTTAGGCATAATCTCAAAAATGATTTCCCGCGACTTGAAGGCTTCAAAGTCCTGATAAAGACTAGCTGGTAAAAGCTGCAACTGCTGGTCCAAATAGTCCTCGTCCGTCACCGTCACCACCTTGTTGTAAGGAATGTCCAAAGGAATCTCCTCAAAATCCTCCACCTCAACAAAGTCAAGCAAGGGATTGGCTTCGTGGTAGCGAGATGACACTCCACGGGATGGCAAGCTGTAAACAATCCCTTCGCTTAGCACATCAAATGGCAGAGCCAAAGGTTCTAAAATAGCATGAATTTGCTTTAGTTGCTGGCGCGTTAGGGCTGATTTGTCGAGGATTTCTCCAGTGTTGCGTTGCACCAAGCCACCGTTAAAAGTGATGGAGTAATCATCATCTGAAACCAAATCTAGGTCTTCTAAGAGGGTTCCGATGGCTCGCAAGGGGCGTCCAGTTGTGATGACAATCTTGACCCCCTTTTCCCTTGCAGCTCTAAGCGCAGCCTTATTTTCAGCCGTCACTTTCTTAGCGCTATTAAAGAGCGTCCCATCCAAGTCCAAAGCTAAAATCTTAATGTCTGCCATCAGTCCACCAATCCTTCCATGTAGGTCATGACCACCTCGTCTGCGTGATTACCGATAACTTGGTCAGCGGCTTCCTTGATTTCCTTGCGAGCATTGGCTGTCGCAATGGCTATTCCAGCCCATTCAAGCATCTCAAGGTCATTGAGATTATCACCAAAAGCCAGCACCTCTTCTGCCTTGATGTCATACTTCTCACAGAGATGGGCAAGCCCCGTACTCTTATCAACGTGATTAAGAATAATATCGATAGACTTGAAACCAGTCGTCACAGCTGTCGCAAAAGGAATGGCGTCATTGACCCAAGCCTCCCCTTCACGAACCGTTTCTGCTGTGAAATTAGCTGTCAATTTGAAAATCAGGTCATCCACTTCTTCAAAAGAAGCCACGCGCTGCACCTTATCATAATATTTCTTAGCAAAATCAACGTATTCATCGTCCGCATCAGCGTGGACATAAGCGCCATTTTTTCCTGACAGGAGGTAGTCGTGTCCGTGAAGATAGGGACTTTCGACCAACTTATTAGCGATGTCGATGTACTGTTTCTTTGTCAAATGTTCTTCGTAGACCAGTTCGCCAAATAAAACGACAGCGGAGCCATTTTCCGCGATAAAAGCCATCTGGTCTTTGAAATCTGCAAAAAGACTTTTCAGAGCCAGCAGAGAGCGACCACTCGCCGCCGCAAAAATGATGTCCTGCTCCTTAAATTTAGCCAAAACACCAGCCAAACGCTCTTTATCATATGTCCCATGGGCGTCCAAGAAAGTCCCGTCCATGTCTGTTGCTACTAATTTAATCATTTCGTCTCCTTAATAAAGGGTTTACATTACCATTTTACCATAAATTTGCGTCATATGAAAAACAGAGGAAGGAATCCTCTGCTTTCTTAAATTTTCATCAGTTTGTCATGGCTTCGGCTTCCTTGAGTTTGACTGAGACAATCTTGGACACCCCAGATTCTTGCATGGCCACGCCATAAATGCTATCAGCGGCAGCCATTGTTCCCTTACGGTGGGTCACGACGATGAACTGGCTAGACTTGTCGAAACGATTGAGATAGTCACCAAAACGCTTGACATTAGCTTCATCCAGCGCCGCCTCCACCTCGTCTAAGATGACAAACGGAATGGTTTTGACGCGGATAATGGCAAATAGCAGAGCTAGAGCCGAGAGAGCCTTCTCCCCACCTGACATAAGGTTGAGAGATTGAATCTTCTTGCCTGGCGGTTGCACGGAAATCTCAACCCCAGCTGACAAGAGGTCACCCTCTGTCAAAATCAAATCGGCAGATCCGCCACCAAACATTTGCACAAAGGTCTGTTTGAAGGACTCACGAATGGCATCGAAGGTCGTCTTGAAGCGGCTCTTCACCTCATCATCCATATCGCCAATGGTCTCCAAAAGCAGATTCTTAGCGTGCACTAAGTCCTCTTTCTGCGTGTTCAAGAAAGACAAACGCTCATCGACCTCATCAAACCGCTCGATAGCATCCAGATTGACAGGACCCAGCGCCTTAATGCGACGCACCAAATCTTTCAGGGTTTGACGCGCCAGCTCACTATTTTCCAAAGAAATAGCTTGCGCTCTTGCCTCATCCAGACTCATTTGATAATCCTCAGCCAACTGTCTTGCAAAGCCAAGAAGTTTCTCTGAAACTTGCGACACCTGTGCTTCCACTTGCGCCTGCTGACGAATAAGTGTTTCATTCTTAGAGGTCTCTTTCTGCAGTTGCTCATCCAAATCCTCCAGCTGAGCTTCCACATCTTCTAATTCAAAGCGCAAGCGAACCGTAGCACTCTCATCGTCTTCCTTACGCTCGGTTGCTTGTTTGAGTTGGTCTGCTAATTTTGGCAAGTCAGACTCATCTAGTTGGCTTGCTTGGTCTGTTAGCAACTGGCGTAGCGCAGCCATTTCACGATTATTTTCAGACAAAGTGATTTCAAGACGGGCCAATTCCGCTGAACCAAATTTTCGCTCGCTAGTCAATTCACGCTCCGTTAAGCGAGCCTGAGACAATTTTTCAGTCAAATCAGCGACAGTCTGCTGGATAGAATCCTTGTCCTCCTTGATTTGATTGATTGAGGAAGTCAGCTCAGCTTTTCTAGCTTCAATCTGCTCTAAGTCCGCCTGCAAATCAGCTTTTTTCTGCTCAAAATCCTCGGTATCAACCAGCCCAGCCTCTTTCTGCAAACCTTGATAAAGCTGGTTCAAGTCCGCCAAACGACTGGCAAACTGCTGGTACTCCAGGTCCGCCTTCTGCTCTTGCAGACGAGCCTGCTCCCCGTCAGCCTTGAGCCCCGCCAAGTCCATTTGCTTACGCTTGAGACTTTCTTGCAAGTCACTGACTTCTTTTTCTTGGGATAATTGCTGAGCTTGCAGCTTGTTCAAGTCCTCTTTAAGACTGTCAAGTTCAGGCTTGATAAAGATAGTATTATTCTGGCGGCTAGCGCCACCTGAGAAGGAACCACCTGGACGCAACTCTGTCCCATCCAAAGTCACCAAACGCACCTGATAGTTGAGACGACGCGCAGCACTATTAGCATGGTCAATCGTATCAAAAATTGCCGTCATCCCCAAAATATTTTGGAAAATATTGCTCAATCGCGCATCATAAGTAACCAAGTCACTAGCAATCCCAAGAAAACCTTGTGAAGTCTGCAATGTCGTTAAATGGTGGTCCCGCAATTCACGCGCTTTAATCGTTGTCAAAGGCAAGAAGGTCGCACGCCCCTGACGATTTTTCTTCAAGAAAGCGATAGACCGCTTAGCAGCCTCCTCATCTTCAACGATGACGTGCTGACTGCTACCACCCAAAGCTATTTCAAGAGCTGTTTGATAATCTTGGTCAAAACTCAAATGCTCACTGACTGCGCCAATAATACCACCGATTTGACCCTGCGCCTGCAAAACCGACTTAACCCCAGCATAGAAATTACTGTGATTTTTCAAAATCGACTCTAAACTGCTGATGCGAGCCTGCTTAGACTTAATGGCATCCAGATTGTCAAATAAAGCAGATTGCTTGGTCTTGTAGTCCTGCTCCATAGCCTGCGCAGCCTGTGCTCCAAGCTGGTAGGCGTCTAAGAGAGATTTTACTCGCTCCTTACTAGCTTCAAAGGTCACCAAGGCTTCTTTGGCGCTAGTTCGCAAGTTTTCCAAGTTGTCTTTGACTTGTTTCAACTCTTGCGAACGCGCTTCTGAGGCTTGTTTTTGATTGTCCATATCGGACACCAAAGCCGTCAAAGCATTTGAGGTATCCGCTTCTTTTTGCATGAGCGCGACAAATTCTTCACGCAGTTGCTCGATGATTTGGTCTGGGTCTGTTGAAAAGCGGGCTAACTCTGCTTCGAGTTCAGCTATGGTCGCCTTAGTCGCCGATAACTTGTCAGCAAGTTGCGCTAACTCTTGGTCTTTAGCCTCAATATCAGCCGTCAAACCTTCCTGAGCTTGCTCCAAATCTGACAACTGCTTGCCTGCCTCCGCCTGCTTCTCAGCCTTCTGAGTCGAAGCCAACTGCAAGAGGTCAATTTGACGCTCCAAATCAGACTTGAGACGGGTTACTTCCAGCAAGTCTGCCTGCTTACGCTCCAAGTCTTGCGAAACCTTCTGGCGCTGATTTTTCAGACTAAGATTTTGATTTTCCAGTTTCTGGCGTTGCTCATAGTAAGCTGACAAATCCGCTTGAACGCTAGCCAAAACCTCCTTGTGCTGACTCAAATCTGCCTGATTTTTCAAGATGTCTTCGACAAGGATAGCTAGGTGTAATTGCTTGCGCTCCTCTTCGAGGACCAAAAATTCCTTCGCTGTCGCGGCCTGCTTTTCCAGTGGCTTAACCTGCATGTCCAACTCATAAATAATATCATCCAGACGATCCAAGTTATCCTGGGTCTGGTTGAGTTTGGTCTCGGTTTCTTTCTTACGTGTCTTGTATTTGAGGACACCAGCTGCTTCTTCGAAAATCGCTCGGCGTTCCTCTGGTTTACTATTAAAAATAGCTTCGACACGCCCTTGAGAAATAATTGAAAAAGAATCACGTCCAAGCCCTGTATCCATAAAGAGATCATGAATATCACGCAAACGAACCTTGCGACCGTCAATCAGATACTCACTATCACCGCTACGATAAATGCGACGTTCAACACGAATCTCATCATTTTCCCCAGCAATAAAATGATCGCTGTTATCCAAAACAACCGTCACTTGTGCATAATTAAGCGGTTTACGATTTTCAGTCCCCGCAAAGATGACGTCGGGCATCTTGCCACCACGAAGGCTTTTGGCAGAAGATTCCCCCAAAGCCCAGCGAAGACTTTCTGTGATATTAGATTTGCCTGAACCGTTGGGACCAACAACCGCTGTCACGCCCCGATCAAATTCAACCTTTGTCTTGTCTGCAAAGGACTTGAAGCCCTGCATTTCAATTTCTTTTAAAAACATGTCGTCCTCATGACAGTGCAGCTAAAGCTTTTTTAGCAGCATCTTGTTCGGCAGCTTTCTTAGATTTCCCAATTCCCTTACTCAACTCGTCTCCATTGGCAGAAACCGTCACTTCAAAGGTCTTAGCGTGGGCGGGACCACTTTCGTTAGTAACATGGTAGTCAATTTGAACATCACCTTTAGCCTGCAACAGTTCTTGAAGGCTGGTCTTGTAGTCTTTCACACGCTCAAAATTCCCTTTTTCAACCTGTGGAATCATAACATGAGAAATAAAGTTTTGCACTGTGTCAACACCCTTATCAAGCAACAAAGCACCCAAAAAGGCTTCAAATAAATCTCCAAGGATGGTATCGCGGTCACGACCACCAGATTTTTCTTCACCGTTACCGAGTTTGATGTAAGCATCAAAACCACACTGACGGCTGAAACTTGCCAACGACTCTTCACGAACAATCATTGAGCGCATCTTAGACAAATCCCCTTCTGCCTTGCGTGGGTACTTGATAAATAAATACTGTGAAATTAAGAGTTGAAGAACGGCGTCTCCTAAAAATTCCAGACGTTCATTATGTGAAATGTTTAGGAGGCGATGTTCATTTGCGTATGAGGTATGAGTAAAAGCTGTCTCCAACAGCGTTTTATCAGTAAAGACAATCCCATAGTCCTGTTTTAATTTTACTTCTAGTTGTTCCATAATGTCTCCTTAATTCTGTGCCGTTCTCCAAGAAACGGTCTGTTTTATTATAGCATATTTTACTAGCCCCTTCTACAACTAGGACAGAAATTGACAAAAGAGCAGGAGGCTCTCCTACTCTTACTCTTCTTTATCAGGCACCACCTTAAACAGACAATAGGTTCCAATAGCCGTGCAAATTAGAAGTCCAATCTTGAGAAACAAATGTGGTGCAAAATAAATCGAAATCCCCATCAACAGGTATATTTGCCAAATCATCTTTTTCTTTTGCTCAGGCGCAATGCTGCGCGTTTCTGCAAAATCTGAAACATAATAGTCATAGACCTTCGTTTGACGCAACCAAGTGTTGAAACGGTCCGAAGACCTTGAAAAACAAAAGCCAGCCAACAGTAAAAGCGGTGTCGTCGGAACAACCGGGAGTACAATTCCCGCAAGTCCAAGTGCAAGGCTAATAAAGCCAGTAATTATTAAAACTGTCTTTTTCATTTAATCCTTAGTTATCATTAAATTCTTGTTAATGGTGTTGCCGTATCTGGTGAGGTGTCAAAAACAGTGAAGTCTTTTCCAACACCGAAATCAGCACGCATCAATTGATTTTCCATAGTCATGTGGGCTAGTTCTTTGATGTTATTTTCCTTGCTCAAATGCCCCAGATAAATTTTCTTGGTGCGATTACCGATGGTGCGAATCATGGTTTCAGCGCCATCTTCATTGGAAAGGTGCCCTTTATCAGATAAGATACGTTGCTTGAGACTCCAAGGATAAGCTCCCGAACGCAGAATCTCGATGTCATGGTTAGACTCAATCAAGTAACCGTCAGCATTTTCAATCAATCCAGCCATACGGTCACTCACATAGCCTGTATCTGTCAACATGACAAAACTCTTATCGTCTTTCATGATGCGGTAAAATTGAGGGTCAACGGCATCATGACTGACCCCGAAACTTTCAATATCCAAGTCACCAAAAGTCATCATTTTTCCACGTTCAAAGACATGTTTTTGGGCGGCATCAAGTTTCCCAATCATGTTGCGGTCATCCATAATTTTCCAAGTCTCTTGGTTAGCATAGACATCCAAATGATACTTGCGTGCCAGCACGCCAACCCCCTTGATGTGGTCTGAATGCTCATGGGTTACCAAAATGGCATCCAAATCTTCAGGGCTACGGTCAATTTCAGCTAAAAGGCTGGTAACCTTCTTTCCAGTCAACCCCGCATCAATCAAAATTTTCTTCTGAGGCGTTTCCACATAAAAACAGTTTCCGCTTGACCCAGACGCTAAAATACTATATTTAAATCCCGTTTCAAACATTTTTTATTCTTCGTCATCCTCCCATTCATCATAGACAACAGCCTCTTTATCATAAGGCAAGACAATGGTAAATGTTGACCCCTTGCCATAGTCGCTCTTAGCCCAAATGAAGCCTTTGTGCTGTTTGACAATCTCCTTAGCGATAGCTAGACCAAGTCCCGTACCACCTTGAGCACGGCTACGCGCCTTATCAACGCGATAAAAACGGTCAAAAATCAACGGTAAATCCTTTTTAGGAATTCCCAGACCTTCATCAGAGATAGAAATAATCAGCTGCGCTTCTGTCGTTCGCATGCTAACCGTAATACGACCACCGTCTGGCGAATATTTGATAGCATTGTTTAGAATATTATCCAAAACCTGCGTCATCTTATCCGTATCAATTTCCATCCAAATGGAACTCAACGGATAGTCACGAATGATTTCATAACTCTTACCTGCCGTTGTCTGCTGATTTTTAATCTGATCAAAACGGTTGAGAATAGAGGTCATGAAAGCAGTGAAATTGGTCATTTCGATATCCAAGCGCGTCACCTGATTATCAATCCGAGAAAGAGCAAGCAAATCCGAAATCATTCGCATCATGCGGTTGGTTTCATCCAAAGATACCTTGATAAAACTTGGTGCCACGTCCTCTTTGAGAGCACCTTCATCTAAAGCCTCTAAGTAGGATTTTACCGAGGTCAATGGCGTACGCAGCTCATGGCTAACATTGGATACGAAGAGACGACGTTCCCGTTCTTCCTTCTCCTGCTCAGTCGTATCATGAGCTACCGCAACCAAACCAGAAATGAAGCCAGACTCCCGACGATTGAGGGCAAATCGGATACGCAACGTAACAAATTCACCATTCTCATCACGACGATTGATAACCACCTCGGGCGTCTTTGCCAGCAAATCATTGAAGGTATAGGGATTATCTTTCCCCAGAATATCAACAATATTCAAACCCAGAGCCTTATCACGTTCTAAGTTGAACTGGCGCTGAGCCATCTCATTAATCATGGTAATCTTACCGGTACGGTCTGTCGCAAACACCCCATCTGTCATGTAAGTCAAGATATTTGCCAAACGATTTTTCTCCTGAGCAAGATTTTCATGTGCCAAGCGAAAAACTTCCGATAAATCATTTAAATGATTACTCAAATCCACCAAATCCGAATCACCCTGAATAGTCAGAGCATCCGAATAATTCCCCGAAATGAGCTCTCTGACCTTATTATTAAGCGCCCGAATGTTCTCTGCCATCCGAAAATCACGAGTAGCTAAATAAACAAAGTAGACTGCCACAAAGGCTAATAGAAATAGCAGAGCTAGTTCAAAGGTGTGTAAATTTCCAAAAATATTACTCATAAGACTTCATGTAGTAACCGACACCACGACGTGTCAAGATGTACTCAGGACGTCCTGGTGTGTCCTCAATTTTTTCACGGAGACGACGAATAGTGACATCAACCGTCCGCACATCACCGAAATAATCATATCCCCAAACCGTTTCAAGTAAATGCTCACGCGTCATCACTTGTCCCATATGGCTAGCAAGGTGGTGAAGCAGTTCAAATTCACGGTGAGTCAATTCAATCTCTTCCCCACGTTTTTTAGCGATGAAGGCATCTGGCAAAATTTGAAGCTCACCGATGCTAATATCTGATGAAGTATTTTGGGCACTTTCTTCTGCAACAGCTGTTTCAATATTTTCCGTACGACGAAGGTGAGCTTTGACACGCGCTAGCAACTCACGATTAGAAAAAGGCTTAGTCACATAGTCATCAGCTCCAATTTCAAGACCGATAACCTTGTCAAATTCGCTATCTTTGGCAGACAACATAATAATCGGAATATGGCTAGTCTTACGGACTTCCTTAGCCACCTCAAGCCCATCAAGTTCTGGCAACATCAAATCCAAGATAATCAAATCTGGATTTTCTTCCTCAAACTTGGAAATAGCTTCGCGACCATCAAAAGCAGTCACTGTCTCATAACCCTCTTTGGTCAAATTAAATTTAATAATATCCGAAATCGGTTTTTCATCATCTACAATAAGAATTTTTTTCATGGAATATACCTCGTAGGTCTTTCTAAACAGAGCAACAAGCATTCTGTCACATCGCAGTCTCCCTAGCAAAAGTCAGAAGACATCCTTTATATTATATCAAAAACAGGGATATAAGTTAACTATCAGACCATTTCAATTGCGCAACAAGTCTGTAAAAGACTTTTTATGAAAGCACTGACTTCACTCATAATTAGATTACTTTTCTCAGAATATCAGCTAAATATAAATTGTCAGAACCTTTACAAAAAAATATTTTGCTGATTTTATATAGCGTTTCCAACCCTTATGACATCTGATGAAAGTAATTATTGGGGACTATTTAAAATTGTCAGAAAATATTGACTTTAAGCTTTTTTTATGATAGAATACTTCTATCTTACGATACTTATGTTAGAAAACCTAACAAAGATTCCTTAGGAGGACTTATGGCACTCATTGAATACAAAAATGTCGATAAATATTACGGCAACTATCACGCACTAAGAAACATCAACCTTGAAATCGAAGAAGGTCAAGTTGTTGTTTTGCTTGGACCATCTGGTTCTGGTAAATCAACCCTCATCCGTACCATGAATGCACTTGAATCTATCAAAACTGGTAGTTTGAAAGTCAATGGACACGAGTTGGCTAACGCTAGCGCTAAAGACCTCGTTCAACTTCGTAAAGAAGTCGGCATGGTCTTCCAACACTTCAACCTTTATCCGCATAAAACTGTCCTTGAAAATATCACCTTAGCACCAACCAAAGTTTTGGGACAATCTCAAGCTGAGGCTGAAAAAATCGCTGAGAAATATTTGACTTACGTTAATATGTGGGACCGTAAAGATTCTTACCCAGGTATGCTATCAGGTGGTCAAAAACAACGTGTAGCCATCGCCCGTGGTCTTGCCATGCAACCAAAACTATTGCTCTTCGATGAACCAACATCAGCCCTTGACCCAGAAACTATCGGTGACGTTCTTGCAGTTATGCAAAATCTTGCCAAAGAAGGGATGAACATGGTTGTCGTTACCCACGAAATGGGCTTTGCTCGTGAAGTAGCTGACCGTATCATCTTCATGGCTGAAGGTCAAATCCTTGTCGACACTACAGATGTTCAAGGATTCTTCGACAACCCAACTGAACCACGCGCTAAACAATTCCTCAGCAAGATTATCAATCACACCAGTGAAAAAGTCAAAGTTGACGGGGAATAAAAGGTGGTCTATTCGATGAAGAAAAAATCACTACTCAGTATGCTAGCTTTAACCACAGTAGTTGTTACCCTATCGGTAGCTTCTGCGGCTAAAGCTGATACGATCCCCGCCCAGGTTCAAAAAATCAAAGATGCTGGTGTTCTCAAGGTCGGTGTTAAACAGGATGTCCCTAACTTCGGTTACTACAGCGCTCAATCAGGGACTTACGAAGGTATGGAAATTGACATCGCTCGTAAAATCGCTAAAGCTATGAAAGTTAAAGTTGACTTTACAGCCGTCACTCCCCAAACACGTGAAGCCATGATGGATAACGGACAGCTAGACATCGTCATTGCGACCTACTCTATCACACCTGAACGCCAGGCTTCTTATAGTTTCACCGACCCATACTATGTCGATGAACTAGGATTTTTGGTCAATAAAGCCAAAGGCTATTCTTCTATTAAAGACCTAAATGACAAAACCATCGGTGTCAGCCAAGGGTCAACCGCCAAAGCTGCGCTGGAAGAATATGCGTCAGCCCACAACCTAACATTCCACTATTCTCAACTTGGGTCATATCCTGAACTAGCCATCTCACTCTATGCCAACCGAATTGACGGATTCCTTGGAGATAAGTCAATCCTCAGTGGCTATCGTAGTTCAAAAACAGTCCTTCTTTCAGACGGTTTCAATACACAAACTTATGGGATTGCCACTAAGAAAACCAACACGCAAGTCACATCCTACATCAACAAGTTACTTGCCAAATGGAAAACAGATGGTAGCCTCAACAAAATCTATGCTAAATACGATTTGACGCCGGCTGAAAGCAACTAATACGAAGGGAGATTCACATGTTACTTGTTGCTACTGCAACTGTTAGTCCCTTTGCCTTATCTCGCTGGGCAGCATTCTTTGCTAACTTCGGCGACTTCGCAAAAGGATTTCTATACACCTTGGGCATGTCAATTGGTGCCCTCATCCTCTCACTCATTCTCGGTATCATTTTTGGAGCCATGAGTTCATCACGTAATAAAACACTGAAAGCAATCGCTCGTGTTTATGTTGAACTTTTCCAAAATACGCCACTCTTGGTACAATTCGTTGTCGTTTATTATGGTCTAGCCATTTTAACAAACGGTGTTATTATGATTAACGCTTTCTTTACTGCCATTCTCTGTGTCGGTATTTACCACGGTGCTTATATCGCTGAAGTTATCCGTTCAGGGATTGAAGCTATTCCGAAAGGTCAAACAGAAGCTGCACTTTCTCAAGGCTTTACATACAGCCAAACTATGAGCTTGATTATCTTGCCGCAGGCTGTTCGTACTATCCTTCCTCCGATGACCAACCAAGTCGTTTCTTTAATTAAGAATACATCAACCGTTGCTATCATCTCAGGTGCTGACATCATGTTTGTCGCAAAAGCTTGGGCTTACGATACCACAAATTATATCCCAGCCTTTGCTGGTGCTGCTGTTCTCTACTTCATCATGTGCTTTCCACTTGCAACTTGGGCACGTCGTAAAGAAGAAGGCAACAAAAAAGCTTACTCAGCATAGAAGGGAGCTCAATTTATGTCAGTTTTAACACCAACTAATATCAGCTTTATCTTTCAAGGCTTGCTTCTAACGCTCTACATTTCTTTCATTTCAATCGTATTATCTACCATCATCGGGACAGTTCTTGCTGTTATGCGTAATGGAAAAAATGCAGTGCTCCGCTTCATTGCTAGTGTTTATATCGAGTTTGTCCGTAATGTGCCAAACTTGCTCTGGATTTTCATTATTTTCTTGGTATTCCAAATGAAATCTACTCCAGCTGGTATCACCGCTTTCACAGTCTTTACCTCAGCTGCGCTAGCCGAAATTATCCGCGGAGGGTTAAACGGAATTGATAAAGGGCAAACAGAAGCCGGTCTTTCTCAAGGATTTACCAGCTTCCAGATTTTCACCATCATCATCTTCCCACAAGCCATCCGTAAAATGTTGCCAGCCATCATTTCACAATTCGTAACAGTTATCAAGGATACCTCTCTCTTGTATTCTGTTATCGCCATTCAAGAACTCTTTGGTAAGAGTCAAATCTTGATGGGACAATATTACCAAGCCAGCCAAGTCTTTACGCTATACGCTTTAATTGCTGCAATCTACTTCGTGATTAACTTCGCTATTTCAAGCTTCTCACGTCGTTTAGCCAAGAAATGGGAACAGGCTGCAGAATAAAAAATGCTCTTCGGAGCTTTTTTATTAGTCTATGTTTAATTTTGAATTTTCTGATAATATTGCCTTTATTGTTTTTTTGTGGTATACTCAGTATACTTAGTATATTCATGTTAGATTTTATAACAATATTATTTTAGGAAGGACGGTAACGATGACAGTTATTTTAGATTCATTGATAACCAACTCTCAGATTATTGCTCCTAAATTCCTTAGACAAAATAGAGTTTTATTTGCTTGTCTAGGCTATAAATCATTTCATTCATTAGTCTCTCGACAGCCTCGCGCTATGAGAACCAGTTTAGAACAGGTCGACCCCTACTCGGTCATCTTGTAAGACCATGTTCTATTAACTTCTTTTAGAGCCGTTTATCTGATATTTCTTGTTAGATAATATTCCAATGTTAAGGAGACTTCTATGAAAAAATACTATATTTTAATCACCAACCTGTTAACCTTTCTAGCTCTGCTATTGACCACAATGACTACCGCCCAAGCGGCCAGCAAAGACCCTTTGCAAGCCATCAAGAATCGTGGCGTGCTAAATGTCGGAGTTAAGCAGGACGTTCCAAACTTTGGTTACTACAGTGCTAAAACTGGGACCTACGAAGGAATGGAGATTGATGTCGCTCGTAAATTGGCTAAATCACTCGGTGTTAAAGTCAACTTTGTTCCTGTAACGACGCAGACGCGCGAACCGTTGATGGATAATGGTCAGATTGACCTTCTCATTGCCACTTATACCATCACCCCTGAACGCCAAGCTAATTACAGCATTTCAGACCCCTACTATTATGATGAAACTGGCTTCCTAGTTCGCAAGGATAGTGGCATCAAGTGCATGAAGGACCTGAATAATAAAGTTATCGGTGTCTCTCAGGGTGCAACTACCAAAGCCAATCTTACTGCCTACGCTTCAGAAAATAAGCAAAATTATCGCTTTGTTCAATTAGGAAGTTTCCCTGAACTCGCGGTTTCACTCTACGCCAAACGCATCGACGCCTTCTCTGTAGATAAATCTATCCTGTCTGGTTATGTTAGCGACAAAACAGTCATTCTCAAAGATGGTTTTAATATTCAAAGCTATGGTATTGCCACCAAAAAATCAAACACAGAAGTTACCGATTATGTGAATCAAAAGCTAGCTACTTGGACTAAAGATGGTAGCTTAACTAAGATTTACAAGAAATTCAATTTAACGCCTGCTAAGGCAGAATAGAAAAAAGCTTGAAATCATTCTGCGATTTCAAGCTTTTTTACAATAATTTTTTGAAAGCCTTGAGTTCACGGTCAACAGCTTGTTTACGGCTGTATTTTCCCTGGGCGTAGAGCCCTTTTTTGTTGAAATAGCTGAGCGGATCACTTGCTACTCTTCTGAGCAGATGACGTTTGCCTCTATCATTAGTTGGTGAGCGGTAGCCTTTAACCTGTAACTTACGGAATTTTGGGTCATGAGGACCAACAGGCTTAACATCTAGCTGGTGGTGGCGGATATCATTGTGACTGGCATAATTAAAACTCGCACCATTGATAATACCGTTTTCGGTGACTTTTTCAGCATCCACTTCATTAAGAAAATTTCCTTGATTATCAAGGATAAACTCTGTGTGGAAGCTTAGGAGAATTTTGATATTGACTGAAAAATGACCATCTGGATAAGCGACGCTAGAGCCATTTAAAAGGACTTTATTGTGTAGTCTAGCGGATTCCTTGAGCGTGTAAGTCCTAGATGGCTTCCAAAATTCCCACCATTTTTTATTGTTCTTTAAAAAATGCGCTAGCGCTTCTCGGTCAGTCATGCCTGACTTTTTATAATTTGCTCTGATGTACTGTGCCTGCTGACTGGAAATGACATAACGGAGCTGATGAACCTTTTTAGCTAAGTCTTCTCTCTGACTCAATTCATTTTTTGGAAAAATATCGTTGACAGCCTGGGCTAGTTCTGACCAGAACGGGTTGTCAGGCGCTAAATCCTCAGCAAAACGACTGACCAATTCTTGATTTTCAGGAAGTGTTCCTGATAAGTCATCAGGCAAATTGGCTATGCTTAGCAAAAGTTTCAGAGCTTTTTGATAGTCTCTGTTTTCAAAATAAATTCGCCAGAAAAAGAGAAAAGCCTCTGAGCCGATAACAACCGCAGGAGAGATTTCTCTTGTTACAAGCGCTAGCAACTGCCTATCTGACACACCGAGCTCTCGCCAAGCAAGCATCTTCCTAGCCCACTGATAGCGCTCTGCTATGCCCTTTTGAGAAAATGGAAATCGCTTTTGATTGTACCACATATGGTCTCCTTACTCTTTCATTATAAAGAAAATGCCGTGACTTTACCAGCCACGGTCTTAATGTCTATCAAATGAGATGAAACGACTACCTTGATAGGTCAGCTGTCCTTTATCGTCTTCTCTCAGCATTCCATAGTCTGAACTTTTGACTCGGAACTCTTGCCGATTGCCATCAGAAATTGGGCAGTTACATAATAAGTCGTTGAGGTGTGATTGCTAAAACCGTGTGTTCCTGTCATATCACCAGCCACAGGGCTAGAAATCGTTGAGGTCTGAAGGTGTTTCCCTACAATTTCAATCTCAGCTGACAGACGAGGACTATTTTGATTATGCAACCACTCCATCAAAGCCTGTCCGATTTTAACCGCCATTATCAGCAGAACTAAACCAAAGACGACTGTAAACAACCATTGAGGAAACCAAATCATGACCATCAACTCTCTTCGATTTTATTGTATCATAAGACGCTTAAAAAGCCTATCATTTTCATAATAGGCCTTCTAAATCTAACATTTTATTTGCCACTAAAGACTGGAAAAACAGATGCTTGACCGTAATCGATACTGTCGATGGCTTTCAGGGTTTCCATGTCTACGTCAGTAATCGTGAAATCAAGTTCTGCATTTGACGCCATATGGTCTGGATTAGCAGTTTTTGGAAGGACAACAGTGTTCAGCTGCATATCATACTTGATGCAAAGTTGAGGAAGGCTAACGCCGTATTTTTCAGCCATAGCTTGGATGGCTGGGTGACCGATAATGGCTCCGTGAGCAATTGGTGAGTAAGCTTCAACGACTATATCATGTTGCTGACAAAAATCAATCAATTCAAAAGGCGTATTTCCGATATGGCAGAGCACTTGGTTGACGGCTGGTTTGACCTTGCCATTATTGAGAATATTTTCTAGGTCCACAACTTCAAAGTTTGACACACCGATAGCCTTAATCTTACCAGCTTGATAAAAGTCTTCTAGCGCACGCCATGCTTCCAAATTGCCTTCAAAATAATGCTCTCCGTTTCGGAAATTTGCCCAAGGCTGTGGGGCATGGATAATCATGAGGTCAATGTAATCGATATTCAATTTAGCCAGCGAACCTTCGATGGCAGCACAAGCAGAGTCGTAGTCTTTGTGAGCTGCACTCAATTTTGTGGTGACAAACAGCTCTTCACGCACCACGCCAGAAGTGCGAATGCCTTCACCAACGCCAGCCTCATTAAAGTAATCTTGGGCAGTATCAATATGACGATAGCCCAGCTTGATAGCTTGACGAACTGCTTCTGCCACCTTATCATCTGCAATTTCCCAAGTCCCCAAGCCAAGCTGAGAAATACGATTGCCGTTGTTCACTGTCAATGTTTGTTCAAAAATAGTCATTTCTTTACCTCTTTACTTTTTGCGATTAGAACATCCAACTCATAGAGGCGGTCCTGTGCTATGTGTAGTTTTTTTAGACAATGGCTTGCGCTCCCAACCAAGAAATCATCAAAATACAAGCGTAAGTTGCCAACTGCATGGCTGGTGAATTGAGGATAACAACATTGATGGCACGCATGAACATGCTAAAAATACGACCTGATTCCTTTTGGAATTTCTTGGTTTCATCAGCTTCCTTAACGTAGGATTTAATGACGCGCATGTTGGTGATATTTTCCTGAACGCTGGAATTAAGCCCATCGTAAGCCTTAAAAACCTCTTGGAAACGTGGAAAAGCAATCTTAATCACTAAGAATAAAATCATTACCAAGAAAATGGAAACATAGATAAAAATCTGTGCAATCCCTGCATTGATGTAAAAAGCAGCGATAATGGCAAATAAAAAGTTAAGCGGTGCCCGCACACAGATACGGATAATCATTTGGTAGGAGTTTTGGATGTTAGTCACATCCGTCATCATCCGCGTCACCAAACCGCCAGATGAAAACTGGTCGATATTGGCAAATGAAAAACTTTGAACCTTTTTGAAAAGGGCTGTGCGGACATTCTTAGCAAAACCAGCTGACGCATAAGCAGCATAACGAGCAGACGCCTGACCAAAAGCCAGCGAAATAAAAGCCGACACCAGCATCAAACCACCATAAAAGAAGATGGCTTGCAGGTCCCCTTTGTTCACCCCCTATCAATAATAAAGACCATAACAAAGGGAATCAAAATTTCAAACATGACTTCCCCGACCATAAATAAGGATGCCAAAATCGAAGGACGTTTGAACTCCTTGATTTCAGCCATTAAACGACGATACATAAATCCTCCATTCTTAATGACAAAAGAAAAGATAAGCTCTTCATCCGAAGCCTTATCTTTCCACCTCTAGAAACGTTGATGAAAAAATCATACAACTCTTATCTGTAAATTTACCTTACATTATACCACTTTTTATCATTTCTAGTAAGAAAAATTTAGATAGATAAGTATCAAAAATCGCTTGAAATCAGTATAGTGAATAGGATTTCAAGCGATTAATTGTCTATTTTTTAGACTGACGTCTTTCTTGTAGTTTCTGATTGATTTTAGAAATTCGTTGATGAATCATATACCTGACGAACAACCAAATAAGACCATATATGACTGCAAATCGACAAATAGCAATCAAAGGATTACCAACTATCCAATCATTAAAATGGTACATCGCATAAATTATCCCCATCACTACAATGAAATGAATGAGCAATTTCCTCTGCAAAGGGGCATCCATCCAATCAAATAAGATATAAGAAATAATCCCAATAATGCCACTAAAAATGGCAACGCTAAATACATTAGCCAATGATAGAGTACCCACGTGGCTACTAGCAAGTAACAAACAAGAAATCAAATCACCAATCCCAACGCCAACGATAAAACTATTTATTAGTTTTTTCATGCACTTCACCTCTACAATCCTAATCTTACCGATAAATTTTTCAGATATTTTCGACTAACACTAACTTTTAACTGATTGGTTAAAAATGCTGTCATAGACCCAGAGAAACCATCTTCTAAATAATCTAAGTGATTAATGTTGATAACAGCATGTTTTGAAACTTGAACGAAATCAGGATTATTTAAACGCTCTGAGAAGCGATAAAGTCGCTCTGTTATTTTAAAATTTCCATTAATTGTTTCTAAAATCAATTGGCTGTCATTAACATCAATTAAAATAATATCAGCGACCTTCAATAGTTGAATACGATCAATTGCTTTAATAGGAATTAGTTTGGGCGAATCTTGCTGATACATTTCTAAGTAATCTAATAGGTTCTGTGCTTCTTGGGTCAGTGATTGACCTTTAACCACCACCTCTATTTCATCACTCTTTAATAACTTATCCTCTTCAAATGAATATTTCACCTGCCGCCTCCTTCTCTATTATCTTATGACAATTTACGAACTTTGGCAAGCTGACCAATATATGTGAAAAATAATGAAACTAAAGTTACTATTATGATAAGAATAATACTTTCCTTAGCATCAATCAGACGGCTCCATTTTATACCAATTCCCAAATATTCCCTAATTCTAAGTGATGATCCTTCTAGTTGATCATGTGTTAGTATTTGACGATAAATCGCTGCTACATAAGCTCCTGGAAATAACTTAACTAAATTTTGTGCATAAGATGGTAGAGTACCTATTGGCATATAGACACCTACCAAGAAACCCGAAGCCGTTCCAATAATAGTAGATAAACGGCTAACTACATCAACAGATTTTACCCTTTGTACAATAAGTCCTCCCAAACTAGTCCCCAAAAAAGATGATAAAATCATGATTAGACAAAGTTGTGGAAACTTATCAAAAGCTACAACTAACTTATCTTGCCAATAAAAGTAAACAGACATGATAGCAAACATGATAACTTGCATTAGAACTCCAACAATAGAAGCACTTAACAGATAAGACAAGTTCAATTTAAAGCGAGATAGATCAGTCAACAAAAAATCATCAATTTTATGACTTTCTTTATCTTTGACCATACGTCCCATACCAGTCCAAGTTGTAGTAATACTAGTAACTGCTAAAGTACCCCCAATCACCCAATTGTCTAAGATAAGCTTATAATCAGCAACTTTTGACCAATCTTCCTGCATATTTTTTTGAAGAAATACTAAATAGAGAGCAAAGGCAATCCAGGCCCCCATTAAAGAAAAGAAAACCGTTATCTTTCGGTGAAAATAAAGCTGTATATGGCGTTTCGTTATTGAAAACATAGATTATTTCCCCTCGTAAGCTGTTCCTGTAATTGTCAAAAAGACATCATTAATATTTCCTTTTGACCAATCAAAATCATCAATATCCGCTTGATATTTTCCCAACAGTGTCATCGCATCTTTTATAGATAAACCATCAAATACTAGTCGATTTACCGAATCTAATTTATAGCAATAATCACTAAATAAGCCCTCTTTCATGGTTTCAATGACCAAACGATTAGAACTATACTCTTCTTTCAAATATTTAGCTGATCCTTTAGCTAATACACGACCATGATCAATGATGTAGGTCATATCTGCATTTTCTGCCTCCTCAAGATAGTGAGTTGTTAAGAAAATGGTCAATCCTTCTTGAGTCTGCAAAGAGCGAAGCATTTCCCAAATATCTTGACGAGATTTAATATCAAGGCCTGTGGTTGGTTCGTCCAAAAAAAGAATATCGGGTTTATTAAGCAATGCTCTCACAATATCGACTTTCCGTTTTTGACCTCCAGATAAGGTTCCATATTCTTGGTGCAACATTGCGATATCAATATCAATCAGATCTAGTAAACGATTAATCCAATTTTGATCTATATTACTGTATAGAGATTTTCTACTCTCAATGTTATCCATGACGGTCAGATCATCATCCAAAATACTATTTTGAAAAACGATACCGATTTTTAATCGTTCATCCATCACAATAGTTCCTGAGCTGGGTTGCAATAGTCCCGTTAACATCCTTATCGTTGTTGACTTTCCCGCACCATTAGTACCGATATAAGCAAACAACTGACCTTTCTCAATCTCTAAATTTAGGTGATCAACAACCGTTTTATCACCATATCGCTTTGTCAAAGATTCTGTTTTAATTAACATCCGCTTTCCTCCTTAAATTTAGCTATATTGTAACAGATAGCATTATTCAGAAGTAAAAGATATCGATGAGTGGTTAAAAGTTGGAGGTAAGCTGTCATAATTGAGTATCAAAAAAGAAGCTCCTAAGAGCCTCTTTCAATCCATTATTCAGCTTCGTCTGCTGGGCGTGATTTGCGGGCAATATCTGCTAAGATATTGTCAACAAACTCTGAAATTGTTTCTGTGTGTGTTGCCTTGCTTCCATAACGACGAACGTTAACAGATTTGTCAGCCATTTCCTTGTCACCAACGATTAATTGGTAAGGAACTTTTTGGGTTTGGCTTTCACGAATCTTGAATTGCATTTTTTCATTACGCTCATCGACGTCCACACGGATACCACGGTCACGCAATTCTTTAGCGACTTCCCAAGCATAATCAACGTGTGCTTCGTTTGAGATTGGGATAACAGTGACTTGTTTTGGAGCCAACCAAGTTGGGAAGGCACCCTTGTAAGTTTCGATAAGGATAGCTGTGAAGCGTTCCATAGTTGAGATAACACCACGGTGAATCATAACCGGACGGTGTTCTTCACCATCAGCACCAACATAAGTCAAGCTGAAGCGTTCTGGAAGCAAGAAGTCCAATTGGATGGTTGACAAGGTTTCTTCTTTACCAAGGGCAGTTTTCACTTGAATATCGAGTTTTGGACCGTAGAAGGCTGCTTCACCTTCAGCTTCAAAGTAATCAACGCCCATATCATCCATGGCAGCCTTAAGCATGGCTTGCGCATTTTCCCACATTTCATCGTTATCGAAGTATTTGTGCTTATCTTCTGGGTCACGGTATGACAAGCGGAAACGATAATCGTTCAAGTTGAAATCATGGTAAACATCAATAATCAATTGAAGTGTCTTCTTGAATTCATCTTGAATTTGTTCTGGTGTAACGAATGTGTGACCGTCATTCAAAGTCATTTCACGCACACGTTGCAAACCAGTTAGGGAACCAGATTTTTCATAACGGTGCATCATACCGAGTTCCGCAATACGGATTGGCAATTCACGGTATGAGTGAACATGGTTTTTATAAACTTGAATGTGGTGTGGACAGTTCATTGGACGAAGAACGAATTCTTCACCGTCACCCATGTCCATTGTTGGGAACATATCTTCACGATAGTGATCCCAGTGACCAGATGTTTTATAAAGTTCCACAGAAGCTACTGGTGGTGTATAAACGTGTTGGTAGCCTGCAGCGATTTCCTTGTCAGTAATGTAACGTTCAAGGATACGACGAATGGTCGCACCGTTCGGCAACCAGAATGGAAGACCTTGACCAACTTCTTGGCTAATCATGAAGAGGTCGAGCTCTTTACCTAGTTTACGGTGGTCACGTTCTTTAGCTTCTTCACGACGTTGAAGGTAAGCTTTGAGGTCTTTCTTGTCGAACCATGCTGTACCGTAGATACGTTGCATCATAGCGTTATCGCTATTTCCACGCCAGTAAGCGCCTGCTACGTTAAGAAGGTGGAAGACTTGGATGCGTCCAGTAGAAGGTACATGTGGACCACGGCAAAGGTCTGTGTATTCCCCTTGTGAGTAAATAGTAAGACCACCGTCATCTTCTGAGTGTTCTTCAATCAATTCCAACTTGTATGGATCGTTTTTGAAAATTTCACGCGCTTCATCTTTAGTGACTTCTTTACGGATTGATGGGAAGTTTTCTTTGACGATTTTCTTCATTTCTTCTTCGATGCGAGGAAGATCTTCATTTGAAATTTGCCCTGCTTCGTTGTCAGTGTCGTAATAGAAACCATCTTCGATAGCGGGACCAACGCCAAGGTGAATGTCTGGGAAGAGACGGCGAGCTGCTTGCGCAAATAAGTGAGCCGCTGAGTGACGAAGGATTGGAAGAGCATCTTCGTGGTCAGGTGTCACGATTTCGATGCTACCATCTTCTTCAATGGCACGAGTTGTGTCAATCAATTTGCCGTTGAATTTACCAGCCAAGGCTTTTTTAGCCAAAGAATTTGAAATGCTTTGCGCAATTTCAAATGTTGTCACACCAGATTCAAATTCGCGCACAGCGCCATCTGGGAAAGTGATGTTAATCATCTTATTTATCTCCTTTTATTTTTTACATCATTCAAAAACAGATTCGTGCAAACTTTTCCCGAAAAATAGAAAAACCGCATCCTCAAAAGGACGCGGTCGCGTGGTTCCACCTTAATTTATCCAACACAAAACTCGAGAATACTTGTGTCAGACCTCTATTGGCGATAAGGGAACCACCCTTTTATGTTTGCATAAAATCATACCGAGTAGTATCTCACCATAAATGGGCACCATTTCCAGCTTCCAGGCACTCTCTCAACCATTTGACAAGGCTTGACGTATCTCTAAAAACTATTGTACCACAAACATCAGAATTTTCAAGGATTTTTCCCCTTTTAGCTAGTCCAAGAAATCTCGGATAGAGGAAATCATCTTTTTAGGTGCGCGGACAACTTTCTTTGAAGCCTTGCCTGTCAAAGACACCGCCTGTTTAGGCATGGTCACAGCCCCGCGAGCTAATCGTAAAACTCGTGGCTTGTCAGCATTTTTACGAACGGTCAGTGATAATTTATGAGAGTTACGATTTTCTTCAGTGATGAGAACATCCAAATAAAAGGCATATACCGATTTGCCAAATCGCTCCGCAGAAATCTCATAAAGCTTTTCCTCGTAAGCATCAGCAATCAGTTCAGGCGTCTCAATAATGGCATCAATAATAGCATCCGCCAAGTCCTCCTCACGCTGATAAAGCGTCCCAAACATGCGGTCTGTCACCACATCGTCTAGGTAAGGATTGCTCTGCGCAATAATCGGACGACCACTGGCCAGCGCTTCAATATAAGTCAAGCCCTGCGTCTCACTGGTCGATGCGGAAATGAAAAAGTCACACGCCTTATAGTAAACCGCAACTTGGTCATGGCTTACCATTCCTGTGAAAATAACCGCATCTTCAATTCCAAACTGCTGGACCTGCTCCTTCAAATCATCCAAGTATGGACCGTCTCCGACAAGCACCAATTTGACCTTGCTATTTTCTGCCAATACTTTTGGTAAATGCTTAAGAATGGCTTGAATATTTTTCTCGTAGGAAACGCGGGATAGGCTGAGTAGCATAGTTTCATCTGGGGCAATACCTAAGTCTTGACGGAGCTCTGCTATTTGTTCTTTTGTAATATCTTCACGACGGTACTTTTCAACTGGAATCCCTGTCGGAATGATACGCTTAGGAATCTTAACCTCATAGCCATCCAAGATATTATAGACAATGCGAGAAGGACAAATAACACCATCAAGGTCATTCAGATAACCACGCATAACATATTTGACCATACTTGGCTTAATCAATTTTCCCTTAGCGATATAGCCAACGTAGTCCTCATACTGAGTATGATAGGTGTGAACCACAGGAATCTTCAAGGCTTTAGCCACTAATTTTCCTAAAATTCCCAGACTAAATTCAGTCTGTGTGTGAATGATATCAAGCTCATAAGCCTTGGCGATTTTATAAGCTGAAATCAGACCACGATAGACAACTCGGCGGTCTGTGAATGAAATAAAGGGTACACTAGGCAAGCGGATGATGGTCGGGTCTTCATAACGCTTAACATCGCGCTCTGTCGTCGTGAAAATATAGACTTCATGCCCAGCTGACTCTAGCTCTTCTTTTAAGGTCCGAATACTCGTCGCAACACCTGATACTTGTGGAAAATAAGTATCTGTAAACAAGCCTACACGCATCTTATAACTCCATTACTTGTTGATAGACGCTGACTAATTGGTCAGCGATTTTCTCAATGCTTCTACTCTCGGCAACTGCATAGCCGGCATCTTCCTTGTGACTTGCGCCAGCCAAAACATTTTCCAAAGCCTTCACAAAACCATCGACATCTGTAGCTAAATCGGCTGAACGCTCGTTAACCCATCCTTCATAGACTGGAATGTCTCGAAGGACAACATGCTGACGGCTAGCTAGCGCCTCCAAAACAACGATTCCTTCAGTCTCTTCACGACTTGGGAAAAAGAAGGCATCACTGGCTGACATAGCCCCTTCATAGACATCTCCCTTGATGTAGCCAGGGAAAATAACATTTTTAGGATGTTTCTTGGTCACAATCTGACGAACCTTGTGCGGAATAACCCACTTATTGGTCTCACCAAACCAGATAAAACGGACATCTGGCATGGCTTCAGCCACTTTGACAAAGTCATCAATTCCCTTACGCATGAAGAAAAGCCCAGCTCCCATGACAACCTTTTCACCAGGTTTAATATTGAAATAATCACGGAAAGCTTGTTCTTTCTCGGGAGTCGTCTGGTACTTGGTCAAATCAATCCCATTTGAAACAGCGTAAATCGGATTAGTGATACCATATCCTTGAATCAGATGTTTTGAATATTCTGTCGGTGTGATGATAGCATCTGCCTTACGATAAAAGTGACAGAGGTACCATTTGAAAAGGGGCGCAACGAGATTTGAACCGATGAAAGAATTTCTAAAATCCTCCTCGGTTGAGTGCCCGTGCATAATCACTTTCTTGCCAGATTTTTTCGCTTGATTCATCAAGCGCCAGCTTTTTACTCCATAAGTATTGATATGGACTAAATCATAATCATCATTGGGGTCCATTGTATAATCTTGCCCAGCACTCAGCATGGCACGTTCTTGATGTTTAATGGCACGGCCAATACCTGATTTTCGCAAATAGTGCTCGGCTTCTAAATACAGTAAAACTTTCATACTTTCTATTATAGCCTATTTCGCCTATTTTTTCATCATTCACGGAAAAATCAGACTAGAGACCGATGACCGATAAAAAAGAAGCTAGGTGCTAGACCTAACTTCATTCCTAATTAGTCTCTCGTTGTTCCACGTTTGACAATACCGTGATTCAACAAAATTTCTTTCTCTTCCAACTCTTCCTTGTGCATGATTTTAGTCAGCATGCGCATGCTGACGGCACCAAGGTCATAGACGGGTTGGCTGATTGATGTCAAGTTTGGACGTGTGTAGAGTGTGATTGGAGAATCATTGCTTGTGATGATTTCAAAATCTTCTGGCACACGTTTTCCTGCTACGAAAAGACCGTTCAATAGACCCGCTGCGAGTTCATCTTCAGTAACATAAGCCGCAGTTGCTCCTGAATTGATGACACGCTGAGCCAATTCGTAGCCTTCTTCATAACGATAATTAGCTTCAAAAACAAGACCTTCTTTAAAGCTGAGCCCGTTTTTCTTAAGACCCTCTTTGTAACCTGACAAACGCACTTTACCGTTAATTTCATCGATTAGTGGTCCTGAAACAAAGGCAATCTCTTTGTTCTTTTCAGCTAAAATGTCAACAACATCTTGAACTGCAGCCTTGTAATCAATGTTAACGCTTGGCAATTGATGTTCCAAATCGACTGTACCCGCCAAAACGATTGGAGTGCGTGAGCGTGAAAATTCAGCACGGATTTTCTCAGTGAGGTGGTGCCCCATGAAAATAATACCATCAACCTGCTTAGCAAAAAGCGTATTGACCACATTGACTTCTTTGTCATCGTCTTCATCGCTTGATGCAAGGACAATATTGTACTTATACATAGCAGCGATATCGTCGATACCACGCGCTAGAATTGAGAAATAAGAGTTGGCGATATTTGGAATCACCACTCCGACTGTTGTCGTCTTTTTACTTGCCAAACCTCTGGCAACCGCATTGGGACGGTAATCAAGACGATCGATAACTTCAAGAACTTTCTTACGAGTATTTTCTTTTACATTCTTATTGCCATTCACAACTCGACTGACCGTTGCCATAGAAACACCCGCTTCACGGGCGACATCATAAATCGTAATTGTATCATCTGTGTTCATGTTGGACTTCCTTTCTACTTGAAAATGACGCTTTCACTAGTATTTTATCACCTTTTGGAAACACTTTCAAGCTATAACAATTATTTTTTATGAAAAATCTTTCATTTCTTCTATATAGGCTTGATTTTTTCTGTAATTTTTGAAAGAATAGTAGGCAGAAATAGAACTAGCCTTTAAATCAGACTAATTCTTAGATTAGGAAGAAGGTTTTTACATGTCAAAACTCACTCAAATCAGCCAATACCTCGCTAAAGAGGGAGCTAATATTGCTGTCTTTTCAGACCCCGTAACCGTTAATTATCTCACTAGCTTCTCCTGCGACCCACACGAACGCCAAATGTTCCTGTTCGTCTACAGCGACCGTGAACCTGTTCTTTTTGTTCCAGCGCTTGAAGTCGCTCGCGCCCAAGGAATCGTTAATTTCAAAGTCTTCGGTTATGTTGACTCTGAAAATCCATGGGAAAAAATTCGTCAAGGGTTGCCATCTGTTGATAGCGCTAAAGTATTTGCGGAATTTGACAATCTTAATGTTACTAAATTCCAAGGCTTACAAACTGTTTTCAAGGGGCACTTTGAAAACTTGACACCGTTTGTCCAACAAATGCGCCTCATCAAATCGCAAGATGAAATTGAAAAAATGCTGATTGCCGGTCAATACGCTGATAAGGCTGTTCATGTTGGTTTTAACAATATTTCACTTGACGTGACTGAAACAGATATCATCGCTCAAATCGAATTCGAAATGAAAAAACAAGGCGTTGATAAGATGAGTTTTGAAACCATGGTTCTAACTGGTGATAATGCTGCTAACCCACACGGTATCCCAGGAACTAACAAAATCGAAAACGATGCTCTGCTATTGTTCGACCTAGGTGTCGCTACTAACGGCTACATGTCTGATATGACACGTACGGTCGCTGTCGGTCAACCAGACCAATTCAAGAAAGACATTTACGAACTCTGTCTTGAAGCTCAATTAACCGCTCAAGATTTCATCAAACCTGGTGTGACTGCGGCTGAAGTAGATGCTGCTGCGCGTAAGGTCATCGAAAAAGCTGGTTACGGTGAATACTTCAATCACCGTCTTGGTCACGGTATTGGTATGGACGTTCACGAATTCCCATCAATCATGGAAGGAAACGACCTCGTCATCCAAGAAGGCATGTGTTTCTCTGTTGAACCTGGTATCTACATTCCAGGCAAGGTCGGTGTTCGTATCGAAGATTGCGGCCACGTTACTGCTTCTGGCTTTGAAGTTTTCACACAAACGCCAAAAGAACTACTTTATTTCGAAGGATAATGTCATTTAGAGGCTCATTAGGGCCTCTTTAACATGAAAGGAAAACTCTATGCCAACTGGCGTTATTATCAATTCACTTGCCATCTTTTTAGGCGGAATCGTCGGAGGTTTCTGGGGGAAAATTTTTCCAGACCGCCTCAAAACTGAACTCAACAATATTTTCGGTGTCTGTTCGATGGGGATGGGGATTGTCTCTGTCATTCTTATGAAAAATATGCCTGCTGTTATCATGGCTATCGTTGTAGGGACAGGACTAGGTATCTTGCTTAATTTTGGACAGGGCATCAACCGTGCTTGTCTTACTATGCAAAAAGGTGTTGCGAAACTGCTTCCCAACGCCTCAAGCAACCTCTCACAGGACGAATCCCTAATCAATCTTTTGACTGTCATCGTGCTCTTCTGTGCCAGCGGTACTGGGATTTATGGGTCACTTGATTCAGGGATTTCAGGCGACGCCACTATCTTGATTTCAAAATCAGTACTTGACTTCTTCACAGCCGCTATCTTCGCTTCTACGCTTGGCCTAGTGGTTTCGCTCATTGCTATCCCTCAGTTCATCATTTTCACTGCCCTCTTCCTGCTTGCCAAAGTTATCATCCCTCTCACGACACCTGCCATGATTGCTGACTTCAAGGCCTGCGGTGGCTTCCTCATGATTGCAACGGGTTTCCGTATCATCAAGGTCAAAATGTTCCCTACCGCTGATATGATTCCAGCCATGATTCTCGTCATGCCCCTCAGCTGGCTCTGGACTAACTTCATCGTGCCATTACTTTGATTGAGCGCCCTACGGGGTGTTTTTCTTTTACTTTTGGAAAATAGCTGCGCTTCTCTCAAAAAAAGAAAATATTTTTACTTGTCATTAAAAATAGATTTGTTATAATAATTGTAAAGTTATTTCTTTACAAGGAGATTGACATGTTCTCACACCAACGTTTAAAAGCTCAAAGACAGGCTCTGGGCTACAATCAATCACAAGTCGCCAAAGCATTGGGCATATCCAGAATGTCCTATTCCTACTGGGAATCTGGAAAAACCAAACCTAATCAGAAAAATCTCAAGCAGTTAGCCGATTTATTTCAGGTTCAAGAAACCTACTTTGAATCAGAATATCCGATTGTCACTACTTACCTACAATTGTCAGACGACAATAAGACCAAGGCAGAGCAATATGTTGACCAACTATTGCAGACACAGCTAGAAGCTCAACAGAAGGTTGTACAACTATTTGCGGTTCAAGTGCTATCCGATGTCGCCTTATCAGCAGGTAGAGGTGAGTCACTCTTTGACGAATTTGAAACTGAGACCGTCTATTCAAACGTTGAACAATCAGGCTATGACTTGGCTGCCTGGATTAGCGGAGATTCCATGGAACCACTCTATCAAAATGGAGAAGTCGTTCTCATCAAAGCAAATGGATTTGATTACGACGGTGCTGTCTATGCCCTCTCTTGGAATGATTCTGTCTACATCAAGAAGCTTTATCGTGAGAAAAATGGCTTTCGCATGGTCTCTTTAAATCACGATTATCCAGACCGATTCATTCCTTATGAAGACCAGCCACAAATTGTTGGTCTCGTTGTCAGTCACTTTATGCCAGTTATTGGAGGTTAGTTATGCGTTTAAATGATATTTTGAAATTACAAGATTACAACTTAGATAGCAATTCAACTGTGGAGATTTTTGACATGGACGACTTTTCGGATGCCGTCAAAGCTCGCAAATTCAAAAAAATCATTATCCCACAAGATGAAAGTACAGAAATTTATCCCTACGCCTTCCTGATTAACTCCTCCATCCTCATCGCTATGGAAGCTGATTAAGACATAGGTAAGCCTCAGCCAGTGTCCCAGAACTATTTTGCTTTCAGTAGGAAAATAACTCAAAAGTAAGCAGACTGACTTAAGGAAGTCATAAAAAATAAGCTAAGAGACCATACAAGCGTGAAATTTGCATCCTACCACCGTTTTGGTATAGTAAGTAGACGAGATATTGGTAACGACCGTTGTCAATTTTTTACTATAAGGAGAGATGAAATGACTGCTGATAACTTTTGGCAAACTTTACCAAAACCATTTTTTGTTTTAGCCCCCATGGAAGATGTGACTGACGTCGCTTTCCGTCATGTGGTGGCAAAAGCTGGGCGCCCCGATGTATTCTTCACTGAATTCACCAATGCTGCTTCCTACTGCCACCCTGACGGCATTGAGTCCGTGCGTGGTCGCCTGACATTCACTGATGATGAGCAACCGCTAGTCGCCCACATTTGGGGTGATGTTCCTGAAAACTTTTCTCAAATGGCTAAAGGCATGAAAGAAATGGGCTTCGCTGGTCTTGATATCAACATGGGCTGTCCAGCGCCTAATGTTTTCAAACACGGCCGTGGTGCTGGTTTGATTTTGCGCCCAGAAGTTGCTGCTGAACTGATTCAAGCCGCAAAAGAAGGTGGACTTCCAGTCTCTGTTAAAACGCGACTCGGTCACGCCAAGCCAGAAGAATATAAAGATTGGCTCAGTCATATCCTTAACCAAGGCATCGCCAATCTCTCCATCCACCTACGGACAAAGACAGAGATGTCCAAGGTTGATGCACACTGGGAAATGATTGGAGAAATCAAAGACCTACGCAACCGTATCGCCCCAGATACCCTACTCACCATCAACGGAGATATTTCTAACCGTCAAGCCGGCATGGAACTGGTTGAAAAATATGGTATTGATGGCGTCATGATTGGTCGAGGTATTTTTACCAATCCGTTTGCCTTTGAAAAAGAGGCTCGCGAACACAGCCCCAAAGAACTTATCGACCTCTTCCGCTACCACTTGGACCAATTTGATGAGTACCAGCTCCGCCCATTCCCATCAATGAAGCGCTCCTTTAAAATCTACATCCGAAGCTTCAAAGGAGCTAATGAACTCCGCATTGCTCTCATGGATGCTAAGACTAGCGACGACTGTAGAAAATTGCTAGATGACTTTGAAGCGGAGCATCTGAGCTAATCATATCCAAACAATAATAAAAGCACTCTTGATACCTCTCATCAAGAGTGCTTTTATTATAGACCAGTTTTTAGTTAGCTGGTGCAAGACTAGCTGCGCGGGCTAGGGCTGCATCGATGTTTTCACAAATGTTTTCTGCGCCGACTTTCTCAACAAAGCCTGCTTTTTCCATAACGTGGTAAGGTTGTTCGTTAACATGAGACAGAATGAGGGTCATGCCACGTTTGCGAGAGATTTCGAGAGTTTCTTCCAAGGCTTCTAAACCTGAAATGTCCATAGCAGGGACGTTACGCATGCGGATGATGAGGGCGTTTTTGCCTTCTTCATGATCGACATTTAAGAAATCATTGGCTGCGCCGAAGAAAAGAGCTCCGAAGACTTCATAAACAAGGGTGTTTTTAGGAACATCTTTGAGGTCTGAGTCTTCTGAAAGCGTTGGGTCATCAAGGCTCCCCTTATCTACCCATTGGCGGACTTCAGCAACGTCTGACATGCGTTTCAAGAAAAGGAAGGCTGCAAGAACCATCCCAAATTCGATGGCAACGACTAGGTCGAAGAAGACTGTCAGAAGGAAGGTAATGACTAAGACTGCAATGTCACTCTTAGGTGCGGTGCGCAGCATATGTCCAAAAGTACGCCAGCCACTCATGTTATAACCAACCATGATGAGGATGGCCGCCAAACAGCTCATAGGAATCAGCGACGCGTAAGGCATCAAGAAGAGCAAAATCAAGAGAAGGGTGATGGCGTGAACCATACCAGCAACGGGTGTACGTCCACCATTTTTGACGTTAGCCGCTGTACGAGCGATGGCACCTGTGGCAGGAATTCCACCAAATAATGATGACATCAAGTTACCGACACCTTGACCAACCAACTCCGCGTTGGAACGGTGATTCCCACCAATCATCCCGTCTGAGACAACGGCTGACAAGAGAGATTCGATAGAAGCCAAGATAGCGATGGTGAAGGCTGGCGACATCAATTGACGAACCAGATTAAATGACAAATGTGGCACGGTGAAGCTTGGTAGACCGACCTTGATGGTATAAAGGTCACCAATGGTTTTGACAGAAGACACATGCCCCAAGCCAACGATAGCTGTTGTGACCAAGATAGCGACTAGCGACCCAGGAATTTTCTGAGAGACTTTTGGCCAGAAAATCTGAATCAAAAGGGCTAGTAAACCAATCATGAGCGTTGGCCAGTTGATGCTACTGATATTTTTAGCGTAGACGCCAAGCTTTGCCACAAACTCAGCAGGCACAGCCCCCATGCTCAAGCCCAAGAAATCCTTGATTTGCCCAGCGACAATCCCTACGGCAATCCCCAGCGTGAAACCAACTGTGATGGTTTTAGGGATGAATTTAATCAAATCACCAAAGCGTAATAGCCCCATGATAATCATCATAATCCCAGCCATGAAGGTCGCAACGGTCAGACCAGACATACCATACTGAGCAATGATGCCATAGATGATGACAACGAAGGCCGCCGTCGGTCCACCAATCTGAACGCGACTACCTCCCAAAAAGGAAATAAAAAAACCAGCTACAACAGCGGTGTAAAGCCCTTGCTCTGGATTGACCCCAGAAGCGATAGCCAAGGCGATTGACAATGGCAGAGCGATAATGGCGACGATGATACCAGCCACCAAGTCCTTCATGAACTGTGCGCTCGTGTAACCCTTTAGGGTCGTGAAAAATTTAGGTTTAATGTATTTTAAAGCGTCCATCTTTTCCTCCTCATTTTTTGCTCTCAGACGCTTGCGAGAACTCATCTACCATTCTAGCACAGACAAGCCCAAAACTCTAGGGTATCAAGACATGAAAGCGTATCAGAGAAAGATAAATTTTATGAAAAATAAAATCCGTAAGAATGATGTCAATGAAAAACAGGCTGATACTGGCGATAAGCTCACTGGAAAATAGAATTTTGCCACTGGCGCAAGGTTAGCTGAGCCTGATCACATGTGAAATGGGCTGTTGCAACCTAGCAACAAGCTGAAAACACGTGAGACGGACTTCCTGCAGACTTGCGGCAAGCTGAAAACACGTGAGACGGACTCCTGCACACCTGCGGCAAGCTGAAAACACGTGAGACGGACTCCTGCACACCTGCGGCAAGCTGAAAACACGTGAGATGGCTTCCCTGAAACTCTAGGCAAGCTGGAAACACTTGAGACGTCTTCCCTCAGACTCTAGGCAACTCGGCAACAACTGAGACAAGGAGGTGGAAACATAGTTATGCTCTTTGGGACTTGTCAAAAATAAAATCAATCACTACCATTGACTGATAGAATTAGTAGCGTCTTTAACTAATCATTGGTCAAATCAATCCATGAATAACACGGTTAAAAAATACTTGGCTTCTTTTCCGTTAAAAAAAGCAGAGGTAGTCCTACTCTCCGCTCTTATAATTGCACAGTTAATACTGTATTTGTGTCTCGACTTATTCTCAAAGCGACTTCCCGAAAACTAGAAAGCAAGTCGGACTTGTTCTATGCGTTTTTCACTAGCAAACTTACACACTCCACATGAAACGAGTGAACACTAAGTATGTCAAGTAGTTGCGTTCGTATGTGTGAACATATCTATAAACCTTTTAACGATAGATTGTGGTTATCGTTAAAAGGTATTAGCTCGACAAACTGGGATTTGTCACTACTTTGTAATAGCATATATTTCTTTTACATAATCACCAGGGTGGTTGATAGAAAACTCACCATGATACATTCCTTCTTTAATTCTAAAAGAACTACCCTCAATTATTTTACTGATTGTTTTCGCAGAGCTTTTCATTGAACTATTTTCTTGTCCTCCCACAAAAATGCTCACTTTCGCATTGCTATTGCTAAGTAAATCTTTTATAGAATACATAGAGTTTGCCTGTAAAAAAGCAATCATGTTTTGCTTTGTGATTTTGCAAGTGTCTCTGTAATAATCATCAAAAAATTCTTGATTCATTTTAAGCGATTTGAATTGTAACTTAGAAAACCATTTATGTTTAATCAGCCCATAGCAATTTCCAAAAACCGGTTTAATCATTGAGTATATCATCTTTGAGGGTACAACAAGAGCGCTTTCGACGATTGCATATTCACAAATATCTTCTCGCCGAGACATAATTTCAAGCAGAATCTGACCGCCAAGAGATAATCCCCCTATTAACAATACAGAACCGTCAAATGTTTCATCAATAAAGGAAATAATCTCTTTCGCATTGTCCTCTATTGTTGTAAAATCCCTATCGCTTTCTGCATGACCGTCTAATACTGGAAGAATGACATGAAAATCATTTTGAAGCATTTCAGCTTCTTTGCGATAATTCCACCACGATAGTCCGCCTCCGTGCAATAGAATAATAACATCGCTATTTTGTTTTCCGAACTCCTTATAATTCATTTTGCATAACCTCTTACACAAATTCAAATTTATCACTTCTTAATTTAAACTGATTTTATCACTTCATTGATACCTTGCAAGAAACCTATAACTGCTGCCCCAACCATTGGTATTCCATATGGGCTTACTAAAAGTCCAACTACCAACGCTTCTATAGCAATTGGTAGTTCTTTTTTAATAAAAGAGCCAATTGCTACAAAAATACACATCAGCATTAACAATGATAGTAGCATGGTTCCTATACTTAGAATAAAAGTCAGAAATGCTGTGAGAATACTTAACACCAAGCTAATTAGGAACAAGATTATTTTTATTATCCATCTCGTAAATACCCTCCATTTCTATTAAATCATTTTAAAATGCCTTAAAGCATCCATGATAGCTTCCTCTTTTTCCGGTGTGCATTGTGGAATAACTTGTTTCTCTTTTTTTGATTTATTATAATGCTCCCTTAATTCAATACCACATTTCTTTTTAATCTGAGCAATATAGGGTGTCGAAACCTTTAAATTGAATTTTTCTAATATATATTCTTTGATTTGTGCATAAGTAGCCTTGCTTTCAGCACTTGTCAAATCAAGCTCATCCAACTTAATTTCAACATCTATATGCTTATCGACATCAAGTTTGGACAATAATGCTACTGTCTCCACATGATGCGTATTTGGAAATAAATCCACAGGTTGCACCTTAGTCAACTTATAGCCAAGTTCTTCAAAGAGGGCAATATCACGCGCCATGGTTGCTGGGTTACATGAGATGTAGGTCACCTTGTCTGCACCAGTTCGTGCTGCGGAGCGAATAAAACTCTCAGTCAAGCCCTTGCGCGGTGGGTCAACCATGATGACAGTTGGTTTGATGCCGTCTGCCACCCATTTGGCCATTGCATTTTCAGCGCTATCCGCAACATAGGTGCTATTGGTGATGCCGTTTAGCTCAGCATTTTTCTTGGCATCAGCGACAGCCTTTTCCACCGCCTCAACGCCATAAACGTGCTTGACGCGCTTAGCCACAGAGAGACCGATGGTCCCAATCCCCGAGTAGGCGTCGATGACCACGTCGTTAGCCGTCAGGTCGGAAAAATCAATGGCAGTCTGGTAGAGCTTCTCAGCCATGACCGTGTTGACCTGATAGAAAGACTGAGCCGAAATCTCGTAGGTATTGCCCAGCATCTGGTCCTCAATCACATCCTTGCCGTAAAGTCTGCGAAACTCAGATCCAAAGATAGCATTGGTATTTTTGTCGTTGATATTTTGGATGACAGAGACCACTGCGGGAAAGGCTTGGGTGATTTGTTCAATCAATTGCTGGACGCGGAAAATCTTAGGACGAGTGGTCACGAGGACGAGCATCATCTGACCAGTGTAGTGCCCGCGACGGACAACAAGATTACGGATGAGACCAGTCTGCTCTTTCTCATCATAAGGCTTGATGTCAAAGCGGCGCAAGAGGTCACGTGTCGTATTGACCAGCGCATCAATCTCTTTTTCCTGAATGAGGAAATCCTCAATCGGCATGAGGTCATGGGAATTTTTACGGAAGAAACCAGTCTCTAGCTGATCATTGACACGGCGGATAGGCACCTGAGCCTTGTTGCGGTAAGCAAAAGGCGTCTCCATACCCAGAGTTGGCAAGACCTCCACATCAGAAATATGTGCCGTCTTGTACAAATTATCCGCCACTTGTTTTTGCTTGAAAGCAAGCTGGGCTGGATAGGCTAGATGCCCCAAATCAGCAATCCCCGTCCGCAAATAAGCCGCATCTAGGCTGTCGTTACGGTCTGGCGATAATTTTAAGTATTCCTCAACCTTACCGAAACCAATATTCTTACGCACTTTCAGCACGCGCATCTTGATAACTTCACCAGGAAGAGCATTCTCAACAAAAAACACAAAACCATCAACCTTGGCAACACCCATTCCCTCATGGCTCAGGTCAGAAATGGTCACTTCTACAATATCATTCTTACTTAACATAATATCCTTTTCTTAGCTCTGCTATTTCCCTAAAAAGAAAATAGAGCGGTAATCTACCACTCTATTATAACACAAGTCACTTCACTAACGCAGTCCCATCTGTTTGAGAGACTTCTTATATTTAGCAAAATCAATGTAGAGGGCCATGCCTCCATACTGGTCATAATCATCAACCCAGTCGCCTTCCTGCGGAATCGTTAGTTGCTGGATACCATTTTTGGCATCAGACGCTATCGAAATCCCCTTGGTCAGCAAGAAAGAATAAGAGAGGTTGGTCGATGTTAAGGCAAATACCTTACCAATAGCTGCTGAACCCGTGAAAAGCTTGGTTGGGTCTTTGATTTGTGAAACGATAGCCTTCATCACTTGCTGCTGACGCTTGGTACGACCAAAGTCACCGTCGTCATCCTTGCGGAAACGCGCATAATTCAAGAGGGTACGACCATCCATATACTGCTCGCCAACCTTAATCGTCTGCTCGGGAACGATGCCATCCTTCATGTTCAAATCATCAGGCACCTGGACAGAATCCACAGACTGACCACTGACAAGACCAAACTTAGCATTGATTTTCACCCCCTTAGGGAAAAGGGTGTTAATAGCTTCCGCAAAAGTTTCAAAATCGACCATGACGTAATATTTAATGTCAATGTCAAAATGCCTTTTCAGAGTCTGACGAATATAATCAGCTCCGCGATGCCCATCCTGCTCACCCAAATTAAAAGCGGTGTTCAATTTCAAGTCATAGTAGCCGTCTCCAGCGCTGTAACCAGGAATGTTAACCAGTGTATCGCGCATAAAGCTGACCATCTTAACCTTGTGGTTCTTATTGCCGACATTGACGACCATGATGGTGTCCGTTCTGGCATCTGTCGATTGCTCCGTCACCCGTTGGTCACTCCCTAGAACAAGGATATTGGTCCCATCCTTGGCATCTTTACCCGAAAATTTCTCCTTCACCGCTGGCGAATAATTGCCCTTGCTACTAGTCACATCACTTCTTCCCTTGAAGAACATGAAAAGCATTCCAGCCATGAGAACTAGAAGTAAGAGTCCAGCCCATTTCAAAACACGTTTAAATCCTTTTTTAGAGCGTTTCTTCTTTGTCTTAGGAACTTTCTTTTTAGCCTGCCTCTTTACTGCCGAGGTTTGTTGGCTTGTTCTAGCCTGTCTTGGATATTCTGGCAAGCCATTTTCCCCTACATTAGCAGGAGCTTGAGAATGCCACTCATTTTCCTGTCTCCTAGTCGCAGGATTGGGATAGACAGAAAGAGTTGATTCCTTTTGTGGTGGGGAATAAGATTCTTGACTAGCTTGCCTAGGAGAAGCTTGCTTTGCCGCATTTTTTTTCTGCAACAAGTAATTGAACTCCAACTTCTCACGTTCATTCAAGTAGTGAAGATTTTTCAGGAGATAGCTGTACCGTAACTCTTCGTGATGGGTTAAAGGCTCTTGGTTTTTGTTTATCATATCTCTTCCATACTATTCTTTATTATTTCCTACTCTACCTTATCCACTGTCAATACATCATATTGTCCTAAAATTTTGTGTTGAATGCCCAGCGCAGCCAATTCTTCCAAAGCAAATGTCACCAAGGTTTTCTTACTATTTTCGACATCTACAATAAAAAAGTATTCTCCTAGAGCTGTTTTGAGAGGACGACTTTCGATTTTGGTCAGGTCAATGCTCCGCCAAGCAAACACTGACAAGGCTTTGTAGAGGGCACCAGGCATATTGTCTGGCAAGGTCAGTGCCAAAGATAATTTCTCTGCCTGCGTTTTCAAGCATGACTTTATTTGCCCATGACCCAAGACCCAAAAACGTGTGTAATTTTCCGCCATTTCCTGAATGTCCTTGGCCAAAATCTGCAAATGATATTCCTTAGCGGCAGCCTGTGGCGCGATGGCAGCATAGGGCTGGTCAGGATTTTCTGCAATAAAACGCGCCGCATAAGCTGTGCTGGTTGTCAACTCAATCTGAGCCTGAGGATAGTGCGCCTTGATATATTTTCTACCCTGAGCAATAGCTTGAGGGTGTGAAAAAATCTTCTCAACCGGCTTGTCCAAATCCGTCACCAATAATTGCTGCTTGATAGGCTGAACAATCTCAGCGACAGCCTGAATTTCTGCCTGATGAAAGAGATAATCCAAAGTCTCATGAACAGACCCTTCAATCGAATTCTCAACTGGGACAATGGCAAAATCAACCTGCCCACTTTCATAAGCCTTAATCACCTCCGTGATATTGGCAAAGGGCTCTAACTGCGCATCTGGATAAGCTTGGAGAGCTGCATTATGCGTAAAGGAACCACTTGGTCCTAAATAGGCAATCTTCATTTGATTTCCTCGATAATTTCTTGGGGCGTCTTGTTGCTCACGTCGATAATTTGACTAGCTACCGTTTCATACCAATCCTGACGACCATCGAAAATAGCCTTGAAATCCTCTTTGCTATTATTGACAAAGAGAGGACGGACATTCTCTGAATCATTGGTGATACGGTTGTAGAGGGTCTCAAAATCTGCTTTCAAGTATATGGTTTCAGGATGTTCAGCCAAAATACGGCGATTAGCCTCCGAAACAACAACACCCCCACCAGTTGAAACAAGGTGGTCAGACTTGGTTAATTCTGCCAACACTTCCGATTCAATCTGACGAAAAGCAGGCTCACCTTCTTTGGCAAAAAAATCTGCAATCGGCATCCCGATTCGTTCAACGATGACAGCATCCATATCAATAAAATCAGGGTCCAATAGTCTTGCAATAGTTGATTTCCCAGAACCCATAAAACCAATCAATAATTTAGCCATGAATTAATGCCTCCAAATCACTGAAAAAGCTTGGGTAGCTAGTATTGATAGCCTCAGCACGCTCCAAGACCAAGTCACCCTTTTTAGCAATCAGCCCAGCAATCGCCGTCATCATGCCGATACGGTGGTCGCCATAAGTATTAATGTTAGCACCATGAAGTTGAGATTTTCCATCGATAATCATACCGTCAGCAGTTGGTTCGATAGTGGCACCCATTGCATTGAGAGCGTCAGCCACGACCTGAATACGGTCAGTTTCCTTCACTTTAAGCTCTTCGGCATCTGAAATGACCGTTCTACCATTTGCTTGCGTTGCAAGAAGAGCAATAATAGGCAATTCATCAATCAAACGCGGAATGATGTCGCCACCGATCTCAGTGCCATGCAAGTCGGAACTTTCCACTGTGATAGTCGCTGATTTAGCAATCGGGTCAATATCTGACAATTCAAGTTTGCCCCCCATAGCTTTGATAACGTCAAGAATCCCCGTGCGGGTCTCATTAATCCCAACATTTTCAAGAATGATTTTGCTGTTAGGCACAATGAGTCCTGCTACTAGCCAAAAGGCTGCGCTGGAAATGTCACCAGGAACAACAACTTTTTGACCGGTAAAACTTTGCCCGCCTAAGACACGAATTTCCTTACCATCTACAGCAATATGACCGCCAAACTGTTTAATCATATCCTCAGTGTGATTTCGTGTCTTCTCCTTTTCAATAATAACCGACTCACCATCCGCCTGTAAAGCAGCAAAAATCAAAGCAGATTTTACTTGCGCAGAAGCAACTGGAAGCTGGTAATGAATCGGTTTGAGCGCTTTACTTCCTCGCATTGTTAGAGGTGGCAAATCACGGTCTGTCTGTCCCGAAACCTCTACGCCCATTTGACGCAAGGGAATAGTCACACGGTCCATTGGACGCTTAGACAAAGAATCATCCCCAAACATCTCAACTTGGAAATCTTGCCCAGCCAATACACCTGAAATTAAGCGGATAGAGGTACCAGAATTTCCCATGTCTAATTTATTCTGAGGAGCTTTTAAGCCATCAAAACCTACACCTTGAATCGTAACAACATCACCATTATCTTCAATCGTCACACCAAGGTCACGAAAAACCTGCATGGTAGAAAGGACATCTTCCCCACGCAAAATATCATAAACTTTGGTTTCACCTTTAGCTAAACTTCCAAACATAATGGAACGGTGACTAATTGATTTATCGCCAGGCACTCGAATACGGCCCTGCAATGATTGAATGTTGGTCTGTAACTTCATAAACTACCCCCAGTGTAACTTTTCTACTATTGTATCATAATTTGACAGAAGATTTGAACACTTCTTAAAAAAATGATTATCAATTTTGACAAATCGTTAGAATAGCGGCCTTCTATCAGGCCGAAGCATACAAAAACACCCTAGGCTAACCCAGAGTGTTCAAATCGGGTTTCTAAACCCTCAAATAATCAAATGATTATTTTTTAAGGTTGTAGAATGATTTAAGACCATTGTATTGAGCAACTTCACCAAGTTGATCTTCGATACGAAGCAATTGGTTGTATTTAGCAATACGGTCTGTACGTGACAATGAACCTGTCTTGATTTGTCCAGCGTTAGTTGCAACTGCGATGTCAGCGATTGTTGAATCTTCAGTTTCACCTGAACGGTGTGATACAACTGCAGTGTATCCAGCTTCTTTAGCCATTTCGATAGCTTCGAAAGTTTCTGTCAAAGTACCGATTTGGTTAACTTTGATAAGGATAGAGTTTGCAGCACCTTCTTTGATACCACGTGCAAGGTAGTCAGTGTTTGTAACGAAGAAGTCGTCACCAACCAATTGAACACGTCCACCAAGACGTTCAGTAAGAGCTTTCCAACCGTCCCAGTCGTTTTCATCCATAGCATCTTCGATTGTGATAATTGGGTATTTGTTAACCAATTCTTCGATGTAATCGATTTGTTCTGCGGCAGTACGTTTAGCTCCACCTTCTCCTTCGAATTTAGTGTAGTCATACACACCGTTTTCGTAGAATTCAGATGATGCACAGTCGAAACCAAGGAATACATCTTCACCTGGTTTGTAACCAGCAGTTTCGATAGCTTTGATGATAGTTTCAACAGCATCTTCAGTACCGTCAAATGCTGGTGCGAAACCACCTTCGTCACCTACGGCTGTTTCAAGACCACGTTCTTTAAGAATTTTCTTAAGAGTGTGGAAGATTTCAGCACCCCAACGAAGAGCTTCTTTGAATGTTGGTGCACCAGCAGGTACAATCATGAATTCTTGGAAAGCGATTGGAGCATCTGAGTGAGAACCACCATTGATGATGTTCATCATTGGAGTTGGAAGTACTTTAGTGTTGAATCCACCAAGGTAGCTGTAAAGTGGTACTTCAAGGTAGTCAGCAGCTGCGCGAGCTACGGCGATAGAAACACCAAGAATTGCGTTAGCACCAAGTTTACCTTTGTTTGGAGTACCGTCAAGAGCGATCATAGCACGGTCGATAGCTTGTTGATCACGTACATCGTAACCGATGATTGCTTCTGCAATAACGTTGTTTACGTTGTCAACAGCTTTTTGAGTACCAAGACCACCGTAACGAGATTTGTCACCGTCGCGAAGTTCAACTGCTTCGTGTTCACCAGTAGAAGCTCCTGAAGGAACCATACCACGTCCGAAAGCACCTGATTCAGTGTAAACTTCTACTTCAAGTGTTGGGTTACCGCGTGAGTCAAGGACTTCGCGTGCGTAAACATCAGTAATAATTGACATTACAATACTCTCCTTATGAGTTTAATATTTTTTACATGTTAATAATACCACAATCTAGGCTCAATAACAAGAAAAAACGTGTTGTAAGCGCTTTTCGGGTTCGTTTTTTAGGGATTTTGTAATCGCTAAACTTTCTAATGGCATTTTTTTACTAAATATGATATGTTTGCTTTAAAAGAATACTTTAGGAGATGGATATGGCTCAACTTGAACAACAACTTTTACAAAAAGCTAGTGGCGAAATGCGGTTAAATCCAGATGAACAACGCTACTACTCTGGTACTTTTAGAGAACGTGTTCTTTTGACAGTTTCCTCTGAATTAGCCCGCAGCCAGGCTGTTAAAGACAATTTTTCAAAAATTTTGGCTGAGCTGAGCGAAACGGTGACACCGATGATCGTGAAATTAACACCCAAGCTTTCTTCAAGTGACCAAATGTATTATATGAAGTTAGCAAATCAAGCTGGCATTAATGCTACCATCGTTCATGAAGCTAGTTCTCACTCACCTTTTGCAATCGTTATCCACACCGACCATGCTGTTGATTTTCCTGACGATGAGATAGCTATCGAAACACGATTTTCTCAGCTATTAGCTCCAGAGAAAGACAAGCAAAAACCACAGAAGAAATCTTTTTTGCAAAAATTATTTCGTCTATAATTAAAAAGCTCAGCTTGATTACAAATCAGACTGGGCTTTTCTTTAGGTAAACTATATTGGCTCAAACCTCTGACAGTGCTTCTGAAATGGCTTGATCGCCAGAAATAAGCTTGATAACCTTGCCAATCGTATTTGGGTAAACTAGTAGTTCTGCGAGAACTTGGGCTAGATCTGGGATGGAAATGTTACCAAACTGATCCGAAATCACTTGAATTTTTCCTGTCGCTGCTTCTTCTTTCAAGGCGCCAGGTTGGACTATCGTATAATCTAAATTGGTGTCTGTAATCAAGTAATTATCCGCAAAAAACTTGGCTACGTTGTAATCTTTCAGACTAGCAAAGCCTGGGTGCTCCCAGCGTTCAGGTTCCAGGGCGAAGAGTGAGCTGAGCATGATGAAGCGCTTAATGCCTCGTTTTTCAGCGGCTTGTATGACTTTGACGGCTCCAAAGGCGTCAGTTTGTAGCAAACCTTTCCCGCGTGAGCCAGCGACAAAAATGATAGCTTGGGCTTGGCCAAGCTGCTCTGCCAATTGATCCACTGAATCGTGTAAATCAAACAAAACTGGCGTCACATGGTTCAATTTGACAACTGCTTCTGATCGTCTGGCGCCAGCAAAAACTTCATGACCTGCCTGGCTCAGGATTTCCAATAATTTTTCTGCAACACGTCCTGTGCTTCCAACGACGAATACTTCATAAGTTTCTCCTTGCGTATGATGTTACTAGTGCAACATTCGGTAAAAAGACCTGCAATTATTTGCTACGGTAGATATTGATGAGGTTGCCGATATTTCGGGCGGTTCGACTGAGGTTGTTGGAAGCTTGCGCCAGCGTATTTTCCAGCGAATCGACGTTGCTAATAATGGGGAAAGCCGCCTGAATGTTAGCGGTGGGAAAAGCTGGAAGGTCATCCTTGAAGATGCCACAGATAGCAATCACAGGAATGCCTCGCGGAACTCGACGGGCAATACCTACCGGTGCCTTACCAGAGAGACTTTGGGCATCCATCCGCCCCTCACCAACCAGAACAAGGTCTGCTGTCTGTACGCGCTGATCAAAGTTTAGAAGGTCCAGAACGGTATCAATTCCTGACACAATTTTGCCAGCTGCAAAGGTGACTAGCCCTGCTGCCATACCACCGCCAGCGCCAGCACCAGCTAGGTCAAAAATGGCAGGATTGGTTAATTCATAGAATTGCTTCATATCTTGGTCCACGCGGTCAAATTGAGACTTCGGTAGGCCTTTTTGTTCTGCAAAAACGTGAGTCGCACCTGTCGGTCCGCAGAGAGGATTAGTCACATCAGTAATAACGGTAATCTCCATCTCAAACAGGCTCTGTGGCACTTGTGCATTATCGAAGCAGGTAGTACGACCTAGATTGTCGCCGATTGGTTCGAGGAGGGTTCCTACATCATCATAGAAGCGATAGCCCAGCCCTGCTGCCATACCGATACCTCCATCGTTGGTGGCACTTCCACCCACACCAATCATCAGCCTGCGCACGCCAGTATTTGCCAAAAAAAGCATCAGTTCTCCAACACCGCGAGTCGTCAAATATAAGGGGTTTCGTCGATTGCGTGGCACCTGAGCCAAACCGCAGACCGTCGCCATTTCGAAAACCGCTAAATCGCTAGCACGCGCGTACGTCGCTTCAACTGGCTGACCGAGAGCCCCCGTCACTGTGGTCGTCTCCTCCTTGAGGTCAAGTCCATAAGCTAGCGATGCAACCGTGCCTTCACCACCATCGCCAACAGGCATGAGGTCAAAAGAGGCATCCGGTAGAACTTGAGAAAATCCTTGCTGTAAGGCTGTCGCCACCTCAAGAGCCGATAAACTTTCCTTAAATGAATCTGGAACGATTAAAATGTGCATAGAGAAAGCCTCCTTTATGATTTGATTTTATTATAATGCAAAATTGGTTAATTGTCGCAAAGAAAAAAGATAAGCCCTAGCTCCTAGCTGGGACTTATCTGGGAGATTTTACTATCGTTCAAACCGAATTTTTGGTTTGTCATGAGCCACTTCTGTTTTGGGACCATTCGAAACAACACAGCTCTAAAACAGCAGGTTCGAACAGAGGGCAAGAGGGAGGGTTTTGGGACCATTCGAAACAACACAGCTCTAAAACGAAAGTGATGAATTATCCCAAAATAAAGAGGTTTTGGGACCATTCGAAACAACACAGCTCTAAAACTTTAATTTTGGAAGCTCTTTCTTCCATTAGGTTTTGGGACCATTCGAAACAACACAGCTCTAAAACGATTCGCAGTTATCAAAGGTGCTACAACTAGTTTTGGGACCATTCGAAACAACACAGCTCTAAAACCATACAAGCTCCTAAAAGTCTATCAGAGCCGTTTTGGGACCATTCGAAACAACACAGCTCTAAAACTCAGTGAGCGTATCCGTGTAAAAAACAAGGGTTTTGGGACCATTCGAAACAACACAGCTCTAAAACAGGATAGAGTTAATTTACCCCCAGATTCCGGTTTTGGGACCATTCGAAACAACACAGCTCTAAAACCTTACGGTAAAAACCTACGCTCTATCAAGCGTTTTGGGACCATTCGAAACAACACAGCTCTAAAACACTCGTGGGGAAATGACACAATCGGTAAACGTTTTGGGACCATTCGAAACAACACAGCTCTAAAACCAAGTGTCCAAACAGGTACAGTTGTAAATAGTTTTGGGACCATTCGAAACAACACAGCTCTAAAACCGGCTCTTAAGAAAGTTAAAGACGCCATGGGTTTTGGGACCATTCGAAACAACACAGCTCTAAAACTTCAAGTAAAAACTGGTGAAACGTATACATGTTTTGGGACCATTCGAAACAACACAGCTCTAAAACCTGGGTCTGTCCTTAGTTCAGGCGCCACCTGTTTTGGGACCATTCGAAACAACACAGCTCTAAAACTAAGAGGTTCACCAGTCACATATTCAGCGAGTTTTGGGACCATTCGAAACAACACAGCTCTAAAACTGCTAAGTTGTCTTTGTTCTTTGGCTTCTTGTTTTGGGACCATTCGAAACAACACAGCTCTAAAACAAGGAATTGATAGTTGATAAAATCGAGAAAGTTTTGGGACCATTCGAAACAACACAGCTCTAAAACCACTATGAAATTATACATCCAATTTATTCAGTTTTGGGACCATTCGAAACAACACAGCTCTAAAACCGTAACTGTGGAGTCAGTCTCAACAACGTCGTTTTGGGACCATTCGAAACAACACAGCTCTAAAACACAGCATTGGTCATCTCTTGTGTAGTATAAGTTTTGGGACCATTCGAAACAACACAGCTCTAAAACCATACGTCTAAGTGGTTTAGTTTGTCGAATGTTTTGGGACCATTCGAAACAACACAGCTCTAAAACACGTAGAATTACGCAACCAAATGATTTTTAGTTTTGGGACCATTCGAAACAACACAGCTCTAAAACAAAACGATTGGTGTGTCTTCGTGGGAAGATGTTTTGGGACCATTCGAAACAACACAGCTCTAAAACAAGAGGTAGGAAATGAAAAAAAAAAAAAAGTTTTGGGACCATTCGAAACAACACAGCTCTAAAACCTCGTGGACCATTTTTTGTCACGAAATTTCGTAATCGCGCCATTCGCCTCAGCTAGACTTCAGTTTCGAAAATTCCTTGATATAACTGTGTCTGTTAGGATAATTATACCATATTTTCAGTATTTAAGAAATAATCCTCGTCTAAAACATATTGTGGAAAATCATAGAGTCTTCGTGGTTCTAAAAAGAGAACGGTCTGATTTGACAATCTGATATATTCCAGCAATTTCTCCATTTCGTATTTTGTCAAATAAGCTCCGCTATTGACAAAAATCAGTAGCCGCTTTTTGCTCAAATAGTTATAGACTTGAAGAATTTCAAAACACTTTTCAAAAATGGTATCACTTTGTGTTTCAATCTTGACACCAAGCGCATTGATTAACTCTAAAATAGTGATGTCATCATATTCCAAATCCAGTTCATTTTCCAAGCACTCAAAAGCTATCAATTCCGTAATAGTAGTTGCTAATTTTTCTACCATGGACTTAACTTCTAGCTTTTCATTTAATTGCCCCTCCAAATCAGCATGGATGAGCTTCAATATAGCTGGCGCATTGACATCATAACCCAAAATATCAGTGACTAACATCAACTCTGATTCCTTGAGTGACTTCAATTTGTCATCAAACAGTTTTACCTCACCGTCTTCAGTGTAGCTATAAAAATGTTTCACCAAAGATGAAAAGACCGTTACATCTTCCACAACTAGAATGGTCCCTTGGTTGAATTCTAAAGGTTCATCTAAAATCGGAAAATTAATCTTCATCGTCATAATTTTCTCCTAAAAATACCAACCGATTATCTGAATTTGCCACGCTTGTATTGCGCTCCCCGTGCAAATAAATCATCCTGGCAAACTGTTTTTCAGTAACCGTCAACAAGGTGATACTTCCCTTCTTAGGATTATTTTCTTGCAAGCGGTCCACCATAGCCTTATTGGCAGAGCTATTCAATAATAACTTACTATAAACTGAAAACTGGTGCATGATAAAGCCTTCGCTCAACAAAAATTTTCGAAATTTGCGATAAGCCTTCCGTTCCTCAGCGGTATCCGTTGGCATATCAAACATTAAAATCATCCGCATATACCGATAACTCATATCCTAAATTCAGGAACTCCTTTCCCCTCATTATTCAGCGCCTTAACCACCTTTTTTGTATAATCACTGACGATATTCGATAGATACATTTCTTTATTGTTGTACAAATAGGTTTCAGAGAAAATGGATAATAGCTCGCGCTTCATTTTAACAAAGTTAGCTCTGCGATTATCATAAACAATTCTGTCGATGATAGGACGGAAAGGTTCCATAATATCACTGGCAAAATTAAATTGATTGAACTGATTAGAGTGTTTCAAACCAAATTGAGTCATACAACCAGAAACCACCAATTCACGCGCAAACATACTGAGTAAAAGCGTGTAGCCATAATCTAGCCCTGCATTAATGACATTATCCTGTTCCCTCGAAAAATCATTTCCAAACAAAGTATTGAAATAAATACGAGCCGAATGTCCCTCCCTATTACTCGGGTCAAAAGTCTCCAAACCATGATATAAATCCATAATCGATTGCGATTTTTCAAAGAAATTACACTCTGCTAAAAAGAAACTCTGATTCAAGATTTTTTGCGCAATGATTTCCGTCCAAACCTCCGCCTTCAACTCATTATTCCAAGCAATCTGGCGAGACAACTGTAAACTCGAATCATGTCGTCCATAAAAGGGACTCAGCATGGCCGTCGGCAAGCGCTTGTCATCACAGAAAATCACCAAAATATTCTCATCAATCATCCGCTTAATCAACATAGTTGAAAGCACAATATCAGTCGTCTCAAGTAACAAAATATCCACCTCAGACAGGTGAATCATTTCTGTCTGATAGGCATCTTTGAAAATGAGATGGTTGTTTTTATAGGATAATTTAGAGTGTGTATTAACAACTACTGTTCGCCAACCCATTATTTCTCACCTAACTTTTCTAAATCAATACGAGTTTCGTATAAGCCTGTTATTGATTGGTGGATAAGAGTTCCATTAATACAAGGTAAAAGATAATCTTTCCTTCCCGTATACTGTTTTTGATTTAGTTTCGTTCCCAAAAAATTAAATGGTGATGTTGCTCCTAATTTAGTAAACCCTAACAAGGTAATAAAATCAGTCGATAAATCTTCTATTGATACTGTTGTACGTTTTCTTTTATAAGTTTCTTCGATTTTTTGAACATGCTCTTTCCCTAATTTACACTTTTTGGAAAAACTAATAATTTCATCGAACAACACATCAAATTGTTGTTTATGATTTTGAAGATAATTCATGCTCAAGTCATTATCTAAATGGTGTGCATGATACAATAATTTTTGAGAATTTTTAGACACAATCAATTGATTACCTTTATGAACCTCCTTGGCACTTGCCCACATTCTTTTAACGCCGTCACCAACATCTACTAGGCTATATTTAGGCAATTTTACGATGCTATTATTATCGACATTTTGATACCCTTTATTTCTCAGATAGTTCACTGAATCTTTTTCAAATTTTTTTTTATCCATTACTGCGATTGGAATTAATTGTTTATCTTTTGTAAGCAACAAAATCGGATAAGCTGTAGTTGGCTTTTGATATCCTCCGTATTTTTTAGCGTCTAATCCCTCCTTAATAGGAACCAATTTATCGGGATTAACATTCTTTGGAGATACTATATTGTTATCAAACAATCCCCCATTTTTCCCTACTGTCTGCTCTTCAACCTTCTTCACAATATTGACTTGAGGGTATGATAGAACCCTCCTAATATTCTTAATATGGTCTTCTTTTTTCCATACTATTACCCCATTTTCATCTACCTTAATGTTATCTTTTGCAAAGAAGCGCATAATATTTGAATAAAAGAACCGTTTAAGAGTTGCTTTCCCATATCCCTCTTTGCTTTCTTTCACTACCTTTTTGAGATTAACTTTTTTATATTCTCCATATACAAATTCTGATGCTAATTGGGGATATACACCTAGTAAAGCCGTCCCCACTACTACATTAAGATAAGCATCATGCGCATGGTGATAATCATTGATTTCACGGACTTTGTAAAGCTGAAAGTCCTTACGAAATTGTGAAACAAGGCTTGATTTTAAAGTAACAATTTTGACTTTATGAATAGTCTTTTTATTTTCATCTACTTCTGTATTAAAACGTGCATCTAATATCTGTGCCACATGTTTTGTAATCTGGCGCGTTTCAACTAGCTGACGTTTGATAAATCCTGCTTTGTCATCATCCGTCAAACCACCTCGCTCTGCCTTGGTTAAGTTATCAAACTTACGTTTGGAAATCAGCTTAGCATCAAATAGCCGTTGCCAGTCTGTTCTTCTAGCACGAACAATATCAATACTTGGAACATCATCTGATTTACCGCGATTTTTTGCAGAGCTCGTCAACACTTTATTATCAATAGAGTCGTCTTTGATAAAAGCTTGCGGAATGATATGGTCAATATCATATTGGCTTAAGTTATCAATATCGAGTGCCTCTCCTGTGTACATATCCTTGCCATTTTGGATATAGTAGAGGAAGAGCCTATCACTTCGCAAAGCATCATTATCTGTCGGGTATTTCTTAAGTATGTCACTGTTCAGTTCTTTGAGTGAGTCTTGTAGCCGTTTCAATCTTTGTTGCGAGCGATTCCGACCGCCTTGTGTTGTCTGATTTTCACGCGCCATTTCAATGACAATATTTTCAGGATTATGCCCCATGACCTTAACTAATTCATCAACAATCTTGATACTTTGTAAAATTCCTTTTTTGATGGCCGGACTACCAGCTAAGTTGGAAACAGTCTCTTGAAGATTATCAACGTCCCCAATCACTTGAGCTTTCTCAATCTCATCTTTAAAAGAAAGGCTATCATCATGAATCAGTTGCATAAAGTTACGATTAGCACGCCCGTCATCAATCAAATAATCAAGAATGGTTTTATGATTTTCTTTATTTCGAATACCATTAATCAGTTTATAGGACAGTCTTCCCCAACCAGTATAATGGCGACGTCCTAACTTTTTAAGTTGTTCCTTTGTCAAAATATCACTGTACTTCTGCAGACGTTGACGAATCATCTCTCGATCCTCAAAAAGTGTCAGTGTTTGAATAATATCCTCGATAATACCTTGATTAGCCTTATCATCTAAAAAGTCTTTATCAAGAATTTTCAATAAATCGTGGTAAGTGCCTAAAGAAGTGTTGAAAGCTTTATTCTCTTTATCTAAACCTGTCAAATCAACAATTCTAAATTCTTCAAACTCTAATTTCAGATAGTTTAAAAGTTTTTCTTTTGTTACTTTGCGGTTAGCTTTAAAGACAGCGTCAAAAATTTCTTGCTTCATGTTGGCATCAAAAAAGAAAGACTTGCCTTGTTCATTGATATATTTTACCTTGGTTAACTCGTTATAGACGGTGAAGGTTTCATAAATCAGACTGTGCTTTGGAAGCACCTTTTCTTCTGGCATATAAAGATCATTCAATGTCATTCGTTGAATAAATTTTTCCGCTGATACCTCTTTGTCCACTACTTCTTCGAAATTCCAAGGTGTGATCTTTTCGTCTGACTTAAATTCCGCCCAGGCAAAGCGACTGTCTTTTCTCGCCAAAGGTCCGACATAATAAGGAATTTTAAATGTGAGGATCCTTTCTATTTTATCCTGATTTTCCTTTAAAAATGGGTAAAATTCACCCTGACGGCGTAAAATTACATGCATCTCTTGCAAATGAATCTGATAAGGAATAGAGCCATTATCAAAAGTTCTTTGTTTTCTCAAAAAATCTTCGCGTTTAATTTTCTCTAGGAAATACTGGCTTCCGTCAACTTTGGATAGAAGAGACTCAGTATATTTATAGAAAACTTCTTGCTTTACACCCTTTTCAATATAACCAGCATAGCCATTTGCTGATGAATTCCTAAACATTTCCTTATATTCTTTAGACGTTTTGCCAAATTGCTTTGCCACTGCCAGCTTAAGTTTAGCTAAATCTTCCTCATGCTCTTTGTAACGTTCTATCATTGAAGCAGATAAAGGAGCCTTTGTTGAATTGTCAGAGACTGTCAAGATACCTGCCAATAAAGCTACATCGTAGAGCCTTTTAGCCGCAGAAAAGACATCAGCATAGCCATCACCAATCCTAGCCAATAGATTTTCTAAGTCTTCTTCATAGGTATCCTTGGAGAATTGAAGAGAAGTTTTTTCTTCTAGGCCAAAATGCTTTTTGAAATCAGCACTGTTGCCCACAATCAACTTCAAAAATTCAGCAAATCGTCCGTTTGATTTTTCCTGTGGATAAAGAGCCAAGATTTTGTCTTTTTTGGCAGATTTACTGATTTTGTCAGAGAGAATCGATTCCACCTGAATGCCTTCATCTGAAAGATTAGTTTCAAAAACTGAATCATAAGTTTGAAGAAATTGCGTATATGAACTTTGAATATCAGAATTTTCTGCCTTAAAATTTTTATCCTCAATCAAAAAATGTCCACGAAACTTAATCATATGAGCCAAAGCAAGATAAACTAAACGTAAATCAGCCTTCTCAGATGAATCTGCCAGATGCTTTCTTAAATGGTAAATTGTTGGAAAATCTTTATGGTAGGCAACTTCCTCACCTTGATTCCCAAAAATGGGATGCTTATCATAATCCTTATCTTTTGCAACATAAAATGATTCATTTAAACGATAAAAGAATGACTCATCAATCTTTGTCATCTCCTCAGCAAAAATTTTTTGCAAATAGCGAAGGCGATTTTTACGACGAGTATATCGACGACGCGCTGTCCGTTTCAATCTAGTTGCTTCTGCAGTCTCACCGCTATCAAACAGCAAAGCTCCAATTAAATTTTTCTTGGTGCTTTTTCTATCTGTGTTGCCTAAAACTTTCATCTTTTTAGCAGGAACCTTGTAATCATCAGTAATAACAGCCCATCCAACACTATTAGTACCGATATCAAGCCCGATAGAGTATGGTTTTGTCATAAAAATCTCCTTTAAATTTTTCTTGCAATAAATTAATTAGTGTTGTAGAATAAATACGTTGGGACTATTCGAAACAACACAGCAATGTTAAAATAAGGTTTTATCCGTATTCAACTTTGTGAAAAGTGGGCACCGATTCGGTGCTTTTTTATTTTTCAAAATTTCCCACAAGTCTATTTTACTCTAGATAAACAAAAATGCAAGCGCTATCTAAACGCTTGCATTTTTGTTTTACTTGTTTTCATTCACTTTATCCAAGATTCCAATCACCTGATACAAATCCTTCTCGTTGATTTGGTAAGGGGCTTCTTCTCGGACGATTGGTTTGGCGCAGAAGGCGATTCCGATGCCTGCTGCATGAATCATTGGTAGGTCGTTGGCGCCGTCTCCCATGGCAATGGTTTGTGTCATGGTTAGATTATTTTGGCTTGCCCACTCTTCGAGCATGGTCTTTTTCACAGTTTTGGTAACAATGTCTCCGACCACTCTTCCTGTGAGGACGCCGTCTTGGACCTCTAAGCGGTTGGCTTTAACATAATCAATGCCGAGCTGACTGGCCAGCACATCCACAGTTTCATGGAAACCACCTGAAACCAGGCCAACCTTAAAGCCACGCGCATGCAATTCATCCACCAAATACTTAGCACCAGGTGTAAAATGAATCTCTGCTAGGACCTCGTCAAAAATGCTTTCTGGAAGCCCCTTGAGAAGGCCAACGCGCTCACGAAGGGCAGCTTCAAAGTCCAACTCACCACGCATGGCGCGCTCAGTGATACCCGCTACTCGCTCACCAACACCTGCTTTCTCGCCTAGTATATCGATACCTTCTTCCATGATGAGCGTGCTATCGACATCCATCACCAACAATCCATTAGTCATCAGAATTCTCCTTTAGCTTTTGTTATATTTTACCAAACTTATCGGAGTTTTTCATTTATTTTTTTATTCAACAGATTTAAGAGCTTCAAGCATGTCAACATTACGAAGGTGACGGTTAACCACCCAACCAAGCACCGCAAGGATGATGATAACGGCTAGGATTGGCACGATGTAGACATAGGTTGCCACAGATGGGTCGAACATGATGCTTGATGAGCCGATCATTGACAAGATAACTTGATGAAGAAAGTCTCCGCCGATGATACCTGTGATGATACCAATGATAGATAAGACAATGGTCTCACGATAGATATACATGGTCACTTCTTTGTTGTGGAAACCGAGAACCTTGATGGTTGACAATTCACGGATACGTTCTGCGACGTTAATATTAGTTAAATTGTAAAGAATAACGACTGCTAGAAGAACTGAAAGAACAACTAGGATTAACATGACTGAAGAAAGTGAGTTAGCTGTTTTGTTGAAAAGGGCAGCTAATTCAATGTTTTGAGAGATACCTGATACCGCATCAAGTGACAAGAAACGATTCGCCATTTCTTTTACTTCCTTGCTCGATGACTGTTTAAGTGTAACAAACTCTGCATTTTTCTCAAGTGCTTTTCCAGCTAATGTTTTGTAATAAGCTAGGCTGATAAAGATGAAATGACCTGTGTACATTTCTGAAATACCAGCGACTTTAGCTGAAACCGTTTTGTTGTTGAGGTCAACCTTGATACTGTCACCGACTTTCACACCGTATAGTTTAGCTAATTTTTCAGTTAGGTAAACACTCTTGTCATTTAACGTATAGCTTTCTTTACTGCTACAATTTTGAAGTTGGATGTATTTTTTTAGGGCAGATTTCTCAGCAGAAATGATTGTCACTGTCTCTTTTTGAGAACGACCAGAAATCGTTTGATTTCCTTTTTCCATGTAAATGGCTTGATGAGACTTAATGGCTTTATTTGCTAACAAGTTATCAAGTGCTGACGTTTCGCTATCGCTTGCGCTAGTGTCACGCGCCACAATCATATCGTAGGTCATAACTTCTTTAAATTGACGGTCAGATACGCCAGAGATAGAAGACTGGATACCAAGACCTGCAAAGAGAAGGGCAACCGAACCTGCCACACCAAAGATGGTCATGAGCATACGTTGTTTATAACGGAAGATATTTCGAGCAGTCACCTTATGCGTAAAACTGAGGCGTTTCCAAATGAAAGTAATGCGTTCCAAGAGGATTTTTGACCCTGCAACGGGTGGTTTTACTTGTAAAAGCTGCGCTGGTTTTTCGACCAATTCCTTGCGAGCCACTAAGTAGGTTGGCAGTACTGCTGAGATAAGCGCCAGCACAATAGCCAAGGCAAAGTACCAAAGATGCGGATAAAGACTTGGCAAACCTAGAACAGTATCTGATGCCGTGATTGATGCAATACGAGGTGACAAAATGTAGTTTCCAAAAAGAACACCGACAATAGTCCCTGTAAGACTTGCAACCAAACCATAGAGAACAAATTTAGCTATGATTTGACGGTTAGTATAACCAAGGGCTTTGAAGAAACCAGCATTTGTACGTTCTTCATCAACAAAACGTGTCATAGTTGTCAAGGTTACCATAGCAGCCACGACATAGAGAACTACTGGGAAGATATTACCAACAGATGCAATTGATTTAGCTGAATTATCATAGGTCATATAGCCCTCACCGCCAGGCAGACTTGTCCGATTATAGACGGTGTAAGTTGGTGTTGTGAGTCTATCAATCGTTTTTTGAGCTCTTTCTAAGTCAGCTTTTTTAGAAGCAATTTCCTTTTTAGCTGATTCAAGCTGCGCTTTAGCAGTAAGTTAATGCCTGCGCTTGTTGGCTTGTAGATGGTAAACCAGCTGTTTTCAGCTGCGCTTCTTGTTGAGTAATCTTTTGCTCATTTTGTTTGATTTCAGCTTCTTTAGAAGCAAGGATTTTCTTGCCATTATCAATCGTTTTTTGTTTGTCTGCTTTGATTGAGGCAATGCGTTTGGCACCGTTATCAGACACTAATGTTGCAAGGTCATCTTGGTGCTTAGACATTTTTTTAGTGTAATTGTCTGTGTAGTAAGCGACATTTTTCAGGTCATTATAACGAACACGAGCAATCATGTAAACATCGCTATCAAAAGCAGATTCTGTCACCACACCGTAACCAGCAAGGTTACCAGTACCAGCACTACTTGACCCCATATTTAAAACAAAAATTCTCATCGCTTTGAACATCAAAATAGAGACTCACAAAAAGGTGAATCTCTATTTTTTAGGCTCAATTGTTAGAATCGAATTTGTTCACGTGTTTTTTCGTATGATGATACGAAACGGTCTGTGACACCTGGCTCAACTGTTTCTAAAGCGTATGAAATTTCTTCAAAGGAAGCTTCATAGTTATTTTCCACTTCGAATAAATGAAGCGCCTGTTCAAAACTTGCTTGGACAGCTGGTTCAAAGCTGCGATAACGATTTGAATATTGAAGAAGCTGCTCAGTCAAAGTAGCGTCTTGAACAACTTTGTAAGTCGTTGCTTCCAAGTTTGCGATAGCATTGTTTGTCACTTCTCTCAAACGAGAAACAACTTCAACATCAATACGTCCACGGCTCAATTCATCCATCAAGGTTTCCAACTGAGAACTTGTTGTAAAGAAAGTGCTCAAGAAGTCTTGTGGGATGCCAGGAAGATTGCGTTTTTCCATGAATCGTTTAATCATATGCAACTTAGCCACATGATTTTCTAATTCTTTACGCGCTGATACTTCGATTTGCTCAATGTCCTTAATGGCATTGAAGACTTCCATTTGACCTTCTTCAATATTTGCTAAAGTCTGAAGGCTACGGTCAAAGACTTCTCGAAGTTGTGAAAATGGCATCTCACCTTGACCAAAGTTAAGCGCCTCTGGCAAGACTTTCTCTTCCAAGTTTTCCAATTCATTCGTAAAGTTTTGAAGGTTGAGGCCTTCATTTTCATTAAGAATGTATTTGGTTGAAAGACGTTTAATCTCAGCATCAAGTTGGTCATTGTTAGATTTAGCATGCGCCAAATAATCTGGGAAAATCTTGCTATCTTTCAAGGCTACTTTATGAGCAGCGATTTCTTGTTCAAATAGATCGTAAAGCCCATCAATTGTCGTTTGAATATGCTCATTTTCTTCACGCGCACGATCAAGGTCAAGACTCACTAATTCATCCGAATTTGAACGAATGGCTTCGCGAATTTCTTGGAAACGTTGCTCGATATCTTTTTCTTCAAAATGATAATTTTCTTCCAAAAGACGACGATAACCAGATTCCAAGTCATCCAACTGGTCTGGGAAATCATCTTCTAATTTAGCAACAATAGCAGGAATTTGCTCCGTAATCTGACCAAGGGCAATGGTATGCTCTTCGGCGCGATCAAGAATTTCAGACGCTTCAACAGGGTCACCAGTAGAGTTCAAGGTTACAAATTGTGAGAACTCTGTTTCGATATTCTTCATCTGCTTATTAATTTCTGGCATTGTTGAACCGAAATTATCCTCTTTTTCAGAAATTGAAGCTTGAAGGGTTTCGTAAAGATCCAAGGCATGTGTCACACGTGCGCTGTTCTTTTCTTCCTGAGCTCGAAGGACTGCTAGAGCGTCTCGAATAGCAGCAATATCTTCTTCAACGACTGTCAACTGGCTATCGACATTATCAATCTCATGCTTAGCACGGATGAAATTGAAAGTATCGTTAAGATTTTCAGCTTCAAAAATATGATTTTCAATATCGGTGAATGAATTTGTCGTTAAATCAACCCACTTTTGATTCCATTCGCGGAAAGTTGACTGACTTTGCCCAATAAGGTGTAAATCCCTGACTTCCTCAATTTCATCATGAACTGGTAAATCAAAAAGTGCTTGTTTTTTTTCTTCTAGGTTTGCGATTAACGAGTCATTTCGTTTTCTTATTATAACGCCGACTAGATAGGCAATAATCACTAAAACAACGATTGCCACTAGTAGCAAAATGATTCCGCTAGGCATCTGGATCTCCTTAAATTAGTCTAATTTTCTATAAATACACTATAACATTACGATTATAGCATACTTACAGGCATTTTTCAAAATAAACCCAGGATTAAATATCCAGTGTACTGTAAACGGCATTTTCTTCGATAAACTCACGACGTGGCTCAACACGGTCGCCCATAAGCATATCAAAAATCTTGTCTGCTTCTGCTGCATCATCAACAGAAACACGCGCCATCAAACGATTTTCAGGGTCCATGGTTGTTTCCCACAACTGGTGGTCATCCATTTCCCCAAGACCTTTGTAACGTTGAACAGTTGGTTTGGAACGGCCATTGCTGTAACGTTCCATAGCCAAGCGTAACTGCTCTTCTTGGTCAGCACCTGGTTGGATGTATTCTTTAATCTCAGAGCCAACCTTCACTCCATAAATCGGTGGTTGGGCAATGTAGACATAACCTGCTTCCAAAACAGGACGCATAAAGCGGTAAATCAAGGTCAACAAAAGGGTACGGATATGAGCGCCATCGACATCGGCATCGGTCATGATAACCAATTTTTGATAACGAGCCTTGCTAACATCAAAATCAGCACCAAAGCCTGTTCCCATGGCTGTGAAGAGACTGCGGATTTCTTCGTTAGCTAGAATCTTGTCCATGCTGGCTTTTTCAACGTTAAGGATTTTACCGCGAATTGGCAAGATAGCTTGGTACTCACGGTTACGTCCTGATTTAGCGGAACCACCAGCGGAGTCCCCTTCGACGATGAAGAGTTCATTCATTTCAGCGTTGTTAGATGAACAGTCTGCCAATTTACCAGGGAGATTTGAGATTTCAAGACCTGACTTCTTACGAGTCACTTCACGCGCTCGTTTAGCAGCGATACGCGCTTTTGATGCCAAAATACCTTTTTCCACAATCTTCTTAGCAATCTGTGGATTTTCCAAAAGGAAACGGCTGAAAGCTTCACTGAAAAGACGATTAGTGATTTTAACCACTTCTGAATTTCCAAGTTTAGTTTTGGTTTGCCCTTCAAACTGCGGATTTGGGTGCTTAACCGAAATAACTGCTGTCAAGCCTTCGCGGACATCCTCACCAGACAAGTTATCATCATTTTCCTTAAGAATTTTATTTTTCTTAGCATAATCATTGATAACACGGGTCAATGCAGTGCGGAAACCTTGCTCATGCGTTCCACCTTCATGCGTATGGATATTATTGGCAAAAGACATGACCGTTTCATGATAGCCAGTTGTGTATTGCATGGCTACTTCAACAGAGATGCCGTCCATTTCACCTTCTGTGTAAATAGGTTGTTCGAAAATAGTATCCTTATTTTCATTGATAAATTGGACATATTCTGAAATACCGCCTTCATAATGATAGTGGCGTTCATTCTTTTCTTGACCTTCACGTTTATCCGTGATTGAGATACGGAGGCCACGATTCAAGAAAGCTAATTCTTGGACACGCTTAGCTAATTTTTCAAAATCAAAAGTAGTTGTTTCAGTAAAGATTTCTGGGTCTGGCGTGAAGTGAACGGTTGTTCCTGTGTGGTCAGTTTCACCGATGACTTTTAAATCATCAACAACAATGCCACGTCTGTATTCTTGGTAATGAATCTGACCATTTTTATAAACACGAACATCAAGTTGTGTAGAGAGGGCGTTAACAACAGATGACCCTACGCCATGAAGACCACCAGAAACTTTATAACCGCCTCCGCCAAATTTTCCACCTGCGTGAAGCACAGTGAAAACTGTTTCTACCGCGGGACGACCTGTTTTTTCTTGGATGCCAACTGGAATTCCACGTCCGTCGTCTATAACTGTGATTGAGTTATCCGACTCAATGAAAACTTCAATATGGGTCGCAAACCCCGCCAAAGCTTCGTCAATAGAGTTATCAACAATTTCCCAAACCAAGTGATGCAAGCCTTCTTTTGAAGTGGATCCGATATACATTCCTGGACGCATACGAACCGCTTCAAGACCCTCTAGAACCTGAATTTGACTAGCATCGTATTCCTTAGCTAGTTCTTCTAAATTTTTTGTTTCTTCTGTCATCTATTTTACAATCTCCATTAGGGACTTACTACCGTCGACAAGTAAGGTGTCAAAACCTGCTGCTTGTCCTGCTTCCTTATCAATTTCACGATCACCGATAACCAGACCATTCCGAATGGCATACTTATGCTTTAAGTAAAGCATGCTTTCTGGATTTGGCTTACGAGCAAAGCCATTCTCAGATGTCACAACCTCTGTAAAATAGGAGGACAAGCCTGTTTTTTCTAAAATCGTCAGAACTTGAGCGTTGCGATGCGACACCAAAAAATTGCGACCACCATCTGCTACGATTTTCGCCAAAATATCCTTAGCACCGTCAAATAAGCGTGGACAAGCTAACTGTCTCGCTTCTTCTGCCTTGTAGGCCTGTAAAAAAAGTGGATCGTTAGGGATAAAATAGGCTACCGCTGCATCAGTTGATTCCTTGAGTTTCTGATAAACCTCATCATGGTCTGCTTTGATGCCAAATGCCTCTAAAACAGTGACAAATGCTTGCGTTGATGTCTCGTAATTATCAAGCAAGGTACCGCCCAAATCCCAAATATAATCGTGATAATTCATACCTTTTATTATAGCATAATTCTGCTTATTTTTATAGTTTGAACCTGCAATTTAAGTCCTTGTCAACCAAAAAGAACAGACCACTTTTGTGACCTGTTCTTGCTTATTTTAAGCCTTCTTTCTGCTGAAATGTTGATCGATTTCTTTCTCACGCGCCAGCTCATTTTGATAAGCCATGGATAGCACCAAACCGACACCGATGAGGTTACTGATTAAGGAGCTTCCGCCTTGTGAAATAAAAGGAAGAGGAATCCCCGTCAAAGGCAGGATGCCAATAGCTGCGCCAATATTTTCGAAAATATGGAAGAGAATCATCATGATAAAACCAGCGGAAATGTAAGTGTAAAAGCGGTTATTAGACTCTAGCGTCACACGGAGCATGCGGTAAATCAAGAGAAGGTAGAGGGTCAAGGTCACAGCTGCGCCGATAAAGCCAAAATCTTCAGCGATAACCGTGAAAATCATGTCACTTTCACGAACGGGAACTGACAACTCAAGGTGATTAAAGCCTTTACCAGTCAAGCCACCACTTCCGATAGACACCATACCCTGTGTTTGCTGGTAGGCAATGGTATCTGCGAAGCTAAAGGGATCTAGCCAGGCGGAAATACGGTTAATTTGGTAGGTATCCATTCCCATGTGATAGAGAAATTCCTTGCCATTTGGCAGTAAGAAAATCAACATGAACAGCCCAGCAAATAAAGCGATGGCGCCTATCACCGGTAAGATAATCCACCAAGAAATACCTGATACTAAAATTAAACCCGCTAAGATTGCCATGAAAACCATAGCCGTTCCCAAGTCCTTTTGAAGACCGAGTAAAATCATGACCGGCAGGGTAATCAGAGCGTACAGAGCCAGTAACCTCCAATCATCTCGGAGAGTCGTTTGACGATTTCGCTGATGAAACCAGACAGTTACCCGTGCTAGCAAAAGAATATAGGAAATTTTCATAAATTCAGAAGGCTGGAAGAGGGTTACCGAACCAATCGTCACCCAGTTTTTTGCCCCTGTTGATGCCACTACTTGAGGACTGAAAAAGATTAAAGGGAGCACCATCAGAGCAAGACCAAAACCGTATAAATAAGGAGTGGTTTTCCAAAGAAATTCCGTGCTAAACAGCATGACCACTAGGGAAATCAGACAGCCTAAGAAAATCCAAATTCCCTGCTGAATCATCACCATCGTCACCGAGTTAGGATAATCATTTTTCGTTGCAATATAGATGGCAACTAGACTTATCACTAAAAGAAAAAATACCGGTAATATAACCGAGTAATCGACACGACTATCAAATGCTTGCTTGTTCCGTCTCATGATACTTCCTTCAAATTTGCTAAGGAATATTATACCATGTTTTTGGGCGATGAGGTGTAATAATTTTAGAAAAGAAAATGCTCCTAGACAAGACTAGAAGCATAAAATGTCCCCTGCCGGAATCGAACCAGCAATTACTCCTTAGGAGGGAGTTGTTATATCCATTGAACTAAGGGGACCTATGAAAAAATCTGCCACTGGGACAGACTTTTTACCGAAATAATAAGATTATTTACGGATTTCTTTAATACGAGCTGCTTTACCTTGAAGAGCACGCAAGTAGTAAAGTTTCGCACGACGTACTTTACCGTAACGTACGACTTCAATTTTATCAACGCGTGGTGTGTGAAGTGGGAAAGTACGTTCTACACCGATACCGCTTGAGATTTTACGAACTGTGTACATTTCTGAAATCCCTTGACCTTTACGAGAGATAACAACACCTTCGAAAAGCTGGATACGTTCGCGAGTTCCTTCGACAACTTTTGCGTGAACGCGAACAGTGTCACCAGGACGGAATGATGGGATATCAGTACGAAGTTGACCTTCAGTCAAACTTTGAATTAATGGATTCATTTTATTCTCCTATCTTTGTCAATCTTAGGCGCTTTTAAGCCCAGCGGATAAACTGTATTTTCGTGCGTCCATTACGCACTCTTATCATTTTAACAAATGGGCTAGCGCTTGTAAAGTACTTTCTCTTAAGAAAGTTCAACTTTTTGACCGCCATAGATGCTATTTTGTCGATTCAAAGCATAAGCTATGCCACATACGATGAAAAAGGCTGGCGTATTAGCAAATCCAAAGACCTCTCCACCAATGAAAATCGGTGCCAAGAATGTATTGGTCGCGGAGCCAAAGACGCTGGCATATCCCAACGCAGCCACTAATTCCATCGGCAAACCAATAAGACCAGACAAGGCAACTCCGAGACTAGCCCCCATGGCAAATAGTGGCGTCACTTCGCCCCCTTGATAACCAGCCGACAAGGTGATAACCGTCAGCAAGAGCTTGAGCAACCAGTCATAGCTGTAAATCTGACCGCCTGTAAAACTGGCTGAAATCAAGTTGGTACCAAGTCCTGTGTAACGACCCAAATGCAGGGCTAGAAAAAGGACGCTCGCTACAAGACCGAGAATTCCGATGCGCCAGTAAGGATTTTCAAACTGCTTAGCAGCCCATTTTTTACCTTTTCCTAATAAGTAGGCAAAAAGATTACCGCACAAACCAAAACAAAGCCCTAAAATCACTAATTTTACAAAGGATTCGGGGGTCATGTCCAAACTTTTTTTGATGGGAACCGCAAATTTTTCCAGCCCTAGGCCATGCGATGTCCAGGCGCTTGTAAAGGATGCAACCACGACTGGTGCTATCGCTGTCAAAGCTAAGCGACCAACCACCAACACTTCTGCTGCAAAGAAAACAGCTGCCATAGGCGTCTGAAAGAGGCCCGCAAAACCAGCTGCCATCCCTGTCAGCAAAAAAAACTGGGATTTATTAGGTACATTGACATAGCGACTGAGGTAATGAGAAAGGGTGGCTCCTAACTGAACCGCAACACCTTCTCGACCAGCACTACCACCAAATAAATGCGTCAGCCAAGTCGTCACGGTAACCAGTGGAATGAGCCGCAGAGGAATCTCGTTCTCTTCTTCATGACCAACCTTAAAAACCAAATCCATCCCTTGATTGGCCTTGCCTCCAAATCGCTGATAGAGATAGACGATAAGCAAACCTGCTAGTCCCAAAAAAGGAATTAGGTAAGAAAAATACTGACTTCTCACCTCACCCAACCATAAAAGTGTCCGACCAAAAATGGTGTCAACGACCCCAACAACCATCCCAATCACGATAGCCGAAACAACCAGCTGCATATAGACAAAAGAAGAGAGACTTGTGCTCTCTTTGATATTTTTCAAATGCATGACCAACGACCTCCCTTAATCCAACTTGGATTTCTGATAATCACGGGAGTTCTTCATGATGTCCGCAAAGGTATTGACAATGGTAGCTTCAAAGTCTTTGTTGACAACGCGGTTGGCAACCGTTGCCAGCACTGCTTCTTCACGCGCCGTGTCCAAGACTGGTTTTCCCGTTTCTTTTTTGAAAGCTGTGACCTGAGTGACCAAGTTCATGCGTTTTTCCAGCAGGGCTACCAGCTCTTTGTCAAGGGCATCAATATCCTGGCGAATGAGGTTTAAATCCATCTGATTACTTTTCCTTTTTTCTTTTTTTGAACAGCATCACAAGCAGATAAGCTAGCACAACAATACTTAGCAAGATTAAAAGACGCTTGATATTACCAGCAATAATGGCATCACCACCTAGGGCATAGATGAGGCTGGTCGGCAAAACGCCTAGACTGGCACAAATTAGCCAGTTGCGCCAAGGCGTTTTCATCTTGGAAATGGCATAGTTGAGCACAACCGTTGGAAAAATGGGCAGCATGTAACCAAAAATCAGTCCTAAATCTCGATTTTGATAGCTCCGCAATTCATCCAAGTGCCCTTTAAGCTTGCTGTCATAATCACCTAGATCAATTTTCTCAATAATCTTAATGAAAAGGAAATTACCTAAGACGTTCCTGGTCAAATTCATCAAGAAACCAATCAGAGGACCGTAAACCACTCCGTTAAAAACAGCGAAGGGAGCATTGGACATAAAAGGCACCGCAGCCATAGAAGAAGTCAAGAGCATCAAAATCAAAAAATTCAGTGGTGTTCGCCTTCTCAACTGACCAGTTACATCTACCAGCTTCCCTTCAGATTCCAGTAAATCTCTAATCAATTCTCGATGATTGTGCAGATAAATACTTAGTGAAAGAATAAGCACCAATAGACCCAGTCCTATCAAAATCTTTCGCAAATCCGCATATCTAAGATATCGTTTTTTCATACTCCTACATTATAAAGAAATCTCTGACACTTGGCAAGGTGAGTATCACCTGACATCAACCAACAGAGCCTTCCATGCTCATATTGATGAGGGCGTTCATTTCAACCGCATACTCCATTGGCAATTCTTTGGTGATGGGCTCCATGAATCCATTGACAATCATAGCTGTGGCTTCTTCTTCTGAAATGCCTCGGCTCATCATGTAGTAAAGCTGGTCTTCTGATACTTTTGAAACCTTTGCCTCATGTTCCAGCGACACATTGGAATTATGAATTTCATTAAAAGGAATGGTGTCTGAGCTGGACAAGTCATCCATGAGAATGGTATCACACTCAATATGAGACTTAGATCCTTGGGAATGCTTGCCGAACTTGACCTGACCGCGATAATCAGTTTTACCGCCATCCTTGGCAACCGACTTAGAAATCAAGGTTGATGATGTGTAAGGGGCATTGTGGAAGACCTTGCAGCCCGAATCCAAATTTTGTCCATAATTGGCAAAGGCCATGGAGAGAACGGTTGAGCGGGCATGAGCTCCGCGTAAAATGGAACAAGGGTATTTCATATTGACCTTGCTGCCTAGATTACCATCAATCCATTCCAACGTACCGTTTTCATCCACCACACCTCGCTCAGTCACAAGATTGTAAACATTATCAGACCAGTTTTGCATGGTTGTATAGCGGAAATAAGCATCGCGTTTGACAAAAATCTCTACGGTCGCGGCATGCAGGCTGTTGGAAGAATAGCTAGGCGCTGTACAGCCTTCAATATACTGGATAGAAGCGCCTTCATCCACAATAATCAGACTGCGTTCAAACTGCCCAGCATTTTCACCATTGATACGGAAGTAAGTTTGCACGGGAATGTTGCAATGCACGCCCTTTGGCACATAGATAAAAGTTCCGCCAGACCAAACGGCTCCGTTAAGCGCTGCAAATTTATGCTCGGCATTGGACACAAGGGTGCCGAAATATTCCTTGACCAAGTCAGGGTACTTTTGTACCGCGGTATCTGTATCGGTGAAGATGATGCCCTGCTTTTTAAATTCATCCTTCATGTTGTGGTAGACCACTTCGGATTCGTACTGGGCAACAGCCCCCGACAGGTAATGCCGCTCTGCCTCGGGAATACCCAATCGTTCAAAGGTTGCCTTGATACTGTCTGGCACATCATCCCAGCTCCGCGCGTTATCTCCCGCATAACGTTGGTAATAAATGACATCATCGAAATTGATGCCCGACAAATCTGGTCCCCAGTCAGGCAGGGAAAGTTTGTGAAAAAGTTCCAATGAGCGCAGACGGTAGTCCAGCATCCACTGCGGCTCATTTTTAATCTCAGAAATATTACGGACAATCTCCTCAGTCAGCCCTTTGCCAGTCGTGTATAAAGGTTTCATATCATCATGAAAACCAAAAGCGTAATCTCTATTTGTAACCATCATTTACCTCTTTCTAGGCATTGACTCTGGCTAGCCGTTAGCAGTGGCTTTTATAGTCATTTAGTTTATCTTTTATTACTTCGTTAACTCGGTTTGCCGTACTCCAGTACAGCCTGCACCTCGTTGCCTCTTACTAAAAGCAAACTAAACAACTATACTAAACTCATTTTGATATTTTCTTAACTAGGTGAAAATATCAGGTTTGGCTCACTTCGTTCGCAGATTATCCATAATAAGCATTTTTGTCTGTGAACCCTAATTTTTTAACTCAGTAGTAATTGCCTTCCTGCCGACAACATGCTAAAACCATCCCTTATCAAGTTATGTTGCTAGTTTTATTATACTCCCTTTAGCTATCTTTTTCACTTGATAGGGATAGAAAAAAGAGTGACAGCCGCCACTCCTTCTGTTTTGATTATCCGACTTGGGCTGAAATTTGTTCAGCGAAATTTTCAAGATTTTCAATATCTTCGTCTTCTGCTGCCAAGTCAACCTTGACCGAATCAGCACCTTTGGTAGCTCCTGTCAAAGCAAATTGGTTTTCAAACTCGTCAACTGAGTGACAGAAATAATCGTAGAAAGTATCACCAGAACCAACGACACCATAGATTTTTCCTGACAAGTCTACATCAGCCAAGTCTTCGTAGAAATCAACGATTTCATCTGGCAACTCACCATCACCGTAAGTGTAAGTGGCAACAATAGCAACATCTGCATCTTCAAAATCAGCAGCATCAACGGTTGTGCATTCGTCCACTTCAACATCGTGTCCTAATTCAGTGAATTTATTAGCGACAATATCTGCAATTTCTTCGGTATTTCCTGTCATACTGGCATAAACAATCTTTACTAAGGCCATAATTTCCTCCGCATGTTTAAATTATCTCTATTTTAGCATAATTTTCAGTAAATGCTAAGACCTATTTTAAAAAGACAGCGTAGTTTTCTTGGAGCTTACGCAATAGCTGCGCTTTTTCAGCTGCTGTCGTGAAGGAAGCTGAAATGGCATTTTCATTAAACTCAAGAAAATCAGCGGTGCTGGTCCCAAAATAATCAACAAAAAGCCCATATTCCTTGGTTAAATTAGTGTCTGAAACGGTACGGTTGTCTGTGTTAATAGTGATTTTAGCGCCAGCATTTTTCAAATCCCAATAAGGGAACTCTTCAATGGTCGGTGCTGCCTTGGTTTGAAGGTTAGAGGTCAGGCAGATTTCAGCCGTTGCGCCCGCTGCCACAAAGGCCTTCAAAATGTCTGGTTGATTGTGGATAGCAGTGACGTGACCCATGCGCTTGATGCCTAGAGCTAGGCTGTCTGCGATATGGTTGGGGCAACCACATTCGCCAGCATGGAAGGTTATGGGATAACCTGTCGCCTGCACTTTTTTAATCAAGGCTTCAATTTTTTGAGGTGGGAAGCCGTGTTCGTCACCTGCGAAGTCAAAGCCAGCCAAGCCTTTTGGTGCCAGCTCTGCGATGGTTTCAATAATTTCTCGGGTCACTGCTGGTGATGACTGACGCATGCCACAAACCAAGGCACGCGCAGTGATACCAAATTCCTTTTCAGCGTCAGCCAATCCTTCCAAAACCGCAAGAACCGTGTCTGTCGCGCTAAGCCCCTCATCCATGGACAATTCTGGCGCAAATCGAATTTCGGTGTAGATGACATTTTCCTCTGCTGCTTGGCGAGCGACGTCATAGGCTGCCAAACGCAGAGCTTCCTTGGTCTGGAGGAGCGGGCGGACAAAATCAAAAGTCACCAGATAATCCATGAGGCTTTCCGCATGAGCAGGTGCCGTCACCAGCTTTTTCAAATCCTGGTCTGACTCAGGAAGCTTGATGGCTGCCATCTGAGCCAACTGACGGATAGTTGTCAGGGAAAGGGAACCGTCCAAATGACAGTGTAATTCGGTTTTAGCTATTTTTTTCAAGAATGTTTTGTCCACAATAGTCTCCTTCAAAGTATTTTTACTATCTTAACATAAAATTCCAATAATTCAAGGTAAAAAATTACAAAAAGCGAATATTATTGTTATCCTATAACTCTCTTTTTCCAAACTCAGACTCGGTTTCTCTGCTCGTAGAATTTTTTTGATGGACAAAGGGCTAAGGCATTTCAGTCGGTTATGGATTTATCAAGCGACAACGGTTGGTAACTTACTGCTGACTGGAAAGGGCTTGTCGGAGGGTCTGACGACTTCTCGCTCTTTGGAAAATACCTGTCAAACACTACGACGGTTTCTCGCTCTTTAGAAAACGACTGTTAGAGACTCAGGCAACTTGTCGCAAGTTTAATTCTGCCTGTCAAAAATTTTGATAGATTGCTGCAACTCGAATTCTAACCATCAAAAATTTTGATGACTTGCCGCAACTCGGATGCCACCCGTCAAAAATTTTAACGCCCACCACTACTTGCAAGCCAAACGCCACTCCCTAAAATATAAGCCAGTCTGTCAGCCAGATTAGCTCTTTCATGTTATAATATAGTAACTATGGAGGATAACTATGTGGATTGTCAAACCCTTTAATCAATTAAACACACAAGAACTTTTTCTGATTTACCAAGCCAGAACAACTGTTTTTGTGGTTGAGCAAAACTGTCCTTATCAGGAAGTTGATGATGACGATTTGTCAGCTATACATGTCTTTGACCTTCGCGATGGACAGATTGCTGCCTACTGCCGCCTAATTCCAACTGACAGTCAAGTGAAACTGGGACGTGTTCTGGTTAGCAAAGATTTCAGAAAAGACGGACTGGGACGCGATTTGGTACAGAAGGCTCTGCAAGTAGCCAAACAAACAGCTTCCCAACTCCCTGTCTATGCACAGGCGCAAGCTTATTTGGAAAAATTCTATGCTTCTTTTGGCTTCAAGGCCACTTCCGAGGTTTACCTAGAAGATGATATTCCACACCTTGACATGATTCTCACCGCTTAAGAAAGGATTTCTACCAATGTTTCAAGACATTTTAGCTAAAATTAAAGCCTACGACACCATTATCATTCACCGCCACATGCGCCCAGACCCCGATGCTATCGGCAGTCAAGTCGGTCTGAAAGAAATTATCAAGCATAATTTCCCTGAGAAGAGAGTTCTAGCAGCTGGTTTTGATGAGCCGACACTCACATGGATTGCTCAAATGGACCAGGTGACTGACGAGGATTTCAAAGGCGCTTTAGTCATTGTCACAGACACTGCCAATACGCCACGAATTGACGATGAGCGCTACGCTACCGGTGACTTCCTCATCAAGATGGACCACCACCCAAACGACGATGTTTACGGCGACATTTGCTACGTGGATACCACTGCCTCAAGCACCAGCGAGATTGTTACGGACTTTGCCTTGAATACTGGCTTGGCACTATCTGACGCTGCTGCCCGTGTGCTTTACAACGGCATCGTCGGTGATACCGGTCGCTTCCTCTACCCAGCAACCACCAGCAAAACCCTCATGATTGCTAGCAAACTTCGCGAATACGACTTTGACTTTGCCGCTATGGCTCGAAAAATGGACTCATTCCCTTACAAAATCGCCAAACTTCAAGGCTTTATCTTCGATAATCTTGAGGTCGATGATAATGGGGCTGCGCGCGTCTTGTTGACACAAGCCGACCTTAAGCACTTTGAGGTGACAGATGCTGAGACGGCAGCTATCGTCGGAGTCCCTGGAAAAATTGACATCGTGGAAATCTGGGCCATCTTCGTTGAACAAACAGACGGTCACTACCGCGTCCGCCTCCGCAGCAAATCAAAAGTCATCAACGAAATTGCCAAACGCCACGACGGCGGCGGACACCCCCTAGCCAGCGGAGCTAATTCTTACAGTTTAGAAGAAAATAACCAAATCTATCAAGAAATCAAAAATATCTTGGCAGACAAAAAGACTAACTCATCAAATTAACTCCCTAACAGCTCAGAAGGAAAATTCCTTTTTATCAGTTTCATATTTGTAAAGTTCTAGCTAGGGGTACAAGCCTAGCTAGGGTTTTTTACATAGCTGCGTAAGCATTAACACCTATATCATTAATTTTTCTTATGGACAGTCATAAAAAAGATAGATTATTCAAAAAAACGGTCTCATAGTAAGATAGAAGTATTACTAGTAAAGGAGCACTTATTATGCCAACATTTACCATACATTCTATTGAGACTGCACCTGAGGCAGTTAAAGACACTCTTCGTACCGTTGAAGCAGACAACAACGGCTACATTCCTAACCTCATTGGTCTTTTGGCTAATGCACCAACTGCACTAGAAACTTATCGAACGGTTGGTGCCATTAATCGTCGGAATTCGTTGACGCCGACTGAACGTGAGGTAGTTCAGATTACAGCAGCTGTAACCAATGGCTGTGCCTTCTGCGTGGCTGGTCACACAGCCTTTTCAATCAAGCAAATCCAGATGGCACCTGACTTGTTGGAAGCCCTTCGTAATGCGGCACCTATTGATGAAAATCCTAAGTTGGACACGCTGGCTAAGTTTACCATTGCTGTCATTAATACTAAAGGCCGTGTTGGTGAGGAAGCCTTTGCCGATTTTCTAGAAGCTGGTTATACCCATGAAAATGCCTTAGATGTGATTTTAGGGGTTAGTCTGGCGACGCTCTGCAATTATGCCAATAATTTAGCCGACACTCCAATCAATCCCGAATTGCAGCCTTATGCCAAGTGATGAGGAGAGATGCCTATGACCTATTTTTCAGAGGAATTTATAGATTGGTTGAATGCCCATGCGGATCAGCTTGATAAAGAATCTGGGCAAGTCGCGGATGCTCTCCTTGAAAAAATAGCTGAGCAGGGGGTGTTTACTATTGGAGTGCCTCAAGAATTTGGTGGACAAGGAGGAACTAAGGCAGATGTCATTGCTTTCCTTTCTAAATTAGCTCAGCATTCGCTGACTGCTGCCTTTATTTCTTGGGGACATCGAACCTTTATCGAAAATATCATAGCTAGCCAAGCATCATTTGCCAGAGAGACTTAGCTACCCGAATTATTAACAGGAAAACGAGCAGCTGGAACCGCCCTTTCCAATGCTACAAAATTTTTATCAGGCATTGAAGAGCTCAACGTGAGCGTCTATGAAAAGGCGGGGCAATATTTTCTAAGAGGAAGATTGCCTTGGGTGACCAATCTTAGAGCTGATAAATTTGTTGCCATCTTTGTAGCTAGTTTTGAAAATTCATCGCGAGCTCCGCTCATTATTGCTGTGCCGTCAGAGGCCATCGGTTTGACACGGTCAGCATATTTAGAATTTGTCTCACTGCAAGGGGCAAATACGGCTGCGCTAACATTTCACGATGTTGCCTTGGATTGGAATTGGGTGCTGTCAGAAGATGCTGAAGCTTTCTTGGCTCAAACACGGCCTGAATTTCTAGGTTACCAATTTGGCTTGGCCTTCGGTTTGGCAGAACGATCTCTGAGCGAAGTTGCGCAAAATCTTTCTAGCAATCGATCTGTTTTAGAGGAAGAATATCAGGATACTCTGGCTAAGTTAGAAAGTATCAAATCTGATTTATTGTCTGGACTTGAGCAGGAGGATTATTTCATCCATAATCCGCGCCAGCTATTTGAGTTAAGAATTGCCATCGTTGATGTGGTGGCTGCCAGTCTCCTTTTAGAACTGCAAGCTAGTGGCGGTCGTGGTGGCTATTTCAAACAGTCGCAGTCTGGCTTCATCCGTCGTTGGAATGAAGGAGTCTTTTTGCCTATCGTGTCACCAAGTGCGGTGCAGTTACGCCTAATTTTGGATAGGGCACCATCATAAACCAAGAATAATCCTCTTCTTAATAATTCTTTAGATGCTATCTAGCACCCCAAGTGTTACCGAATTAAAAATAAATCTATCAAAACACTTGCCAAGTTGACAAACATTTGTTATACTAAAAAAGTTAATAACTATGGCTCGGAAAGAGTTATGGCAGAAAGGAAATTATCTAAAGATGAAAAAAGACATCCATCCAAATTACCGTCCAGTTGTTTTCCTTGATACAACTACAGGATACAAATTCCTTAGCGGTTCAACTAAAGCTTCTAACGAAACAGTAGAATTCGAAGGTGAAACTTACCCACTTATCCGTGTGGAAATTTCATCAGATTCACACCCATTCTACACAGGACGTCAAAAATTCACTCAAGCAGACGGACGCGTGGATCGTTTCAACAAAAAATACGGTCTCAAATAATCAACCGCATTTATTTCTTAAAAATGTTGGTACAAAGCCATTTTCGAGAAATCGAATTTGGCTTTTTTTATTTTTAGTACCGTTTTTGGTACCGTCTTGGAAAATTAGTCTCCTGTACTTTTAAGATAATCAGCAAACTTCTTAATCGTTTGTTCCCCTTCTGCTTCTGTAGCATGACTATAAGTATCAAGTGTCATTTGACTGCTGGCATGTCCTAGCCGTTTGGCAGCATTGACTGGGTCAATCCCTATTTCAATCATCAAAGTTGCATGGGTATGTCTAAAACCATGGGGAGTAATTTTCTTTAAATTGTGGTTATTAATAACTCGCTTCAACACGCTATTAATATAATCCTGATACAATGGCTGTATCTGACCTTCTCTATCAACGAATGTAAAAATATAATCATTGTCAACCAAAGGGGTAACTGTCGTTAGTTGCCCTTTTTCTTTTCTGCTAATGTGTTTCCACTCTTGCAAGATTGAAATAGTCTCAGCATCTAACAGGATTTGACGCACCGAAAATTTGTTTTTGGTACTCTTTTCAACCGCCCTCCCCTTTATACGTCCCAGATTCTTGTTAACAGATAATAACCGCTTTTCAAAATCAATATCAGACCACCTCAAAGAATAGAGTTCCCCTTTTCTTAAACCACTATAAGCTAGTAACCTAAATAAAGCAAAATTTTTATATGGTTCTTCTGCCTTAACAATTTCTAGAAACTCATGTAGTTCTTTAACACTGAAGAAATTCTCTGATTGCTTTTGTTCTCTTTTGGGCAATGTGGCATCCTTCATGGGATTGTCAGTAATCAACTTCATCTTAATTGCAAAATCAAAGACTTGACTAGCATAGGATTTTATTTGCTTAATATTTCTAAAACATACGGTGTAAAGGAAGTCGCGGGCTTCCTGCTCCGACATATCAATGAGTGCCGAGACAAGACTTTCAAGGTAGCCGCCCCGCGAACAAAGACGGTGGTTGCGCTCCTTGCGCTTCTCAATGGCAAGTTTGCGGTCAAGCATTTTATTCCTGTTCTCATACTGCCGAATTTTCTTTTGTGTCAGTCCCATTTCGGCGCTACATTCCTCGATGGTTTGCGGTATTTTTCTTTTCGCCATAGTCGCTCCTTTCTGCTCGTGAGCATAGAAAAAGGACAGTCGATTTCTCGGCTGTCCCTCGTAGATGATCATGGCCTATTTACTATGTTGCTTAAAATGGAAAAATCTTTATGCCCAGTATTCCCACAATTCTTCTGTCATGTGATAATTTGCCCATGTGTCATTTGCCTTTGTGTCAGTACATTTGAAACCGAATTTCTCGTATAAGTGGAGTGCTGCGGTACAAATATCAATCGTCCAAAGAAATACATGATGATAACCTTTTTCCTTGCAGAAATCCATTGCAGTTTGCAGTAGAGCCTTGCCAATTCCTTTCCCTTGTGTTGACGGATGAGTTCCAAACAATCGAAGCTGTCCGGTTCCGTTGCCTTTATCAACGATACAAATGGAACCTACAATTTTTCCATCTTCTTCTGCAACCCAAAGAGCATTTCCTTCAGAGTTTTCAAACAAATCTGTCATAGCGTGAAGAAAGTATTGCTCTGTCATTGGCAAAAAGTCAAACTGTTCTTCAAACAACTTGTAATAGAAATGTACCACTAAACTTGGTTCCCCCGGCTTGTGGTGTCGTATAACAATGTTATTGTCCATTTTTACTTTTCCCTTTCTAATTTTTCAATCAATAAATTCATTGCAGCACAAATCTTAGAACAAGATTTATCATCCATTTCTGCTACAATTTTAAAAATGTTTTCATTTGTAATATCAATTAACCTTGATACTTCTGTTTTTCCTTTCTCAGTAAGAAAAATGCAGTTTGCTCTCTTGTCACTCTTCGAAACCTCTCTGCGAATAATTTCGTTTTTTTCAAAAGACCGAATCATTCTGCTCATATAACTTTTATCAAGTTGTAACAGACTACAAAGCTCCTTTGCGGAAATTCCGTCAGCCGAATTGATTTCAAAAAGTATTCTTGTCTCCGTTACGGAAAAGCCGGATCCAAGATAATTGTGATTCAGAAAACCAAGTTGAACTGTATAAAAGCGATTAAATTTTCTGATACAATTAACTACTTCATTTTTTTCGTTCATTTCTCACCTCGCAAATTAGTGGATTATGGCAACTATTATAACGCATATAGTAGCTTATGTCAACCAATTAGCGAGTAAAAGTAGGAATACTTTCTGCAAATTCTATCATTTCAATCTGCCAACGGTATTGTTCTCCCTTGCATATTGCCGCGCCTTTTCCCGCCGTTCCTCGCTGTATGGTGCGGTCAGACGGAAAGAGAAGCGTCCCTTTGCAATCTCAAACTCCATGCAGCCCGTTTCCGGGTCGCTGTCTGTCAGCTTACAGACAGAGGGGAAGCGGTGGCTGTACGCGGTCAGCCTGTTCTTCAAGTCGGTGTTGTGGGCCGGATATGGATAAGGGGGCTTTCTCGTCAAACCAAATATCGGTGGTCTTTTCCTGCTTTGTAAGTCCTGTTTTCATAAACTCTCCTTTCTGCGCCCCTGTTACGCAGTAGGGGCATTTTTCGGGTGTTTTCTTCGGCTCTTGACTTGGGAAAAACGGCGTTTTTTCAACAGAAAATGCTCCGGCATACATTCATCGTCCAGAGCGTTCCAATCGTCAAATATTCCGTTTTTACGGCTCTTGACCGTCAGATGCAGATAAATGCGAATGGTCGGCAAGTATCGCTTTCAGCAGCTTGTCGCGGGATGTTTCTGCGCTTCTGTGATTGAAAAACAACTCCGCAACGATGGTCTGTCCGTTCCGCTGTGTTGTGATGATACTGTCCGGCTGCTTCTGCGCGGTGGTTGTGGTTTTCTTTTCTGTCATTGGGTCACTCCTTCCTTTGGATGCAAAAAAGTCTCAAAGCTATTCCAAGGTAAAATCGCTGAAGTTTTCTTAAAACAGATTGATGATTTGGTTCGCTATCAAAATATTTTTATCAATTTCATTAATTGGGATGAATTGGAAACATTCCTTTAAGTAATATTCTTTGTAAAATACTTAAACACAGATTGAAGAAACAACCTATTTGTGGTCATTTTCTTCAGTCTTTTTTATTTTGCTTGTAGATACTGTTATAGATAATGATTCTAAGAATGAATACCATTACTCGTGGTGCTAGTTAATTTCAAAATATCTTAAATTATAAGCTAATACGATTT
>ERZ1034980.92-NODE-92-length-82605-cov-52.975506_pt1 | contig 82605 bp, 67 predicted proteins | sample MGYA00520622_ERZ1034980 | MGnify/ENA primary metagenome ERZ1034980 (study PRJEB33766, sample SAMN09781791) | gut metagenome | biome: gut microbiome | host: Homo sapiens | place: Madagascar | study: EMG produced TPA metagenomics assembly of the PRJNA485056 data set... | reverse complement strand
TCCTGGCCAGCAAGTTTTCGCTCGACCGCATCTCCAAGAACCCGGCGACCTTCGACCCCAAGAAGCTCGACTGGGTCAATGCCGAGTACATCAACGGCATGTCCGACGCCCAGTTTGCCGACGAGATCATGGTCCCCGAGCTGCACGAGGCGGGCCTCATCGAGGGCAACGTCGAGTACGGCGAGGACTGGATCGACGCGCTTGCCGCTATCGTCAAGCCGCGCACTAAGATGCCGACCGACGCCGTGACCGTCGCCGCTCCCATCTTTGCCACGGCCGAGACGCTCGAGTATGACGAGAAGTCCGTTAACAAGGGCCTAGCCAAGGAAGGCATGGGTGCCATCCTGGACGCCGCCAAGGCCGCGCTCGAGGGTGTCACCGAGTGGACCGCCGCGAACATCGACGCCGCGCTTGAGCCGCTGCCCGAGCAGATGGACCTTAAGAAGCGCGTGGTGTTCCAGGCCGTGCGCGTCGCCGTCTGCGGCAACATGGTGAGCCCTCCACTGGGCGAGACCATGGCGCTCGTCGGCCGCGACGACTGCCTGGCGCGCATCGACCGCGCCCGCACGATGGCGCTGTAGCAGCCGTGCAAACGCATGTATCCGAGCCCCGTTCCCTCGAGCGGGGCTCTTGTTTCTGTACCGATGAGTGGGTTGCTGGGACAAAATAATCAGTAGTGTTTGTCCCATGTTCGAGTGACGCAACGAGCTCGACACTCGTATCGGCCATGGGACAAACACTACTGATTATTTTGTCCCACCCCTTTCAGGTCCGTTCGTTAGAGGTGGTGTATGGCTCAACAACTGTCGCTGTTTGGTTCGCCGGAACCGGAGGAGACTCCGGTGAAGCCCGAGCCTGCACCCGAACCCATCGCCGCCTATGCGAGCGTGGTCCTCGACATTCCCACCCGTGCGCTCTCCGAGCCATTCGCCTACGGCATCCCGCAGTCCCTTGCCAACGATGCCCAGATCGGCTCCACCGTCCTAGTTCATTTTGGCAACCGTGCCGCCGCAGGCTACATCGTCGACATTACGCCCGAGCTGGGCGACCTGCAGGGCAACAACGCCCTCGACCCTTCGCGCATCAAGCCTATCGAGGCTATCCTCAGCAAGCCGCTCTTTACCGCCGAGGCTGCCCGCATTGCGCGCTGGATGAGCCGCGAGTATGTCGCGACGCTTTCCGAATGCTTGCGCCTGTTCTTGCCCCCGGGCGGAAGTCCACGTGTCGTGAAGGGCGATGACGGGGCGTGGACGGTTGAGCGCCCGGCCGTCAAGCCTATCCAAAACCGCTGGGTGATGCTTACGCCCGATGGCTTTGACTATACGCCACCCAAGACCGCGGTCCGCCAGCGCCAACTTATCGAGGCGCTTCAGTGCGGACCGGTCACGACGCGCGACCTCAACCTTCTCTATAGCAGTATGTCGGCGACCATCAAGTCGCTCGAAAAACGCGGCGTCGTGGTGGTGGAAGAGCGCCGCGCCTGGCGTGGCTGCAGCGAGCAGACCACGCTGTCCTCGGCAAGCGGCAAGGCGCCGGTCTCCCTTACCAACGGCCAGCAACAGGCACTCGCGCAGATTGAGCGCGCCCGTCTGGACGCTCATGGCGACGTGGTGCTGGTCGACGGCGTCACCGGCTCCGGCAAAACCGAGGTTTACCTCTCCGCCATCGAGCGCGTGCTCGCAGTCGGTCGCTCGGCCTGCGTGCTGGTGCCCGAGATTTCGCTGACGGCCCAGACCGTCGGCCGCTTCCGTTCGCGCTTTGGCGAGACGGTCGCCGTGTTCCATTCGCGGCTTTCGGCCGGCGAGCGCCTGGACCAGTGGGACATGGTTGCCAGCGGTTCCGCCCGCGTTGTCGTCGGCGCACGTTCGGCGCTCTTTTGCCCTCTCAGCGATCTGGGCCTTATCATCATCGACGAGGAGCACGAGACTAGTTACAAGCAGGGCTCCAGTCCGCGTTACCACGCTCGCGAGGTGGCGGCCGAGATGGCGCGGCGCTACCGCTGCCCACTCGTGCTGGGCTCGGCCACGCCTTCTGCCGAAGCGCTCGACCGCTGCCGTCGCGGAACGTACGGCGGTGCCACGTGGACGCGCGTCGAGATGCCCGAACGCCCGGGGCACGCGGTCCTGCCCACGGTTCGCATTGCCGACCTGCGCCGCGAGTTTTCGCACGGCAGCCGCTCAATGTTATCTAAACCGCTGATGGAAGGTCTGGAGCGTGTGGTCGAGCGCCGCGAGAAGGCCGTGCTGCTGCATAACCGCCGCGGCTTTGCGCCGTTCCTGATGTGCCGCGAGTGCGGCTGCGTCCCCACCTGCAACCACTGCTCCACCGCCCTTACGTATCACGAGCGCACGCACACGCTGCAATGTCACACATGCGGATCCTCCTGGTGCGTGCAGCCGTATCCCGCGCCCACGAGTCGTTGCCCCAAATGTGGTAGTCGCTACCTTGCAAAAATGGGTCTGGGCACGCAGCAGATCGAGGACGCGCTGCACCAGATGCTGCCCGAGGACGTCGCCATCATCCGCATGGATGCCGATTCCACGCGCGGCAAGGACGCGCATAAAAAGCTGCTCGAGCAGTTCGATGCGGCCGATTGCGCCGTACTGCTGGGCACCCAGATGATTGCCAAGGGCCTCGACTTTCCCGAGGTCACGCTTGTGGGCGTGGTCAATGCCGACTTCGCCCTCAAGCTGCCGGACTTCCGCGCAGGGGAGCGCGCCTACGATCTGCTGGAGCAGGTCGCGGGCCGTGCCGGTCGCGGCGATCGTCCCGGCGAGGTCATCATCCAGACCTACCTGCCCGAGGATCCGGTCATTCGCGCCGTCGCTAAGCACGACCGTTCGATCTTTACCGACTACGACCTGGACCAGCGCCGCGACGCCCTGTATCCACCGTTCGTGCGTCTGGTCAACATTTTGGTGTGGTCGGCGAACCGAGACGACGCGCAGGACTACATTGGGCGCATTGCAAAGCTCCTTAAGCGCCGCTGGCATGCCGCCGCGCCCGACTTTTTGCGGGCGGGGAGCGCCGTGCCGCAGGTGCTGGGCCCGGCTTCGTGTGTAATCGAGAGAGCCAAGGACCGTTACCGCTTCCATCTGCTTGTAAAGTCGCCGGTAGGGTACCATGTCTCTGATGATATCGACGCCTGCCTCAAAGAGGTAGGCTCCGTGCGCGGCGTGAGCGTGAGCGTTGACGTCGACGCCTATGATTTGATGTAACAACCCGAAAGGATGGCCATGGAAGCCAACGGAATCGTACTGTCGCCCGACCCTCGTCTGCGCCAGGAGTGCGCCGTCATCGAGGAGATCACCCCGGCGATCGAGGCGCTTGCCGAGAAGATGAAGAAGATGATGTTCGACAACGGCGGTTGCGGCCTGGCCGCCCCGCAGATCGGCGAGCTCATTCAGCTCGTCACCATCGACTGCGACTACAGCGACAAGAACGACTACGACCCCTACGTGCTCATCAACCCTGTCATTGTTGAGCAGAGCGACCATCTGGTGCCGTTTAGCGAGGGCTGCCTTTCCATCCCTGGCATTAGCTGCGAGATCGAGCGTCCCGATCACGTTGTCGTCGAGGCGTATGACCTGGATGCCAACCTGATTCGCTATGAGGCTTCGGGCGACCTGTTCTGCGTGTGCCTGCAGCACGAGATCGATCACCTGCACGGCAACACCATGTTCGAGCGACTGAAGCCGATGCAGAGGATCAAGGCCGTCAAGGAGTACCAGGACGCCCTGGCCCGCGGCGCTCGACCGGGCGAGACGGAGTAGGTTAATTGTCCGTCCCTGGGATGGGGCCCACACATATCATCCCGTGCTCAAACATTCTCGCTTTGCTGCGAAACTGCGCGCGGGACGATATGTGGGCGCTCAGCACCGGGGACTGCGTTGTTCTGGCTCGGTTCGCCCGGGTGCCGTCGGGCCAGGGATGGGCGTCTTCGCTGATGGGTGCTTTGCTGAAAGAGCTGCTTTTATTGCGGCTCTTTCTTTGGTTTTGGGTATATTTGTTCTTGTTGAAATGTTATTGCGGATGGGCTGGTGATTTGGCTTTCCGCTGCTCTTTGTAGCCGTCTCGGCTTTGGTTGAGAGGAGACGATCTTTATGCGAATTGTTTTTATGGGTACGCCTGATTTTGCTGTGCCTTCGCTGACTTCGCTTGCTGCTGCTGGTAATGAGGTTGCGCTCGTTATTACTCGTCCCGATGCTGTTCGTGGGCGTGGTAAGAAGCTGGAGCCGTCTCCTGTTAAGGCTAAGGCGCTGGAGCTGGGGTTGCCGGTCATTGAGGCGAATCGTATGACGCCTGAGGTTGTTGAGGTGCTCCAGGCTGCCCAGCCTGATATTTTCTGTGTGGCTGCCTATGGCTGCATTTTGCCCGATGAGATGCTGCATATGGCACCGCTCGGCATTGTGAATGTTCATGCGTCCTTGCTGCCTCGTTGGCGTGGGGCTGCTCCTATTCAGCGTGCCATTCTTGCTGGTGATGAGGTTGCTGGCGTTTCCATTATGCGCATTGGGCATGGCGTGGATACCGGCGCTTATTGCGCCCAGGCGTCTACGTCGGTTGCAGGCAAGCATGCCGAGGCACTGACTACGGAGCTTGGCGAGCTGGGCGGCAAACTGCTTGCCGATACGCTTCCTTCTCTTGCCGATGGCACCGCCGTGTGGACTGAACAGGATGAGGCGCTCGTTACCCATGCTGCCAAGATCTCCAAGCAAGAGATGCGTCTGGATCCGCACATGGCGGCGCTCGATTGCGTGCGTCATGTGCTGGCCTCGTCCGATACCGCGCCTGCTCGTTGCGTGATTGCCGGCAAGACTGTGCGTGTGCTCGATGCTGCGGCGGCTGATGTGTCGCTTGGCGAGGGTCAGGTTCTCGTTCAGGCTAAGCGTGTTTACCTTGGCCTTTCCGATGGCTCGGTTGAGTTGCTCGAGGTTAAGCCTGATGGCAAGCGTGCTATGGCCGCTTCTGCTTGGGCTGCTGGCCTGCAGGGTGCCGATCTTTCGTGGGGTGTTTTGTCATGAGCAAGCTGTCTCCCGCGCGCAAGCTTGCGCTCGATGTGCTGATGGAGGCCGATCGCCGCGGCATGTATGCGCGCGACGTGCTGTCCTCTCGCGCATCGGCCAAGGCTATTGACCAGCGCGATTCCGCTTTTGCCGCCCGCTTGGCGCTGGGCGTGGCCGCCACGCAGGGTATTTTGGACGAGCTGCTCGATCAGTTTCTCGATAAACCCAAAAAGGTTGCGCCGCGCGTTCGCATGGCGCTTCGTATCTCGGCCTTCGAGATGCTCTACCTGCATACGCCGGGCCGCGTTGCCGTGAGCCAGGGTGTTGAGCTGGTGCGCAGTGGTGCTAAATCGGCCGCCGGTTTGGCGAATGCCGTACTGCATAAGGTTGCGGACAACGTTGAGGACTTTGCCGCTGCGGCGGATGCCGATGAGTCCGAGCGTCGTTTGGTTCGTCTGTCGCGCCTGATGGGTCTTCCTCGCTGGCTGTGCGCTCGCATTATGGCGTCGTTTGACACGCCAGAGGGTGCGCTTAACTTTGCCGGCAATCTGGCCCCCGCGCCGCTGGCCCTGCATGAGAACGCCTTTGCGTCCAAGCCCGATCCGTATATCTCGCAGCTTGCGGCGCCCGTGTTCCCGGGTTGCCATGCCCCGGTTGATGCCCAGGTTACCGTTGCTTCGGGTGCGTTTGAACGTGCTGCCGCGGTGGCATCTGATCTCAACGCGCAACTTATCGCCACAGCTGCCACGCGCCCTGGTAGCTGCCTTGAGATTGGTGCCGGTCGTGGCACCAAGACCTATGTGATGATGTGCCAGGCCAAGCGTGCGGGCTATGAGCGTCAGCATACGGCGCTCGATCTGCATGATCGCAAGTGCGATCTGAATCTCGCTCGCCTGCATAAGGCCGGTATTCAGGGCGTTCGTACGGTTTCGGGTGATGCTTGCGAGCTTGATGACGTGCTCACATCGTTTGATGCCATGCTTGGCGAGCCGGTTAAGTTCGACACGGTCTTTATCGATGCGCCGTGCTCTGGCACCGGCACCATGCGCCGTCATCCCGAGATCCCGTGGCGCCTGACCGAAAAGGATGTGACGGTTGAGCTGCCCAAGCTGCAGCTGACGATGCTCAAAGAGGCTGCTGTGCGCGTGGCTGCCGACGGCGAGCTCATCTATGCGACGTGCTCGGTCTTCGACGAGGAGAATACGCAGGTGGTGGACGCTTTCCTGAACTCTCCCGAGGGCACCGGTTTTAGCCTGGAGCCGCTCTCCGAGGCGCAGATTCTGCAACTCCCCGAGTTCGATCAGGCCAAGAAGCTCGTATCCGTACGCCAGAACGATCGAGGCCTCTTCCAAAGCGTGCCGGTAAACACCGACTCCTACGACGGCCACTTCTGCGCCCGCCTGATCCACAACTAACTACTAATTTGCGGTGAAATAGGGATTGAATAGCGGCTTCTACCTGCCAAACTGTCCTTATTTCACTGCAATTCATAAGGAAACCTGGCCTGATAATTAGCTACCCATAGCGCAAAGAAATAGCCCCGCGATTGGTGTTGGTCGCGGGGCTGATTGGTTTCTAGTGGCTGTGCGGGCAGTTGGCGCAGCAGCCACTCGTGGCGCTGGTGCTTGAGCCACCGCTGCGCTGGTCGGTGTTGTAGAAGCCGCTGCCCTCAAACTTGATGCCGCTGGCCGAGAACGTCTTGGCGGCCGGAGCGCCGCAGTTGGGGCACACGACCTCGGGGGTCTCGGACATGGGATGCTCAACCTCAAACACGTTGCCGCAGCTCGAGCACTTGTAATCGTAGCGCGCCATAATACTTCCTTTTCAGCACAAAGCGGGCAGATCGCTCTGCCCGCAAAAATTCAAACGTCTGTAACTGTACCCTATATCGGGCGTTTTATCACGCTTCGCCCCAGAATCTATGCGTGTTGCGCAGGAGCTGTGCGGTTTTACCCTCAGCGGCCGCAACGTCGGCCTCGTCAGCCTGCCAGGTCCAGTTGCCCGTGGCCACGCCCGGTACGTTCATGCGCGTGTCGTCGCCAAGCCCCAGCACGTCCTGCAGCGGCATCATCACCAGGGGAGCGTCGCTTGTCAGCGCGTCGCTCATCAGCTTGGCTGCCACCTCAACACCGCTCGGCTCGTCGCCGCCCGCAAAGGAGCGCGTGCACCAACCCGCGAGCGTCGACGTGTCGTGCGTTGAGGTGTACAGGATCTTGCCAGGTGTGGGATGCACGCCGCAACGAACGTCGTAGTTGCTAAACTCCAGCACGTCCATGCCGGGGAAGCCGCAGGTCGAGGCCATGGCGCGAACGCCGGGCGTCAGGTAGCCCAGGTCCTCGGCGATAAAGTTGAGCGGCCCCAGCTCGTCATAGGCGGTCTGGAACAGGTCCTTGCCCGGGCCTGCCAGCCAACGCCCGTCGGCGCAGGCCTTACCCGCGGGAATGCTAAAGTAGCTGTGGAAGCCCAGGAAGTGATCCAAGCGCACTCGGTCGTAGAGCGAAAACGCACGACGTAGGCGATCCATCCACCAGCTATAGCCGTTCTGCTTCATGTGGTCCCAGCGGAACGTCGGGTTGCCCCACACCTGGCCCTCGGGCGCAAAGTTGTCGGGCGGCGCGCCAGAAATCTCAATCGCCTTACCGGTATCGGACAGCCAGAAGTTCTCGGGCTCGCTCCATGCATCGGCCGAATCGTCCGAGACATACATCGGGATATCGCCGATGACCTCGATGCCCTTCTTGTGCGCGTAGTTCATGAGCTCGCACCAGGCTAGGTCAAAGCGGTACTGCATGTACGCCTGCAGCTCTGCCTCGTCGTGGAAACGCTTGTCGTCAATCAGGTGCTCGTTGTAGCGCGCGACATCCGCCGGCCAATCGTGGCGCGACTCGCCCTCAAAGTACTTCTTAACGGCCATGTAGACGCAGTATTTCTCGAGCCAATCGGCGTTGCGATGTTTAAACGCGGTGTAGAGCGGATCGGCATCTTCGCCGCCACGGGCCTTCCAAGTCTCAAAGTCGGCCGCCAGCTCCTCTTGGCTCTCGGGCAGCAGGTCAATATTGCCCGCAAAGGCCGAAGGCCCGGCGTAAGGGGAGCGGAAGAAGTCCGTTGGGTTGACAGGCAGGACCTGCCAGTAGCGCATGCCCATAGCGGACAGATGGTCGATAAAGCGACGCGTGGGTGCGCCGATCGTGCCGGGCTTGCCGTCATCGGTCGGTACCGAGGTGATATGGCACACAACGCCCGCGCCGTGATCGAGCGGCTCCTGCAAGCGCTGCTCGGCATGATGATAGATGATCGACGAGCCCAGCGGATACAAATCGAGCGTGACCGTGCCGTTGTGAATCTCGCACTCGTGGCCACTAATCACATCGCTTGCACATTCGCCGAGCGCCGGAATTGTCACGCGGTGCGAATTGCGCAGACTACGGTTGATGATAACCGTCGCGGACTCGCCATCCTTGCCCGTGCGGTTGTATGCCAGCACCTCGTCGTTGAGCGCGAAGGCCTTGATCTCGCCGTCGATCATAAATGGCAGTGCGCGGCGTACGGCAGAGGCGTTCTTGACAATAGCCAGCGTATCGAAGTCGTGCAGGTCTTCCTTCAGGGGCAGGGTGCGGCGGTTGCCCGGATCGGTAAGGCCCTCCAGGCCGTACTCGTCGCCGTAGTAGATCGAAGGCACGCCGGGGAAGGTCATCTGCATGAGCGTGGCGAGCCAAAAACGGCTCTTGGCCAGGCCCATCGAGTTCTCGTCCAGGCGCCATTTGCTGCGCTCGCACTCGGGCAGCTGCGACTCGTCGGGGCCGCCGCCGAGCACCGAGATGATACGCGGGCGGTCGTGGCTCGACAGCAGGTTGAGCGCGCAGGACAATGCCTCGCTCGGGTAGTTCTCGCGCAGGGTCTCGATATCCTCAGCGGCCTCGTAGGCGTTCTTGTAGCCCATCAAAAAGCCGATGACCATGTCGCGGAAGGGGTAATCCATAGCAGAGTCCAGCTCGGAGCCCTGCAGGTAGCGGCGCAGATGGCCGTAGCTAATTTTGTTGGAGGCGTCTTCCCAGACTTCGCCGAGCAACAGTGCGTCAGGCTTTTCGGCAAGTACGGCCTTCTTGATCTCGGCCAGGAAGTCGTCGGAAAGCTCGTCAGCGACGTCCAGGCGCCAGCCATGAGCGCCGGCACGTAGCCATTTACGGATCACGCCGTCCTTGCCCAGGAGCCGCTCGCGTACCAGCTCGGAGCTCTCATTGATGGCGGGCATGTTGCCCACGCCCCACCAGCAGTCGTACGAGCCGTCCTCGTGGAAATAAAACGCATCGCGCCACGGCGAGTCCTCGCTTTGCCAGGCGCCCACGCCGGGGTAGTTGCCGTAGCGGTTGAAATAGATCGAGTCGTCACCCGTGTGGTTGAAGACGCCGTCCAGGATGATGGAGATGCCCAGCTTCTCGGCTGCCTGGCACAGCTCGGTAAAGTCCTGCTCGGTGCCCAGGATCGGGTCGATCTTGGTGTAGTCGGCCGTGTCGTAGCGGTGGTTGCTCGCGGCTTCAAAGATGGGGTTGAGGTAGATGGCCGTAAAGCCCAGCTCCGCGATGCGGGGCAGGTCATTTTGGATGCCCTTGAGCGAGCCGCCGTAGAAGTCCCAGGTCTTGATGGAGCCGTCCTCGGCGCGCTCGTATACGGGCGGCTCGTTCCAGTCCTCGACCATGCGGCGCTGGATTCCGTTGCGCGGTTTTTCGACCTCGGCCAGCGTGCGCTCGCGCCAGTTTTCGTCACGGGCGTAGCGATCGGGGAAGATCTGGTAGACCATGCCGTGCTCGTACCAGGCGGGGCGGTTCTCGCGGTGCTTATAGACGGTAATCTGGAAAGACGGCACCTCGGCGTAGCCGTAGGTTACGCCCTCGCCGCCGGTGCGGCCTTGCGGCGCGCCCAGGCGAACCTCGGGCTGGCCCTCGATATTGCAGATAAAGCTGTACCAGATAAGACAGGGCTCGGTGCACTCAAGCTCTACGGTAAATATGCCGTCGCCCTCGTGCGTCATGGGATACAGAGACTCACCGATCTCATCGACCCAGGTTCGCAGCGTAAGCGTTGCCTGGTTGGGGTCGGCATCCTCCAAAATTACCGACAGCGAAACGGAAGTTCCTGTGGCCACAGCGCCAAACGGAGTGCGAAACTGCGGCAGACGGCTGTTGTGTATCAATCTCATAATACGGTCCAGTTCAATAGAATCACGGCCTGCGGGCCATGGCTTTACGCACAGGATGTAAGTATATCTGTTGTACATAGGCTGTATAAACAACATCCGTTTACCATCGGCGAACGGTTGTCCTAGAAAATCGTTTTACCAACTATCAACAGAGAAGGGGCGCCCGGTTGGAGCGCCCCTTGCTTAGGGTTTGATGAGGTTTTGAATCGTCTCTGAGCTAGCGGCGCTTGCGGGTGGCCGTTGCCTTGCGGACGGAGGTCTTTTTGGTCGGAGCCTTTTCCTCGGTCGAAGCTGCGGGGGAGACCGTGGCTTCCTTGGCGGGCTCGGCCTTTGCCGTAGCCTTCGGAGCGGTCTTGACCTCAGCGGCCTTTGGTGCCGGCTTGGCCTTTACTGCAGGCTTGGCCTCGGCCTTAGCCTCTGCCTTGGGAGTTGCGGCCTTTGCCGTGGACTTCTTGGCCGTCGTCGTTGCGCGTTTGCGCGTGGTGGTCTTGGCGGCCGGCTTCGTCTCGACAGCCTTCTCGGTCTTGGGCTCGACGGGGGTCTCCTCGACCTTGACGGCGGGCTTTGCAGCTGCCTTGGTCGTGACGGCCTTCGTGGTCGTCGACTTCGTTGCCGAGGTCTTCTTGGCTGCCGTTGCCTTCTTGGCGGTCGTGGTCGTCTTCTTGGCAGCGGCGGTCGTGCGCTTGCGCGTCGTCGTTGTCGTGGCGGCTGTCGTTTTAGTCGCGGCAGCCTTGGTCGTCGTAACCTTCTTAGCGGTCGTCTTGCGGGTCGTGGTCTTCTTAGCTGCGGGCTTTGCAGCGGGCTTGACCTCGGCCTCTGCCTCAGGAGCAACCTCAGCCTTCACCTCAGGCTCGGCCTTTGCGGGCTCAGCCTCAACAGGCTTCTCCTCGCCCTTGGGCTCCTCGGCGACCACCGGTTCAGCAACAGCCTCAGGCTCGTCGACAACAGCCGCCGGCCTCTCAATCTCCGGATGCATAAAGAAGTACAGGTCCAGATACTTGTCGGCCGAGCGCGTCCAGCTAAAGTCCTGGCTCATGGCCTGCGTGACCAGCTGGTTCCAGGCGTCGCGGTTGTCCCAGAACAGGCGTGCCGCGCGGAACACGGCGTCGCCCATCTCGTCGCCGTTAAAGTTGCTAAACGAGAAGCCCGTGCCCTCGCCGGTAAACTCGTTGTACGGGATCACAGTGTCCTTCAGGCCACCGGTCTCGCGCACGATGGGCAGGGTACCGTAGCGCATGGCGATGATCTGCGACAGGCCGCAGGGCTCAAACTTCGAAGGCATCAGGAACATGTCGGCTGCGGCATACATACGCTGCGACAGCGCAGGATCGAACTCGATGCGTGCGGCCATGGTGCCGGGGTACTTGTCCTGGAAGTAGCGCAGGCCGTCCTCGTAGTCGCGGTCGCCGGTGCCCAGCACCGCCAACTGCACGCCACCGGCCAAAATGCGGTCGAGCGCGTACATGACCAGATCCATGCCCTTTTGGCGCGTCAGGCGCGTGACCATCACCATGAGCGGACGGTCGTCGCGAACCTCGAGCCCCAGCTCTTCCTGCAGCTTGGCCTTGCACACAGCCTTGCCGGAACGGTCATCAACCGTGTAGTTGGCGGCAATGCGCTTGTCAGTCGCCGGGTCAAAGCCCGCAACGTCGATGCCATTCAAAATGCCCTGCAGCGCATAGGAGCGCTCGCGCAGCACGCCGTCCAGGCCCTCGCCAAACTCGGGCGTCTGGATCTCGTTGGCATAGGTGGGGCTCACCGTGGTGATGGCATCGGCATAGCGCAGCGCGCCCAGCATGTAGTTGATGCTGCAGGCGTCGCAACGCAGCTGCGAGGCGGCCGCCGGAATGTGCGCCACGCCCAGGATGTCCTCCATCACGGTGTCGCTAAACTGGCCCTGGAACGCCACGTTGTGGATCGAGAACACGGTCTTGACGCGGTCGTACAGCGGCAGGCCCTGGTAGAACTCGCGCAAGAACACGGGCGCCAGCGCCGTCTGCCAGTCGTTGCAGTGCAGGATGTCGCACTCAAAGCCAGCCGGCAGGTGCTGCAGACTCTCGGTGATAGCCTTGGAGAAAAACGCAAAGCGCTCGCCGTCGTCAAAGAAGCCGTACGGATAGTCGCGCGCAAAGTAGCGCTCGTTGTCGATGAACATATAGGTGACGCCGTCGTGCTCGAGCTTCTCGAGCCCGCAGTACTCGTTGCGCCAGCCCAGGCTCACGTAAAAGTCGGAGAAGTGCTCCATCTGCGCCTTGTACTCGTCCTTGATGGTGGCGTACTTGGGCACCATCACGATGACCTCGGCGCCGGCGCGCACAAGCGCTGCAGGCAGCGAGCCCGCCACGTCGCCCAGGCCACCGGTCTTTACAAACGGTGCGCACTCGGCCGAGGCAAACACGATCTGCATCTTTTTGCTGGAATCTGCCATATTGTCTCCCATGTTGCAATTCGAGAATAGCCGCCTGGCGCTAACCGGGCGGCTATTCTACATGTTACGAGCGATGTTGCGGTGCCAACGTTAACGTACGATGGTGGTGTCGGAAGTTAACGGAGCCTTGCCCAGCACCAGGATGTTCTCGGGCGTGCCGCGAAGCTCGGTGTTGGTGGGAACCACGTTGTTCTTGTCCAGGATGGCGTTCTCGACGCGTGCGCCGCTCTTGATGATGCAGCTCTGGTTGATGATCGAGTTGGTCACCGAAGCGCCTTCCTCGACCACGACGCCGCGCGACAGGATCGAGTTGCGCACGGTGCCCTTGATGATGCAGCCGGCCGAGATGATCGAGTTGCACGCGTGGCTGCCGGTCGCATAGCGCGAAGGCGGCACGTCGTGGGCCTTGGTCAGGATCGGGCGCTCGGGGTCAAAGAGCTGGTCGGCCACGGTCTGGTCGAGCAGGTCCATGCTGCGGCGATACAGCGACTTCTCGCTAAACACGCCCACGACCTCGCCCTTGTACTCGTAGCTGCACACGTCGATGTTGCCAAAGTCGCCCTGGAGTGCCTCGAGCAGGTCCAGATAGTCGGCGGCCTGGTAGTGGTCGATAATCTCGAGCAGCGTCTCGCGGTTGACGATGCAGCAGTCCATGGAGGCGTTGTCGCCGTACACGACGCCGGCGCTCACGCCCGTCAGGCGGCCGTTCTCGTTTATCTCGAGCTTGGTCTCGTCATCGACGTTGCGCGTGGCCTTGCAGTACACCACGGTCATCTGGGCACCGGAGTTCTCGTGCGCCTCGATGATGGTGTTGAGGTCCATGTTAAAGATGATGTTGGTGCCCATCATCACGACATAGGGCTTCTCCGAGCGCTGGAACAGCATCTTGTTGGAGATGATGTCGCGCAGCAAGAAACGCATGCCGCCCTTGGTGGTGCCATACGCGTTGCCGGGCACCATGAACAGGCCGCCCTTCTTGCGGTCCAGGCCCCAGTCCTTACCCGAGCCCACGTGGTCGATCAGCGAGCGGTAGTTACCCGGCATGACGACGCCGACGGTCTTGATGCCGGCATTCATCATGTTGGACAGCGGAAAGTCGATCAGGCGGTAGCGGCCCAAAAACGGAACGGACGCGATGGGGCGGTCCTTGAGCAGGACACTGCCGTAGGACGAAGAGTAGTTAGCGGTGATATAACCGATGGCCTTGCGATTGATCATCGGATCATTCCCCCTTCCCGATAACGACGTCATTTCCAACGACGGCCGTATCCTTGGTGGTATCGACAGAGCCGAGCTTCACGCCCTCTTCGACCGTGGAGTTCTCGCCCAAAATAGCGCGGCAGATGTGCGCGCCGCTCTTAACGTGCGCACCCGGCAGCAGCACGGAGTCCTCGACCACGGCGCGCTCCTCGATGATGACATCGGTCGAAAGGATCGAGTGGCGAGCGGTGCCGTAGATCTTGCAGCCGTTGGAGACCAGGCAGTCGTCCAGGCGGCCGTCCGGTCCAATGTAGTGCGGCGGACGCGTGGTGATGTTGGACATGATGGGGAAGTGCTTGTCGAACAGATCGAACTCGGGGTTGTTGCCCAGCAGGTCCATCGAGGTCTCGTGGAAGCTGGCGATGGTGCCAACGTCCTTCCAAAAGCCGTGGAACTCGTAGCTGTACAGGCGCTTGTTCTCGCCGAGCAGCTTGGGGATGATGTCCTTACCAAAGTCGTGGCTCGAGCGCTGGTCCAGAGCGTCCTCCTCGAGCGCCTCGATCAGCACGTCGGCCGAGAAGATGTAGATGCCCATGGAAGCGAGGTTCGAATCGGGCTTCTCGGGCTTCTCGGTAAACTTGGTGATGCGGCCGTCCTCGGGGTCGGTGGTCAGGATGCCAAAGCGGCTGGCCTCCTCCCACGGCACGGGCATAACGCTCACCGTGAGGTCGGCGTTGTTCTCAATGTGCGTCTTGAGCATCTTGCGGTAATCCATGCGATACAGGTGATCGCCCGAAAGAATCAGGACGTACTTGGGGTCGTTGGCCTTGATGTAGTCGAGGTTCTGCGTAATGGCGTCGGCCGTGCCCGCATACCAGGCGCCACCGGTCTGCGTCTCGTACGGCGGCAGGATCGACACGCCGCCGTCGCGGCTGTCCAGATCCCACGCCTCGCCGGAGCCCACGTAGGCATGCAGCAGGTAGGGACGGTACTGCGTCAGAACGCCCACCGTGTCGATGCCCGAGTTGGAGCAGTTGGACAGCGAAAAGTCGATAATGCGGAACTTGCCACCAAAGCTAACCGCCGGCTTGGCGATCTTTTGGGTGAGTGCCCCCAATCGGCTGCCCTGTCCTCCTGCGAGGAGCATCGCGATGCATTCTTTCTTACTCATCGATTTCTCCTTCTGTCATCGATGTTCCTAAACCCATTAGCGACGGGCGCGGCGCTCGGTCGCGCCCGTCGAGTAATGCCGTGCGGCAAAGGGAGCTCGCGCGCCTTTACGCGTGCCAGATCTCGTCGCGGTACTCGCGAATGGTGCGGTCGCTCGAGAACCAGCCACTGGATGCGGTGTTGAGCAGGGCCTTGCGGTTCCAGGTCTCCTGGTCGCCGTAGCTGCCGGTGAGCTTCTCCCATGCATCCACGTAGCTGCGGAAATCGGCCATGACCAGGTCGGGGTCGTTGTTGTTCATGAGCTCGTTGTAGATGCTCTCGAAGTTGCCCGAAAGACCCGCAAAGGTGTTGTCCTTGAGCTCGTCCATCACGCGGCCCAGACGCTCGCGGTCGCCGTTGAGGGTATCCCACGCAAAGTAGCTGTTGGATGCCCAGAGCTGCTCGACCTCGGGAGCGGTCAGGCCAAAGATGGCCTCGTTCTCGCGGCCGGCCAGGTCGGCGATCTCGATGTTGGCGCCGTCGAGGGTGCCCAGCGTAATGGCGCCGTTCATCATGAGCTTCATGTTGGACGTGCCCGAGGCCTCCTTGCCGGCCGTGGAGATCTGCTCCGAGATTTCGGCGGCGGGGTAGATGAGCTGGGCGTTGCTCACGCGGAAGTTGGGGATAAAGCAGACCTTCATGACCTCGTTCACACGGGCATCGTTGTTGATGACTTCGGCCACGGAGTTAATGAGGCGGATGGTCTCCTTGGCAAAGGTGTAGCTCGAGGCAGCCTTGCCGCTAAAGATGAAGGTCGTCGGCGTCACGTGGAAGTTGGGATCGGCGATGCGACGGTTGTAGATGTCCATCACCTTCATGATGTTCATGAGCTGGCGCTTGTAGGCGTGGAAGCGCTTCACCTGAACATCGAAGACGGTGTTGGGGTCGATGACCAGACCGGTCTCGGCCTTAACGTAGGCGGCCAGGCGCTCCTTGTTGGCGCGCTTGGAGGCACCCACGGCCTTCAGGAACTCGGTGTCGTCCTTAAACTCCTTGAGCTTCTCCAGCTCAAAGGCGTCCTTGAGCCAGCCATCGCCAATGGCCTCGGTGACGAGCTTGGCATAGGTGGGGTTGGCCTCGGCAAAGAAGCGACGGTGCGAGATGCCGTTGGTCTTGTTGTTGAACTTCTCGGGCGTCAGGGCATAGAAGTCCTTGAGCACGATGTTCTTGATGATGTCGGAGTGGATCTTTGCCACGCCGTTGACGCTGTGGCTGCAGATCACAGACAGGTTGGCCATGCGAATCTCGCCGTCCCACAAGACGGCGGTCTGGCGCAGACGCTCCTGCCAGCCCTCCTGCGTGGTGTCGAACGACTCGTGCCAACGACGGCTGATCTCGTCGATGATCTGGTACACGCGGGGGAGGAGCTTGGAGAACGTGCCGATGGGCCACTTCTCAAGAGCCTCGGGCAGGATGGTGTGGTTGGTGTAGCTCACGACCTGCGTCACGATGTTCCAGGCGTCGTCCCACTCGAGCTTCTTCTCGTCGATGAGGATGCGCATGAGCTCGGGGCCGCACATGGCGGGGTGCGTGTCGTTGGTGTGGATGGCCACAAACTGCGGCAGCAGCTCCCAGTTCTCGCCGTGCTCCTTCTCAAAGGTGTCGAGCAGGCTGTAGATGCCGGCCGAAACAAACAGGTACTCCTGCTTCAGGCGCAGCAGACGGCCGTGCTCGCCGGCGTCGTTGGGGTAGAGGATGGCGCTGATGGCCTCGGCCTCGGCGCGCTCGGCATCGGCCAGGGCATAGTCGCCGCGGTTGAAGGCCTCCAGATCAAAGTGCTCCTCGACCGGCTCGGCGGCCCAGACGCGCAGCTTGTTGACGGTTTCGCCGGCATAGCCCACGACGGGGATGTCATAAGGGACGGCCAGGATGTCCTGCGTGTCCACCGTGCGGTAGAACGTGCGGCCGTTCTCCTCAAAGCCCTCGACGTGGCCGCCAAACTTGATGGTCACGGCCTTGTCCTGACGACGGACCTCCCAGGGATAGCCGTGGGTGAGCCACTCGTCGGTGGCCTCGACCTGGCTGCCGTTGACGATCTCCTGCTTAAACAGGCCGTAGCGGTAGCGCATGCCGTTGCCGTAGCCGGCAATGCCCTCGGCTGCCATGGAATCCAGGAAGCATGCGGCCAGACGGCCCAGGCCACCGTTGCCCAGGGCCGGATCGGGCTCCTGGTTCTCGATGACGGATAGGTCAAAGCCCATGTCGTCGAGCGCCTCGGCGACCATGTCGCGCACGCCAAAGTTGAGCAGGTAGTTGTCGAGCAGGCGGCCGATCAAAAACTCGATCGAGAAGTAGTACACGCGCTTTTTGCCCTCGGCGGTGACGCGGGCGTCACTCTTGGTGGCAACGGTGCGCGCCTTCTCGGCCACGAGCTTGGCCAGGGCGTTAAAGCGGTCGAGGTCGCTGGCGGCCTCGACGCTCTTGCCGCTGATGCTCATGACGGCATCGCGATAGAGCTCGGTAAACTCCTGCTTGTTGTCGAAGATCTTATTCATACGTTCCTTTCCCCCGGGGATATCTCCCGGAACGGTTATGACTTGTATCCTACGCCCCAGCGGGGCGGGTGATTTCAGTGGTAACGGCTTTGTTACGCTTCCTTGGCGGTCGACTTAACAGTCGCTGACTTGGCCTTGGTAGTTGCCTTTTTGGCAGCCGGCTTCTTAGCCGTAGTGGCCTTGGCAGCGGGCTTCGCAGCAGCCTTGGTCTTGGTCGTCGTAGCCTTCGCCTTAGCGGGAGCCTTCTTAGCAGCCGCAGGCTTGGGCTTCACCGAGGACGTGCGCTTACGCGTAGCCTTCTTGGGCTCCTCGACCACCGGCGGCTTATAGCTGCTGGGACCGCGGCGCTTGAGCACCACACCTGCCAGGCCGGGCACCTTAATCTCAATAGAGTCCATCTGCCCGTTCCAGGGATAGGGCTCGCTCGAGCAGGTGTAGGGCTCCTCGCCGGCATAGCCGCTGCCACCGAACTCGGGACGGTCAGAATCAAAGATGACCTCCCAGTCACCCTCGCGCGGCACGCCCACGCGGAAGCTCTCGTAGCTCGCCGGATCAAAGTTGATCAGGATCACCAGATCGTCGTCGACGTCCTCGCCCTGGCGCACAAAGCTCACGATGGACTGCTTGGAGTTGTCCGCATCGATCCAGGTAAAGCCGTCGTCGGTGTAGCCGCGCTCGTACAGGGCGGGCTCGGCGGTGTACAGGTGGTTGAGCGCCTTGATAAACGCCTGATGATGACGGTGGGTCTCATACTCCTCGGTCAGGAACCACTGGATGGACTCGTAGTAGCGCCACTCAATAAACTGGCCGATCTCGTTGCCCATAAAGTTGAGCTTGGCACCGGGGTGCGTCATCTGGTAGAAGGCCAGCGTGCGCAGGCCGGCAAACTGGCGCCACCAGTCGCCCGGCATGCGGCCGATGAGCGAGCACTTGCCGTGCACGACCTCGTCGTGGCTCAGCGGGCAAATAAAGTTCTCGGTAAAGGCGTACATGATGGAGAACGTGAGCAGGCCGTGGTTGCCGGGGCGCCACGGAAAATCGGTCTGCATGTAGTGCAGGGTGTCGTTCATCCAGCCCATGTCCCACTTGTAGTGGAAGCCCAGGCCGCCGTCCTGCGGCGGATAGGTCACGAGCGGCCACGCGGTGGACTCCTCGGCCATCATCATCACGTCGGGGTAGTGCGCCTCCACAGCGCAGTTGACCTGACGGATAAACGCGCTGGCGTCCAGGTCCTCCTCGGTACCGTACTTGTTGAACTTCTTTTGGCCGGGATCGTCGATGCCAAAGTTGAGGTACAGCATGCTGGACACGCCGTCCATGCGAATGCCGTCCACGTGGAAGTTCTCGAGCCAGTACAGCACGTTGGAGACCAGGAAGGAGCGGACCTCGCCGCGGGCGAAGTCGAACTTATGCGTGCCCCAGTTGGGGTGAATCTCGTGCTCAAACAGCATGTGGCCGTTAAAGGTGGCAAGGCCGTGGGAGTCGGCGCAAAAACCGCCGGGCACCCAGTCCATGATCACGCCGATGCCCGCCTCGTGGCACGCATCGATAAAGTGCATGAGCTGCTGCGGGTTGCCGTAGCGCGACGTGGCGGCATAGTAACCGGTCGTCTGGTAGCCCCAGGAGCCATCGAAGGGATGCTCCATAAGCGGCATGACCTCGATGTGCGTATAGCCCATGTCGCGCACGTAGTCCACGAGCTCCACCGACAGGTCGTCGTAAGTGTAGAACTCGCCGCGCTGCGCGGGGAAGGGATCCATGGGGCCGGGGTAGTTGCCGTACTCGTCCGGCTCGCCCTGCGGCGCGTCGCCGTGGCGCTTCCACGAGCCAATATGCACCTCGTAGATGTTAAGGGGCTGCGACATGTGGTTATGGCTGGCGCGGCGCTTGAGCCACGCGGCATCGTTCCACTTGTAGCCATCGAGGCTCCACAGCACGCTTGCCGTACCCGGAGGGCACTCGGCCTTAAAGGCGTACGGATCGGCCTTGTAGAGCTTTTCGCCCTCATTGGTCTCGATCAGATACTTATAAAGCTGTCCCTGCTCGGCGCCAGGAATAAAGCCTTCCCAAATGGCGCTCGTATGCACGGGCACCAGCGGGTTGGCTTCCTCATCCCAGTCGTTAAATTCGCCAATAACGTGGACGCTCTTTACGTCGGGCGCCCAAACGCAAAAACGCCAGCCACGCGTACGGTTCTGTGTGTCGGGGTGCGCGCCCATCTTTTCCCAGCTGCGCTCCCACATACCGATGCCAAACAGATAGACATCGTCCTTTGAGAGCTCCGGTGCGTGCGGAGCGGCCTTGCGGGTAGCGGGCTTTTTTGCCGTTGGCTTTAGCTTTGTATCGCTCACGTTTGATCCCATCATGACGCGGCAGCGTGTTGCCTTGGTGACTAAATGCGAAAGGTCCAGGGCTGCACGAATCGAAGGGACGGCGATAGTTCTATGATTCGTTCCACCTCGCGTGCTCGGTGGAACTTTCGGCAGAAACTACCATAACACCTGTACATTACTTTTATGGAGGAAAGTGGTTTTGCGGTGGCTTTTAATCGGTGAGCGCCATGTTTATACCACTGGCAGATTTGCGATGGTAAAACTCTTGACAGTTTTACCAATTAGGGTTTTTAGATTGTTAGTTTGACGTTTGGTAAAACGTTTTTAGCAGGATGTTTACCATTTGACATCGAAAGGTTCGTTTATGTCCCAGACCGCCGCCCCCAACGTTGCTTTTATTTTCGATTGCGACGGCACGTTGGTGAACAGTACCCCCGTTTGGGCCTATGCCCAGCCAGAGTTATTGCACCGCCACGGGGTTGACGTGACGGTCGACGATTTTGCCCAGTTTGAGCATCTTTCGCTCGAGGACGAATGTCAGGCCTACCACGACACGTGGGGCATTGGCGAGGGTGGCGAGGAGCTGTATCGCGAGCTGAGCGAGATTCTGATCGATGGCTACTCCAAGGTACCGCCGCGCGAGGGGCTCTTGGCATTTTTGGAGCAGGCGAAAGCGGCGGGAATCGCCATGTGCGTGGCCACGTCCACGCCGGCCGAGCTGGTGCAGTCCGCCCTTGCGGGTGCGAGTCTTGATCGCTATATGGAGTTTATTACCACGACGGGCGAGGCGGGACGCTCTAAGCAGTTCCCGGATGTATATGAGCTGGCGCTGCGTCGCCTAGAGGAGCGCCACGGGCGCAACTTTGAGCGCGCTTGGGTGTTTGAGGATGCGGTCTTTGGCCTTAAGAGTTCCGGCGCCGCCGGCTTTAAGCGCGTGGGCATCTATGACCCGCATGGCCGTATGAAGCGCGATAATGTGCGCGACAACTGCGATATCTTTATCGACAGCTATGAAGATCTGGACCTTGCCCGCGTTCTTGAGCATGAGGACTAGGCGAGTGTCATGACTTGTAAAGTGTTAGTAGTCTGCGGCTCGCCCGTGGTGGCGAGCGCGAATCTTCTGCGCCGCCTAGCGGGGGAGTGCGACCACATCGTCGCGGTGGACCGCGGCCTCGACGCGCTCTTGGGAGCCGGCCTAAGCTGCGACGTCTACGTGGGCGACGCCGATACCGTGAGTGACGCCGGCCGCGCCCTAGTTGATGCCGCCGAAGACTTTGAAGTCGAACGCCACGACCCTTACAAAGACTACACCGACCTAGCCCTAGCCCTAGAAACCATCCGCCGCCGCTGGCCGGGAACCGAAGTAGTAGCAACTTGCGCCACAGGCGGCCGCCCAGACATGGCCCTGTCCGTCCTAGGCCTCCTAGCAGCCTACAAAGACGCCCCAGTCTGGATCAAAGAAGACAACATAACCGCAAGAATCCTGCACAAGGACGAAACCTGGACCATAGAAAACGCAACCGGCCAGACCTTCTCAATAGTCGCAATCGCCCCAAACACAGAAGTAAGCGAACAAGGCCTAGAGTGGGAACTAGACCACAGTCCCTTGGGATTACTAGCCGACACTGGCATCAGCAACATAGTCCGATCCACCGCAACAATCCAAGTCCACACCGGCACCGCCATCGCCTACCTCTTCAAGTAAGGGCGATCGCATCAGGGTTTTATCGGGACGGTGGATAGAAATAATCGCTCGAAGAGTGATTATTTCTGCCCATTACAGTTTGAGTCGTCCGAAAGGGCGGCTCTTTTCCGTTGCACGGTTATACGATTGAGCCGTACCGGTGGTCGCTGGCCGACCGCCCCGGACGGCCGTCAGCCCCTGCCCCGTAGAGGGCCCGGGACGTGTTGCCGCCGGGGCGGGAGGGGCCGCGGGGAACGACTGATAGAGATGTGCCGGGCCCGGACCGGGCCACGGCCGGGTAATGTGGGTGTCGCTTCCGCGGCTAACGGCCGGCTCAAGGGAGAGGATACACCATGCCAGCAGCAGAGAGGCCCGTGGCGTACCTGGGGATCGACGTCGGGAAGAGCTCGCACAGCGCGTGCGCGCTCGACGCGGGAGGGGGCGTCGCCTTCAGGGCCGAGCTGGCCAACAGGCCCGACGACATCGACCGGCTGCTCGAGCGGGCCGGCTCCGGCGCGCTGGTCGTCGTCGACCAGAAGCGAAACATCGGCGCGCTGGTCCTCGCGCGCGCCCATGCGCACGGCAACCCCTGCGCCTACCTGCCCGGATATGCCGAGAAGCAGGCCCGCGGGATGTTCCCCGGCACCGCGAAGACCGATGCCATCGACGCCGAGGTGATCGCGCGCACCGCGCTCGGCGTGCCCCGCGCCCTCAGGCCGGCGCCCGAGGAGCCCGAGGGGACCGCCTCGCTTCGGATCCTGTCGTCGCAGCGCGAGTTCGCGTCGTCCGCCAGGACCCGCGCGAAGAACAGGCTGCGCGCGACCCTGCTCGAGGCCGACCCCGCGCTCGAGGGCGCGGTCGACCCGTCGAGCCGCTGGCAGGTGTCGATGCTGGCCGAGTTCGGCGGGGCCGCCGGGTGCTCGGCCGCCGGCTGGCGCAGGTTCTCGAACGCCGCCAGGCGCGCGGGCGCCCCCGCGGCGGGGGCCAGGAGGCTCTGGGAGGCGCTGCTGGCCTCGTCGCGCTCGGGAAGGCGGCTCCCGGCCGGCGAGGACGTCGCGGTCCGGATGCTCGCCCGGGAGATAGCCTCCCTCGACGCCGACATCGAGGAGCTCGACTCGCTCGTGGCCGACTCGCTGGCGGGAGACGAGGTCTACGAGTGCCTCCTCACGGTGCCCGGGATCGGCCCCAAGACCGCCGCGGCGCTGGTGACGTCGATCGACATATCCGCGTTCAGGGGGCACGACGAGCTCGCGAGCTATTGCGGCGTGGCGCCGTCAGACAGGCGCTCCGGGAGCAGCATCAGGTCGACGTCGCCGCAGCGCGGTGGGAACAGGCAGCTCAAGAACCTGCTCATATTCAGCTGCAACTCCCTCATCGGCACGGACAACAGGTTCGGGAGGTACTACGGGGAGTGCAGGGCGAGGGGGATGAGGCACAGCAAGGCGCTGAAGGCGGTCGCGAGGAAGAGGCTCAAGGTCATCTACGCGATCATGCGCGACGCCGTCCCGTACGCGGCCTAGCGGGCGGCGGAATCAACCGAAGAGGAAGCGGGGGCGCCAGGCGCCCGGATGCGTCATGCCGAAATGGCGCGAAGCACGCGGTTGACAAAACTATAGAGACACGTCCCTAATTTTCTACTTGGGCTCGGTCGATGTTCATGCTGGCGATTAGGTTGATGTTGGTGTCTAGGAGGTTCTCTAGCACGACGTCGCCCGTCCCTAATTTTCTACTTGGGCTCGGTCGATGTTCATGCTGGCGATTAGGTTGATGTTGGTGTCTAGGAGGTTCTCTAGCACGACGTCGCCCATGCGGATGGGGGCGTTGACGACTAGGCCTCGGATGAGGTCCATAGCTTGGGCGTGGAGTGCCAGCGGGATGGCTTCGGCCGTGCGCACGGGGAGAAGGGCTTCGTCGCCGCCGGAGACGGCCACGGTCGTTGTGAGCACGCGCATGGGGCAGGTGAGCTCCTGATGTGCGAACGTATCGCCGCGCGGGCAGTTGTTACCGGTTACGGAGCGCACTTCCACCACGGTGCCATTGGCGTCGTGCTCCACCTCTACGGTCAGGAGGCACTCGGATGGGCAGGTGGTGCAGTTGAACTGCAGCGTCTCGATCACATTCGTACTCATGAGCTATGCCTCCTCAACGGGATCGACGGACAGGACAATCTCGCTGGCACCCAGGTCGAGCGCTTGCTGGATGACTTTCGCCGGCAGCGGAAAGCTTTCCATAACGCTCGGCTTAAATGCACGGACCTTGCCGGCGAACAGTTCCTCGCCGTTTGCCAAGATCCTCACGCGGGCGGCGTCGACGGGCCGGCGCACACGGAAGTTGAGTTTGGTGAGCGCCACGGCCGTAATGCGTCCCGGCAGCGCGTAGCCCGCAATGCCGGCAGGGGAGACCGTGAGCTCGCAGCCCGTGCCTGCAGCGCACGCCTCGGCGCCGCCCAACGCCCACGCCGCCGCTGCCGCACCGGCGCGCTCGGACTCGGTCGTCACGTTGTCGGCTAGGTCGTGCACGTGCAGCACGTTGCCGCACGCAAAGATGCCCGGCACGCCCGTCTGCAGACTCTGGTCCACCACGGCGCCGCGCGTGCGTGGGTCCAGCTCCACGCCCGCGGCAACCGAAAGCTCGTTCTCGGGAATCAGGCCCACCGAAAGCAGCAGCGTGTCGCACGGAACGATGCGCTCCGTCCCGGCAATGGGAGCCAGACGCTCGTCGACTTGGCTCACCTCGACGGCTTTCACGCGGTCGTGCCCGATCACGCGCGTGACCGTGGTGGACAGGTGCAGCGGAATTCCAAAGTCGTCCAGGCAGTTCTTGACGTTGCGGCGCAGACCGTTGGCGTACGGCATGAGCTCGTACACGCCCTCGACCGAAATCCCCTCGAGGGTGCAGCGGCGCGCCATGATGAGCCCGATGTCGCCCGAGCCCAAAATGACGGCGCGCGAGCCGGGCTTGAGGTTTTCGATATTGATGTATCGCTGCGCCAGGCCGGCCGTAAACACGCCGGCGGGTCGGCTGCCGGGAATCTTGATCTCGCTGCGGGTGCGCTCGCGGCAACCCATGGCAAGGACGACCGCGCGCCCGGTGAGCTGCAGCATGCCGGTGGGGCTCATGAGCGTGACGGTGTGGGCCGCGGCGTCTTCCGTGGACTCGTCCGAATCAATCCCAAGCACCATGCTATTCAAGAACAGCGCGATGTCGATCGCGCGCACCTGGTCGATAAAGTGCTGTGCGTACTCGGGGCCGGTGAGCTCCTGCTTAAAGTGCGAAAGGCCAAAGCCGGGGTGGATGCACTGGCGCAGGATGCCGCCTAAGTGCTGCTCACGCTCCACGATGGCCACGCGCGCGCCGGCCTTATGCGCCGAAAGCGCGGCCGCCATGCCGGCGGGCCCGCCGCCGATAACGACCACGTCGAATGCCTGCGTCGACACCGACGCTACGGCTCCTGCCTCTGCGCGTTCGTCGCGCATATCAAGCGTCGCCATCCTAGCGCACCCCCTTCAGCGGTCCCTCGACAAGCCAAGATCCGGCATCCTCCAGTAATACCTCGCTGGGGTCGCAGTCCAGCTCTCGGGCAAGAATCGCCACCACGCGGCTCTGGCAAAAACCGCTCTGGCACCGACCCATGCCGGCGCGGCAGCGGCGCTTTACGCCCTCGACCGAAACCGCCCCCGGCTGGCGTCGAATCACTGCTACGATCTCGGCCTCGGGCACCGTCTCGCAGCGGCAGACGATCTGCCCCCAGGCGGGGTCGGACGCAATCAGCTCCTCCTTGCGTGCAAGCGACGCGCGGTCAAAGTCGTCCGGCGCATGACGAATCGGATCCCAGTCGGCACGCTCGTGCAGATCCACACCGGCCTCGCGCATCACGTGCTCCATACGCTCTGCAATGGCCGACGCACTCGCCACGCCCGGCGACTGAATGCCCGCCGCCTGGAACAGCCCCGGCACCACGGCCGACTGCCCAATATAGAAGTCGTTCGTTCCCTTTATGACCGGACGCCCGCCGGCAAACGCGCGCACCACGCGGCGCGTGTCCAGATCGGGCACCAGCTTGCGCGCGCCGGTTAGCAGCGCGTTCACATCGCCCGCGTAGGTCTGCGTGTCACCCGGCTCGCGCACGGCGGCCGTGGCGGTGATCACCGTGTTGCCATGCACGGTGCCCGTCACAATGACGCCCTTCGATACCGGTGTCGGCACGGGGTAGAGCGGCATCAGCGCGCGCGGCTCCTTGTCCAGCACCACAATGTTGCCCTGGCGCCAGACCATCTGGAACTCCTCGGCGCCCGCCATATGCGAGATGTCCGCGGCGCCGTTGCCCGCGGCATTGATCAAATAGCGGCAACGCACATCCCCGGCGGGGGTCACCAGCGTAAAGCGCGCGGCCTCATCGTCCGAGTCAGTAACCTCAATCGCCTCCACCGGCGCGGACCGCATAAACGTCACTCCGTTGGCGACGGCGTTCTCCAGCGCAGCGATGGCGACCTCAAACGGGTCGACAAAACCGGTCGAGGGGCACCACAGCGCGCACGTTGCCTCGGCACTCGCACGAGGTTCTAGCTCGTGAATACACTCGGGGCCAATAATCGACAGCTCGGGTACGCCGTTGGCCAGGCCGTTGCACCGCAGCTTTTCCAGATGTGCACGGTCCTCGTCGTTAAAGCCCAGCACCATCGACCCGGTGCGGCGGAACAGAAAGCCCAGCTCTTCGGCCCACGTACCATACAGTTCACATCCACGAGCATTGACCTGGGCTTTTACCGTGCCCGGCGCCGGATCGTAGCCGGCGTGCACCAGGCCGCCGTTGGCCTTCGACGCGCCCAGCGCGGTATCGTTGGCCGCCTCGACCACGCAAATCGACAGGTCATAGCGCGCGAGCTGCCGCGCGATAGCGCATCCGGTGATGCCCGCGCCCACAATCGCGATATCAAACGTTTCTGTCACAGTGCCTCCCAGACGAGTTGACAGGCCGTCAATAGGACTATCCTACGGCGCGCGCACCCCCAGTGCGGCGGTAATGCGGCGAACAGCCCCGCAACATCCGCCAACGGCAGGCGAGGGGAGACTCAGGACCATCGGTGACCTCGTCTGCCGCCCCTGGTGTCAGGGGTTTGTCTCGTTCTGTAACAGTAAGTTGAGGATTTTGGTCCCAGTTGTTACAGATTGAGATTGAAGCCGGGGAGAGATTCTTCTGTCTCGATCTGTAACATCTGGGGACTGTTTTGGGTTCTAGATGCTACAGTACTGACCTGAAAGAGCGACAAAAACGAACACACTGCTTACCCGCGGGTTTAAGTGCGGCAACAACGGCACAAACGCGTTAAAACGGGTTAGCACACGCACTTGGGATAATTTGGGGATACGAAAGCCACGCGGACGTGCACCCCAAATATCCGTGTTTATTAACACAAAGATCACTTTGCCGCCCAGGGTCGTGATGTCGTCGGGCGGTTCGTAGCTCCTCCCAGTCATTCCTCTTCCTCCATTCCTATGCGGCCTCGTCCGTGTTCCAGCCAATCAGGTCGTTGGGCGGACAACCAAGAACCTGCGAGATAGCCAAGATCTTGTCGGCTCCAGGAATGTAATCGCCGCTCTCGTATTCCGCGAAAATGCTGACGTTCACTCCGACCTTGGAAGCGACCTCAGCCTGAGAAAGGTCAGCTCGGGCGCGTACGGCGCGGATACTCCCCACCAGCTCCTTACTGAAATCCATTCGTTCCTCCTTAGAGACGTTGTTCTGTCTGTTGAATCAAACGACGAACCGCTTATGTCCCTGTCAATCGAATAAGCAACATTTTTTTGCGTAAAGACATTTTTTGTTTACTATTCACTTATCCTAAAGAAAGGAGCGAGGATGGACCTTCGTCTAAGAGAGCGCCGAGAAGCCCTGGGGCTAAACCAAAAGGAGCTTGCACAAAAAGTCGGCAAGTCATTCCGAACTATTCAGTCCTGGGAGCGCGAGGAGAGCTATCCGAACGCAGAGCTCGTAGGTGCGCTCTGCGAAGTATTCAACACCGACCCCAACGACCTGCTCGGCTGGTACGAGGAACATCCCGAGGACAAGCCGGCGGCGCCGGCGGGCGCGGAGGGCGAGCTGATCACCTGCTACCGGCAGAGCACCGAGAAGAGGCGCTCGAAGATCCTTGAGACGGCACGCGACCAGGCCGAGCTGTCCCAAGTTCAAGCTGCAGCGCCTGAAGGCGAAGGGCTGGAAGCGGATCAAGTAGGGTCCGCGTAGGCATTCAACGGAACCACCTGTGAGATTGGCAGATAACATGGGAATGTACGATTCAATCGACCGCCTGGTGAACCTGTGCGACGAGGTCATTGAGAGCGACTCGCCCGGTCTCAGGCAGAAGGTGGTGGCGAGGTACATGACAGCATTCGGAAACATCATCGAGCGCGAGACCGGAACCGCCGTGAAGCTCGCCCTCGCCGATCTGCGGTTCGCCGCCGAGAAGGACGAGGGAGGCTTTGCCGAGAAGGCAAAGGACGCGCTCGACCTCGCATCCAAGGCCGCGGGGCTCGTCCCCACAGTCGCCAGCGCCATCGGTGCGCTCGCGAAGTTGTTCAGCGCCTAGGCGGGGTGCCACGAATCAAATCGTTGGCAAACTCAAGGCTTTATCCGTCATTTGACTAAGCGCAAGAGGTCGAATTCACAGAATCACCTCGATTTCTTCACCATCATTGTAACTAATTGATTACACTTCTAGCTAAGGAGAGGGATGGACAACATAGGGCTCTTCCTTCATTTGATGAAGGAAATCGTGGACAAGAACAACTTCATCCTCGTGGAACGCGAGGCAAGTCTGGAGTTCATGGCGGGCATGGGAATCACCATGGACGAGCTCAAGAACGTGATCTTATCGCTCACGCCAGGAGACTGTTTTGATGGACCTGAACCGGACCGCGACTCGCGATACCCGGGATGGACAGTTGCCGAATTCTCGCCCAAGGCATTCGGCAAGACGCTGTACCTAAAGATGTCCATAAAACTCGAGGCTGAGCGATGCAAATGCCTCTCTGTCAAGTTGTACCGGGATAGATCGGAGGTCCCGAGATGAGCGAGATGAAGAGCACTTTCAGCACCTATTGCATTGAATGCGACCAGGAAGTCGAGGCACGCGTAGAGCGTCGTACCGAGACGATGCGCATCAGAAAACAGGATATTACCTATGAGGCCACGGTCGCGGTATGCCCCGTCTGCGGAGCGGTTATTGCGGACGCACGCATAGAAAGCGAAAACCTCGCATCCGCCTACGCTGCCTATCGCGCCGCGAATCACTTACTTTCCCCCGAGGAAATCAAGGCCGTCCGCGAACGCTACGGCCTGTCGTTGAGGGATTTCAGTCGCTTCCTTGGCTTCGGTGAGCAAACTGTGGCTCGATATGAGTCTGGCGCGCTGCAGGACGAGGCTCACGACGGAATGATCAGGCTGGCAGCAAGCCCCGCTGGCGCCCTGTCACTTTTAAACGTAAAGAGAGACCAGCTGTCTGAGAAGATCATCAGCGCCGTCGAAAACTTTGTCGACTCCCAGGCTCCGGATCGCTTCAGCACTTTAGATTTTAGCTGGCCGCCACTTGAGGCCTACTCGCCGTCGAGGACGAACGGATACCGGCCGTTCGACTGGTCGCGCGTGTGTGGCGCCGTTGTCATTCTTGCCCACCGCTGCAAGAAGCTCTATAAGACCAAGCTTCAGAAGGCCATGTTCTTCCTCGACTACTACTGCTATGGCATGACGAGTACCTCCCTCACGGGAATCGAATATGCACATGCCGATTACGGCCCCGTCATAAACGATAAGGACACTTTGCTTTATGCCCTGCAGCAACAGGGCAAGATAGAGCTTGTCCCCAACGGCTGGGGCGAAATCGTGAATCCACTCGTCGAACCAGAGGAAACGTTTGACGAAAAGGAACTCGAGTACATCGATTTTGTAGCCAGATTCGTCGACACGTTTGACACAGCAAGCGAGATATCAGAGTTCTCCCATGAGCTATCGGCATGGAGGGAAACGGGGAGCGGCAAGGTCATCGACTATCCAAAATATGCAGCGGAGGTCGTAGACGCTGTAGACACCAGGATGGCAGTCTAAAGGACCCCTGAAGGAACAGGGCAGGTCCCAGCAAAAGCCAGTTATTTCAGATGACGCAACAACTGTTCCAGACATAAAGAAACCCCACCGCGCACGGCTGGGACCTTGGCGTGGTGGGGTGACAACAAGGATGCCGGAGTAACACGGAGATAGCTCCGGGCAACCTAGAGACATTATATGACGCGCAAGCAGAGGCGCCCCACATGGGGCTCGATGCCGGTCGACCAGTTGCGCACCGTGCATCTGCAGGAATGGCTCCTGACTCTCCCTGCAGCAACGGCGGACACTGTCCTACTCACCCTGCGCAAGATATATGGAACTGTGTCGGGCTTCGTCGTGCTGCCCATCGACCCATTTGCCGCCACCGTGAAATACATCATGCCCACCCGCAATACGCGCGAGCACTCCAAGCGCCTGTACACACTCGCCGAGGCAAAGGACATCCTGGAGCGCCTGTAGGGAACCTCGCTCGAGGCGCCGTTCATCATGGCGTGATTCGGATCGTGCCGCTCGGGCGAATCGCTGGGCGTCCGCGCCGATGAGGTCCTACCTTTCGCAGCGAAATCCGCAACGCTCGTGACGGTCGATCTCGTGCGCCAGACGGAGCAGGCGGGCATCGAGCCAACGGCAGGCGAGGGGAGACTCAGCAACGTCGACGACTTCGTCTGCCGGCTCTAGCGTCGGAGTTCTGTCTCGTTCTGTAACAGATAGGAGAGGTTTTGATCCCTAGATGTTACAGATTGAGATGTTTGGCTGGCATGTTGACTGTTTGTCTCGATCCGTAACATCTGGGACCGTTTTTGCCGAGCAACTGTTACAGATTGAGACATTGGGTTCGCAGGTTTTCTTCAGTCTCGATCTGTAACGTTTAGCCGAGATTTTGACCCCCAGCTGTTACAGATCGAGACATTGGCCGGGCGGGCAAACCTTTCGTCTCGATCTGTAACATCTGGGATGGATTATGCCGAGTACCCGTTACAGATTGAGATGTTTCTGTCCGCCCACTGCCCCGACCTGCCAAATCGTTGACCCCCGTGTTACACTAACCCGAGCTGTAACTACCCCGAAAGGTACACCTCAATGTCCAAGTACATCTCCGAGCTCATGTCGCCGCAGCTTATGGGCGTCATCTATGCTTTCGTCGGCTTCATCATCGCCTTGTATGTGCTGTCGGTCGTCTATGTGTTCATCGACGCTCGCCGCCGCGGCGCCAGCGCCTACGTGGCATGGGGCATCATCGCCCTTATCCCGTTTGTGGGCCTCATCGCCTACCTGGTCCTGCGCCCGCACTCCTATGCGGCCGACCGCGAGGAGCAGGAGCTGGACATGGCCCTGCGCGAGCGCCAGCTTGCCCAGTACGGCACCTGCCCGCAGTGCGGCGCCCCCATCGAGAAGGACTTTGTCGTCTGCCCGGTGTGCGACACCCAGGTTCGCAACGTGTGCCCCAGCTGCCATCGCCCGCTCGACGCGCACTGGAAGGTCTGCCCCTACTGCCGAACTCGCATTCAGTAACGCATCCATCGCCGGGCCGGCCGCAAGCTATGGGCGCCGCGCGTCCCGCAGCCCCCGCCCCCACACGATGAAGCATGCGTAGAAAATCGCCCGCCGTGCCATTAAGGTGCGGCGGGCGCTTGTATACCAAGGCAACCTGCCTATAATGATGCAAGTCAAAAACGCCGAGCGCATCGCACGCACTTGCACCAGGCATCCGAGAGGAGAAAACATACCCATGAAGGCACTCTACAATGACGGTTCGGTGGCCGAGCTCCCGCAGGACGAGGTCACGCACGTCATCCGCCACTCCGCCGCGCACATCATGGCGCAGGCCATCAAGCGCCTGTACCCCGAGGCCGACTTTGCCTACGGTCCCGCGACCGACAACGGCTTCTACTATGACGTCGACCTGCCCGAGGGCGTCAAGATCAGCGAGGACGACTTCCCCGCGATCGAGGCCGAGATGAAGAAGATCGTCAAGGAGAACCTCAAGTTCTCCGTGTACGAGAAGCCCCGCGCCGAGGCCATCGCCCTTATGGAGGAGCGCGGCGAGAAGTACAAGGTCGAGCACATCGGCGACCTGGACGACGGCGCCCGCATCACCTTCTACCAGCAGGGCGACTACATCGACATGTGCGTCGGCCCCCACATCTGCTACACCAAGGCGCTGAAGGCCTTTAAGCTCACCGGCGTCTCGGGCGCCTACTGGAAGGGCGACAAGGACAACAAGATGCTCACCCGCATCAACGGCGTCGCCTTTGCCACCAAGGAAGAGCTCGACGAGCACATGCACATGCTGGAGGAGGCCAAGAAGCGCGACCACCGCAAGATCGGCCGCGAGATGGACCTCTTTATGATGCGCGACGAGGCCCCCGGCTTCCCGTTCTTCCTGCCCAACGGCATGATCCTTAAGAACACGCTGCTGGACTACTGGCGCGAGATTCACCACAAGGCCGGCTACGTGGAGATCTCCACGCCGCTCATCATGAACAAGCAGCTGTGGAAGACCTCGGGCCACTGGGACCACTACAAGGACAACATGTACTCCACCGTCATCGACGACGAAGAGTACTGCATTAAGCCCATGAACTGCCCGGGCGGCGTGCTGGTGTACGCCTCCAAGCCGCACTCCTACCGCGAGCTGCCCATCCGCGCCGGCGAGATTGGCCTGGTACACCGCCACGAGCTGCGCGGCGCCCTGCACGGTCTGTTCCGCGTGCGCTGCTTTAACCAGGACGACGCCCACCTGTTTGTGCGCCCCGACCAGCTGACCGACGAGATCGTGGGCGTGGTCAACCTGATCGACTCCGTGTACCAGAAGTTTGGCTTTAAGTACCACGTTGAGCTTTCCACCCGCCCCGAGGACTCCATGGGCTCGGACGAGGACTGGGCGCGCGCCGAGGAGGGCCTGCGCACCGCTCTGGAGAAGCTGGGCATGGACTACGAGGTCAACGAGGGCGACGGCGCCTTCTACGGCCCCAAGATCGACTTCCACCTGGAGGACTCGCTCGGCCGTACCTGGCAGTGCGGTACCGTCCAGCTCGACTTCCAGATGCCGCTCAACTTTGACCTGGAGTACGTGGACGCCGACGGCACCAAGAAGCGCCCCATCATGCTGCACCGCGTGTGCTTTGGCTCCATCGAGCGCTTCATCGGTATTCTGATTGAGCACTTTGCGGGCAAGTTCCCCACCTGGCTGGCTCCCGTGCAGGTCAAGGCACTTCCGGTTTCCGAGAAGAGCCGCGACTACGCTCACGAGGTGTGCGCCAAGCTGGAGGAGGCCGGCATTCGCGTGGTCTGCGACGACCGCGACGAGAAGATCGGCTACAAGATCCGCGAGGCTCGCAGCATCGACCGCGTGCCCTACATGCTCATCCTGGGCGAGAAGGAGGTCGAGGCCGGCAACATTTCCGTCCGCGATCGCTCCAACGCGACCGTTCAGATGAGCGTTGACGAGTTTGTGGCCAAGGTGCTCGAGGAGATCAAGACTCGCGCCTAGCACAAACAATACAAGAATTAATAAAGGCGATCGTCCTCGCGGGCGGTCGCCTTTTTTGTTGTCTATAGAAGAAAAGCCGCTGGTTAGAGCGGCTTTTTTGTTGTGCAAAAAGGTACAGGTTTTCGTAGAGGCGTATGGAGATGCACCCATTCGCGGCGCATTTTGTGCAATCTGGGAAAACGCGAGCAGTTTGCTCGTATAATGAGCAACGTCGAAAGATACAAAAACCTGTACTTTTGCGACTGCGCCTAGCTGCGAGCGAGAAGCCTGTTCTAAACGCCCCTGCATTTGCGTGTGCCGCAAAGCAAGAAAAGGGGGCGAGAGCATGGAACAGACGGCACGGCGCCAAGAGCAGCTGCCGGGCGCATTTAACGGCGCCACCACCAACAGCCAGCACGGCCGCGTCCGCTGGTATCTGGTTCACACCCCCCATGGTAAAGAGCGCGAGACTTGCGAAAAGGTCCGCCATATTATCCCGCACGAGCTGATGCAGGACGCTTTTGTGATGCAAAAGGAGTTCTGGTTTAAGCGGGACGGCGCCTGGTCGCTCCAAACCAAACCTATGTACAAGGAATATTTCTTCGTCGCCACGCGCGATGCCGCTGCGCTCGATAGGGCTTTGGCCCAGTTGAGCTTTGGCTGCCGCATTGCCGGCAGTAGGGAGCGGGCGTACATGCCCATGCCGGACGACGCACAGGACTGGTACCGCAGCGTGCTGGACGACGACGGCGTGGTGCGCAACAGCGTCGCGCGCATAGAAGACGGCGTGTTGCACATAGAACAGGGTCCCTTGGTGGGGCAAGAGGCCCGTGTAAAGAAGATAGACCGTCATAAGCGCTGGTGCCTGGTAGACGTGGGCGAGGGTGACTCCACATTTAGGGAGCTGCTTCCGTTAGACGTGCCCAGCAAAACGTAAGGGAGACGTTGCGCCGGCAATTCGTTCGCATTTTGAATTCATAGACGGGGGGGGGTTCCTGGGGACAGGGACGTAAGTTTTATTGTGGCTGCTAAAGAAGTAACAGAGAGCAATGTGCCCGCGGGGGCGGTACTGATTGCTCAGGCCATGGACCGGCGTGAGGGCGCCGGCCGCTACAAGGCCATGCAATCCATTATGGACTGGGATCGCTCGCGCCTGGCCTACCGGGCCATAAAGCGCACGTTCGACATCGTGTTCAGCGGTGCTGTGCTCGTCGTAATCGCGATTCCCAGCTTGGTGCTGGCGGCGCTCATCCGTCTGGAGAGCGAGGGCAGCCCCTTCTACAGCCAGATCCGCGTGGGCCAGACCCGCCGCGACGGCAGCCTGTCAACCTTCCGCATGTGGAAGTTCCGATCCATGTACAAGGACGCCGACGAGCGCCTCGCCGAGCTCAAGGAGCAGAACGAGATCGCCGGCGCCATGTTCAAGATGAGGGAGGACCCGCGCGTCACCAAGATCGGGAAGTTCATCCGCAAGCACTCCATCGACGAGTTCCCGCAGTTCATTAACGTATTCCTGGGCCAGATGTCCGTCGTCGGCCCGCGCCCGCCGCTGCCGAATGAGGTCGCGGAATACACCGAGTACGACCTGCAGAGGCTAGCAGTGAAGCCCGGGATCACCGGCTGGTGGCAGGTTACTGAGCGCAACTCGACGGGATTCGACGGCATGGTCCGTCGCGACCTGGAATATATCGCCAAACGGGGCTTCATCACCGATCTCAAAATCGTTTTTCTCACTGTCGTCGAGGTAATCACGGGAAGCGGGGCGTGCTAGTGTCAGCCGACAATCGTTATCCAATTCTAAACACGTACGTTAACGCCATTTCACTGGAGGAAACGGTCGATGAAATCGAGAAGATCATCGCGAATGGAGTTCCAACCCAGCATGTCGTTATCAACGCCTCCAAGGTCAACCTGATGGAGTCAGATCCCGAGTTGGCCTCTATTGTCAACGAGTGCCCCCTGATCAACGCTGATGGCGCATCGATTGTCTGGGCTGCGAAGAAGCTGGGCGTACCGCTTGGGGAGCGCGTCACAGGCATCGATCTGTTCCAGAGGCTTGTCGAGCTTGCGTCCGAGAAGGGCTACCGCATCTATCTCTTCGGTGCAAAGGAAGAGGTAGTCACCAAGGTCAAGGCGATTTTCGAGGACAGGTACCCGGGCATCCAGATCGCAGGGTATCGCAACGGCTACTTCACTGAGGCAGACGAGCCCCAAATCATATCCGATATGGCTGCCTCGAGAGCTGACATGATGTTCGTCGCCTTCTCCTCACCCAAGAAAGAGTACTGGGTCCACAAGTACATCGACAAGATCGGGATCCCCTTCGTCATGGGCGTCGGCGGCAGCTTCGATGTCGTTGCCGGCGTCACCGACCGCGCCCCGACATGGATGCAGGAGCACGGCCTGGAGTGGTTCTACCGCTTCATCCAAGAACCCGGAAGGCTGTGGAAGCGCTACATCATCGGCAACCTCAAGTTCGTCGCCCTCACGTATAGATACAAGTTCGCTAAGAAAGGTGAATAGCAATGGTTAACGTTATCGGTCTCGGCTACATCGGACTGCCCACCGCCCTCATGATGGCCTCCCACGGCGTGGAGGTCGTGGGCACCGACTACAACAAGGAGCTCGTCGCCACGCTCAACGCCGGCAAGACCACCTTCAAGGAGGAGGGCCTGGACGAGCTGTTCGCCGACGCCTTGGAGTCCGGCATCAAGTTCTCCACCGACTACCAGGTCTGCGACACCTACATCGTCTCGGTCCCCACGCCCTACGACAAGCTCGACAAGAAGATCGACCCGTGCTACGTCGTGGCGGCCTGCAAGACCGTCCTCGAGGTCGCGCCGCAGGGCGCCGTGCTCGTCGTCGAGTCCACCGTGTCTCCCAACACCATCGACCGCTTCGTGCGCCCGCTCCTCGCCGAGGCCGGCCGTGGGGACGTCCAACTCGTCCACGCCCCCGAGCGCATCATCCCGGGCAACATGGTCTACGAGCTGCTGCACAACAACCGCACCATCGGCGCCGACGACCCCGAGGTGGGCCAGGCCGTGGCCAAGGTCTACGCCAGCTTCTGCCAGGGCGAGATCTCCGTCACCGACATCCGCACCGCCGAGATGACCAAGGTCGTCGAGAACACCTTCCGCGCGGTCAACATCGCATTCTCCAACGAGCTCGCCAAGATCTGCCGCATCGGCGGCATGGACGTCGCCGAGGTCATCCGCATCGCCAACAAGCACCCGCGTGTCAACATCCTCAACCCCGGCCCGGGCGTCGGCGGCCACTGCATCCCTGTCGACCCCTGGTTCCTGGTCGGCGACTACCCCGAGACGGCGAACTTCATCCGCCTCGCCCTTCAGACCAACGCCTCCATGCCCGAGTACGTCATGCACCGGGCCCACGAGGTCATGGCGGAGCGCGGCATCACCGACGCCTCCAAGGTCGGCATCTACGGACTCACCTACAAGGAGAACGTCGACGACGTCCGCGAGTCCCCGACGCTGCAGATGCTCGAGTCCATGTCCGAGCACCTCTGCGCCGGCTCCGTCAAGGTCTACGACCCGTGGGTCGAGCGCGACGAGGTCCCCGGCCAGGTCCACTCCATGGAGGAGTTCCTGGACGGCCTGGAGATGGTGATCGTGATGGTCGGCCACTCCCAGGTCAAGGACAACCCCGGCATCTTCGGCGACCGCGTCCTCATCGACCCGCGCAACGTCTGCGGCGAGGGCGAGAACGTCTACAAACTCTAGGACCCAGCAAATCTTCAGGGGGAATCCGTTTTGAAGAAGGTAATGCTCGTCTTCGGTACCCGCCCGGAGGCTATCAAGATGTGCCCGCTCGTCAACGAGCTTAAGGCACGCTCGGAAGAGTTCGAGACCGTCGTGACCGTGACGGGCCAGCATCGCGAGATGCTCGACCAGGTGCTGCGCGTCTTCGACGTGACTCCCGACCACGACCTGGCGATCATGAGGCCCGGCCAGACGCTGTTCGATGTGACGTGCGACGTGCTTCTGAAGCTAAAGGCCGTCCTCGAGGACGAGAGGCCCGACGTGGTCCTGGTCCACGGCGACACCACGACCAGCTTCGCCGCGGCGCTCGCGTGCTTCTACCTGCAGATCCCCGTGGGGCATGTCGAGGCGGGCCTTCGCACGCACGACATCTACAGCCCCTGGCCCGAGGAGTTCAACCGCCAGGCCGTCGACATCGTGAGCGAGTACTACTTCGCCCCCACGGATGCGAGCAAGCATAACCTGCTCGCCGAGGGCAAGCCGGAGTCGAAGATCTGGGTCACCGGCAACACCGGCATCGACGCACTTCGCACCACCGTGCGCGAGGGCTACTCCCACCCCGAGCTCGAGTGGGCCGAGGGCTCCCGCCTCATCCTCATCACGGCGCACCGCCGCGAGAACCTGGGCGAGCCCATGCACCGCATGTTCCGAGCCATCCGCCGCGTGATGGAGGAGCACCCCGACACCAAGGCGATCTACCCCATCCACATGAACCCGCTCGTCCGCAAGGCGGCGCACGAGGAGCTCGACGGGTTCGACCGCCTTCACATCATCGACCCGCTCGAGGTGCTCGACTTCCACAACTTCATGGCGGCGAGCCACCTCATCCTCACCGACTCGGGCGGCATCCAGGAGGAGGCCCCGAGCCTGGGCAAGCCGGTGCTCGTCATGCGCGACACCACCGAGCGCCCCGAGGGCGTGGCCGCCGGCACGCTGAAGCTCGTCGGCACCGAGGAGGACGTCATCTACCGCGAGTTTAGCCGTCTGCTCTCCGATCAGGCCGAGTACGAGGCCATGAGTCATGCGTCGAATCCCTACGGTGACGGGCATGCGAGTGAGCGAATTGCAGACGTTATTGGAGGTAAATAGTGAAGTTAAAAAAGAGGTTTACTCTTTCTCTGAAAAACAACCTGCGCTTCATTCCTGATGAGGCATATATGCGTCTCTACTTCAAAGCGAAACTTCATTACGAGCCTGATTTCGAGTGTCCTAAGACATTCAATGAGAAGCTGCAGTGGTACAAGCTTAACTACCATAATCCAGTTTTGACTCAGCTTGCAGATAAATATGGAGTGCGCTCTTTCGTCGAACAACGTATTGGGTCCGAGTATCTTGTGCCACTTTTCGGTGTTTTCAATGCAGCTGAAGAGATCGACCTCGATAAATTGCCGGAGAAGTTTGTGCTTAAATGTACTCACGACTCGCAGAGCACATTTGTTTGCACGGATAAGTCGAATTTTGATTTTGTTGAGGCCAAGAAACGCCTGAATGTTGCCTTGCATAGAAACTGGTATTGGCAGGGCAGAGAGTGGGCTTATCTCGGTATCACGCCTCGCATTGTGGCGGAAGCATTTCTTGATGAACCTGGAAGAGCGACTCCGACTGATTACAAATTCTATTGTTTTGACGGTAAGGCAGCTCTTGTTCAGACGGACGCCGATCGTTTCACTAATCATGAAATGCAGTACTTTTCTACTGAATGGGAGCAGCGTGGCGATATCGACCATGAGGTATCTGAGCATGAGCCCACTGTAAAGCCCGAGAACTACGAACTTATGCTTGAGCTTTCCGAGAAACTCTCTGATGGTTTCCCTCACGTGCGGGTTGACTGGTACAACATTAGCGGTAAACCTTACTTTGGCGAGATGACTTTCTATACCGGAGGCGGATACGATCCCTTCTATGCACTAGAGGAGCAACCCGATAGACTTGACCGAGAGCTTGGCGATTTGTTTGTTTTGCCAACTGTTTCCCATTTAGAAAAGTACTGCGATTGGTCTTGCACTTCTTCTAAAAGATCTTTAGGTGCTGATAATGCCTAAAGTGTTGATGATTGGCCCGAGTCTTGATGCTATGGGTGGCATCTCCACGGTTGAAAACAACATTATGAAGTGGTCGAATCGTAACGAAGGTTCAATAGAATTCATTTCGACAACTGCTGAGGGCGGGAAGTTCAAGAAGCTCTCCATTGCCCTTGTGGCTTATATGAAATATCTCAGTAGGCTCAACGCGTGCGATCTCGTACATGTACATATGGCGTCTCGTGGCAGCTATCGCCGAAAAAAGATCTTCATGAGGGCGGCCTTCTTTCGAAATAAACCCGTTCTTCTCCATCTGCATGGTAGCGAGTTCGGTGTTTGGTTTGACGAAGAATGTAGCGAGGCTGAGAGACGCGATATCTCGCATTCCTTTGAATGTTGCTCAAAGGTGGTCGTTCTGTCGGAGGAGTGGAAGGAATTCCTTCTAAATAGGCACATCTGTTCCTTGGATCGTATCGTGGTGGTGCATAACGCCGTTGACGTTCCTGAGGTTAACGCTATTGATTATTCGTGCAATACGGTTTTGTTCATGGGGCGTCTTGATGCGCGCAAGAGTCCGGATTTACTTTTGCGTGCCGCTAAGCGCGTTCTTAAGACTCATCCCGATGCGCGTTTTGTCTTTGGCGGAGACGGGGATGTGCCAGCATATGAACAACTGGCGGATGAACTTGGAATTGGTGAAAGGTGCAGCTTTATAGGCTGGGCTAAAGGTGAGAAAAAAGATGAAGCCTTTCGAAACAGTAGCATGTTCTGCCTTCCTTCGAAGAATGAGGGCATGCCTATGAGTGTGCTTGAGGCAATGTCTTACGGACTTGCTACCATTGCGACTCCTGTCGGGGGTATTCCACAGGTCATTACCGACGGCGTAGACGGAATTATGTTTCCAGTTGATGATGTTGATGCGTTGGCCACTAAGCTCGAGAATCTCATGAGCGATACCTCTTACAAGGAAATGATTGGAATTCAGGGACGAGCTCGCATAAAAGATGCCTTTTCCCTTACGGCGTTTATGAACCGGCTTTGCATGGTTTACGAAGATATTTGCCGGTGAGACTCGCTTTCTTGGGCGATATTGGAGACCCGTCAGACTCCGTTTCTTATTTCCAAGTTGCACATTTAGGAGCGTGACGATGGATAAGACTATTCATTACTGCTGGTTCGGAGGCAATCCGCTCTCTGAGACTGCTGTGAGGTCCTTGGCTTCGTGGGAGAAGTTTGCGCCTGGGTTTGAGGTCAAACAGTGGAATGAGGATAACTTCGACTTCGCGTCGTGCTCTTGGTCAAGGGATGCGTATGCGGCGGGCCTCTGGGCATTTGTGTCGGACTACGCTCGCTTTAAAGTCTTGTACGAGTACGGCGGCATCTATATGGATGTTGGTAGCGAGCTCATACGAGACATATCGCCTCTCATGGAAAGCATTCCTTTCACTGCAATCGAAGAATCATCGTTGACTGCCACTACTGGTTTGATTGTTGCTGTTGAGCCTCATGACCCTGTAATTCGCGCATGTATACAACGATATGAGTCGATGAAGTTCTCTAGCGACCCTGATTTTCTCGATAAGACCACTGTGAATGAAGTGTTTACCGCTGAGCTCCAGAAAATTGGCTTTGAACGCGTGAACAAAGACCAGCATTTTAGTGGCTGGCTTGCCTTGGACTCCAAAGCGTTCAACCCCGTTTACGGTTTCGGCGGTTATCACATCAAGCGTGAAACCTACAGCATTCATCGCTCTTCGGGAAGCTGGGTTGAGCCGAAATATCTCATCAAGAGGAAGGTCGTGCGTAAGTGTTCCCCGTTCATTGGGCGAAGGCTTTCGCAGATTTTGGGTCGAATTCTCATGGAGCTTAATGACGGCGGCTTGGTTGTAGGAACTAAGAGAATCTTTGGCTTTGTTCGCGAAAAGATTGCTAAAGGAGAGAGAAGTTAGAGTGGGCGTATTCGCTAAAGATACTTTTCACTATTTTGGTTCGGAAGGCGTAAAGCTCGGCCGGCTATTGGGTGATTTTGGCTACCGCTATGTTTTCTATCTAAGGATGTGTCAAGCAGGGGGATTGCGAAAACTCATCTTCACGCTTCCGAGGAAACATCTTTCCAGGAAGTGTGGACTCGAGATTTCGCCATCAACTCAAATTGGTGAAGGCTTCTACATTGGTCACCCTTACGGCATTACTGTTAACGCCGGCGCGAAGTTGGGCCGCAACGTGAACATCCATAAGGGGAGCACCATCGGCCAAGAAAACCGTGGCCATAGAAAGGGCGTCCCTACGATTGGTGACCGCGTATATCTCGGTATTAACTCGACGGTTGCAGGTAATGTGACCATTGGAAACGATGTCTTTATTGCCTCCAATGCCTTTGTTAACCAGGATATTCCCGATCATTCGATAGTCATTGGCAACCCGTGCAAGGTTATCGAAGTCGATAACGCTACTGAAGGTTACATCATCAATTTGATTTAATGAGCTTGCGAATAGTTAGGCGGTAAGATATTGAAACGCATAGGCATCCTCACATTTTCGAATACCGTAAATTATGGTGCTTCGCTACAAGCATGTGCTCTGCGCAGGACTGTGATGTCGTTGGGCTGCGACTGCGAAGTGCTCAATTACAGCAATAAGGAACTCGATGATCGAGAGCTGGGTACGCGCTTCTCGTTCAATCCTTCGGATGCCGTTCGTTATTTCCTTCGCAGGGGTTTTGAGCGCCAGAGGCTTAATTCGTTCAGTCGATTTGCTAAGCGCAATCTAAGCCCTACGGGAAAGCTTGATAAGCAGGCTCTTATTGATAGAGCCAAGAGCCTCGACTGCGTTCTCATTGGCAGCGATCAGGTTTTCAATCCTCGGGTTAATGGCCATGACCCCGTCTATTTGGGTGAAGGTATCGCTGAAGTTACAAAGGTCGCGTCTTATGCTGCCAGTTTGGGAGATGCGACGGCGGAATCCATTTTGGCATGCGATAAAGGCGCGGCCGACAGGCTGGAAAAGTTCACTGGTCTTTCCGTTAGGGAACCGAGCTCTATGGAGGTCCTAAGCGAGATGGGGCTCGAATCTGTATTTATGCCCGATCCGACTCTACTTCTTACGGGCGATGACTGGTCGGCGTTAGCCTCAGATGACGGCTTGGATATGATACCTCAATCCTATGTGCTACTTTATACGCTTAACTCTGAGCAAAAACTCGTGGATCGAGCTAGGGAGATCGCCAGCGAGCTCGGCGTTCCTGTCGTCTGCATTCATTACAACACGAAGAAATTCCCCGGCATGATTAACGTGAGGGGTATCGGTCCGGCTGCTTTCTTGAAGCTTGTTAGTGAGGCGTCGTTTGTTTGCACGGACTCCTTCCACGGTGCCTGCTTCTCCATGAATTTCAATAAGTCGTTTGTCGTTAAAACGTCGGACTCCGCCGTTCAGAGCAACGTTAGGATTACAGACCTGCTCGCACGTTATGGAATTGAGGGTTGTCTGTATCGAGACGAGGTCGTTACTTCGGCTGTTGACTATGGTCATGCAAACCAGACCCTTTCACATGACCGTGATACAGCGCGTGCCTTTATCGCTCGCTGCATTGGATTGTAGGTGTCGTTTCTGGCTTATGTTTGCAAAGAACACTTTTTGGAACTTGGTCTACCAGTTGACCGCTATCGTTGCCGGCTTCCTCGTCCCAAGGGCGATTATTGGCGTATATGGATCCGAGGTTAACGGTCTGGTGACCTCTCTAACTCAGTTTATTGGTTATTTCGCACTTGTCGAAGCTGGTATTTCTGGTGCGGCGACCTTCGCTCTGTATAAGCCTATTGCTAAGGGCGACTGGGATGGGATTAACGTCGTGGCTTCGGCCTCGAAGGTCTTTTATCAGAAGTCGGGCATGTTGTTTCTTGTCTTGCTGGTTGGCCTTTCGGTCGTTTATCCCATATTTGTCTCGGTAGGTTCGCTTGCGCCTTGGGAGATCATGGTGCTTACCTTCCTGTTGGGTGCCAAGATCGTTGTGGATTTCTTTTCCCTCGCCAAGTACCAAGTTTTCCTTACCGCCGATCAAAAGAACTGGCTCATTCAACTCGCATCGACGGTCTTCACGCTGGTTAACACGGCCGTCATTTTCTTGTTTGCCTATCTCCATGCTCCTGTTGTCGCTGTCTATGCGTTGGCTCTCTCTGCGGTTTTTGCACGCAGTCTGATTCTCGCTCTGTATACACGCCGTCATTATCCGAAACTCAATTGCAAAGTTGATTACGGTGACTATCAGCTGCCCCAGAGGTGGGATGCGCTGTTTCTTCAGATCTTGGGAGCCGTTCAGTCGGGCGCTCCTGTTATTTTGGCGACCTTCCTCTGCGGAAGCATGAGCGAAGTCAGCGTTCTTGCTGTTTACATGCTCGTGTCTACGGGGCTGCAGATGATACCGAATGTCCTCGGCACAGGACTTCAGGCACTCTTTGGCCGGCAAATTGCTGAGGGAGATTATGAGGGTCTTCGGTCTTCGTATAAGCCATATCGAGCACTTGTGTACGCAGTCTCCGCCGTGGCATGCGGGTGTGCCTTTTCATTGATTTTGCCTTTTGTGGATTTGTATGCAGGCGGGTTTCACGATGCAAACTATCACAATGGTCTGCTCGGTTTTCTCGTCGTCCTTAATGTTTTTCTCTATCACGGCAAGTCGTCCCAGGGCTTACTTGTAATTGCTGCTGGTATGTACCGTGAGACTAGGGCGCAGACCTGCTTGCAGGCTGCAATCATTATTGTCTTGGGTATCCCGCTTACGATGCGTTTTGGGGTCGTCGGCACAATTGCTGCGTCCTGCGTATCCAATCTATACCGCGTGATTGACCTTTTGCTCTACGAGCCTCTTAAAATCTCGAAGGACTCTCTTTCGAGTTCGTTTTGGTCGTTTGGCGTGTATGTATTACAGACCGTTCTCGTGGCCATGCCTGGCTATCTACTGTCTTGCTTCGTTGGAAGTTGGACAGGATGGATTGCGGTCGCCATCGGCCTTGTCATTTGGGGCGCAGTCGCCGCATGCGCGACGCTCTATTTCTTCGACAGGTCTAGCTATAGTTCGATTATTGGTCGTTTTATGAGGATTAAATAGGATGAATTATTTCAGCGCGTCTAGGCCCGGTGTTGAGTCTTGCTCTGAGTTAGAGCGACGCTTTTCCCTAAATGATGGGTCCATGGTGTTCATTCCACTGCTCTTTTACGCCTTTTTCTGCCAATCGCTCGCTGCTTCTGTGCTTGCACTTGATGTCTGTCTCCTGCTATCTGCTACGGCGCTTCTCCTACATTTTGTGACTAACAGAAGATTTGCTTGCAAGAGATTTGGCCTTGAACTGGCTTGGGCGCCTTTCTTTGTGCTGTTCTTTATTCATAGTTTGATATACGGTGTGGCCAATTTAACCCTGCTCGTAGTTTATACGCTTCTATTTCTGTGCATGTATGTTGCGGCAGGCGAGCGATCCTGGGTCACTTCATGCCTTAGGGTTCTTGTCGCCTTTGCAGCATTTCATGCGTTCTGCACCATCGTCTTCTGGCTAGTCCCCGCACTTTATCTGCCAGTTAAATCTGCCTTCTTTTCAGGTAGCTATATGGCTAGGGACTATCGCTCTGGCTTCACGGCGCACTACAGCACTAATTCGATTTATTTGAGTTTGGGTCTCGTCTCTTGGGCCTGTGGTCTTGCTGGTAGCAGGAAAAAGGTTCGGATTAAAGATTTGATGCTGAGCCTGATGCTCTTGCTTGCGCTTTTTCTGACTACTAAGAGGGGTCCTTTGGTTGCATCCGTTGCTGCTATCGTCATCTCGTATTTGTTCGTAAATAGAAAGAAGCTTACCGGGACGATGCTCAAGACCTTGGTTGTTGCTGCAATCGCTGTAATAGCTGTCGGCGTTCTTGCTACGTTTGTTCCCGCTGTTCAGGCGACTCTTGAGAGGTTTATTGAGCTTTCAGATGATGAAACGGGCAATGGCAGAAGCTATTTGTACGATTGCGCTTGGAGTATGTTTCATGCAAAACCCTTACTTGGTTGTGGTTGGGGGACTTATTCCAAGTATGTTGCCACTACCTCCCTTGGTGCAATGTACAGCAATCTTGGCTTTTCGTCGATGAGTGCTCACAACGTATACCTTCAGTTGCTTGCCGAGACGGGTGTGATTGGCCTTGCGGCTTTTGTTGTGCCTGCGTTTCTCTCCATCCTTGCAGCCATGCATCGATCTGAATCTCTTTTAGAGGAAGGTCCTTATGGGGACTCCTTTTGCTTGTGGGCCTGTTTGGGTGTGCAGATTTTCTTTCTAATTTATTGCTTTTCAGGCAACCCTTTATACGATCCGCAGTGCTACATACCGTATTTCATTTCATGTGTGGCGGCGTTTGCTATTTGCGGCTCAGACAAGATGATTCTTAACGATAGGGAGGGATTCCATGGATATCTGCAAAGATAGTCAACGCTGTACCGGGTGCTCTGCATGTCTGTCTGTGTGTCCTCGATCGGCGATTCAGATTGCAGAAGACTCTCATGGTTTTTACCGTCCGAATATTGACGAATCAAAATGTGTTGAGTGCGGTTTGTGCCAGAGGGTATGTCCGGCTAATGGTTTGACGAGCGACGATCTGAAGATGAACTCTCGTCGGGTATTGGCTTATCAGGCTGACGACGTCGAACGCGCAAAAAGTTCTTCGGGTGCCGCGTTTTGGACCTTGGCTTCTTATGTTCTAAATAATGGCGGCGTCGTTTACGGCGCTTGCTTCGATGAGGATTTCCGTGTCGTTCAGAGGCGTTGTGCTTCTGTGGAGGACGCGCAAGCTTGTCGAGGCTCTAAATACTCACAGGGTTTCGTTGGCTCTTCATTTGGTGAAGCATATTACGACTTGAAACATGGCCTTGACGTGCTCTACAGCGGAACCCCATGTCAGATTGCGGGTCTTAGGAGTTTTCTGTCTAAGAAAAACTATTCCGGACAGTTGGTTACCTGCGATTTAATCTGCCATGGCACACCTAGTAATCGTATGTTCCGCGATTACATTTCCTTTTTGGAAAAAAAATCCGGAAAGAAGGTCATCAAGTATTTTCATCGCCCCAAGGACAGAGGTTGGGGAGTCCATGTCGAGAAGGCTCTCTTGGACGACGGCACTGCTCTCTATGACACGATTGAATCTAATACTTGGCGAGATGTGTTCTATAGCAATAACGCTTTAAATTCCAGCTGTTATAACTGCGCCTATACCGACGTCAACAGGGTCTCCGACTTCACTCTTGCTGATTTTCTTGGCGTCGATCGAGTTCGCAAAGGCCTTAATGATCATAAGGGACTTTCTGTTGTTATGGTTAATAGCGAGCTTGCCGAGCGCATTGTTGCATCTGGCGTATTTGAGCCCGGCGTAACAGAAATATCTCTTGAAGAGGTGCTGCCCGGTAATCCGATGCTGGAGAGGTCGTCCTCTCCGCAGGGTAACGTTGATGGTTTCTGGAAGGCTTATGAGCATAAGGGGTTCGAGGGCACTGCTCGGTTTGTTGGCGCCTACGGCTTCGTGAAATCTCTCAAGACTCTTGTGAAACAGCTTATTAAAAGGAAATAGTTACTAGGGGCGTTTCTCTTGAATTTAATGGAGTTTGTAGAGCATGTGGCGACCTGGATTTATGTCCGGGGTAAGTTGGCGTTTCTTGCAGGGAGATTCCCTGGCCAGATAACCATGACGAAGGCTTTCAGGCGACCGTTTTATTGTCGCGTATCGGATAAAGGCGTTATTAACGTTGGTGAGCGAACGTCTTTCAATTACGGTTGCGTCCTGATTGCTCATGAACGAATTGAGATTGGCAGAGGCTGTCTATTTGGTCCAAACGTCCATGTGTATGACTTCGACCACGGTATGTCGCAGAATGGAGTCATGTACCGGGACCAGCCGACTACGACTGCGCCCGTTCATATTGGTGACAACGTGTGGCTTGGTGCGAATGTTGTGGTGCTTAAAGGTGTGACCATTGGCGACAATGCGGTCATCGCTGCGAATAGCGTTGTTTCTAAAGATGTACCCGCGAATATGCTATTTCACGAAAAACGGAATCTAGTTTACAGAGAGCTTCGATAGGATGCTGGATTGGCTTTCAATTCACGATGTACGCTGATCCGATAAAGCAGTATTGATAATGGCTTAATTAGATTAAAGCGTGCTTGCATTAGGGGTATCGGCGTGGGTCGTTACTCCTTTTTAACCGGTTAAAAAACGCACCAGCTAGTACCGTCATGATTCTTTCGCAAATTGATTTAGCCGTCCTCGGCCCCGTCCTCTTCTGGCCCTTCGCCTTTCCCTCCAGCTCGTCCATCTCCTCAAGCTTGGACATGTCCAGGTACCTCCTCTTGTCCCACTCGTGCTCCACTATGTACTTCAGCCTCGCAGTCACCAGCATGAGGGCCGAGTTGCCGTTCGGGAAGGTCCCGGCGATCCTTGTCCTCCTCCTGATCTTGCGGTTGATGCGCTCGATCCCGTTGTTCGTCCTGATCCGGCACCAGTGTTCGGGCGGGAATTCCGTGTAGGCCAGCGTCTCGGCGAACCCGTCGCGCACCGTCCTCGCGAACGCCCCGCAGAGCTTCGGCACGCTGAGATCAACTTCCCCGGCGCCTGTGACGAGTCTTCTCGCGTAGCGGCCGCTGTGGTAGACATCCCGGTCTGCTGCCCTCTCGTAGCGCTCGGCCCCGACGAGCTCGGACGCCACCTCTTTAGGCAGCGCGTCGAGCGACCCCTTGTATACCGATGCGATGTTCGCAGACACGGCCCGTGCCCCCTCCTTCGTCGGTGATTTGTTGTTTGGGCGCTAGAAATCATATGACAGGGCGCGGGCCGTGTTTCGCTGTGCGGTTGCCAATTTGCGTAAAAATTTGTGCGTTACCACCGTTTGACGAAAAACTAATAAACAATGGTTCTGCTGCGCGCGCATGGGGGTAATATCTACCCAGACGTTCAGTGTCTGGAGCATGACGTTTTATGTCCGCACGTTGACCTTTCTATGAGGTTAACTGGTTGCTGGAGGTTGTCATGCTGCTAAACGATGAAGCATTTCTACATACTAATAATTCTTGCGAGATGACGTTTGGGTCATCTCGCTGATTGCTGCAGTTTGATATCTAATTCTGCGCCGCGATGGCGTTTCATGTTCTGGGGTTAGGTTTCCTGCTTTGGCCTATGCCATTCAACATTCCACAATCTTCTTTTTTATCAAACTGAATGGGCTGTATGAAGGCCATTTGCCCGTCGCCCGTTGGAGATATATCTGCGAATTAGATTGGAGCAGAAATGCAAAGGAAGATGTACACCGCATTTGTATCCTCTGTATCTTCTCTAAAAGAGGAGCGCAGAGCAACGCTCGACGTTCTTCTTGATTTGGATGTATTTCCAGTCGCAACGGAGCATTTCGTAATTCAATCAAAGGACGGGATAAACGACATTGAGCGTCTCATAGATGACTCGGATTTCTTTATCCTTCTTATGGGTAGTGAATACGGTCCTAAGACCAAGATTGGCGAATTTACCGGTAGTTGGACTGAATATGAGCTTGTTTACGCATTGGAACACGCTCGAAGCAACAACACCAAGATCATTATTATTGAGCTGCCAGAGCTAAAACGCATCTCGTCGTTGTCTTCTTCTGAAAAGGAGACTTTGAAGACTTCGGAAAAGAACCAGCTTGGTTTCTTGGATCGCCTTAATGGAAACACCATCTGCCAAGTTGCAGATATCAGTTCTTTAAGATCGACGCTATCTACCTTTATCGAGGGCAATAGGCGCGCAAATTCGGCATCAGGTTGGGTGCGAGCATTGTCCGCACAGGGCTGTTTTGGTATTGAGTTTGGAAGGACCTATCGTCAAGTTCATCTTTCGCCGAATGATGATACGTATATCCGAGTCGGTACCGCAGTTTTTAGCTGCAGTAAGCAATCGGCTACGATGGTTCATGTCGATGGAGTCAACCATAAGGCGAGTCTTGACGCTAGCGGAAATATTATCCCTCGCAACGGTAGGAGCAAGACGGAATGGCAAGGCGAATACTCTTGCCAAGACGGTAGGCTGTGCGGTGTCTATGAGGCATATAGGAGGGACAACGGTGCGTTTGGCGGTAAATCTGTGACTGCGGGACATCGCCGTGGCGTCCATGAATTTGCAATTTCCGATGGCTCGGAGGCTTTTATGGATGGAACATTTCAAGATGCTGTTGGCAGAAACAATATAAACATAGCCTGCAAGTCTGGCGAGATTTACTTCTTTGAGAGCGAGGAGCTTATGAATCGTTTCCTCAAGCGCGAATGTCCCGAATTGTTTTGTACGTTGCCGGCGGAGGGGTAAAAATGGACTATCAAGCGATTATTGATGTTGTTAAGTCTGTCAAACCACTTTTCTTTGATAACGATCTGAGGTCTCAGTCCTCAATGAAGGGTGACGCTGACTTTGTTACGCAAGTCGATCTAAAGATTAGCTCGTATGTTAAGTCTGCACTTGCTGAGTTAACGCCTGAAATAGGTTTTATGAGTGAGGAGGAAGACCCTGGCGAGGTGAAGCCCACTCGTTGGATCCTTGATCCTGTTGACGGTACTACAAATCTTGTTTTTGACTATCGCGCAAGCACTATCTCGTTGGCACTTGTCCGTGATGAAAAGCCCGTATTTGGCATTGTCTATAATCCTTATAGCGATGAATTATTTACCGCTCAAAGGGGCTTAGGAGCTTTTTTGAATGGTAATAAAATTCAAGCATCCGACCGTGAGCTTACTAATTGCCTTATTGAGTTTGGCGCTGGTTCAACGCATAAAGACGGCGCTCATGAGATTTTCGGTATCGCTGAAAAGGTATTTTGCGACTGCCTGGATTTGCGTCGCATGTGTTCTTCTGCGCTGGCAATCTGCTATATAGCCTGCGGAAGGTCTAATGGCTATTTCGAAAAGAGGCTGAAGCCTTGGGATTATGCCGCTGCTGCACTCATCTTGGCTGAGGCGGGAGGGCTCTCTTCGGAGTGGAATGGACAGCCTCTTCAGTACAAATCTGCTTGTACCTTTGTCTGTGGGTCGCAGACGGCGTTTGAGTATTTAAAGGGAATTGTTTCTTAACTCTGACTAGTTGATTGACGACGATCGCCATGGCGATTACTCGAACAAACTATTCGATCACGCTTTGAAAGAGGGGAGCGCTATATGAGTCTTCGTGATTATCACATTCTTATTAGCCATTCGTGGGATTACAGCGATGACTATAGGACGTTAAAGAGTTGGCTTGATTCAGCCGGCTACTTTAAGTGGTCGGACTACTCTGTTCGTATTGAGAATCCGATTGACGCTAAGAGCAAAGCCGAGCTTCAGCAGAGAATCGCAAATCGAATCTCATGCTGTAGCTGCATAATTGTTCTCTCTGGAATGTATGTCGCCTACAGTGAGTGGATCGACTTTGAGATTAAAACTGCTTTGAGGTACAACAAGCCGATTATTGGGGTTAGGCCATGGGGTCAGTTGCGTGTCCCTGATGAAGTGTCCTCTAATGCCGACATTACGGTTGGTTGGACAAGGGACGGTATTGTCAGCGCTGTCCGTCAATATGCACTCTAGGAGAACTATGTTTTTTAAGAAGCGAAATTCAGATGTGAATTCCTCAAAGCCGTTGCCCGAAAAGCAGCAGCCGACTAGTCACCCTAATCCACCAATCAGGGTTGTTCGTGGCAATACCGAAAAGAGGCCAGAGTTCCCTTGCCCCGGATCTTCCTGCCCTGGATCCCCTTCGCCTCGTCCGCAAAAGAAGGATTAAATGGGTAAACGCAGCCGAAAGAAAAAAGAGAGCGTGGCTCCGGGTTTCGATGCGGTTGACTATTCTGCCGAATATCTTTCATGGATGACCGAGTTGTCTTATCAGACAGAGCTGAGTCGCTGTGATTCGTATGAGCGTTTGTCTAACTGTTTGTTAAGCTGCGTTTCCATTATTTCCGTTGCCTTATTGACGGTAGCCCCGGTGTTATTTGCTAAATATAGCTACAACGGCGACGGGGCTACGGCGTCTTTAATTTTGCTGGCGAGTGGCTATGTTGTCGTTATGCTGCTGTTGGGCGCTTCATTTCTGCTGTCGTTGCTCAGTCAAGTCAGACTCAAGATGAGCGTTCTTGCATCACCGACCGACCTAAAGGAGTATGTTGCGGGCGAGGTCAGTCGTGGCGCGCCTTTTGCCTCTCCAATGGAGGTTGCCGAGGGTAAGGCAAAAGCTGTACAACCCCACTTTGAATCGCTTAATCGCAAGAACGAGTACATGAGAAAGTGCCTAAAGGCATCGATGATTCTGCTGATCGTGGCTGTTTCGGTGTGCCTTTTCTTGGTTTGTCTGTTTTCGTTATTTGAGTTTTTATTGCCACCGTTTTGGAGTTGATGTAATGCAGGATCGCAAGGCGCTTGTTGTCGGTATTGATGAATATGCGTCGACTCCGCTTTATGGCTGTGTCGCCGATGCTAATGCCGTGGCGGAAGTATTAGAGAAGAACGGCGATGGCTCTCCCAATTTCTCCATTCATCTTGAGCGAAATGTTGAGTCTCCTTACGTATTGAAGCAGATGATCGAGGACTGCTTTTCTGGGGAGCCCGAGATTGCATTGCTGTTTTTTGCGGGGCACGGCGGAAGATGCGACGCAACTAAAAGTGGTTTTATCTTATCGGGACGGGGCGATCCTGAGGGTCGGCTTTCTCTCGATGAAATCCTGGCGATAGCGAATAACTCTAAGGCCAAGAATCGTGTGATTCTGCTTGATAGCTGTAATTCTGGGTGTATGGGGCTTCCTGGAGTGTTGGGCGGGACTCCTTCGACGCTCGTTGAGGGTTTAACAATTCTGAGTGCATGCTCTTCTAACGAATGTGCTGAGGAGCTTAACGGGCGCGGTACATTCACATCGCTTCTTGTGGATGCGCTAAATGGCGGTGCAGCAGACGTGATGGGACACGTTACTCCTGGTGGGGTCTACGCGTATATTGATAAGGCTCTCGGGCCATGGGATCAACGGCCTGTGTTTAGGACTAATGTCAACTCGTTTATTTCACTAAGGAAAGTCGTTTCGCAGGTTGCGGATAGTGTCTTGCGGCAGCTGCCGTCTTTGTTTGATGCGCCCGGTGCTCAGCTGTCCTTGGATCCGTCTTTTGAGCCCACCAATAGTCCCGATTGGGAAGAACATCAAATTGTTAAACCTTACGCGACCAAGGTTAATACGGCGAAGTTCAAGATCCTTCAGCAGTTGGAGGGTATTGGCCTTGTCCGCCCTGTTGGGGCAGAGCATATGTACTTTGCCGCCATGGAATCTAAGTCGTGCGAACTGACGGCTCTGGGCAAGCAGTATTGGCGCCTTGCCGATACGGGGAAGATTTAGGGCGCGATAATTCTTGCCGGATCGCATAGAGCTAGTTGCGGCGATAAAATTGCCTAGACATCCAATTTCAGGTTATCGATAGTGGGGCTAACGTGAGGACGTTTATTAAATGCGACTTTCACATCCATTCGAGCTCAGATTACAGCAGATCCTATTCTGAGTCCGACTTCTTGAACGCGCTTGAATCAAGCGGCTTGGATTGTATTGCAATTACAGACCATAACGGCATTGACTTAGATTTGTATAAGCGTGCTAAAGCTCGACTGGATTCCAAAGGCATTGGCTTACTTGCTGGTGTCGAGCTCAATCTCAAGTTGAGCCAAACTACAATTGGCGATTACGGTCTATACGTGGCAACAAAGCCGTCAAAGAGCTACTTCCATGCGATTGTCCTTGCTTCTATTGATGATATTGAGCAGCTTTCAAATAAGGTGGATAAACTATTCGTTGATGCTGGAATATTCGCTCAGGGCGATGTGGATAGCGTCGCGAATGGGACGATGAGTCGCAAATCTCTTTCAATTAAAGCTGATGGTAAGGCAATTGACCTTGCGGAGCTTCAGACCGCACTTCAGCCTCTGCCTCATTATTTCATTCCTCACGAGAGCAAGGGGAGTAGGAACCTATCTGACTACCTTCCGATTAGATGTCCCAACAGGAGTCAAACAAAAGCTAACAGAAATTATCGTAACAGCCTTTTTTATTACAATCATGGTCAGGCTGTTGAAGGGGGCGAAAAAAGCCGGGGACGTATTTCGAATCGTCTTAGCCGAGAATACAACAGCACGGTTGCTGCGCTCTTATTCAGCGATGCTAAGGAGCTTCAGGAGATAGGAGCAAAGTATACGTGGATTGACTTTGACGGTGATCTCTCTTCGCTTCAGTTGGCTATTAGCGATCCCGAGAGCAGGATCATGACCTCTGAGCGGTCAGCAAATAATCCTCAGCTCAATTTGACGAATTATCTCGAGTCGATTTCCTTTGATACGGTATCGTCTCAGGATGACTCGGGGGAACATTATGAACTTAAGTTTGTTCCCGGATACAACGGAATAGTTGGGTCGCGTGGCAGCGGAAAGAGCCTGTTGGCCCATGTTCTTGTTGGTGAAAATCTAAATCCATATAAGGATATTATCGACATTGATAGCGTTCGCTATAAGCGCTGTGGCGGTGTAGAAAGTGCTAACCCGCCCTCTTATTTATATCTTGGCCAGGGAGCTCTCGAGAAGATATTCGAAAGCGAGGACTATTCTGACATCCCTGTCCTTGAACAGATAATATCTTCGCAGAAAAAGGCATGCGAAGACAGGTCCGATGACGCTGCCATTAAAATAAAAACGCTTTTGGATCTGCAAAAAAAGCTATTGAATTCATTTATGGAGAGATATCCTGTTGGATGCATTCATATTGATTTCCTTAAGAATCCTGAGCCCTCTGGCGTGAGCTTGTCCGTACCAGATGTCAACATTCAGAGCGACAAAGAAAAGGTATCAAAGACCAGAGACAGCTTTCTTGCTGCATCTGATCTTGTCGATCAGGCCAAGACAAAGGTAGCAAATATAGGGCTTGATCCCGCATATCACGAAAATAAGTTTCTCATGGAGGCATTATCCAGCGAGGCAAATGAAATCAAGGAGGATATTGCTGCCTTAGAATCTAGGATTAAGCGTTTTTGCAACATTGCGGGTCAGGTCTCGGAGTGGTTTGAAGACAGAGAGTGGCTCGTGTCGCAGTTTTATCAGTTGCTGCTGGATTCAAATAATAAAGACAGTTCTTCTGTGAGAACCGATTATTTAAACAAGCGAAATGAATCCAGATCGTTTCTTCATGACCTTCTTGAGCTGCGTGTTGCTGTTTCTGAGATCGATTGTGAAATTGACTACTTGCGCAATGGGCAGCTTGCGCCTTTACCCGATGACTCTTGCGCTTCTTCTGAGAAAAACATAGTTATTAAATTTGGATACTCAGACGAAGATTCGTATTCGGACATTGCCGGGAATTTGATCAAAGGCTGCGACCGGACCAGTGGAGAGGCCTTAGTCCTAACCTGCCTTAAGCAAAATGAACCATCCCGGGTCAAGGAACTATATAACGGTTCCAAAATAAGATTAACGGGAGACCCGAAAGCAGTCTCTTATATTGAAAAGTACTTCAGTTTATTGAAGGATAAGCTGCTTCTGCGAAACAAACTTAAAACTGAGATAGAGCTTGACGGTAAGTCTTTATCTAATATGTCTCCCGGCATGCGAGCTGATGCACTGTTGCAATTGTTCCTAGAAAAGGCATCTGCTGGCGATGGACCTTGTTATATCGTTTTGGATCAACCGGAAGACAATCTTGATGTCAGAACCATCAGCCAGTTCCTAGTTGGCAAGCTTAAGTCAATGAAGTTCGATACCCAGTTGTTTGTGGTCAGCCATTCGGCTCCAGTAATTGTTAACGGTGACGCAAGGCTTATTGTGTCCTGTCAGGAGGATGAAGGTAAAATCACTTATGGAACTGGCGTATTGAGTGACGATAATACAAAGCAAATAGTTGCTGATGTCCTGGATGGCGGCGAACGTTATCTTAAGATGCGATTTAACAAGTACAATTTTCAACTTGGTGATAACAGATGATTAATTGTGACAATAATGGTTCCATTGTGGTCAATGCCAATAATTGCTCCTATAAGCTTTCTAACAGCGATGATTATGCTGATTTCCTTTTGTGGTTGACGTCACCTAACCCTGCCGACAGTATCGATGATTCGGCATTTGAGGTTGATGAAAACGTGCCCGAAGAACACCGCGAACTTGCTCAGCGTTACGCTGAGTTTCTTACAGAGTTTGCGGAGATTCGAAAGGATCGCCTCTCATCAAAGGATGAGGACAGCGGGTACGATCAACTTAAAAGCAGGGTTAATGAGCTGATCGAATCGTTTAAAGGCGATGCGTCCTAATCCAGTTGTTTCACGATATGTGATCAGGTTGACTAATCGGGAAGTTCTTCTCTATGAAATACGTTTTTCTTGACACCTGCGTAATCGTTGATTGTGCGTTTACTCGCAAGGAAAAATCGAGCCCGAAATTGCTTGAGCGTTTGATGGAGCGATTGGGGGATAACGGTGTCAAATTGATTCTCCCCGAGGTCGTTCAACTCGAGTTGGAGAAGGTTCTGCCACAGACCATGTCTGTCGCCGTTGAGTCTTTTGGAGCGGTCAAAAAGAGTGTGCAGGAAGTAGCTGAAAACTCGCTTTTAAGTCATTCGGCCAAAACGAAGCTGCTTGATGCTGTGAAGGCCGCTCGGGCTGAACTTAATAGTGATGTTAAGGATGCGCTGGATTTAATTAATCATATTTCGAATGAGCCCGATAGGTGCGTAGTTCTCCCTCTTATACAGGAGGATATTATCGTTGCGACAAAAATGGCTATTAAGGGCAATAAGCCATCGAAGTCAAAGGCGGAATGGGGTCTAGTTCAGGAAGACTGTTTAATTATCGCGGCTCTAGAGCGTTTTATGAATGATAACCCGGGTGCAGAAATGGCTATTTGCAGCAGCAATACAGTCGATTTTGCAACGAAGGCTAGCGATGGCAAGGGCTATACCTTGCACGAACAAATTGCCTCCAGATTGGTAGGTTGCCGCTTCTATTCAAATCCTGTCGACTTAATGACTGACGAGACGTTTATGTCTAAGGAAAATGAGGAAATGGCTGACAAGGAAACGCTTAAGTCTTCTTATGAGGCTGCCTCACAGGCTATCAAGACTATGAGCCAGAAGAACGCGGAGTCTGTTGCGGCGGCATCGCGTGCGTTGTTGAAGTACAACTTGTCTAATCACTATTCCGATATGGCTGCGCAGATTCCTTCGTCCCTGTCGAAGGTCGGCCTTGCGACTGATTCCTTTGCGAAGATTTCGGCTATGGCTCGGCAGAATCAGCTTAATGCTTTGAGTTCATACCTTGAAGCGATTGATTCCATAAAGTGGAATCAGATTGGGCCCGCTCATTCGGCTTTGGACAACGTTGGCTTTGGCGAGACCGACGGAGGGAACATCGAAGACGATGTTGAGTAGCATGGACGACATGGCTGTTGTCCTGGTGGGCGTTGTGATTGCGGTCGAGCATTCTCTCGACCGTGTTTTTCTCATGCCTTGTGATCCTACCGTATGACCTTCCGCATGCCGGCCTTCCATCATTTGTGATGCTGTTTTTGTGATGTGCTCCTGTAATACAAAAGTTCTTTGAGGGCTTTAGGGCGATGCTTTCAGTTGGAGAGCGTTGCTTTTTTGCGTGTAATGTCTGACATATTTCCCAAGTGTTGTTTCATTTGCTTGATAGACAAGGGTGTCTGAATTTGGGTTTTATGGTTTGCTGCTCGACTCAAATATTTAACGTTGATTTATGAATCGATAATCAGTAGACTATCTGAACAGCGGTATTGACGCGGATAACCTACGGGTCCCGCGTCCTGCAGAAAGGCGGCTGTCCTTCTTGGGATGGCTGCCTTTCTTCATTTGAGGAGCCTCAATGACAGCAAAGCCTTTCTTGCCCATTGACGATCAGGTCAGATTGCTTAAGCAAAGGGGCTTGACTGTTGACGATAACACGGCACGCATTCTGATGAGTGAGGGTTATTACTCGATTGTTAACGGCTATAAGGTCCCGTTTATTGATAAGAGTCTAAGCTCGAAGTTCAATGAGGACCGGTATCGCAGCGGCGCAACCTTTTCGGACCTATATTCATTGTTTACGTTCGATAGGGAGTTGAGGTCTCTAACATTTAAGTTTCTCATATTAGCCGAGGCCAAAATAAAGACTGCGATCGCTTACACCTTTTCGAATGTTCATCGTGGTCCCAATGACTATTACTTGCAGTCTTCATTTTGTACTCAAGACGAATATTCTGCGACGGGAAAAGACGAGGCGAGATACGCCCGTGAGATTTCCAATCTGACGAGCATACTTAGCCGCAGGGCATTAAAAAGTAAATCTGAATTTGTTGCCCACTATCGCAATGAATATGGTTCGGTGCCGCTGTGGGTTCTGGTTAATGATTTGACGTTTGGAAACATGGAGCATTTCTACAATCTGATGAAGCCCGGCGAGCGGCGTACTTTTTGCAAAATGATTGTAGATGCAACTGGGAAAACCGGATCGAAGAAAAGCGGTTTCTTTAGCGAAAAGGCCGCTCAACTTTCAATTGAAACACTCGTTAAATTCCGTAACGTTTGCGCCCATGACGAGCGTCTTTATTGTGCTAGGGTCGGAGGGCGCAAGAACATTAACTACATCCAGATGGTGTGGATGCTCAAACGTTATCTGACCGAGATTGAATTCAGAACGTTTGTCGAAGAGTTGACGGCTCTGCTGCGTAGGTATTTGAAAACCTACGCGATAAAGCACATACTCGACCAAATTGGATTTGTTGAGCTGCTTCAAAAGTCACAAGATGGCACCCTGTTCGATTGAGGCTGAGGGCGTCGATACGGTTGAGTTGTCCTGCAATTGATATCCAAATGATTGCACGACAATCTCTATCGAGCATCCAACTTTGCAGAATTATGAGCTTTGATCAATGAGATGGTCGATGAGTTCGACGGTGGAGTGGTCACTATCTTTTACATTGAAGCCTAAGGCGATGGACATGCTTTAGATGGGACCGTTCTCACGTGCTGCTGGTTCATGAAGAGTTTTAGACAATTAGAATTAGTTTGGACATGGCTTATTTATCAAGGGGGGCTGGCAAGAATGCGTCGCAATATCTTTCTGGGTTTTGGTTGTAGCGGCTATCGCTCCTTTTTCGGAAGTGAAGACTCGCGCTTCGGTCCATTTGATAAAGTCCAAGTCCTAGCGGGACAGAATAACTGCGGAAAATCGTCTCTTGTTGATTTTGTTATTAAGGCAATGACAACCATTGACGCAAGAGGGGAGATTGCCCGCAATCGCTATCCCTTTACTAGGGAAGATGCGCCCTTGCTGCTGAAATCGGCGGGGGCAAATGACCCGTTGACTATTTCCCTGTGTATAGATCGATCTGTTTTATTGGAGTCCTCCAGTTTAAAGCGACCTTCTGGAGATAAGTGGAGGGCAGAGTTTTCTGAGCTATTCTCACGTTCACCGTATATATCAACCGATGGAAATGGCGTCTGGCTTGACTTTCTAACCTCGTCGCCGGGTGCATGGTCGTCTTTAGCAAATGATCTGACCGCATCTTTCTCGCAGTTTAAAAGTTCAGGCTTGTCTATGGACCTGAATCGCTGTTCCCTTGATCTTCTCCAACATGGCGGTGATGATGGATCATGCTATGCCGACATAATCCGCAGCATTGTTCCGTGGGGGAATATCCCTCGCTTTGTTAAGGTCGATGCAATTAGGTCGGTTGAAGACGATGATTTTCCAGATCGCGATGTCGATCTTTGCAGCGGACGCGGTCTTCCAACAGCTTTGCTTCGCTTGTTTAATCCGGAGCGTTCAAATCATGCTCGGGCAGAAGCGCGGCTGAATAAGCTGCAAGGATTCGTGCGCGATGTCATGAACGACCCCCGTGCCTCTCTGCTTGTTTCGCATGAAAGCCATGAGATATCTCTTAAGACTTCCGATGCCGATTACCTGCCGCTTGAATCTTTGGGTACGGGAGTTACGGAGCTCGTAATTCTCGCTTCGATTATTGCTTGCAACGACAACAGCATTATCTGTATTGAAGAACCCGAAATTCATCTGCACCCGGCTCTGCAGGCGAGGTTTATGAAATACCTTCTCGAGGACGATTCAAACCGATTTATCATCACTACGCATTCTCCAACTGTTATTAACTATCCTGGCGTTCAGGTTGCCCATGTGTCTAAGACAAATGGAGTTTCTGGATGCAGACAGCTTGACGGTCTGGGTTGTGCTCGCGATTTGCTTGATGATTTGGGGGTCAAGGCCTCCGATCTGTTGCAAGCAAACTTTGTAGTGTGGGTTGAGGGGCCCTCGGACCGCGTGTACCTGAATTATTGGATTAAGAGATGGTCTGATGAGCATAACATTTCGCTCGAAGAAGGTATTCATTACAGTGCAATGATTTACGGTGGCAAGTTGCTGAATGCACTAGATGCAAGTGCTGGCGAAGAAATCCCCGCGGAGCTGATATCCCTCTTTAGAATCAATACTCATTTCTGCGTGCTGATGGATTCTGATAAGAAATCCTCTCATTCGAGACTTAATTCAACCAAGCGACGCATTATTGACGAGTGCACACAGAGCGGCGCAATGTCGTGGGTTACCTGGGGCGCAACAATTGAGAACTATGTTCCAGAAGATGTGCTTGCAGCTTCGATTGAGAAATGTTATTCGGGTAAAAAATGGGAGCATCCCCTTGGTGACAGATTTATTTGCCCGCTGAGCTTTACGTTTAAGGGTGGGAAAACGCATCCAGATAAAATCAGGATTGCAAGGACTGCCTGTGAGGCTGGATTTTCTCCGCTGGGCGATGCAGTGAAACACGTAGCTGAGTTGTGCGATCTGATATGTGCGGCCAATGACGTTGATATGGGATAGGTGGATTATTGGGTTGTCAACCGCGATTGAGAGGTATACCGGTTTTGGACAATAGCGTTGCGTATGAGCTGTATCTATACACGATTGATGCTTACAAGAGACTTGCCAATATGCTTCCACTTGATGAGAGGCTGGCTCGTTTCGATTCGCATTGCTTCTCGAAAATAGGTGAACTTGAACTCGGGGATGAAGCCTTTGCTGCGGTCTCATTGCGTCTTATGCTGCAGCGCAAGTATTTTGTGCGTGGGAAGGACTTGTTTCTCAGGGGGCTGCTCAAGTCTGCCGAACATGATTTCGCTTCTAGTAAGGATGCGATTGAATCCTTACTGGATAGTCTTGATGCCCTTAATAGCCAATCTATTGAGTTTGCCTTTGGGGACGGCAGGGTTGTCGAGGGTGCCTATGCAAACATCGAAGATGCAATGTACGGAGTGCTTATGCACGCGGATATAACGCGGGCGGAGAACCTTGTCTCTGTCCCTGAGCAAATGAGGCTGGTTGCCTTGGCTCCTTATATCGCAGGGAGAGAACAGGTTTTGCTGCAGTTCTCTGAGTTTCTTCTTAATGCTGGAATCAAACCGCTATCGAGGAATGAGGAAGCATCGGCAACTGTTTCGTTTGAATCAAAAGGTGCGTGTCGTCAGGTTGAGAATTCGCCATTTTGGCGAAATCTTCGCGGAAGGGATCTTGGGGACGAGGACATTGAGAAAATCGTTCAGCAAGCTCCGCGCGATGATTTAGAGATAATCGCCACTGTTTTACTATTCAAAGAGGCGCTTGGCAGAAGGCCCCTGGACCTCAGCGAACTCAATTCCCTTGTCGCACGGGAGACCATTCTCAGATGGGGCGATTATTTGCAAGCCGCCGAACTTTTGAAAGGGGATTATGGAATGAGCACCCTTGTTCGGTATCAAGAGGACGGCTCGGCTCTCGTAAAGCTTCTCCCAAACGTTCGAGAACCGTTACTGATTGAGGGGCCGCAACTAATCGAGGGTGGGCATGAAATAGTCCTGGTGAAGCGGAACGGCATTTGGAAGATATGGGCTATGAGGTGACTCTTTTCATCTAGTTTGGACGGCCTTTTATCCATTGGCGGGCGACGTATCACTTCTTTTGCAATTTAACAGCCACATAGCGAGTGCGGCCACGCCCAGTCATATGATTCCCAGCGCTAAATAGCAAATCACTGACGAGGGCGCATGGACCGCGTCTGCGAGAGTCGCAACATTTGACGAGGGATCGCCGCGTAGGGATATAAAGAATCTGGCGAGTGCGTTAGTCAGAGATGGCTTTACCGGGTTGCCGATGGTGGAGCCGGGCGCTGGAAAAGCTCTTTGTCTTGTGACGATATACTAAGATCGATACTGTTCAGTTCCCGGATCCGCGGATCGGTGTAGTTGGCGTTGTAGATTGTCGTGCGCACGTCTTCAACAAAGCGGCTTCGCCTGTTTTCGGTTTCCTGATGGCATGGAAGCTCATCTTTTCTTGTTCCCCTAGGTCTCTTCAATTGCCTCGTCGAGAAGTTCTACAAAGAGTCTACTGTGACTTGCCAACTCATACACTGCAGTATAGCTTGCGCCCGCTATCGCCTCGTGCCAGGCAAGCGGATCGTAGTAGGCGAGAACATTCAATACTGGAAGAAGGCATTGATATGGGAAGTGCCGTGCCTTTTTGCCACCAAAATGCCCACCGTGCTTAATGGCGTAATTCATAAGATTTGTTATGGTCTCGGCCGGCTAGTTACGGGCTGATTTCCTCAATCAAGGGGAGATGGTGTAGAGTATTTTCCTACAATACAAAAGCTCTTCGGGAGCTTTAAGGGCGATGCTTTCTGTTAGAGAGTGTTGCCCTTTTTCATGCATGTAATGTGCGACGTGCTTGCTAAACGCCATTCCGGCAATGGGATGGTCGAGTGTGGGCGGTTTGCACCTTGCGCCTGCTGTCATTGGTGTAGCAAGCACTTGATTTAGCATACCTAAAGTCTATAATCAAAGAAAAACTCTGATATACCTTTTAAAACAATGAAAAGAATGTTGAGTACCATGCTTTGTCAGTTCACCTTCAGGAACTATAGATCCTATCGCGACGAGACCGAGCTTTCTATGCAGGCAACATCGATGAGGGAGTTCGAGTGCTCCCTCATAGAGTTCCCTGACGGGCAGAGTTTTCTTCCGGTGGCTGCGGTGTACGGGCCTAACGCTGGCGGCAAGTCTAACCTGCTCGAGGCGCTTGATTACGTTCGCTCGGCGGTGGCCAGGCCGATCAGATTGCTGTCTGCCAGCACTGATGCGCCAGAGGGTAACCGTCCTTCGATACCACGTTGCTCTGCATTTGAGTTCGATGAAGTGTCGGCTGCTGAGCCCACCGAATTCGAGCTCTACTATCGCGCGGGTGAGCACGAGTACCGCTATGCCCTGTCCGTGCATGCGGACGAGATCGTGTCCGAAGGCCTATGGCGGCGAAAATTGGGAGCGTCACGCACGGCGATGCTGTTCGAGCGTGAGGGCGCAGAGGTTGAGCTCGGTCCCACGCTGCGTAAGCTCGTGACGGCTGCGAGATTCAACCCGAGGCTGCCGTACCTGTCGTTTCTCTGCATCAACTTTGACGCGCCGGTGGTCAAGGAGGCTGCCAGCTGGTTTCTTGACGGGGTGTTCCTGAACTATAACAGCTCCTATCTGGAGCAGATGCTCGAACAATTGCTCGATGAGGATGACTCACCCGAGGTCACGCGTTTTTTGCGCGCCGTTGATGTACGTATTGATGGCTTCAGAGTGGAGAGGGCGCCGGAGTGGCGCGGCCAGCGCGTCTTCGTGAGGCACGAGGTGGGCGGCAAGGCGTACGAGCTGCGTTTATCCGAGGAATCTGCCGGAACCCAGAAGCTCATGGGGTTGGCTGCGTATCTGATGACAGCGCTTGAGCGTGGTGGCACCGTTGTGGTAGACGAGCTCGACGCCAAACTGCACCCGAAGCTTCTTCGCTATGTGATTCTGCTGTTTAAGGATCCTGGGGTCAACAAGAGTGGCGCGCAGCTCATCTTCTCGTCCCAGGATGTGTCAACCATGCGAAACGATGTGTTCCGCCGTGACGAGATATGGTTCGCTGCGCGCGGCGAGGGGGAGGCGAGCCAACTGTGGTCTCTCGCCGACATCCACGAGGCAAACGGTAATCTGGTAAGCAAGAACGCGGCTTTCGACAAGCAATACCTGTCCGGTCGCTACGGCGCCGATCCGTATCTCACCCGCATCGAGGAGTGGGATTAGCATGGTGGCGAAGAAGTCGAAGGGCTGGCGTAGCGGCAAACGAGAGGGCCGCTCGCGCATGGTTCAGATGACGCGTCATCTTGTAGTGAGCGAGGGCAAGGAGACCGAGCCTCGCTACTTTGAGGGTGTGCGTGCGGCGTTGGGTGCGGCGAACGAGCGTAAGGTTGCCATTGTCGTTAAGGGGACCGGCAAACACACACTTGACCTACTTGACTTCGCCGTCGAACACTGCCGCTATGCGCCCGAGACATTCGACCATGTGTGGCTCGTGTATGACAAGGATGACTTTCCTGCGTCCGATTTTGACGCGATGGAGCGCAAATGCGACGAGCTCTCCGATGGTTCGAGGACCTTCCATGCGTTGTGGTCGAACCCCTGCTTCGAGCTGTGGCTGCTTCTGCACTTTCGCTACACGACCGCGCATATGTCCGCGTCCGACTGCCAGCATGCCCTCGCGCAGGAGATGTCGAGAGACCTGGGCATCGAGTACCGCAAGAACTTGGACGGGCTGTTCGAGGTGGTGGACGGCAAACGAGGCGAGGCTTTGCAGCGTGTTGGGCGTCTCGTCACATACCATAGGGGACTGGGTAACGTTAAGCCATCCGCACAAAACCCTGCAACTAAGGTGGGCGAAATTTTCGATGTAATCGGGCCGTATCTGGTTGGCTAGTCGAGTCTGTGGATTGGCTTTCCGGTTAGGGCGATTGGCGGATTGTGATGCGCTATTGCAAATCCGGTGCGTAGGAGAAGTGCGGAGAAAAATCGAAACTCGCCGAGCATAGCCCGATTTCAGACAACAAAACCGCAGGTCGCGGGTGCCCAAAACTAGGGTCTGGTCGACAGGTCTCGTTTTCTCACCGCACTTCCGGATTGGGCGCGCATTTAGCACCCTCGATGTCTCCTCATCCTCTAAAAAAGTTCTTAAAACAGCCTTAAAGGCGTTCCAGCTCGCGTTGACAGCGTAAAATACGCATGTTTGACTATGACAGAAGTGGATTTTAGGGGAGGGGTGCGCCATGGAGGTGCTGGTTGTTGGCAACACCGCATATGTTGACGATGACTTTTGCGCCAAGGCATTCCCTGGGGACCACGTTAAGGTTGTAGCCGCGCAGGAAGCGCGCCGCGATAAGTCGTCGCCCCATGCCTCGTGGAAAGAGCTGCTCCAGCACTTGGAGCAGGCCTACGAGTTCGACCGCGTGGTCTACTTATCCAATTACCTTACCCCGCATACCGATACCGTGGGCGATATCGAGCTGCTGCGCTCGGTCTTTCGTACGTGCGCGGGTCGCCGGGTCCAACTGCTGTATGTAGCGGGGCCCGCGGGTGCCGAGGGTGCCGCCGATGCCACGGGGCGAACGGGCAAGGGCATTATCGCGCACGCAGCCAACGACCTGTGCCGCTACTACGCTGCTCGCGAGGGCGTTCAGACCAAGATCCTGCGCGTGCCGTTCCTGTATACCGCGTCTGCCGCGCTGGAAGATCCGTTTTTGGTGCCGCTGTTCGACGCGTGCTCAACCGGATCGGTTGCTCTGCAGGGCGCGCAGGATGCGGCGTTTCCCCTGCTGTGTGCCGAGGAGCTTTCGGTGCTGGTACGCCGTATCTTCGACAGCTGGAATGCTAACTTTGAGACGCTCGACGTAGTCGATACCTTCCATCACACGGTGGGTGAGGTGGGCGACGCCCTCAAGGCGCTGTTCCCAGGGCTCTCAGTTGCCTATGGCGATTCTGCCGGCTACGCCCTGCCCGCCAGCGACGTCGCTCGCGTGCGCTATGGCTGGTTTCAGCGCTACGACTTGCTGCGCGACCTCTCGACCATTCAGGCTCGCTGGGATGCTGGCCGTGCAAAGAAGGTCAACCCCTTGCGCGCGGCCATCGACCGCATTCAAATGCGCACGCTGCCTGTCAAATGCTTGGAGACGGGCGTTGCCTGGGTTCTGTTCGAGGTGCTGGAGCGCTTGTTCTCCCAATCGACCCAGCTCAACGTGCTCGATTATCGCCTGCTCTACGTGGTGCTGATCGGCACGCTGTATGGCTTGGACTTTGGCCTGGTTGCGGCGCTGCTGGCGTCGGTGGGTTTGGCTGCGAGTTACTTTACTCTGTACGGCTATACCTTCCAGGGCCTGTTCTACGAGCCGTCCAACTGGCTGCCGTTTATTGCGTACTTTGTTGTGGGTGCCGTGTGCGGCTATGTGCAGCTGCGCAACAGCGAAGCCATTAGGGCGGAGCGCGATCATAACGAGTTAGTGCGCAACCGCAATACGTTCCTTACGCAGCTCTACCACGACGCGATCGAGGACAAGCGCGCGTACAGGCGCCAGATCGTGGGTCGCCACGACAGCTTTGGCAAGATCTTTGCCGTTACGCAGGAGCTCGACGTGTTCAACCCACGCGACATCTATCGCAAGTGCTGCGAGCTTCTGGGCGAGATCCTCGAGAACGATTCGGTGACGATCTACCATGTTTCTGGCGGAGCATTTGCACGCCTGGTGGCAGCAAGTCCCGCGATTGCCGAAGATGCCGCACGCTCGCTTACGCTTGAGCAGCTTGCGCCCCTTTTGGGCGACGGGGGTCGTTCGAACCTGTGGGTGAACCGCGAGCTGACGCCGGGGCTTCCCATGTTTGGATACACAATCGAGCGCGATGGGGCACCCGCCGTGTTGATCTTTGTGCGTAGTGCGGCCGAAAACCAAATGACGCTCTATTACCAAAACCTGTTCCGCATCTTGTGCGGCCTGGTCGAAAGCGCGCTGGGCCGTGCCTTTGACTATGAGGCGGTGGCACAGGATAAACGCTGCGTTGACGGCACTTGCGTGCTCAAGCAGGCTGCCTTTGGCCAAGAGCTCGCGGCCGTGCAGGCGCTGGCAGATGGCAAGATGGGCAGCTTTTTGCTCCTGCGCGTGGTACCGGGCATGGAGCCTGTCGGCGAGCTGGTGGGCGCAATTGGGTCGGCAATCCGCGAGAGCGATGCGGCGGGCCTGGTCGATGGTGACATGCTCTACCTGCTTATGCGCCAGGCAAAGGCGTGCGATCTGCCCATTATCCGCGAGCGCCTGAGCGCAAAGCAGATTGCGGTGGAGCCCGTCGACGGCGAGGACATCGTGGCGCTGCTGCAGCACATCGCTTACACCGGTGACGGTGAGGGGGGTGTCGCTTGATCTCGCTTGTCGTTGCTGCTGTCTTGCTGCTGATTCATGCGCTGGTTTGCCTGATACTGTGGACGCTCATGAAGTTGGGCCTGCTGCCGGTGCGCGGGCACATGCTGGCTGTGATAGTGTTGGTGCCGCTGTGGGGCCCGTTGCTGGTGGTTCTGCTATCGGTCCGCAGCGCGGTGTTTGGCGAGGGGCTGAAAGAGTCTGCGCTGGAGTCGCTGCGCTTCAACGACGACCTTCATCGCAGCATCCTAGTGCACGACCGTGAAGCCGATGCGGGCGTGATTCCGCTCGAGGAGGCGCTCATCGTCAACGATCCGGCAGACCGGCGTCGCCTAATGCTCTCCATGCTCACCGAGGAGCCCGAAGCGTACCTGGCGCAGCTGCAGGCGGCTAAGCTTAACGACGACGTTGAGGTGGCTCACTATGCCGCGACGGCGGTGGCGCAGATCTCCAAGGAGTCCGACCTTAAACTGCAGCAGCTGGAGCGTGCCTTTAAGGCGGACCCGAGCGCGCAAAACCTCAACGAATACTGCGATTTTCTTGGTGAATACTTGGGCTCGGGTCTGGCCGAGGGGCGCGTGGCTCAGATTCAGCGCCAACAGTACGCGCGTTTGCTTGCGCGTCGCTGCGAGCGCGAGGACACCCTTGAGCTTCGCATTCGATACGCGACGGCGCTGGCCGATGTCGGACAGATCGACGAGGCGCAGGCCGTGACCGACCAGCTGGTGCTCGATGTGCCCGAGGAGCAGGAGGTTTGGATGCTTTGTCTGCGCCTTGCGGTGATGCGCCGCGACGGTGACGAGGTCCACCGTGTGATTGATGCGATTGACAAACAGCATGTATACTTGAGCGCCGCCAACCGCGAGGAACTGGCGTTTTGGCGCAACGGAGAGGAGGCCCGATGAGCGTGGTACAGCATATCCGCGACCGTGCGGGCCATTTTCGCTGGATGGGGCTGCTTGTGGTGTGGGCGGTCTTTATTGCCATGGCGGCCGTGCTGCTGGTGGAGCGCGCCGGCGTGCAGTACAGTGCGGGCCAGCATAAGCTGGGGATGCTTGCCGCCAACGATGCGGTTCCGGCCTCCTCGGCAATATTTGGCCAAAAGCCCACGTGCCTGGTCATTACCGATTCCGATCAAGCTGGCGTCGAGGACGTAAAGGAGCAGTTCGACCAGATCCTGCTCGACATGAAGATCGCGCACCGCGACGTGGACCTTGCCCTGGACGGCGTGGATGCCATTCCCTCGCTGACCTCCTTCGATCGCGTGATTTTGCTCATGCCGTCGCTCGATGGGCTCGGTACGCACCTGAGTGACATTATGAGTTGGGTGAGTGCCGGTGGTTCGCTTATGCTCGCCATGCCTCCGGATAACTCGAGCTATCTGCAAGTAATTGCCCCCAAGCTTGGCATTGAATCGGCCGGATATGACTATGTAAAAGCCGAAAGCATTGTGCCGAGCGAGGACTTTATGCTGGGCGGGGGAGAGCGCTACGAGCTCTCGGACCCCTTCGATTCGTCGCTTTCGGTTTCGCTGCGCGAGACGGCTCGTGTGTGGGCTAAGACCGGCGATGCGGGCGCCCCGCTCATTTGGTCGAATGACTGCGGTAGCGGTCGCACCGTGGTGTGCAATATCGGTATCTATGACAAGGTCATGCGCGGTTTTTACGCCGCGGCGATCAGCCTGCTGGGCGATGCCACGGCCTACCCCGTCATCAACAGCGCCGTCTTCTATCTGGATGACTTTCCCAGCCCCGTGCCCTCGGGCGACGGCACCTACATCAAGCGCGACTACGGGCTTTCTATCGCCGACTTTTATGCCAAGGTCTGGTGGCCCGATCTGCAAAAGCTCGCGCAAAAATATGGCGTTCGCTTTACCGGCGTGATGATCGAAAACTACGAGGACGCGGTCAACCAGACCGAGCCCGCGCGCCAGGCCGATACCACGCAGTTCCGCTACTTTGGCGGCATGCTGCTGCAGATGGACGGAGAGCTGGGTTTCCACGGCTACAACCATCAGCCGCTTGCGCTCTGGGACACCGACTATGGTACGTTGTACGTCTACAAGACCTGGAAGAACAAAGAGACGCTCGTCGCTTCGCTCAACGAGCTTATCGCCTTTCAGGACGAGGTGCTGCCCAATGCGCACGGCTCGGTCTATGTGCCACCGTCGAATATCCTTTCGGCCCGTGCGCGCAAGCTTATCGGCACCGACGTTCCGCGCATTAAGACTATCGCCAGTACGTATTTTGAGGATGGCACTGACCTGCCGTACGTGCAGGAGTTTGGCGTGGCGAGCGATGGCATTGTGGAGCAGCCGCGCATTGTCTCGGGCGGCATGGTCGACGATTCCTACATGCGCCTGGCTGCCGTGTCCGAGCTCAACATGCACTACGTGAGCACGCACTTTATGCATCCGGACGACCTACTGGATCCCGATCGCGGCGCCAAGGAGGGCTGGGAGGTCTACAAGGGCGGTCTGACCGACTACCTGGACTGGCTTACCAAGTCTGCGCCCGACCTGCGGCGCCAGACCGGTTCGGAATGCTCGGGCGCCATCCAGCGATTTTCGTCCGTGACGGTGGGCGTGGACACAGGCGCGGATGCCTGGACGATCAGCCTGGGCAATTTCCACGACGAGGCGTGGCTCATGTTCCGCGCCAACAACGGCGAGCCTGGTGCAGTCACGGGTGGCGAGATTACGCATCTGACGGGCGACCTGTACCTGGTCAAAGCCACGGACAAGAGGGTGACTATTGCACGCAAGGAGGGTGGCGACAAATGAGAATCTGCTTGGTACTCGAGGGTTGCTACCCCTATGTGCACGGCGGCGTGTCCACTTGGATGCACGGCTACATGCAGGCCATGCCCGAGCACGAGTTTGTGCTGTGGGTGATTGGCGCGCATGCTGCCGACCGCGGCAAGTTTGTCTACGAGCTACCCAAAAACGTGGTCGAGGTACACGAGGTGTTTCTGGACGACGCCCTGCGGCTTTCGGGCGAGCAAGAAGAGGCCGACTTTAACGCCCGCGAGCGCGAGGCGCTGCGCCGCCTGGTGTCGCTCTCCAATCCGGACTGGGACGTGTTGTTCGATATCTTCCAGCGCCGTCGCGTGCATCCGCTCTCGTTTTTGCAGAGCCGCACGTTTATGGATATCTTTCGCGACGTGTGCCTGGCCGAGTACCCCTACACGCCTTTTGCCGACGCATTCCACACTATGCGCTCCATGTTGCTGCCCGTGCTCTACCTGCTGGGCAGCGAGGTGCCGGTGGCCGATGTGTATCACGCCATCTCGACCGGCTACGGCGGCCTGCTCGCCTGCCTGGGCTCAAGCGTTCACCAGGCTCCGGTGCTGCTGACCGAGCACGGCATTTATACCCGCGAGCGCGAGGAAGAGATCATTCGCGCCGACTGGGTCGTGCCGTCGTTTAAGGACCGCTGGATTCGCTTTTTCTACCTGCTTTCGGAGGAAATCTACCGCCGCGCCTTCCGCGTGACAAGTCTGTTCCATAACGCTCGCAAAACGCAGATCGATATGGGCTGCGATGCGGACAAATGCCTGGTCATCCCCAACGGCATCCAGTTCGATCGCTTTAAGGACATTCCCTTAAAGCCCGATGACGGCTGGGTGGATATTGGCGCGGTGGTGCGCCTGGCGCCCATCAAGGACGTCAAGACCATGATCTATGCCTTCTTTGAGCTGCACGAGCGCCTGCCCAAGGTGCGCCTGCATATTATGGGCGGCGTGGACGACGAGGAGTACGGCGCCGAGTGCCACGCGCTGGTCGATACCCTGGGCGTGAGCGACCTGATCTTTACCGGCCGCGTCAACGTGGTCGAGTACATGGAAAAGCTCGACTTTACCATTTTGACGAGCATCTCCGAAGGTCAGCCGCTCAGCGTGCTAGAGTCGCTTGCCGCGTGTCGTCCCTGCGTGACGACCGAGGTGGGCTGCTGCCGTGAGTTGCTCGAAGGCGCTCCGGGCGATGACTTTGGCGTGGCAGGTTTTGTGACGCCGCCTATGTATCGCAAGGGCTTGGCCGATGCCATGGAGCGCATGTGCACAAGCCGCGCCCGTCGTATCGAGATGGGGGAGCGCGGGCAGCGTCGTGTTGCCACGTACTTTTTGCACGAGCAGATGCTCGCCAACTATCGCGCGCTGTACGACGAGACGGCGCGTGCGTTTGACCTGTCCAGAGAGGGGGAGTAGCCGGTGGCCGGAATCGGTTTTGAGCTCAAACGCCTGTTTAGGCGCAAGGGTCTGTTTGCCACGATGCGCGCCTATGGCTACGCCGGCATTGTGTGCACGGGCCCCATGCTGCTGGGTGTGCTGCTCCAGGTGGGTATCTTGGTGCTGTGCGGTCTGTGGGGTGTGGGCCGCGCCAACCAGGATCTGCTGGTGTGCATGGTGACCTATACGCTGCTGGCATCGCTCACGCTCACAAGCTTTTTCTCCATGCCGGTCACGCGCTTTTTGGCCGACATGCTCTTTGCCGAGCGCGAGGATGAGATTCTGCCTTCGTTTTGGGGATCTAATGCCATCATGCTCGTTGCGGGCACGGTGCTCTACGGCGTCTTTTTGCTGTTCTCGGGCGCCACGCTGCTGCAGGGGCTGCTGTGCCTGTGGCTGTTCAACATTATGATCGTCAACTGGAACGGCATGAGCTACCTCACGGCCATCAAAGATTACCGCGGTATCCTGTGCAGCTTTGCGGCCGCCATTGGCGTGGCGTGCCTGTGCGCCCTGGCAGCGCTGGCGTTGGGACTGCCGCCGGTCGAGGGCCTGTTGGCGTCAATCGCCCTAGGCTACGGCGTCATGCTTGCCTGGGATGTGGTACTGCTGTACCGGTATTTTCCACAGAGTGATCGGAGTCCCTGGCGTTTTTTGCGCTGGCTCGACCAATTTATGCCGCTTGCGCTTACGGGGCTGTTTACCAACTTGGGACTTTTCGCACACTTGGTTATTATCTGGGCGGGCCCTATTGGCGTGCAGATCAAAGGCCTGTTTTACGGGGCTCCTTACCATGACGTTCCGGCACTCATTGCGTTTTTGACCACACTCGTCACGACCGTCAACTTTGTGGTGTCGGTCGAGGTCAATTTCTATCCGCGCTACCGTGACTACTACAGCCTGTTTAACGACGGCGGCGTGGTAGGCGATATTGTGGTGGCCGAGGAGGAGATGCTCTCCACGCTCAACAGCGAACTGCGCTTTTGCGCGCTCAAGCAGCTGTTTGTGACGGCGGCGGTCATTTCGCTCGAGACCACAGTGCTCTCGGCCCTGCCGCTGGGCTTTAACAACCTTATGCACGGGTATTTTCGCACGTTATGCGTAGGCTACGGCCTGTATGCCGTGGGCAACACGATCCTGCTTATCTTGCTGTACTTTACCGACTACAAGGGAGCCGTTCTGGCCTCGGGCCTGTTTGCCGGTGTGGCAGGGCTGGCGACCGCCGTGTCGTTGCTTTTGCCGCAGCAGTTTTACGGCTTTGGCTTTTTGTTGGGTGCGGTGGTGTTTTTTATCGTGGCCCTGCTGCGGCTCGATACCTATACCGCCAACTTGCCGTATCGTATCCTGAGCCAGCAGCCCATTGTAGCGACCGACAAAACGGGTCGCTTTACACAGCTGGGCCGCATGCTCGACCGTGCCGAACAGCGCTATGAGGAGTGCCGCCGTAAGGGCGAGCCGCGCGGCGCGTTTGAGCGCGTAGTAGTTCGCGTGTACCGTAACCATTGGGGAGGTTCTGATGATTGATAAGTTGATGTCTCGCCGCTGTCTGATCGAGGCGGCTGCCGGCGCGCTGCTGCTTTCGGGCTGCTCATCTCAGGACGAATCCTCGACCAAAAAGGTCAAAAAGCAGGGCAAGATTAAAAAGGCCGAGGCCTCCGACCAGTCCAAGCACCTGCGCGATAAGGACGAGCTGTACGAGGTCTACGACGACTCGGGCATTGTGACTATGTACCTGACGGTCTCGCGCGGCAACAGCTCCGAGAACACCGATCACAGCTGGGCCGAGATCAACACGTACTCGGTGTATGACTATGCCGACATGGGCGTGACGCGCTATCAGGTTATGGGCCTGCTGCAGGCGGGCGACGAAGACGGCCCGGTGGCCGGCGAGGTTGGCTATGGCGAGGAAGCGCCCAATGCCACCGTGCAGGTGCGCGGCCAGACGTCGAGCTCCTACACGCAAAAGAATTACAAGGTGGAGCTCAAAAAAGGCAAGGGCAACTGGCGCCAACAGCGCGCGATTGCGCTCAACAAGCACATGGGCGAGGGTATGCGTTTTCGCAACAAGATGGCCTACGACCTTATCCGCGGGATTCCCCAGATGATGGGCCTGCGCACGCAGTTTGTGCATCTGTGGGTGTGCGACCAGACCGAAAAGTCCAACGATACCTTTGAGGACTACGGCCTGTTTACGCAGGTGGAGCAGCTCAACAAGACGGCGCTTAAGGCACATGGCCTGGATAAGAGCGGGCACCTGTATAAGGTGAACAGCTTTGATTTCCATCGCTACGAGGACACCATTAAACTTGCCGACGATCCCGACTACAACCAGGCAAGCTTTGAGGGCATGCTCGAGATTAAGGGCGATTCGGACCACACCAAGCTCATCGAGATGCTCGATGCGCTCAACGACGAATCGCAAAAGATCGATGACGTGCTCGACACCTACTTTGATACCGAGAATCTGGTCTATTGGCTGGCGTTTCAGATTCTGACGGGCAACTGCGATACGCAGAACCGCAACTGCTATCTGTACAGCTCGCTCAACTCCAAGACGTGGTACATCCTCGATTGGGACAACGATGGCATGCTGCGCAAGCTGGAGCTTTCTCTTGCCGGGTTCTCGGACTATGCGAGCTGGGAGCGCGGCGTAAGCAACTACTGGGGCAACGTGCTATTCAATCGTGCACTGCGTAGCAAATCGTTCCGCAGCGAGCTCGACCGCGCCGTAAAGGACCTGCGCTCGTATATGACCGAGGCGCGCCTGAGCAAGATGATCAAACATTATCGCGAGGTTACCGAATCCCTGGTCTTTGCTTCGCCCGATATCGACAATCTGCCTGTCACCAAGGACGAATACGAGCAGATCGCCGCGGCGATTCCCTCCGAGATCGAGGAGAACTATAAGAGCTACTGCGAGAGCTATAAAAAGCCCATGCCGTTCTACATTGGCGTGCCGCAGATCGATAACGGCAAGCTGCGCATTAACTGGGATGCGTCCTACGACTTTAAGGCGCGTGACATTCGCTATACCGTGGAGCTGGCGCGCGACTATGCCATAAGCGACGTGCTTTTTAAGGCCGAGGACGTGCTGCTTCCCGAGGTGACCTGTGATGCGCCCGATGCCGGCCAGTATTTTGTGCGCGTGCGCGCCACCAACTCAGACGGCTATACGCAAGATGCGTTTGACTACTATGTGACTGACGACGGCAAGCACTACGGCATGAAGTGTTTTTACGTGCAAGACGGCGGTAAGGTCGTGGAGGACACGTATGAGGAGGGCTAGCGCGCTGCTTGAGCGCTTGGCAGCTCCGCCTGTGCGTGCCACGCAGGAGCGTTACCGCCACGAGCTCAAATATCTCATTAACGAGGGCGAGCACGCCGCGCTTGCCTGTCGCATGGCGCCGGTGTTTAAACTGGACAAGTATGCGCGGGCGGGTGGTTACACCATTCGCAGCCTGTACTTTGACGACTACTGCAACTCGGCCTACGAGGAAAAAGACGCCGGTATTCTCATGCGCAAAAAGTATCGCGTGCGCATCTATAACGGCAGCGACAAGGTGATTAAGCTCGAGCGCAAAAAGAAGTACGGCAGCTGGATCTACAAGGAGGACGCGCCACTCACGCGTGGCGAGTTTGAGCAGATTCTGGCCGGCGACTACGACTTTTTGCTGAGGAGCCCCTATCCGCTCTGTCGCGAGTTCTACATCGAGTGCATCTGCAGCATGATGCGCCCGCGGACCATCGTGGACTACGAGCGCGAGCCGTGGGTGATGGACGAAGGTACCGTGCGCATTACCTTTGATAGCAACGTGCGTGCGGCGGTGGGAAGCTTTGACATCTTTGACGCGACGTTGCCCGCGTTGCCCGTGCTGGAGCCCGGCAAGCTGGTGATGGAGGTCAAGTTTACCGAGTTTTGCCCGCAGCTGGTGCGCGATATGGTGCCGCCAGGTGCGGCCGAACTCACGGCGGTCTCTAAGTACTGCCTGTGTTATGACAAGACCGCCTACCTGCGCGGTTTTAACTACTGGGAATCGGATTTTGGGAACCGAGGGGATATTTAGACCATGAGCACCAGGGACTTTTTCAAGAACTCCGTCTTGGAGGCATTTGGCCAGGTCGACCCTGCCAAGATCGGTCTGTCGCTGCTCGTGGCGCTCGCCATGGGCATCCTGATTTATTGCGTGTACAAGCGCTTCTTTACCGGCGTGGTGTATTCGCGCAGCTTTGCCGTGACGCTCGTGGGCATGTGCGTGCTCACCTGCATGGTGACGCTTGCGATCTCGACGAACGTGGTCATCTCGCTCGGTATGGTCGGTGCCCTGTCCATCGTGCGTTACCGTACGGCGGTAAAGGACCCGCTCGACTTGCTGTACCTGTTTTGGGCCATTACCACGGGCATTACGGCAGGTGCCGGCATGTACGCGCTCGTGGGGCTGACGGCCGTGGTCATCGTGGTGATGATCGCCGGCTTTGCGAGCCACCAGGACAAGGCGCGCGTGTACATGATGGTGATCCACTATACGGGCCAGACCACCGGCGATGATATCGTGCGTGCATTTGGGCGCACCAAGTTCAGCGTCAAGTCCAAGACGATGCGCGGTGACAAGGTCGAGATGGCCGTCGAGGTGTTCTCGGACGGTGTGGATATGCCCTATGCCGACGCCATCCGCGCACTCGATGGCGTGGAAGATCTAACGCTCATCCAATACAACGGCGAGTATCACGGCTAATTTTGTTCCGGCGTTCTAACGAACGCCGGACCGCTCGACGCTGCTTGCGCTGACGTTTTCTCGACCTGGGTGGGCTGGTCTTGGTTTGGTTTTATGTAAGGGATGGTGCCGTGTGGACGTGCAACAGCTAGAAGAGTCCTGGGCTGCAAGGGCCGGCGCGCGTGAGGCGCGTCTTGTTGCGGCCCCGCACGTGCCGGCGGCGCTGTCGCTGCTGGGGATTGTGCGTCCCAGCGATCACCTGGTCGTGTTTGCCGATGACTTTGCCGATGCGTTTGCGCGCGGCTTTGATGTCTGCGACGTTGTGCTCGTGGGGGAGCCGTCGGTTGCGGCGTTTGCCGCCGCGTCCGAGGGTTTTGCCACCGCGTTTGATGCCGAGGTGCCGCACCTGTGGTGGTTTGTGAATTCAATCGGCGGCTTTGGCCTGCGTGTTCCCGTTTTGCGCGCGCTGGGTCGGGCGGCGCGTGAGGCTCATGCGCTGCTGGTTGTGGACAACACCGTGGCGTCGGCTTTTGGCTGCGATCCGCTGCGGCTGGGTGCTGCGCTGTCGCTCGAGGCGCTCGATCGCGTGTGTGCCGGCGAAGCTCCGCGCAAGCTCGTCGCCGTCTCGGTGGCGCGCTCGCAGCTCAAGCGCCATCGTGTGGATGCAGCTGCCGAGTGCACGCATGCCCTGCTTGAGGGCTGCGGCTTGGCCAAGCTTGATTTGACTGCTGACGAGGCCGACGTGCTGGAGCGCGGGCTGGACTCGCTCGATGCTCGCATGCAGGCTCACTTCGACCGCGCACGTGCACTGGCCGAGTATCTGGCTGCCAACGAGATGGTGCGCAACGTGCGCTATCCAGGGCTGGGTTCGCATCCCGATCATGCGGTTGCAACGGGAATCCTCGAGCACGGCTTTGGCCCGGCAGTTGAGTTTGACCTTATCGAGCGAAGTGCGGGTGAGCTGTTCGACACATTGCCGGGGGAGTTCCGCACGTCGCCCGCCGGCGGCGCAACGACACGCCTTTCGGCCCCACGCGGCAAGCAGGGGGGAACCATCCGCCTCTTCGCCGGCACCGACGACCCCCTAACCGTAGCCGCCGCCCTAGACAACGCCCTCCGCAACTAGCTATTTTGGGGCTTGTCTCGGGGTAGTCTTTTTGGGATGGGCTTTTTTAGCTACTTTGGGACTGGGCCGTGGGGGACTGCGCCACGAAAACGGCCTATCTACTACGTTTAACCCTTAGGGGTCGACCATACCTGCCTTTTTTGAAAACTGGCAAGCTGTCTACCAGCGGTTTTGTTTTCACGAAATCTGGTGTGGTAGAGGGTGTTCAACTAAACGTAGTAGATAGGCCCATTTTATGGCGCGCGTCTTAATTCGTTCGTGCGGCGAATCAATAATCAGACCAAATAGACTACTTTGCGTTGATGCTGGCGATGAGGGCGTCGGCTTTGGTGGCGATGACGTTGTTGATGTCGGTCTGCAGCTCCTCGTAGACCGCTATGGCTCGCTCGCCGGCGGGGGTAAGCGTGGATCCGCGGGCGCCGTCGCGCTCGATGAGCTTGCGGCCCAGCTGTCCTTCGGCCTCGTTCACAATGCGCCAGGCCTTGGAATACGCCATACCCATGCTCTTGGCGGCACGGTTGAGCGAGTGCTCGCGGGCGATACCTTGCAGCAACAAGACGCAGCCGTGGCCGAAGACGCCCGGCAAATCCTTGTCGCACGCTTGAATGACCAACTTTGCCGTCGTCTTGTACTTCATACGCTCCACGTCTCCCCGCTAAAGTGTTTGCTGGGCAAACGCAAAGCCTGCGTCAAACCCTCGTGTGCTCTTCTTAAATCATGCATTGTAGCAGTCAAAGTGCGTTAAGATACTTCCCCAGTATTGGGCGCCCAAGGTTGGGCTGGGTCCTACGAGGCCTGCAGCCGACCGGTCGCATGGAAAAAGGAGAAACATGGCTACGTTCTTTCCCGGTGAGTCCCACACGTTTTCGGAGTATCTGCTGGTCCCTGGTTACTCGTCCTCGCAGTGCATCCCCAACAACGTCTCTCTTAAGACGCCGCTAACCCGCTTTAAGCGCGGTGAGAAGCCGGCAATCACCCTGAACATCCCCATGGTTTCCGCCATCATGCAGTCCGTCTCGGGCGTCGACATGGGTGTCGCGCTCGCTACCGAGGGTGGCCTGTCCTTCATCTACGGTTCTCAGACCCCCGAGTCCGAGGCCGCCATGGTCAAGGCCGTCAAGGATCACAAGGCCGGCTTCGTTCAGTCCGATTCCACGCTGACCCCCGACATGACCATGGAGCAGGTCATCGAGCTCAAGGAGAAGACCGGCCACTCCACCATGCCGGTCACCGACGACGGCACCCCCAAGGGCAAGCTCCTGGGTATCGTCACCAGCCGTGACTATCGCCCCAGCCGCGATGACCACCAGAAGAAGGTCTCCGAGTTCATGACCCCGCGCGAGCAGCTCATCGTGGGCGACAAGAACATCAGCCTCAAGGTTGCCAACGACGTCATTTGGGACAACAAGCTCAACGCTCTGCCCATCGTCGACGACAACGATCACCTTATGGGCATCGTCTTCCGCAAGGACTACGACAGCCACAAGACCAACCCTAACGAGCTGCTCGATAACGACAAGCGCTACATGGTCGGCGCCGGTATCAACACCCGCGACTATGCCGAGCGCGTGCCGCTGCTCATCGAGGCCGGTGCCGACGTCCTGTGCATCGACTCCTCAGAGGGCTTCAGCGAGTGGCAGAAGCGCACCATCGAGTGGATCCGCGCCAACTACGGCGAGGACGTCAAGGTCGGTGCCGGTAACGTTGTCGACGCCGAGGGCTTCCGCTTCCTGGCCGACTGCGGTGCCGACTTCATCAAGGTCGGTATCGGCGGCGGTTCCATCTGCATCACCCGCGAGACCAAGGGCATTGGCCGTGGCCAGGCCACCGCGCTGATCGACGTCTGCCGCGCTCGCGACGAGTACTACGAGGAGACCGGCATCTACGTGCCCGTGTGCTCCGACGGCGGTATCGTCTACGACTACCACATGACGCTCGCCCTTGCCATGGGTGCCGACTTTATGATGCTGGGTCGCTACTTCGCCCGCTTCGACGAGAGCCCGACCGAGCGCGTCAACGTCAACGGCCAGTACATGAAGGAGTACTGGGGCGAGGGTTCCGCGCGCGCCCGCAACTGGCAGCGCTACGACCTGGGCGGCGCCGCGAAGCTCAGCTTCGTCGAGGGCGTCGATTCCTACGTTCCCTACGCCGGCTCCCTCAAGGACGGCGTGGGCGGCACGCTCTACAAGGTTAAGTCCACGATGTGCAACTGCGGTGCCCTCTCGATCCCCGAGCTCCAGGAAAAGGCACGCCTGACCCTGGTCAGCTCCACCTCCATCGTCGAAGGCGGCGCCCACGACGTAGTCGTGAAAGACTCCCAGCAGAGCGTCAGCTATCGCTAAACGGCTTTCCCAAGCACCGCACCTTGGCGTTCAAACCGTCGCTCGCGTACCAAAGTACGCGTCGCTCCTCTTTCACGGCAATCTGCGGCACTTGGAAAACCCGCCAAACCAGTGGCGGGCAACAAATAAAAGGTTGAATTTCAGCCACGTTATTTAGATAAAGCGAGATGCCTGTAAGTCGCAGGCATCTCGCTTGTCGTATTTGCTATCATCATGCGAGTTAACGATGTGGCGGGGCGTTCTTACCTTTGCTCGCTGCAAGTTCCGCACGCAAAGAAGAGCACTAAATGTGCTCTTCGTCTTGCGCAGGACTGTCCGCAGCAGCGAGTAAAGGTAAGAACGCCCCGCCCCAACCGAGATAACAAAGGAGCTGATATGTGCGATTGCACAGATCATAAGGATGAGATCCCTGCCTACGACGCGCAGGCCATTGAGTCCAAGTGGATGAAGGCCTGGGAGGACTCCAACCTCTTTGCCGTCGACACCGACGACAGCAAGCCCAAGAAGTACGTGCTCGAGATGTTCCCGTATCCGTCGGGCGACCTGCACATGGGCCACGCGCGCAACTACACCATCGGCGATGCCATGGCGCGTCAGGCCCGTATGCGCGGCTACGACGTGCTGCATCCCATCGGCTTTGATGCCTTTGGCCTGCCCGCCGAGAACGCTGCCATCAAGCACAACACGCAGGCTGCCGCTTGGACGTATAAGAACATGGACCAGGCGCTCGCCACGATGAAGCGCATGGGTTTCTCCTACGATCTGGATCGCATGGTCAAGACCTGCAGCCCCGACTACTACCGCTGGGGTCAGTGGATCTTTGAGAAGCTGTGGGAAAAGGGCCTGGTCTACCGCAAGAAGAACCCGGTCAACTGGTGTCCTAACTGCAAGACCGTTCTGGCCAACGAGCAGGTCACCGAGGGCAAGTGCTGGCGCTGCGGCACCGAGCCCGAGAAGCGCGACCTTGAGCAGTGGTACTTCAAGATCACCGAGTACTCCCAGGAGCTGCTCGACGACCTGGAGAAGCTCCCCGGCTGGCCCGAGCGCGTCAAGCAGATGCAGGCCAACTGGATCGGTCGTTCCGAGGGCGCCGAGGTCGACTTTACCCTGTGCGACAAGGATGGCGAGCCCATCGAGGGCGACGAGGGCAAGATCACCGTCTTCACCACGCGTGCCGATACGCTCTTTGGTGTCTCCTTCTTTGTTCTGGCCCCCGAGTACGCTCGTCTGCACGAGCTCGTCGAGGGCACGGAGTACGAGGAGGCCGTGACCAAGATCGTCGAGGACTCCAAGCATATCTCCGCCGTCGAGCGTGCCCAGGGCACCCTCGAGAAGCACGGTGCCTTTACCGGCCGCTACGTGGTGAACCCGGTCAACGGCGAGAAGGTCCCCGTGTGGGTTGCCGATTATGTCGTTGCCGACTACGGCACCGGTGCCGTCATGGCTGTTCCCTGCGGCGACCAGCGCGACTTTGAGTTTGCCCGTAAGTACGACCTGCCGATCGTGCCGATCATCCTGGACGATGACGACCGCGCTGTCGTCGAGGCCAGCGGCGAGACCATCGATACCTTCCATGCCGAGACCGTTGACTGGGATTGCGCTCACGCTGCCGAGGGCACGCTCGTCCAGTCCGGCAAGTACACCGGCATGCGCGGCGGCAAGCACTCCGAGGGCGAGGCTGCGATCGTGGCCGATCTCGAGGCCATGGGCTGCGGCCGTCGCAAGGTCGAGTTCCGCCTGCGTGACTGGCTCATTTCCCGCCAGCGTTATTGGGGCAACCCCATCCCGGCTATCCACTGCGAGCACTGCGGCATCGTGCCCGTGCCTGAGGACCAGCTGCCGGTGACGCTGCCCGAGAACCTGGACCTGGGCGCCGGCGAGACCCTCGCCGAGTGCAAGGAGTTCTACGAGACCACCTGCCCGGTCTGCGGCCGCCCGGCCAAGCGCGAGACCGATACCATGGACACCTTTACCTGCTCCAGCTGGTATTACCTGCGCTATACCGATCCGCACAACACCGAGTTGCCCTTCTCCCGCGAAGCTGCCGATCGTTGGATGCCCGTCGATAACTACATCGGCGGCATCGAGCACGCCATTCTGCACCTGCTCTACAGCCGCTTCTTTACCAAGGCGCTGCGCGACCTGGGCCTGCTGAGTGTGGACGAGCCCTTCACCAACCTGCTGTGCCAGGGAATGGTCAAGGACGAGAACGGCGACACCATGTCCAAGTCCAAGGGCAATGTCGTGCCCCCGAGCTCGGTCATCGAGCCCTACGGCGCCGACACCATGCGTCTGGCGATCCTGTTTATCGCCCCGCCCGAGAAGGACTTCGACTGGGATCCCAAGGCCGTCGAGGGCGCCAACCGCTTCATCAAGCGCGCCTGGCGTATCGTTTGGCAGCTCGTCCAGTCCGGCGACGCCAACGTGGCCTTCGACAAGTCCGCGCTCGACGAGGTCGCGATGAAGCTCTATCGCGAGCGTCACCGCACCATCGCCAAGTGCACCGAGGACTTCGATCGTGGCCAGTTCAACACCGCCATCTCGGCCGTCATGGAGCTCGTCAACGCGGCGAGCGCCTACCTCAACGCCACCGAGGGTGCCGCCCGCGACAAGGCGCTGTGCCACGGCGTGGCTAAGGATATCGTGAGCGTCCTTGCCCCCATCTGCCCGTTCTGGGCCGACGAACTGTGGCACGAGGCCCTCGGCTGCGAGGGCAACGCCTACACCGCCGCCTGGCCCGAGTTCGACCTGGCCGAGTCCATCGAGGACACGGTGCAGATCGTCGTCCAGGTGCTCGGCAAGGTCCGTGGCCGCATCGACGTCGCCCGCGACGCCTCCAACGAGGAGATGCAAGCTGCCGCTGAGGAAGCCGTCGCCAAGTGGCTCGAGGGCAAGACGGTCGTCAAGGCCATCTGCGTGCCCGGCAAGCTGGTCAACCTGGTGGTCAAGTAAGCGCTGCGCGTAAAGCTGACATGCAATAAACGAGGGACGGTCCGGTTGGGTCGTCCCTCGTTTTGTGTTGTCTGCCCTGCTTAGTCAGTGCGTCGCACCGTCTTCTACGGGATGTGTACCAGGTCCCTAAAGTAAACGTTGCCCGTTGCCTCTTCGAACATCCAAATGTTGAGGTAGATGTCGTTGAGGTCGTTGTTCACATCAAAGTCCGGGTCGTCGAAGGTGCCTACAAAGGCGAGCATGGCGCGCGTTTCCTCGCCCGCTGCGACCTGCTGGCGCATGCGCACATCGCGGACCACGCCGTTGACGTAGGCATAGGAGTCTACATCGCCAAACATCATGTCGACATCGGTATTGTTGGTCACCGTAAAGACGAGCGCCGCGTCTCCGTAGCCGTCGGTGTCCTTGCCCACGCAGGTAACATGGACGTTTTCGTCTGCCTCAAGGTCGATGGGGAACTGTTCTTGGGGGTCGGGACCCAAGCCCTGGGGATCGACGGTGTCTTCGTTTATTTTGTCGAAGCTCTCCGATGACGTCGTTTTCTCGATGGCTTTTGTGCTGCCGAGATCCGGTTCGCATGGTCCGGTTTTGCCATCGATGTTGTTGCAGGCCGTCAGAGCGAACGAACAGGCAGCTACGACGAGCGCGGTCGCGCAGAGGGTGCCTAGGCGTTCCATGGATCCTCCTTGCCGTGGAGATACTGGAAGGTTGTGTGGTCAATGCGTGCGGCAGGCTTTCTCGCTACAGAATGCCTCTCAGCTTTAGTCTGGCCGATGTGCGCCCAGGGATGGAATGCCCATAGGGCCCGATTCGGTCGGCGCTCTGGGACGCATGGCCCGTTTTGGGGCTGTTGAGGGTGCGCCGCATGGGGCTCCTCGGTCAATTGTCCTATTCTTGTGGAGAACCTGTGCGCACGCTGACCTGCAGATTCGTACTGTGCTTGCGCGTTTCCGCAGCTATTGGTATAGTTTGCTTGCAAATGAAGTTGTAATTGAAAGAA